>Ga0214542_1000925_pt1 | contig 57522 bp, 25 predicted proteins | sample CNSS1metaG_FD_160096 | JGI IMG/M metagenome (GOLD analysis project Ga0214542, IMG submission 160096) | Root nodule microbial communities from cowpea collected in UCLA plant growth center, Los Angeles, California, USA - CNSS1 | ecosystem: Host-associated > Plants > Roots > Nodule | place: USA...
ATATATATATATATATATATATTATTTTGTAATTGGTTTTGAAAGGTGTAAAAAAATTAAGAAAGGTACATGAAAATTTGTCTTTCAAACATATATTCTTATATGATCAAATCTCATTCCTACCTGGAGTAAACAGCACCTAATAAACCACAGACTTTCTAAACTTTTCACACATCTTTTTCTCGGAAAAAAAAAAAATCTTCAATATTATTTTCATATCTTCACGTTTCAATTAACATCAAGCAAAGATATATAAAAATTTAACAAAACATAGTAATCCTAAGAAACATATATAAAAATAATACTTAAAATTGCTCCCAAGTTAAACTAAAAATTGATTTTTAGTTTGAAAAACTGAATTGAATATATAACATATCATTTTAATTTTAAAAACCAGATGAATTCAATGAAAAAAATGATATAATTAAATCTATTTAAGTAATTATGACGTATTTATATTATATTAATTTTAAATTTTAATTTAATTTTAAAATAGTTGAATCCTTAATCTTATGAAAACTATTCACAGATGATTTTTCAAACATTTCTCAAATTTTTTGCCTACCTAAAGAAAAGTATGAGAAAAATCTCTATTATATATATTTTTGTTTTATTTCTTGTTTCATTGGAGTTATATTGAAGGAAAAAAAAGAATAATAGACACATTTAATGTTGCTTTAGTTGTTTATGGCCAATTAATCACACTGATATGATAAAATGTTACTCATGTTGTTGGTATGTTTGTTGTTTGTTTGCACGTGTTTGTCTAATTTACATGTTCTAATTAGCATTTTTCAGTATTAATTTTTTTCTTATTTTCCCTTTCTTACTCTCAATTGGTAGTTATAGACCCATTGTTAGAGAAATTATGATCAGATAACCCATTCATAAAAAAAATAAAAAAAATCTTCACAAATATTTACATATTTTTATTAAATTATTTAATATAGTAATGAAATAAATACTTAACACAAACCATATATTTTAAAAAATTGAAAATGTTCTTAGTAATACTTTTCATGAATCAAATCTCTTGGAGTCATGATTATCGTATATCATTCCTAATCTCTTGAAAATATGGGATTATGATTTCTTAGAGGTTTGCTACTAATTTTTTTTTTCTTCCTATCGTATTCTTCAAATTTATCATATCAAATCCCATTTTTTTTATTTAAATAATTGATATCCAGTTTATACCGATTCGATTCTTTAAAAATTTACATTTAATTTTTAGCAACTTTACCTAAAATTTTATTAAGACATAACAATATTCTCCTATGTAATACTACGTTCAAGATACACACGAATACTAGAATACACTTCAAGATTTTAAAGACAAAACAAGACAATACCACAAACAATTACCTATTTTTATCACCTACTCAATGATATGAACACAAAATAAATGAGATTATACAAAGGAAAAACTATAAGGAATACACTATGTGCAAATATTAAAAATATCACCTATGTCAAGCCAAATGTTTTTTAATCACAACAATATTGAATAATTCATGATGTTTTCCATAAACTTTAAAAAGAACTCTCCAATAACACTTCAATCATTGTCTCTTAGCTTTTTTTATTTTAGAAAAATTCATCTTCTTTTTGAAACAGAAAGTAGTTTCTAAAGTGGACATTTTTTTTTGAATGTATTAATTGATTACGTTAGTGAGGTAATCGATTAAATATGTTCATATTTGATTTGTAGTAGTCAATGAGTCAAATCAACCGATTAAATTGTTGTATTAATCGATTAACAAAGAAGAATAAAATTATTTTTTCAAGTATTACCATATTAGTCAATTAGATTATTTACCTAATTGATTATTTTTCAGTTTGGTTGGTTAACATTTTAAAAGACACTCATTTTGCGTCATTATAGTGCTTGATTGATTCCAAGACCATTTTGAACAATCAGTCTTGTGCCTTTGTACCTTTGTATTGGACATCATAAAAAGCAATAAACTCCAAGCACTGCTCGAGGCTTTTTGATCCTTAAGTGCAAAGGGCAAACACTCAAGACACGTACCTTTACGATTTGATATTATAAATGTAGGTTAAAATACCTTTTTGGTCCAAATTTTCGTTAAGTTTTGTCGAATAAGACCTAATTTTGGTTTTGTGTTCAAATAGGTTCCAATTTTCGTCAATTTTTTTCAATTGAGTCCTTTTTTGCTAATACCATTTAAATCATTAACGACCATGAACAGTAGCTGCCACGTGTCACTTTGTGGTTTTTTTGAATTTTTTTTAAAATGTCTACGTGTCAACCCAACAGCGTACCACGTGTCAAAGTCAATGTTCTATATTCAATTTGGTTCCTATATTTGTTATTTTTGTTTAATTTAGTCTCAATTTTTATTAACATGAACCAATTTGGTCCCTCTCCAAATTGAAATTAAATTTACTTTTTATATTAAAATTCACATTTTTTGTTAAATATTTTTATATAATATATTAAAATTCACATCATTATAACTTTGATATAAAAATTAAATTTGGTCACATATTCGATAGGGACCAAATTGGTCAATTTTAAACAAAATTGGGACTAAATTGAACAAAAATAACAAATATAGGGACTAAATTAAATATAGAACATTGACTTTGACACGTGGCATGTTACTGGGTTGACACGTGGACATTTAAAAAAAATTAAAAAAAAATTAAAAAAAATCATGAAGTGATACGTGGTAGTAACTGTTCATGGCCGTTAATGATTTAACCGTGTTAGCAAAAAAAGACCTAATTGAACAAAATTGACGAAAATTGGAACCTATTTGAACATAAAACCAAAATTAGGACTTATTTGACAAAACTTGACGAAAATTGGGACCAAAAAGATATTTTAACCATAAAGATAAAAACCCAAAAAAATAAAATGGTTCTATCTGTAAAGTCCATGCATTATTGATATTAAGCAAATTTGGTCAAACAAGCACAGGGCATACATATTGACTCCCATTTCAACCTAACTTCTACTCTCTACCATCATTGCCATTTGCAACCTCATCTGCTACGTCATAACAATAATCATAGCAAAAGAGAAACACAACAATCAATTAAAAAGAAGAAAGGATTAGCTAATGATAATTTTGAACATCCATAATCTACAATATATAAAATATACTAACGCTTATATTAATGACAGATTCTTATCTACAATCAACAAATTGTAAAATACCCGTATACACCTCCATTATCTTAAAATTTGGATTATTTATGCATTGAATCAGATACTCAAGAAGTCAAACATTTGTCATGTAATCATGAAATAAAATGTCACGATCAACCCAAATTTATTGGGTCTCAATCTCTCACGAAAGAGTAAATTCACTTATAACTTCGCCATAAAAAGGGGTCCCTTGTCCCAAATCTCGCTATAGGAACCTCCCTCAATTCTCACCACATAAACCTCATTTCTATATGAGTTTGTGAGCTTAGTATAGTTAGAATAACTTCACAATATGGATCCCTAATCAATGTATAATATTATGTAATTGTTATAGCATTCCTCATTAGGAACACCATATTCATATAATATCCACAACATCTTTATACAAACCATTTTGTCACATTAGCCATTTTTCATTCTCTTAAACCATAATCATTCCCTAATATAATAATTCGTCAAAAGATTTTCCACATTTCAAACTACATGACAAATACAATAATTAATATATAAGCTCAGCAAGCTCACTTACTCGCTTAGCGACTAAGCAATTCACCCAATGAATTAAGCACTGAAACAAAATACAAAAAAGTGCATCCAATGAGAGCAGACTTGCCCGATGACCAAACCTTCCCTGCCTTTATGCCAAATTTGAATTTAACTTTTGCTTAGTTACTCCTTTCCCTTGCCTAGCAAACCGAGTTTGGAAGCTAATTTAATCAAGTGAGTCCAACGAGCCACGACTCACTCTATGATTTTATTTTTAAAGCTCACTTGGTGGGAGTTTGGCTCACCGAACGAGTCAGCATAAACTAATCACATAAATATACAAAATGGAGGATACCCTTGGCTCTAATGAGCATTTTCATCCTCCATACAAATCAAAAGCAATACCAATTCAGTCAAAAAGACTCATTAGAGGCCAAAGATTCCACCTCACAGATTCACCCTAAAATTCAGATCTTAGGTACTAGTTCAACAATTCAAAGACAAATGACTATTCATCCATATTTCACACATCAACCCAATCAACAATAATTAAATATACCATTTTGACAATTCAATCACAAATTTTTGTACACTCAATTTAGACAATATAAATCAAATTGTGCAAAATTAACATTAACTTCCCTTACCTTGGTTAAAGAACTCCATATCTCACAATTGCTTCCTAGAGCTCTATTTCTCACAAACTGACCTAACTATAAAATAAAAATCTAAATATACGCACACGATCATACACAAACAAAGATTTAATTTTTTAGCACATTTGAGTCACATGTATTGAGTAACAACTCACATGCAACTAAAAATGCAAAACAACCTAAAAAAGGTAAAAAGTCAATGTACTTTGTTTTTCACTCTAATGAGATACATGTGTAGAGTTCTTTACTAGGATTGATCATATAATCTTTGATCTTCAAAATGATTAAAAATAATGGGTCATAAAGTAGTCAGAGAATAGGTTTTGTACAAATATATAAAAAGATGATAAAGAATTTTATAAAATGAAACTCATTTAATAAAAAAAATCTCTCAATAACTCTAATATTTCATTATTAAAATATTTGAGTGTCATCTTAAAAAAATCATCAATAACTCTAGACAAATTTATAGTTCGTTGCGCTATTATTAGCATTTAAGCCATAAACTAAATTAGAACACAATTTATTCTTATTTTCATCTCATTCAATCTCGAGTAATGTATGTAATTGTAAAATAAAAAAATACAATAAACTCATTCGAATCTTCAAGACTCCATCATTTGGAGTGAGGAAGGTTTTATTGGTGCCGTCTCCCTCATAAACTCTTTTACTTCTAATTTGTGAGACTCACATTTAATTTATCGCCGAAATAATATTTCTCTGTACAAATGATGAAACTATTGTTTCTGTAATATTCAAACAACATAAAACAATATTATATACATATAACTATAAAGTTCTTTCAAAACTAATCATATAGTAAGTTTAAAATACCATTATAGATTTAAAAAAAATTGATCAAAATGACCAAAAACACTTACTTCAACCTTTTTAAATCATTATTAAAGTCAAATTAAAAATAATAATTAACATTCATAAATTTAATTTAATACATAAATCGTTAGTTCAATACACAAATCAAAATCAATAATCAACTATTATAAATCTAACAATATATTGAATAATACTACCATTTACTTAATAATCAAATTAGTTGAGCCAATTAACATATCCAATGTTAAACTCAAATACTACCAAAAGTAAGATTTGTAAGATTTGAGAGATTTTTAGTAGAAGTACTTAGTTTAAATAGAAATATAGTAAAATTGAAAATAAGTTTAAATTTAAAAGATGAAAAACAACCAATTCCACATATTAAAAAATATTTAAACTTATATTTTTATCTAAATAATCTAATTTCTTAATTAATAAAATTGGGTGACATTCCAATTAGATTTTAGGTTAAAATACCTTTTTGGTCCCAATTTTCGTCAAGTTTTTTCAAATAAGTCCTAATTTTGGCTTTGTGTTCAAATATGTCCCAATTTTCGTCAATTATGTTCAATTGGGTCCTTTTGTGTTAACACCGTTTAAATCATTAACGGCCATGAACAGTGAATGCCACGTGTCATTTCGTGGTTTTTTTGAATTTTTTTATTTTTATTTTTATTTTTATTTTTATTTTTTAATTTTTTAATTTTTTTTAAATGTACACGTGTCAACCCATGAGTGTGCCACGTGTCACTTTGTGGTTTTTTTGAATTTTTATTTTATTTTTTTGAATTTTTTAAAATTATTTTTTAAATGTCCACGTGTCAATCTAATAGTGTGCCACGTGTCAAAGTCAATATTCTATATTCAATTTGGTCCTTATATTTGTTATTTTTGTTCAATTAGGTCCTAATTTTTGTTAAGATTAATCAATTTGGTCCCTATATTTGTTATGCTTGCAACGTATATAGAGTTAAGGATTACAATTTTAGTGAATGATTTTGTTTGTTATTCTCACAAGTTTGCATGCTTTATCTAGAAAACTTAAAGCTGATAGCAGAGTATTTCTAGAGAAATTAAACTTTTGGGGGTCCACTCAGAAATAAGCATGTATCATTGCTAAATACTTTTATATTTCTGCTATGAATCTTGTTTATGTACTGTCAGTTGCATTCCCTTGACAATGTTTCCTCTTTGCAGTTCCAACCTTCTTGTATTAGCAGTTCCTTTGACGTAACCTTCTCTTTGTTGTAGGATCTTCAAGGCAGGTAACACCAACTCTTTGTTGCAATTGTTTTCAATTACTTGCTTTTTTTTTATTTGTAATTTTACATTAAATTAAAAATTCGTTTCTTTTGATTACCATAGGCTTTTACGGATTGAGCTTGGTTAGTAATTTTGGTATCTCTTAATATTCCTTTTATTCAAAATGCAAATTTAGATTCTTAATATTTGAGTTGTTGCTTACAAATATGTTTTTGAGCCTTGTATTGATTTGACATCCTACACATCTATTGTTTTGTGCCTTTAACTTTGACAACCCTATAACTTGAATTGATATTGTGCTTCCAATTTTCCAAGCCTTAGAAAATTATGTTTATTCAGAATGAAAGTTTATGTTTCTTATATTTGAATTGATGCTTATAATACAGTTGCAAGATGAATGCTTTATTTTGTATATGGCTATTTCTTGAGTTCTTGAGAGATGACAATGGAAATATGGGTTGTGTAACTTGGGTGTGCATCCACATTAAGATTAAAGGAGCACAATTTGAATTATATATTCATAGTAAGGATAAGGATGGGTGCATATGAAATAACACTTTGAATCGTCTTGCAAGGTGAGCCTTTTGTCATGTGGAATTGACGGATTACAATGGGCTTTATATTGAATTTATGGGAAACAAAGATTATTTTTTATCTTTGTATGGATTTGCCAGATTACAAATATATTGTTTTATTCACTCTTAAAATCTTAATTGATATTGTGGCTCCAATTTTGAAAGCATTATACTTTAGTTGGATATACACCCTAAATGGAACTATCGAATAGCACTTTGATTTTTTTTTCATAGTGCTAATTCCGAAAATGTATATTTTGTATTGTCCCAATTGGAATTTTAAAATTGCATTTTGATTTTCTTGGTTCATTGTGCAAATTCCATATGGGTATATTTTAAGTTGTCCTACTGTAAATAAAATTGTCAAAGTGCACTTTGATTATCTTTGTTCACAACAGAAAGTTGAGTTGCCCCATTTTATTCGAACTAGTGATGAATTCTTTATTTATCTTTTGATGCTTTGTTGTGCCAAAGTAGAAGGCTTCTGAATTATAATTTGATTTTATACTTTTATATTTTGTAAATATGATTTGAGTTGCGTATACACCCTAAATGGAGTTGTCGAATAACAATTTGATTCTTTCTTTTCACAATGCAAGTTCCGTAAGGTATATTTTGTATTGACTCACCTGAAATTCTAAATTGCACTTCGATTTTCTTGGTTCGTTGTGCAACTTCTATATGGGTATATTCAAGTTGTGCCATATTAAATAGAATTTTCAAAGTGCATTTTAACTTTCTTTATTCGCAGTAGAAAGTTTTGAGTTGCCTATCGTTATTCGGACCGGTGATGATTTTTTGTCTATCTTTTGATGGTTTGTTGGCCAAAGTGGAAGGATTCTGAATTATAATTTGATTTCATACTTTTTTATTTTGTAATTATGACTTGAGTTGGTATATTCCTTAAATGGAACTATCATATAACACTTTGATTTTTCCTTTTCACAGTGCAAGTTTCATAAAGGTATATTTTGTATTATCCCACCTAGAATTCATAAATTGCACTTTGATTTTCTTGGTTCACTGTGCAAATTCTATATGGGTATATTTTGTGTTGTCTCATCATAAATAGAATTGTTAAAGTGCACTTTGACTTTCTTTGTTCACAGTAGAAAGTTTTGAGTTGCCTATTGTTATTCGAACTGGTGATGAATTCTTTGTTTATCTTCTGATGGTTATTTGGGCCAAAGTGGAAAGATTCTGAATTCTGAATTATAATTCGATTTCATACTTTTTTATTTACTAAGTATGACTTGAGTTTGGTATACAACCTAAATTGAACTATCAAATAACAATTTGATTTTTTCTTTTCACAGTGAAAGTTCCATAAGGGTATATGTTGTATTATCCCACATAGAATTCTTAAATTGCATTTTGATTTTCTTGGTTCATTGTGTAAATTCTATATAGGTATATTTTGTGTTGTCCCATCATAAATAGAATTGTCAAAGTGAACTTTGACTTTCTTTATTCACAGTAGAAAGTTTTGATTTGCCCCTTGTTGTTTGGACTGGTGATGAATTATTTGTCTATCTTCTGTTGGTTTATTGGGCAAAAGTGGAAGAATTTGAATTATAATTTGATTTCTTACTTTTTTATTTTTTAAATATGACTTCAGTTTTCAATGGATCTGTCAAATAGCAATTTGATTTTTTCTTTTCACAGTGCAAGATCCGTAAGGGTATATTTTGTATTATCCCACTTGGAATTATCGAATTGCACTTTGATTTTCTTGGTTTATTGTGCAAATTCCATATGGATATATTTTGAGTTCTCTCATCATAAATAGAATTGTAAAAGTGCACTTTGACTATCTTGTAAAATGTTTTGAGTTGCCCCTTGTTATTCAAAGTGTTCATGGATTCTTTGTCTATCTTTTAATGGTTTGTTGGGCCAAAGTGGAAGGATTCCGAATTATAATATGATTCATACTTTTTCATTTTGTAAATATAACTTGATTTGGGTATACACCTTAAATGGAGTTGTCGAATAACACTTTGATTTTTTCTTTTCATAGTGCAAGTTTTGAAAGAGTATATTTTGTATTATCCCACCTGGAATTGTCAAATTGCATTTTGGTTTTCTTGGTCAGTGTGCAAATTTCATATGAATATATTTTTAGTTGTCCCATCATAAATAGAATTGTCAAAGTGCACTTTGACTTTCTTTGTTTACAGTAGAAAGTTTTGAGTTGCCTATTGTTATTCGAACTGGTGATGAATTCTTTGTTTATATTTTGATGGTTATTTGGGCCAAAGTGGAAAGATTCTGAATTCTGAATTATAATTCGATTTCATAATTTTTTATTTACTAAGTATGACTTGAGTTTGGTATACAGCCTAAATTGAACTGTCGTATAACAATTTGATTTTTTCTTTTCACAGGGAAAGTTCCATAAGGGTATATATTGTATTATCCCGCCTAGAATTCTTAAATTGCACTTTGATTTTCTTGGTTTACTGTGCAAATTCTATATGGATATATTTTGTGTTGTCCCATCATATAGAGAATTGTCAAAGTGAACTTTGACTTTCTTTATTCATAGTAGAAAGTTTTGATTTGCCCCTTGTTGTTCGGACTGGTGGTGAATTATTTGTCTATTTTTTGTTGGTTTATTGGGCATAAGTGGAAGAATTCCAAATTATAATTTGATTTCTTACTTTTTTATTTTTTAAATATGACTTCAGTTCGATATACATCCTAAATGGACCTGTCAAATAGCAATTTGATTTTTTCTTTTCACAGTGCAAGATCCGTGCAAGATCGTAAGGGTATATTTTTGTATGATCCCACTTGGAATTATCGAATTGCATTTTGATTTTCTTGGTTTATTGTGAAAATTTCATATGGATATATTTTGAGTTCTCCCATCATAAATAGAATTGTAAAAGTGCACTTTGACTATCTTGGTTCACAGTAGAATGTTTTGAGTTGCCCCTTGTTATTTAGAGTGTTCATGGATTTTTTGTCTATCTTTTGATGGTTTGTTGGCCAAAGTGGAAGGATTCCGAATTATAATATGATTTCATACTTTTCATTTTGTAAATATAACTTGAGTTGGGTATACACCTTAAATGGAGTTGTCGAATAACACTTTGATTTTTTCTTTTCATAGTGCAAGTTTTGGAAGGGTATATTTTGTATTATTCCACCTGGAATTGTCAAATTGCATTTTGGTTTTCTTGGTCATTGTGCAAATTTCATTAGTATAGTTTTAGTTGTCCCATCATAAATAGAATTGTCAAAGTGCACTTTGACTTTCTTTGTTCATGGTAGAAAGTTTTGAGTTACCTATTTCGAACTGGTGATGAATTCTTTATTTATCTTTGGATGGTTATTTGGGCCAAAGTGGAAAGATTCTGAATTCTGAATTATAATTTGATTTCATACTTTTTTATTTACTAAGTATGAGTTTGGTATACAACGTAAATTGAACTATCGTATAACAATTTGATTTTTTCTTTTCATAGTGAAAGTTCCATAAGGGTATATGTTGTATTATCCCACCTAGAATTCTTAAATTGCACTTTGATTTTCTTGGTTCACTGTGCAAATTATATATAAATATATTTTGTGTTGTCACATCATAAAAAGAATTGTCAAAGTGAACTTTGACTTTCTTTATTCACAGTAGAAAGTTTTGATTTGCCCCTTGTTGTTCGAACTATGAATGAATTATTTGTCTTTCTTTTGATGGTTTGTTTGGCCAAAGTAGAAGGATTTCGAATTATAATTTGATTTTATATTTTTTTATTTTTGTAAATATGAGATGGGCGTGCGTTTTAAATGTAGTTGACAATTTTTCATTATTTTAAAATTTTTACATGGCTATATCTATGTTGCCCCTTATAATCTGGTTGCAGTATGATTTTTTTTAACCAATGAGGGTTTGAATGTTAATATTTGAGTACTTTATTGAATTTACAAAAATTTAAATTTATTTTTTCTATGGCTTAATTCATCTTTTGGTCCTCTAATTATGATGTATGGTTCATTTTGGTCCCCTAATTTTTGTGACGTTCAATTTAGTCCTCCAGTTTTTTAAAACAGTTTAATTTAGTCCTCCAGTCTTTTAAAACAGTTTAATTTAGTCCCTCTCGTTATCTTTGGTTAAACGACGTCATAATAGTGCAACTGTGTCACTCTGGAACAGAAACGTGGCAGGTTTTTTAATAACTGGGCATCAATGTACTGTGATGAGGTGGCAACGAAGTATATGGAGGGAGAATTGGTCGGTCCTAATTTCACAATTCATCTTCTTTATGCGGGAGTTCTTCAACATTTGGTGTACGTTGATTATGAATGATGTCAAGGGGGCACTCTCTCTCACGGTGGAGCACCATATTGCAACTGTGGGCACCGAACACTTCGTCTTCGAATCCTTCTTCTTCGTTTGGTTTTTCCTGGATTGGTTATGCTTCTCTACCAAATCCCCCAATTTGATCTTCAATTCCCTATTTTCAAAGAACCCTAAACCTAACAGATTTACCCCCTTTCAAAACAAAGTTAATTTTTTTAACTCAAGTCCACATCACCCAATCTCAACACACTAAATTGAACCTCTTTCAAAAGCTGGAGACCTAAATTGAACCTCAAAAAAATTAGGGGACCAAAATGAACCCCACATCATAATTAGAGAACCAAAAGATGAATTAAGCCTTCTTCTATCTAATATAATTTTTAGTTGGGCTTGTACTTCAAATTTTGGTATGTTGTATTGGTCAGAAAGCCCAAATTGAATTGGGTAAGTTGTGTTTCCTAAAGTGAATTGTTTGAGTGTGGTTTAAGATTTTTATTCTTTTCAATATTTGCACACGCATATGTCAAGATTGTCCTTTAGAAGTGTTTCATAAAGGTTTTTGTGTTGACACGGGTAACAATTGTGACTCTTACTTTGAAAGTCGTATAACTTATGTTGGTATAGTTCTCCAATTTTGAAACTCCTAAAACTTGGGTTGATATTGCTCCTCCAATGTTGAAATTCCTATGAAATTACTTTTATTACCAATGCAAATTTCAGATGTTTATATTTGAGTTGTTGTGCTTATAATTTAGTTGTGAGATGAATGTTTTAATATGTATGTCTATTTCTCGGATCCGAGTGATATTGAAAGACTATAATTGGCATTGGCTGGTAGCATAATTTGAATTATTTAGTCATAATCATGATAAGGTATGAGTATATTTGAGTTAATATTTTGAATCGTTTTGTAAGATGAAAAATTATAGTTATCACAACAAACAATGACGATTTTTTAGCCTAATTTTGTGTAAATTTTTCATATTACAATTGGGCTTTATATTTAATTTATGGGGAACATATATTGATTTTGATCTTTGTAGAGATTTGACAACTTACAAATGTATTTTTTTATTCGTTCCTAAAATCTGAGTTAATATTGAGGCTCAATTTTGAAATCCCTATAACTTAAGTTAGGCATACACCCTAAATGGAATCATTACATAACACGTTGATTTCTACGGTGCACAAGGGTATATTTTGAATTGTTCCATTTGAAATTCTCGATTTGCAATTTGATTTTATTGGTTCATTGTGTAAATTTCATATGTGCATGTTTTAGGTTGTCCCATCATAAATAGAATTTTCAAAATGCACTTTGACTTCCTTTGTTCAAAATAGAAAATTTTTAGTTGTCCTTTGTTATTCAAAATTGTGATGAATTCTTTGTCTATCTTTTGATGGTTTGTTGAACTAAAGTGAAAGGATTCCATATTATAATTTGATTTCATATTTATTTATTTCATAAATGAGTGACACTTGCTTTCTAAATATAGTTGGCAGGTTTTGGCTATTTTTGCAATTTTCGGATGATTATATCTAAGTTCTCCTTTATAACATGGTTGTAATATGATTTTATTGTCCAATGAGGGATTGAATGTTCATTAATGAACCATTTATTGAATTTACGGAATTCAAATTTATTTTTTCCATTTAATTTAATTTTGAGTTGGACTTTTATTTTAAATTTTGATATATGGTATTGGTCGAAAAGCCCAAATACAATTGTAAGAGTTGTGTATCCTAAATTGAATTGATTGAGTGTGGTTCAGGATTTTTATTCTTTGCAAATTTATTTTGTTCCTTTGAAATGTTTCTTGAAGATTTTTGTATTGATCACGAGTGATAGATTGTTTTTTATATTGTTATGGACTTTATAGCCTATAGATATATTGTTTTATGCGCACTATAAATATGAAATGATAATGTTCTTCCAATCTTAAATCTTTTATATTATGCATCGTATTTTGAAAGTTTTATAACTTTAGTTGAAATTGTGCCTCCAATATTGAAAATTTATAAAATTCATGTGCTTATATTTGAGTTATTTTTTACAATTCTGTTGTGAGATGAATGTTTTATTTTGTTAATGGCTATTTCTTGAACCCGAATAATATTCAAAGGTTATAATTGTAATATCGGTTGTCTACTTCGGTGGTGCATCTACATTGAAATAAATATGTATAATATTACAATTGTAATATTATACATATATATTTAATTAATATTTTTTTAAATATTAATAATAATTATTATTATAATAATAATTAGTATTATATAATAATAATAATATTATTATTATTATTATTCAAATAAATATTTTTTGTAAATGAATTAATTATATAAAATAAAATAAATTTAAATAAATGTGGAGATATAAATTAAATAGTCCATATTATAACTTATTTCAAGTTATCATTTAGAATAATAATAATTTATTTTAAGTTATTAAGGATTTCAATAAATTATATTTTTCTAATTTTAAATAACATTTTTAATTTTATTTTAATATCATTTCTTCTATTTACATTGAAGGATAAAATAGTAATCATACAATTTACTCTATTAAAAATTAAAATTTATTAAATTTTTTCAATCATATCATACACAAATTTTCATAAACTTTTCACTCATATCTACTCAAATCATACCATCTTTCCCTTAATCCAAACAACATCATCTTTACCTACAAATCAACTCAACGCAAATCCACTCTCTCAAATCCACACCTTCTCAAATACATTGAAGGATAACATAAGGGAGAAGAATTTGAATTGTTTACTTATAGTCAGATAGGGGATGAGTATATATGAGGTAACACTTTGAATTGTTTTAAAAGATGAAAATTTTTAGTTATCACAAGAATCAATGATGGTTTGTAAGTCTAAGTGGATTTGTCATATTACAATTGTGCTTTATATTGAATTTATAGGTAACAAAGATTGGTTTTAAACTTTGTATGGATTTGACGGCTTACAAATATATTATTTTATTCACTTCTAAAATTTGAGTTAATGGTGTCGCTCCTCATTGTGTGAATTTTGTTAGTATCCGATATAAAGTCTCACATCGAAGAAAATGATCAAGATGAGTAGTAAACAAGTAAAAGGTCCCATCAAATCTCATGAGGGAAAAATATGAGCAACACTTGATATATTCAAATTAATTTTTTTACACGAAAAAAATCTTTTTTTTTTCAAAAATATAATTTTTTTTTAAATATTACAAATATAAATATAAAATGACACTTGTAAACATTAAATTTTTAATGTTCCAAATGTAATTTTTAAAAATTACAATTGTACTTTATATTTACATTTTTAGCATTTTAAAAAAATATATATAATTTTAAATAAAGATACTTTAGTGTAAGGACGTAAAAAACAAAATTAATTATAATATTTAGGTGAAGAGATTTGATAAATTCTAAAAAATTATTTTAACATGTATGTATAATTGTAATTAAGTTTACTCATTAATTCGGCTTTAAATTATACTTGATTAACAATTGAGACTAAATTGAATCAAAATTTTAAAAATAGTGAGTAAATTGAAGTCCTACATTTTTTAAAATTTATACATCTAATCACTCTACATAGTATATTCAAAATAATTTTGTTATATAAAAACCCCTTATTTTAAACTTATAATTTTCTTAAAATATTGAAATTGTAAATATAAAATGACACTTGTAATTTTAAAAAATTACAAGTGTCACTTTACATTTACATTTTTAGTATATTTAAAAAGATTATAAATTTAAAAAGGGATATTTTTAGGTAAAAATGAAAAAAGTAAATTCAATTTGGATATTTAGATGGAATGATTTGATGTATAATTTTAGAAAATCATTTTAACGTGTATATATAAGTTGTAATTAAACATAGTTACTACTTTGACCTTAAGTTGTATACGAACTAAAAATTAACACTAAATAGATTCAAAATTTTAAATATAGGAACTAAATTAAAGTTTCACATTGGGTGGAAGTAATTAAGAGATGTAGTATATAAGTGAAAGGACACACCAAATGTAATGGGGAGGGATTGTTAGTATTCGATATGAGTTTGAAGTCTCAGATCGAGTGAAAGTGACTAAGAAATGTAGTATTTAAGTAAAATGATTCACACAATCTAGTAGGTAGAAATTGTTAGTATTCAATATGAGTTTGAAGTTCACGCATCGGGTGAAAGTAATTAAAATGAGTAGTAAATAAGTAAAAAATGAGTAGTAGAGCTAGAGCTAGGAGGTTACGGTTAGGGTTAATAATTAAACTTAATTACAACTTATTTATATATGCTAAAATATTTATTAGAATTTATATATCAAATCACTTCGCCTTATATATTCAAATTATTATTTTTTAAATATTTTTTTTTGAAATATTAAAACTGTAAATTTAAAGTGACACTTGTAATTTTTAATGTGACAAATGTAAATTTTTAAATATTACAATTGTAACTTTACATTTACATTTTTAGTATTTTAAAAAAATATTATCAGATTAATAGGGATATTTTAATGTAAAAGTGTATCTTGAATATTTAGGTGGTGAGATTTGATGCATAAATTCTAAAAATTTATTTTAACATGTTTATATAAGTTGTAATTAAGCTTAATTACTAATTCGGTCTTAAATTATAAAAGAACTAAAAAATTGAACTAATTTGAACCAAAATTTTAAATATATGGACTAAATTGAAGTTTCACATTTTTTAATATTTATATGTCAAACTACTCCACCTAGTATATTCATGTTAAATTTTTTATATACATAAATTCATATTTTAAATATATAAATTTTTTAAAATATTCAAAAGATAAATATAAAGTGACACGTATAATTTTTAAATTTTTAATGTTAGAAATGTAAATATTTAAAAATTATATTTGTCATTTTATATTTACATTTTTAGTACTTTTAAAAAAAGTATATTTTTTAATAAAGATATGTGAATATAAGGATGTAAAAAATAAAAAATATTTGAAAATTTAAATGAAGTGATTTGATGCATAAATCATAAAAAATTATTTTAACATGTATATATAAGTTATAATTAAATTTACTTACTAATTCGGCTTCAAATTATACATGGACTAACAATTCAGACTAAATTGAATTAAAATTTAAAGCATAGGTACTAAATTGAAGTCCTACAATTTTTAGAATTTATATATCAACTCACCTCATTTAATATATTAAAATTAATTTTTATATATTTTTTTTTATTTTAAACACATAACTTTTTTAAAATTTTGAAAATTCAAATATAAAGTGACACTTGTAATTTTTAAATTTTTAATATTACAAATGTAAATATTCAAAAATTACAATTGTCATTTGACATTTACATTTTTAGTATATTTAAAAAAGCTATAAATTTAAAAAGGGGTATTTTTATGTAAAAAATTAAAAAGTAAATTTAATTTGAATATTTAGGAGGAATAATTTGATGTATAAATTCTAGAAAATTATTTTAGCGAATATATATAAGTTTATATAAGTTGTAATTAAACTTAGTTATTAATGCAATCTTAAGTTGTATATGGACTAAAAACTGACACTAAATTAATTCAAAATTTTAAATATATTAATTAAATTGAAGTCCCACATTGAATGAAAGTTATTAAGAGATGTAGTATATCAACAGAAGGAAATTATTAGTACTTAATATGAGTTTGAAGTCCCACATCGGTGATAGTGATTAAGATGTAAGTGAAAAAAAACTCATTAAATTTATTGGAAGGAAGTGAAAAGAATTATTAAATTTATAGGATGGGTAAAAATAAGTAGTAGGACTAGGTTTAGACCATGGTTAGGCCTAGTTATTATGTTTTATTCAATCTATCTATACATGTTAAAAAATCATTTTTCAAAACATATAATTTTTTTAAAATCTTAAAAATATAAATGTAAAGTGATATTAGTAATTTTTAAATTTTTAATGTGACAAATTTAAATTTTTAAAAAGTATAATTATTATTTTAATTTTATAATTTTAATATTTTTTAAAAAAATTATAACTTTAAATAGGAATAATTTTATTTAAAAATGTAAAAAATTACTGTAAAAATATATAAATTTAGTTTGAGTTTATTATTTGGATTATAATAACCTCCAATAAAAAATATACTTCCTAGAGTTTTTAAAATTTCTCTCTAAGTATCAAGGTTAACAAACCCAACAAACTTATTCTAACCTTTTTTTTTCTCTTTTTATAATTTTTAAAAATTCTCGATTTCTCGTATGTTACCTCTTGGCTAGAAAATTCAGGATGAGGAAAGAGAAACAAAATTATGGGGGTTCTCGTGTGTTACCTCTCATCTCCCTCAGTTCATTATTTGAGTCTTTTAATTTTATTTCGTTTCTCTGATTTCATCTCCATGAAGCAGTTGTGGATCGTTCGTGTCCCAGGAGAAGCTTTCGATTTCATCTTTCTCCCTAAAATCAGGGCTCATACCTCTCCATGGTAAATGTGTACCTCTCATTTCATCATCTCAGTGATTTGTAATTTCGTTTTAGTCTCTCTTTTATCTCCCTGAAGTAGTTGTGTGGCTCATGCCCTCGGAGGCTCTTTCAATTTCATTAATCGTTTCCCTATGAAATAAGGTAATAAACACCGTCTTTCAATTTCATCATGTTCTATCTATTTTCTAATTCGTGATCTGCTTCAATTTTTTGTTCTTTTGATTCCATCTCTCTATTTATATTTATCACTCTATTAGGTATGGAGAAATATCTATATATATATATATATATATATATATATATCTATGCTTTAATTGGATACATTATGTTATACTTAATTATGAATTAAAAAAAAGGTATTTAGAGAGGATTTGCTTAAATGACTCTTAGAGTGTTCATTTGGAGGAACTTGGGATCCATTATATTTTTTATTTTATTGATTTGATAAACAAATGCAAAGTGTATTCAATGTGTTACTAGTGGGAGTTTTTTCGAATAGTAGTGTATTCTAGAAACGGTACTTGTAATACTAAATTACCGGTATGATTAAGTATTACCTCTTGGGTGTTGGAGTTCTAGTGTAAAGTTAGTTGAGTGAGCATTTGAGTAATTGCAATCATAGAGCATCAACTAGCGATTTTAACATTTGGTAGAGAAGTTTTGTAGCAACAACACATAAATGGGTTAACATATAAATTGTGAAGTGTTTTTTATTGATTTGAGGAATCTCAACAATGTTACCATTTGTTTTTTATATGACGCAAAAAGATATTATTTACAAGAGGAATGATAGAGGAAAAGAAAACTTTAAGGTGACCCTTGCTTAGTGGCTAAAAAAGATAATTTTGAGATTAGGTCCTACGTTTATCAAAGTTGGCCAGCACAATATGTTGACCAGTTGTCTCAACTTCAAGTGGAATTGGAGTGTTGGTTTGAACTTATGTTATAAGATTATTTCCTTGCATTGTGTTTATCTTGTATTTTTTTATCAGTTTATTTATGGTATTTATAGTTTAAGAAGAACACAGAAATTTCCCTAGCTTCTAGTTCTTCAATTATATCTTTATTTGTTGTTTGGCTTTCTATTAGTTGTTGCTTTGTGATGCACTCCTTTTGTTTCTTGTCGAGTAAATAATTAATAAAACCATTTTACTCTTTTAATCTCTTTATGATCTTATGAATTCATATGATTTAATTGTTGAAAAAAAATACTTGTGAATTAGGTTAAGGGTGAATGTATCATTACTGCTAAAAAAGTTCTCTAAAAATTTGTTCATTACACATTGTCATTAGGAACCCCTATGAGGATGTTTCTTCTTGAAGGTTTTGAGATTTGTTTATTTTTTTTATTTGTTAGCCTATATTTTCTAAGCAATCATCTATTGTTATCCTTGTATTCTTTAAATGTAGGTGTAAACCTTATTTATTTAGTTTGACAACAAGTGATGTTGTTTGATGTTAAATTGAGAAGTATGAAACATATTAAGTTTGGATTTACTCAAAGCATAAGTTACCTGATTTTCTGGGTTCAGGAGGTTATTGTTAAAGTGCTCTGGAAAATGATTTTTTAACTACTAAATTTTGACAACTTTCTCTTACAACCTTATGTGTCATCTTCTAAGTGGTTTTCTATTTTTTTTTTCTCATTCTCAATATTCAAAAACTACTTAGAAGATGACACATCATGTTATAAGTGTCAACACCCAATTTCGTCCGGATTATATTTTCTTTTATTTATTTATTTATTATTATTATTATTATTATTATTATTATTATTATTATTATTATTATCTTATTTTACTTTGATTTTATTATGTTTCTTTATCTTTCTTTTTTTATTTCTTTTTTTCTTTGTTTTCAATTTTATTCATATTTATTTTATTTTATTTTTGTCTTTTACTATTTATTATTTAAAAAAAAAGAAAAAGAAGGAAAAAGGAAAACGGATTAAAAAGGGGAAAGAAAAGAAAAAGAAAAAACAGATTTGAAAAAAAAAAGGGTAAAGAGAAAGAAGGTGCGGAGCATTTAATTTTCTGCTGCCCTCAATTGCCTAGTTCTTTCCTTATTTGATATCCTGGAACGTGCATTGGCTGAGCTGCTGCTAGTTACCATAAAAAAAGGAAATTGCATCAATGCAGTGAATAAGGGATGCTATGGAGACAGATCGAAGAGGCATGGATTGATCGAAGGGAAAAAAGTGGCTCTGCTGGATATTGAGTAAGAGGAGAAAGCAACCGCCACTTCCCCCTTACCCTGAACAAACGTAGGGGACCTCATAAATAAAAGAAAAAAGACAAAAGAGGGGAACCTGATAAAGATAGAGAAGGAAGAACTTCCTGGGAGAAGGGGCAGCGAACTCGTAGGAGAGAAGGGACAATTTCAAGATACAGTTCATGTACCTCTAGAAGCCACTGACAGGGAGAACTTCCTAGCGGGGGAAGCGAGCCAAGGGGAGGAAAGAGTTGTTTGAGACGTGAAACCACTGATAGGGAGGACTGCAAGAGGTAAACACTTCATATGAAGACGACTTGAATGCTTGGTGTGAACCTGATGCAGTTGCATTGTGCTTGAGAATGAACATAATGTAGTTATGTATTTTGAGCGTTGCTTGTCATTTATTTGACTCATTGGATCTTTTATGTACATTACTACATTATTGGTGCTTGAATCCTCTATTATCATCTCGCCATCATCAGCATCACGCCCTCACCTCCATCCTCTACAACCTTATCATTTACCAATCTTCCATCTCCATTAATAAAACTACCCATATCCTCTGTTTCGATCACATTACACACTCCCAACTCTCATTTTCCATTATCACCGACCTTCATCTTCAACCCTTGCATTCACATCAACTTCTCTTTCCATCTTCATCTTTCTCGTTCACTTTCATCTTAATCATTCACCTGCACAAAAATACAAAACAGAGACCAAGAAAGCACCCACATGCAAATCCCCTCCATCAAACTCATTCTCCGTTCCAATCCCGCAGCATCCCAGTCTAATCCTGCGACATTCCCATTCGTAGAACACCACCTCAACATGACAACACCATTCCATCCTGCAAACAGAACACAAAGCAAAAACTAGAATCACAACCCCACCCCTGCAATCCAATACCGCACCGGATCAGAACCCCATTCCAGTCTCATTTTCTCTAATCAGTCACATCCGATCATAGCACAGAGATGAACAGAGGAGTAAGAGAAAGTTGTCGCGAGAGCAGCGTGAGTCGAGCCTGAGAGGAGGGAGAGTGAAGGTCGAGCGTCTCTGGGTTCTCGACGTCAACGTCTGTGGTGGACGCCGCTGCCGACGTCTTTGGATGGTTGCGGCGAGGTAACGATCTCTTGGGGTTAGCCTTCGAGAGCGAAATCGTTGAGCCGTCGAGAACGAGAGCGACATCTCTAGCGTCGATTGACGCCGCCGGCAAGCTGGCCGCATGATGGCGCGGTGGCGCGGTGATGCAAAAGGCGTGCGGTGGCAGGTTGAAGTCGTGGTGGTTTGGAGGGGAAAGGAGAATAGGCTTCTGCCATCGTAAGAGAAGAAGCTTTAATTTTCAAGAAGGGTTTAGTTTGAGTGGAAATTGGGCTGGATGCTTTTACTCTGCGCACCCCCGCTTTCAACCTTCGCACCCCTCTCATTTTATGTTTTGGATCTGTTCGTGTTTATACAACGCACTCCTTTGATCAGTGCACGTACCCACATCATTTTATTTCTTACATCTCTGTTTCACTTTACACACCTTACCTGCTTACTTCATGCACCTCCCACATGTGATAGTTCTGCACCCCTATCTTTGTCTATTGTTTTTAGGCTTGTTGTTGTGTTTACTTTGTGCACCCTACTAATCACTCATGTACTCCCACATTTTGTTTTCCACTTTTATCTTTCTTAAACAATTTCATCCTTTTATTTATTTATTTATTTTTATTTAAAAATAAAAAAAAAACAAATATATTTGAAAATTATAAAAATTACAAATATAGAAAAAATTAAAAAAGGGTTCTCTTTCATTTTTGTTGTGTTTGTTCGGCCGCTCGTGTCGTGTGACACTTTCTTCCAAATAATTTCAAAAATACTAAAAATAAATTTCTTTCTTTTTTTAGTGTCTGTCTGACCGCTCGCGTCGTGTGACACATATTTTCAAGTAATTCAAAAATACAAAAAAAAATATATAAATTTTCAAAATATAAAAACATCAATATTTTCAAAAAACTACATCTCTAACTAACTACGTAACCCTCATTTATCATTTTTAATGAGAATACGTAGGACCAAGGTCAATCCTTGTCGGGCCCAAAAACAAAAAAATATTTATGTTTCTTTTACATATTTTTGTCTTATTATTTTTGGGGAATATTAACATTTTGAAAACCATGTCAACTTTGCATTTTTTAATTAAAGTTATCGCCCTCAGGCGGGCGCATAGGGTGCTAACACCTTCCTTACGCGTAACCGACTCCCAGATTCAAAATCTGTTTTTTCGCAGACTTGTTTTATTTTCATGGTTTTCCATAGTTTTCCAGAATAACTATGGTGACGACTCCAAAATCTCTTTTTAAACTCGTTTTCTTTTTTGGTTCGTCGTCCCGTCACGATCTGATTGCGATAGTAAGAGAAAATTGTCAAAATTTAGTACTCAAAATATCATTGTCTTTTTAGTGATAGAACTTGCTTCCTTTGAAGACTTGCAAAACTAGGTAAACCACTAATACTTAGGCCCTTTTTTACCCCCTCCGGTCATTGCTGAATATCTTCAAAATTTGATCCTAAATCAGATCCTTGTTAATGTAACGAGTTAAATATTTTTTGATGCCAAATCTTTTTGGATCAATACGGTTAATTCAAACAAAAAAATAAAAAAAACCCAAAAGTTTGATTGGCTCACACTCGGCAGGCCAAGCCTATTTTTCTTGTATTTTCTTAAAGTCATAGCATATGGAACATAAAAGAAGGAATGAAGTCATAGTTTTATTTCTTTTCATAGCAAACAAAACATAGAAATAAAAATTTGATTACCATTCCCATGTCATCATTCCAACAAATGTTTCTGTTTAGTAAAATTTTTTAGTCCCTTTTCACTTACTTGTGTTAGGAATCCAAATGTGAGTCTAAGTCCCACATTGATTAGAAATGAGAAAGTAGAGCACTATATAAGAATAAAGACTCATAAACTCATTGCCTTAAGATTTTGGGTTGAGAGTGGTGTCAGTGTCTTATGTGATTGGGACTCACCCTATATGATTGGGCTCAGGTCTCATTGGTATTATATCTCTCCAGTAATACCCCTTCCTTATAAACCTAACAACTTGTAGGTCTTATACTTTTAGTCCCTTTTCACATTTGTTGTTAGAGCACTCTCAGGTGAAGTGGGAGTTTAATGCGTTACTTGTGTATCTTCTATGCCTATAACTGCATGGTTGTACTGTTGGACGGCATTGGAAAAGTCCTCGATCCTCAATTTATTATTGCAGAGATTGCCAGACCGTGAGTACCCTATTCATAGTTAACAATGTTTTAATTTAGTTTAGACATTAAAAAAATGTTTTAATTATATAAAGGAATGAGACATAAAAATATTGAGTGATTACTTTCAAAATAAAGATCGTTTTCCTTCGTGTGCAGTAGATCTTGTGGATTAATATATTTGGTATGATGGACTTTTAGGTTGTTGTTCAAAGGATTTCTTAGTGGAAGAAGTAACAGACCATACCAAGCAGGATTTCCATGTGTTCCTCTTCTATTTAACAGGGTTAGAAGCACCAATACACATCAATGATGCTTGCATCATAAATTTGTTAAAATATTTGGTTTTGTTTTTAATGTAAGCTGGCAGATAACTATAATGTAAAATTTCCCTTCATGTTTTTTAAAGCTTGTCACTTGGTTTCAATTCTTTAGGTTAGTGTACAAATTTTTGGTGTACAGTAACATTGTATGATTTATCGAAAACAACGAGCCAATATGCATAATATGTGCAAAGAATATTGCAGAAAAGAGAAAAAAAAATATCAACACAATTTTGAATTTGTTTAATATTAAAATTGTAGACTTTGTTCTTTGTTCCTTTTATAAATGTTATATGCATAAATTATAAATACTAAAATCTAAAATTTTTGTCTTTTATCATTTTTCTTTTATTTCAGGATTTGTGTATTATTAAAAAAATGCAAAACAAACAAATAGGAAGTAGAATGAATTTTTAAATCGTGGGTAGGCAATAGCGGGGATTTTGAAAAACCTTAAGTAGTAGCTAGGGTTTTGAAAAACTCGAGACAGTAAAGGGAGTTTTAAAAACTTCAGGCAGTAGCGGAAGTTTTAAAAACTCCAAGCAATAGCGGGGTTATGAAAATCCATGCAGTAGCGAGAGTTTTAAAAACCTCAAGTAAGTTGCATTTTTTTAGTGGTTGCTAAAAGTCCTTGGTAATCCATTAGTTATGCTATTAGTTATGCTAGTTCTTCTAAAGAAATTACAAATTTCTGGTAAAGCTATTGGTTGGGTCAAAACCTCCAGAAACAACAAATATAACTTTCACTAAAAATAATTAATTTTGCAGTAAATAAAATTAACTTAAATATTTAAATGAAGTGATTTAATGCATAAATTTAAAAAACTATTTTAACGTATTTATATAAGTGTTAATAAATTGAAGCTCCACATTTTTTATTAATTGTAGGTCATATCACTATAGCTAATATATTAAAATTAATTTTTATGTAAAGTATTCCTATTTTAAACTTATAGTTTTTTTTTAAATATTGAAAATGTAAATGCAAAGCCAAAATTGTAATTTTTTAATGTGAAAACTGTAAATTTTTGAAAATTACAAATGACTCCACCTAATATATTTAAATTATTTTCTTTATATAACAAAATTCCTATTTTAAACTTATAATTTCTTAAAATATTCAAAATATATATGTGAAGTGACATATGTAGTTTTTAAATTTTTAAAGTGACATGTTAATTTTTAAAAATTATAATTGTCGCTTTACATTTACATTTTTAGTACATTTAAAAGATTATAAGTTTAAATAAGAATATTTTTATGTAAAAGTGTAAAAATTAAAACTAATTTGAACATTTAGGTGAAGTGATTTGTTGTATAAATTTTAGAAAATTATTTTAACATTTATATATAAATTGTAATTGAAGTTAGCTACTAATTCAATCTCAAGATGTAGAGGGACTAAAAGTTGAGACTAAATTGATTCAACATTTTAAATATAGGAACTAAATTGAAATCTCACATAGGGTGAAATTGATCGACAAATGCAATATATAAGTTTAATAACTCACCAAATTTTATGGAGAGAATATTTTATCATATTCAATATGAGTTTGAAGTTCCACGTGAAAATATTTAAGATAACTAGTATATAAGTAAAAAGACTAACCAAATTTAATGCAAAGATCGTTAGTATTAGTTTAAAGTTCCACCTAGAATGAAGGTGTCAAATTATAGAGATATTAATTTGAATCAAAATTTTAAATATTGAAACTAAATGGAAGATCCATGTCTTTTAGTATTTATACTTACTTCACCGAATAATTCAAATTAACTTTTTTATGTAATTTTTTTATTATTTTAAACTTAAAGATTTTTAAAATATTGAAAATATAAATGTAAAGCAACACTTGTAGTTTTTATAATTTTTAATGTTGAAAATGTAAATCTTTAAAAATTATAGGTATAACTTTACATTTATATTTTTAGTATTTTTAAAAAATAATTTAATATAAAAATGTAAAAAATGAAATTAATTTAAATATTTAAGTAGAGTGATTTGATGCATAAATCCTATAAAAATTATTTTAATATATATATAAAAGTTGCAATTAAGCTTAGTTATTAATTCAGTCTCAAATTTATTCAGGAACTAAATTGAATCAATGTTAAATATAAAGATTAAATTGAAGTCCTTTATTTTCTAGAATTTAAATATCAAATCCCTCTACCTAATATTTTCAAATTATTAATTTTTTTATATAAAGACAATCATATTTTAAACTTTTTTAATTTTTCAAAATATACAAATGTAAATGTAAATTGACACATGTAATATTTAGATTTTTTAAGTGACAAATGTAAATTTTTTAAAATTACATGTGTCACTCTACATTTATATTTTTAGTATATTTAAAAAAATTATGTTTAAATAGAGATATTTTTACTAAAAATGTAAAAGATAAAACTAATTTGAATATTTAGATGTAGTGATTTGATATATAAATTATAGAAAATTATTTTAATAGTTATACGTAAATTGTAATTGAAATTAGTTACTAATTTGGTTTTAAATTGTAAAAAAATTAAAAATTGAACTAAATTAATTCAAAATTTTAAATATAGGAACCGATTTGATCAAATGAAAGTGATTAACAAATGGTATTTGTATTTAATGAGTTTAAGTCCGACAGGTGAGAGTCATTAAGATGAAGATTCACCAAATCTAATGGGGTGGTGAATTGTTACTATTCAATATGAATTTAAAGTTTAAAATTTCACATCAGATAAAAGGAATTAAGATAGCTAATATACGGGTAAAAGCGCTCATCAAACCTATTGGAAGTAAAAAGTTGGATGCAAGAAGAGATAATGAGGAAAGGAGTAGTTGTGGTTCCATCAACATGACCATGCTCACCATCCCAGGGCAGGTATATTCTCAAGAACAGTTCTTAATAACAAATTCAATACAATTCTAACTGACACACGATAACAACAGAAAATTAATAATACATAATTATTAGGCAAAGTTTATTTAGCAAATAAAAGGAAACAATTAATAATCATAATAGTGGATCTATAATCAGATCCAAGCCTGACAACTGATACATGTGGTCATGAAATATCTAAGCTCGAATTGCATAAAATCTTATGATCTTTGAAACTTGGAAATGATTTAAAAGAAAAAAATGTAAGAAAGACGCTCTCAATCACACTACTGTTACCCAAAATTTACTAGGACTATCAACATCGTGCATAAAACTGAATACATTGATACCAGATCACAAATAATTTGTCAAATCCAGTAAATTTGATCAACAAATGTTTTGAAACATCCCTCGTCCTTTAAGTATTCAATTGCTAGCCTAGCCATGAAGAAACTCGGATATACAATCACAATCTACAACTATAATTGTTGTGGACAAGATATAAAATTCCTAGGCAACAAAAGAACCCAAAATTTATAAGGCAAACCTGTCAGTTTGCTTCTTTCGATACCACTTGTATGGTAATAACACTACTCATCATTTACAAAAGCCACAGTGAGGAATCTTTTAGGAGAATTTTTACAAGTTTCTACCTATGCACCACAATCGACCACGGCTTGGAGTGGCAGTTATAATGTTGGCACTGGCCTCAGTAGATGGGAGTTCTATGTCAGAAGTACTGCCACAACTGGAACGACCATGCTGTCCTTCTGTCTCATTCATCTTCTCTATTAAAGAGTGTCTTATACTTGAACCAACCACCCAAGCTTCAGAGAGATTTGTCCCAGGAGAGTGACTCATTGAGATAGGTGAATTGGGATTGCTGAAAGCATCCTCCTGCAATATGTCTCCTATTCTAGACAGTATGCTAAAGGCTAAACTTCCAAGAACTCTAGAGTATGCTTCCAATATGGAATGCCCAATGTCCTACAAAAGTTGTTATAAAGAAATTAATACGAACAGTGTTGTGCATTAAGTGGAGAAGTAAGAATTACAATGAAACTTACCTTGCCATATTGAACTTTTGCAGCATCCAGAAATGTTTGAGGAAGGTTTGGGTGTCTGGTTTTAAGCAGATTTAGAAGTGTTTCTGCACGTTCCAACAATAGTTCCATCTTATCTAAACCTGACACAGGGTCCTTCAGGAAGGACCATGAGGTTCGAATCGGGGATTTGCCACTATTTTCCTGTATGATTCTTTCTTTCCATGAAAATGTAGCTGCTTCCAATTTATTAATGGTCTCTAGGATAGCATGTTCAGATTTCAAATTCAGAGCTTTAAGCATTTCTTCTCCAGAAATCGATTCAGCCATCAAAACCTTGTGCAGTTCCTCTCCCAGGCTTGCCTTTCCACTCTAAAACACAAACAGATTTAATCAGAATCGAGAAATTACGACTGAAAAAGAAAAAAAGTCATTTTGATTGCTATATTTCTTGATAAAAATGGGGTAAGGAATTGTTATCTTGAATGGAAAGTATTTCGCTTGAGGCTGCTAGAACCATAAAAATTCAAACATTGAAAGCTGATTTTACCTTCAGAAGTGCATCCTTAATTACTGATGGCACGGGTATCTCAAGCAACATATTGTCATTGATTGATTTGGCAGCCTTGAATATTTGATGAACTATCCTTCCCTGATGAAGCAGCCTCTTTCTTTCAACTTCAGAGAGTCCAGTTCTTGGTACTCGCGGTGATGGAAGCCACCATCTTTTGCTTTGTCTTCCAGTTGTGTTCCTCCCTTCTGACCGGCTTCCTTCCTCCGCATACCAAAACTCGGTATTCACCATCGAGTCTAGTGTCTCCTGTGTCAACAGAACACCACAAAATGTTACAGGCTAATGACAAGCACAATGTTTCATGGTCTTAAATGAGAATGAAGAGATGACCTACAATAAGCATTGAGTCCAGTTTCTGAAGTGCTGGAAGATTCATTTGGATGTCAGCACGGGCTTTTGGGGTCATTATCTGTTCAAAGATAATTGCTACCTTATTTTTCTGTAATGTGATCTGTATGAAACTATTAAACCCTTTTCAATTCAGTTCAAATAAAAGATACCTCAAAGATCCCACCATTGGCACCACTTTGCTTAGCAGGAACCAACTCAACCATATAGTTAGTAGGTAACAACAACCATCCCATTTCTCTTTCCCATTTGCTCTTCCTTTCTTCAGACAGTGGTTCCAATTTCCACAACTCACCAAAAACCGTCACTGCATGTTTCATCTTACTGTTAGATTTTCTTAAAAAAAGTAAACAGAGGAAAATTTAGCAAGATCACATAAAGTAAAGGCAACCTGCAAGGCTTGTGATAGCAGTAGACAGTGCTAAAGCTGTGCTGAGGCCTTTTGATCCTCCTGTAACATCACCACCGAGCAACAGCTTTGCAAACTTCTCCTTCATGGCTTCTACATCAGAACTTTGAACATCAAAGGCAGACTTATCTTTAAGATAAAAATTTGAAGGACTTTCTGGGAGTTCCCACTCTTCCAATCCCTGTTCATCTCTTTTCATGGTCAAACATTTTGAAGAGAATGATCCAAAAGCATCTTTACTGGATGAACAACAACTGGAGTCATCATCATTAAATGAATCAGTTATACATCCATCTCCTCTGCTCGTTCTGCTTTCATCTCCGCAAGAACGATTATCCGAAGGGCAACTCTCAAGGCCATTGTATGTCACAACACCTGAAACATTATAAATTCATATTATTTCCGGCACTTGCTATGCTATGGTTGAGTAGCAGTATATACAACATCCAAATCCTCAACACCAACATGAGAATCTATCAGGGCATGTTAAAAAGGAAAGAATACATCAATGAAGTACCACATGAAGTAATGTAAAACTGGAAATATGTCAATACCATGATTACAGAGAAGCATTTCAAGCATAATTTTTTTTTTTTTTTCTAAAGATCACAGTTGGTGGATACTACTTAAGTGAAAATCTGTCTATTTTCGCTACATATTCAAGCAAACACATACTACATCAGAAACATAACTGAACTTACATGGACCAATTGCAACATTGACTATGTAAGTCGTCCTCACTGTTAATAAAAAAAAGTGGTTTTATTTTTCAGTGACATTTTGGTTTAAACTATATCTCTTTGTCAGACGAACCGATTGCTAATATACTGGTGAATTGCTTGACAAAAGAGTCTACTGCGACAAAACAACACCAATTGCATTCTCAGTTTCACACCAGAGAGAAGGGCATAATCTTCGGTCAAATTTGTCGACATTATAGATGCAGCACATGTACCCACATGCAAGACTATGAATATTTTTGTTTTGAATATTCAATAGTTATTTTTCTCATACTGGTACCTAACAAATTGAGTATTTTGGTTTAAATCTTTTTTGTTGAATATGGTAAAGTGAAACACAAACCTGTGACACCAGTGGAAAGTTTGTTAAAGAATTATATACATGAAGGATCACAATTTAAGTCATTCTTTTATTGAATTTGGTAACCAAATTTGTAGGCTTTGTGAAAAGGAAAATTATTTAGCAAAATTGAGTACGATGGATTACCTAAACTGATGCTGAGAGACAAAAAATTCTGAATGGAAAACAGAAGCTCTCGGTGATATGATAGAATGGTACACAAAAACTACTTCCAATTCAAATTGGAACAAAATAAAGATAATAACAACAAGAAGGATGAGAGATAAGTGAAACCCAAAGAGGAAAAGAGAATCCCCACACATGGGTCCCATATACAAAGAAAACAGTTCAAAGTTATGTTTTTGATTTTCATTTTGTTTTCTGCTAAACTAATGTCTGGATAAGGGAGATGTATGCTTTTATGTTTTTTGGATGGTTCATTTAATCAATAGTTAGGATGAATAGTATTTAAGATATTAGTTTAGAGTTTTATATTTCATTAAAATTTTCTTTTTTTAAAACTTTTAAATAAATTAAGTGAAGAAAGTGTGAATAAATTGTTGAAAAGTAAACTTTATAAACTACTAAAGTTTGAACACGATAACACTGACAAGAACACTTTACTTTGTATTTATTTATTTTTGTTCTAAGAAAAAGTAAAAAGAGTTTGTTTTATTTATGGAGCATGTAACAAGTATTCTTTTGTGTGATTGAAGCATGAAATAAATCTTTTAATGGTGAAAAAGAAAATAACACAATTTTAAGATTATTAATAAGAATTAATTATGGCTTAAAGAGGGAGATGCCCTAAAAATATGGTTTTGTTTTAATTATATTCAATTACATTTTTATCTAGGAAGTTTCACATGAATTTAGTCTTTCGATTTAAGAAAAAAGAAACATGTTTTAGGTTTATAATTAAAGTAATAAGTCTTTTAATTATTAATAATAAGTACTTTTTGTTTTTTTTTTAACTTTCAAAATTTAAAATGATATCAACTACTTTATTTTTCAATACATTCCTACTTTCAGTTTAGATTTTAATTAGTTTATACATGATTGTCATAAAAGAATCATAAATGCTTAATTAAGATAAAAAAAATATTACATTTATTGATTTCTACGTTACCATCATCATCTTAAATGAAGAAAAACGGACGCAGTGGAGAAAAACGTTAATTTTCAAATTCAAATCTCTCCGGGTTTTTTGTTTGTTTGAATAAAACATAAACAAATGTGAGTCAGTCAGTGAATGGAAACACTTCTCTTATTAGTTTTGTTCACCCTAAGTGGTGGTCCTTCTACTTTAACCAAAAATTACTAATAAAGACCCCAAATTCATATTCAAAGATCATCAAAACTCACACTTGATTTGATTTTGCAGTTGAAACTATGATTAATGATGATATAATAATTCAACTGAATTTGAAGCTAACAATGAAGACTATCAAATATAAGCTGAGAGAAATCATGAACCAAATAACCAAGTTTTGGTGAGAGTGAAAAAAAACAGAAGATTGCAGATAGACAAGGAAAGCACTTACTCTCTGGCACATCAAAATCAATGCTGATCTTGGTTTCCTTCGTACAGCAACCTAGTCTTTTTCTCAGAACCACCGACATCCTTTGCTCTGTGTGCCTCTCCAAGGTTGTTTCAGAAACTATCAGTGTCCACAATCACCAACATCTCAAAATCATTTTCTTTTCCATGTACACAAAGGGTATTATTATTATATATATACCCACTATACGTTTATGATCAGTAGTATACGTTACAAAAAAAAAGCAAAAAATAAAGTGAACTTTAAAAAAAAAATAAAGTACACTGTTTGATAAAAAAGTTCAGTTATAGTAAAATGGTCAAAAAGTGTGAGAAAGCAAAGAAAGGGTGTGATGCAGTGAAGCATGTGCAAGGCAGATTCGATCTTTTTAGTTTCAGATATGATTACTTTTTCTTGCGTAGGAACTGTGTTGTTTTTGTTTTTGTTTTTCCTAAGACGTTAAGAAAACAACGTCGGAATTAACAAACAAAAACAATGAAGTTTCCTAAGTTCAAAACCAAAGTTGCAGAATGAAACTCAAGAATAAAAGGAAAAGCAGAAGCAGAGAGTGGAAGAAGAAAAAACCTGAGCTAATTGAAATGGAGGATCTTGGAAATGGTGTTTCAAAGTTTGGGTGGCACAATTTAAAGAAGTTAAGGTTTGTGTTTGGGAAAAGAGAGAGAGAAAAGAGGACCGAATGGAAGAATGAGTAATGGCGTTTGGGTGTGCATTTAATAAGAGAAGAGAAGAATGACTAAGCATGAAAGTTGAAACAGAAGAGAATGAAGTAGCAATAGAAAAGAAGAGAAATAGTGCATCGGGGGTAACGTAGAGAAGAGCGTCTTCGTCGAATCTGGACCGTGGGATCCTGGGTCCATGTGCCTGATGACGCTCTGATTTGCACGAACGGTCAGGATAGTGGGGTGCAGGATTTTATAGTGGGGTCGCGGGGCATTAGGATCTGGAAGGTGAAATGAGTCGTAGTGAGAAGGTTTGTATGGATTTTTTCAAAATGAAAGGAGGTAAGTGTGTGCCACGTGGAGGTGGCTCATTTAATTGTTGGGCTGAGATATCAATTCTTTTTATTTCAATTTGCTTTCCCAATTTGAATTTAAAAATTACGCAAATAAATGCTTTTATCTGTCTCTACAGATCATTAATTGATTTTTCTAGTGCGAATTTAAGAGTTATATTAATGGTTCTTCATTTCAATTTTTTGAAAAAGTTAACGTGCTTTTTTTACTCGGTTTCATTAATTGCTTTTTTGGAGTGGTGGTGGGTTATTATTATTATTATTATTATTATTATTATTATTATTATTATTGTTGTTGTTGTTATTATTATTTTCAGCTTATGTAAATTACATGGTTTTGAATTTTTACACCAAAGTGAACATATATTAATCTTTTTAACTCAAAGCACGTATTTGGAATACTATGTGAAACTTTGTATTCTATAGGAGTGTCTTGAGTGGAGGTGACTCCAATAAGAAACAACCAAATAGTGGTGGACAAAAGAATATTGAAGATGTTTTAGAATCATGGTGATGGGAAACAAATCAATGAGACACATAGAACATATATGTTGACCCTTTTGAGAAAAATGTTGCTGGTACATGAAAACGATGAAGAAAATGGTTTAAAGTTAAGGGTTTGATATGTTGCATATTGAATATTTGAAGGGTTGTGTGGTAAGATGGTTCAGTGGTTAAGCTTTTGGACAAAAGTAAAACATCTTTTGCATTTGTTATATTGCCAATGTATAAAGCACAAAGAAGTGTTGGCCCTAACCTAGAGAAGGCATAGATCCCCATCGTGGTGATTGGTTGGTGTTTTGAAGGAAGAAACGTGACTGATATTTCTAGGAAAAAAATTAATGATTCAAAAAACTATTTAAATAATGTAAAATTAGTAAGTAATTGGAGAGGAAAGTCAATTATGTTTAATTCTGATCAAAACAAGAACAATTCAATAACAATCTAAAGAAAAATAGGTGAGAGCTACGGTAATAAAATACAACTCAATTTCATGCCTAGGTTGTTTATTCGTAGGGATAGAAGTAAAAGTACAAAACTTCAACATTGAAGATATTTGATGCACTGATGATGATTTTCCTAACAAGAAAGTTAATTTTCCAAGATGTTTCTCTAATCATAATCTTGCTACCTTGTAGCTTCATCTTCCATAGTATTTCTCAAATTGACCCAATAGATAATACCATGCATTGGAAGATTGCGGGAAAAAAAGAAAAAAAACACTATGCATTGGAAGATATCACTTGTTGGGTTTTCCTCCATACGTCAAGAATTATATATTCAAAGGTATGGCACTACGTTGTGCTTTCATTTTGTCAAATATTGTGTTTGACTTCTTTTAGTTTTTTCCAAAAATTATCTTGTTAAGACGTTTAACTGTTTTAGAAAGTAATTTACATAACTAGGTTAAATATATTTTTATCTATCGACTTTCAATGAAAATTGGAATTAGTCTATTTTTGAAACTTTAAACTTATTTCGTCTTCTATTTTTAGAAATGTATGAATTTAGTCATTTTAGCCAAATTTTATTAAGTTTATTTAAGATTTTAGATGTATTTTTCAGCTAATATTGAAGTAAAAATATATCAAACGGTAGAATATCATGAAACTTGTTTGAAATATTAAACGAACTTAACAAAATTTGATTAAAATAACTAAATTTACGCATTTCAAAAGTTTGGTACTAAATTAAATTAACATTTTAAAAATAGACTAATTTCTATTTTCATTTACAACATTATTTGTTTATTGATAAATATTAATGTCTCATCCAACACGTGTGCATGACTCACATTGAAGTACTAGTCACCTTATCTTCAAGTTATATACTTGTCTCACTAGAAAAGGAAGCCCTAAAAGGATTTCCAATGGGAGAAATTAAGGAACGCAATGAATTAAATTGAAGAACAACATTTTTGGAAGAGAGAACGAGAAGAAATAAAGCAGAATAACGCACTTTCAAAATAGCTAAAGTTCAATAAACAGGGAAATTAAAACGAAAGGAACCATACTTGAGAGTTGATGCAAGGAAGGAACCATACATGAGAGGTGATGCAAGGAATAGAGAGGAATGACAAAAGTTGATTCCGCAAATAAAAGATATGATATATTACATCGATCATATTAAAATTTGACTCAACTTTATTTTATATAGTGTTTGAATTTATAATTAAACTGTTTTAATGAATAAATATAAGTTATAATTTTTTACTTATTAATACACCGATCATTTTATATTATATATATATATATATATATATATATATATATATATATTTTATAAAAATATAAAAATATAATATTTCATAGAAATACAGTGTGGAAAAATAGAAAAAATAAAAAAAAACAATGAAATCGAGATTATTCAAATAATAATAATAATAATAAAAGTAAATTTATATATCACAAATAAATTTCATTTTTTTTATCATAATTGAATCGGTTTTTGAATTTTTGTCCAACACTCTTGATATCTAAATTATTTAAAATTAAATCTTTTTATTTTCTATAAAAATTAAGAATTTGAAATTCTTCATATTTTATTTTCTTTAATTTTTTATTTTCATATCTTGTATTGAGTTTAGTCTTATTATCGACTTAACTTCTATTAAGATGTTATTTGGTCAAGATCAAAGCATTATTGATTCAACGTGTTTTTTTTTCACGAAAATTTTCTTAGTTATTTTCAATCATTATCACAAATATTTTATTTTTTTAATATGCAAGTTAGTGTTGATCTTTCTCAACGCACACTAATCAGGACGTTTTCTTATCAACATTAATGATTTTGAACCAATGTCAAATGTAATTTTTAATCCATCTGTCGTAATAACTGAAATGGTGACAAAATTGTAAATATAATAAAACTTGCAATGTCGTTTATCATTATAACTAACTTAAGAAAGTGGGAGTGGTAACAAAGTTATAATAAAGTATAAGACTTTCTATATTGCCTATCGTTTGAACGAGCATATAAAGTGGGAACTATGACAATTTGGTAGTAAAGTACAAAACTTTTTATACTAGTTATACTTAGAACATGTGGCGACCAATTTTTTTTTTATTTGTTACTATTATTTTCTATATTATATTTATAAAATTTTAACACATAATTTTACAATAACATATAACATACTTAAAATATTCACATATACATATATTTATATATTTTATAATATTGTATGCATCTTATATTTACATCATTTGATACATATTATATTTTCTACAGTAGAAGAGGAAGGAGTATTACTTGTTTACAGCTCCCCCCCTCGTATATTAGCATTTAAACAAGTGGAGGAAAAAGGTTATGGACAAGATTAAGTTGGACTATTGGAGGTAAATAAAAAGTGACTACAATCCGTCCTTCAAGGGTAATGCATTTGGAGCATTTAGGAAGGTGATGCTAGAATTTCAGGTTCCCTGAAATGTCACTGAATTATTTACTGCATTTGTTTGTCAGGCATTTCACAAAAAAACTGCCACAATGTCGACGAAGAGAGGGTCAGGCATGTTAGGAGCAATCATCTACCATGAGATTATAAGATTTTGTTTTTCATACACAATCATAAAATAGGGAAGTGAGACAACTATCACATAAAAATATAACATATCTTAATAAAATAAAATAAAATGAAAACTCTTTTCAAATCCGTAAAACTTGCATCTTTATTTTACTTTATAAAGATTTTGATTAATTTTGTAGTAACTAGTTAGGATAATTGAGTCACATCAGGGTCGACAAAGTAACTCAAGAACATCTCATTTTGAGTACTAACTACTCATTTAAATCCCCATGGTTATACCTCCAAACTACAAAAAATCAAATCTTTATTTATCATAAATTTTATTTTGGTATTAAATCATGTAATTGTATAAATAAATATATATGATCAGTGTATAACTAAAAATAAATATATAATAAACAAAGAGGATAAGTGAGTGACCTGAAATAATATAAATGAATAAATGAAAGTAAATATAAATTGAATATTGAATAGATAGGATAGTGCACAACTGAAGATGAATATAAATGAATAAATAAGAATAAGAACTAAATATAAATTATAATGAGATTAGGGACACCTCACTTAAAGTAAATATAAAAATAAAAATAATTATGAAGAGATAAAAAAAAATTAAAAGGATAAAATGATAAATGTCTCCTCCCCTTACCTTAGTTATTGTGGAACATATACCAAATTTGTATTGAGACTTTGATGATATTTTTTTTTCTTCGGTGCACTCAGACCACTTATCCTTTATCTTTCTTTCTTATACGGGATGAACTTGATGAACTTATAGCACTAAGTCTCTATCTGTCTTTTCTTTTTTCACGTTCTACCTCTTCTCACATTTTTATTTTATTCATCTCTCGCCCCTATTTATAAGAATTAATGTAATGATCACTTTTAATTTAAATTTAACTATATTTGTTAATACTATTCTTTAGGTTTGTTTCTAACATTTGGTTCAAGATTTTTTTCATTAATGATCATAAGAGGAGATAAGGTTTGCAGTTCGCATGTGCAATCTTATCACTCCCTTTTTCTTTTATTAATTATATAAACTAATAATTATGTTAAGAATAAATTATAGTATATATACAATATTATTAATTTACATTTCTTATACATTGAATTCTTTTATAACAATTACAAATATATGTGATTATTTAAAGTTGTTAGCATTTAATTTGAAATATATTTCTTTTATAATACCAATATTGAAATAACTTATACATATATAACTAAATGTGTGGTATAAACTTATTATTAGTTAATTAGTCATCTATGTTTACAAATTATTAATATAGATATATTATTATTTATAATAATAATAATAATTTTTCTTTTTATAATATATATATATATATATATTACTTTTTTATTTTTTTTTAGATGTTACAGAATCAATATAGAAAGTTGGAGCGTATATTATTTTAAATTTAAAATATACATATTATGTTGATTTTTCGTTATAATTGGCATAACATCATTAATTTATTTCTTCTCACCCAACCTTCTCACGCTTTCACAGACTCTTGACTTTCCTCCTCTCTACACCTTCTATGCATTTGTGTCTCCATGCTTTGGTGGTTGACGTCTCTTCCTCGCTCTGGTGGTCATTACTCTTCTTATCGTTGCTCTTACTCTTTCTCATTCTTGCTCTCGCGACTCTCTCGTTTGGTAATGGGTGCTTTATCTCATTTAGGGTTTTCTTCATTTTTATTGCATAACTATGTGAATCTTTCCATGTGGCTTTTCAATACCGAGATTTGGTTGCATGTTGTTGATATATTTTTGTATTTTCTATCTTTTCCACGCACAAGGGCCTCCCCTTCCTCCCTCCACCAGTGCTTCTTCCTCCTTTGCACATGACTTTGCACCTCACTGTCACTACCATAAAGTTTTCCACTAGAATTGCTATTACACCCTTCTTCGCATGAGGTCTCCTTTCTAGATCTATGACGACATTAATTGTGAGACCCTCATCGATGAAAGGGCAAATGTAAGTTTGAGAATAATAAAGAAAAATGATTGGGTGAAGGTGAAGATTGATGGGGTTGTCAGCATGTATGAAATTTATGAATGAGAGTTGAAGAATGAAAAATCGTGGATCGTGAGACTTTTTGTGTCATTGGTTGTGACAATAATCGACATAAAATATGTACTTTCTATGACGAATCTAAAATCAACGTAAAAAGTAAAAACTTTCTATATCAACTGTATCTATATACTGATTTTAGAACCGATATAAAAAATCTATTTTAACCAACATAGAAATATTTGTTGCACTAGTGTTCTAGATTAACATTAATAAGAATTTTCTCAACCAACATTAGTATTTACTTTTTAACTAATTTCATAAAAATATTTTGATTGAAGTCAATAAAATTATTTTTCAACTAATATAAATTAATTTTTCTACACAACGTTAATATAATTACTTTTTAATTAACATTGTGAAATTGTTTAGGTCACTAATTATATTAAACTAACTTAAGACAACTATAAAAAAAATCCTTAAAATGACGTTATTTTATTCAATAATGCGCATGAACTTCTAATAAAAAGATTTATCACTTTTTTTTGTCATTATATATGCACTAGTAATTGGACATTCTGGTAGCTTTAAACTGGTACTGGGTAAAGATTTCTTGGGATGTGACCCTGCTGACACTTGAACAGTGTGTTGCACACAAATTATAGCATTATATAAAAACTTAAAAAGGTGTTATCAGAGAGCAATACAGAGAAACTTAACAACTAAGACAGTGTGCAAAATACATAGAACATACAAGGCTCGAGGGAAAGGCTTCACTAGAAAAGGGACCAAAACAAAAGCAAAGACTTAAAATATTCAACCTCTTTTTATGTTGGAGGAATGTTAGGCTTTTTTCTAGTTTCTTCCATTCTCTTTGTTCACTATAATTTCAATTTTCATCTGTAATATTTTGAAAAATAATTTTTTGAATATTAAATTTTGACAATTTTTTTAAACAACTCTAGATAACATCTTTTTTGTAATTTTTTTTTATTTTTTTATTTTTAATATTTTAAAATCACTTATCTAAAAAAAGTTATCAAAATTTAATAGTAAAAATATTATTTTTCGAACATTTTTCCACTTTAATTGCTGAAATCAGCACTTATAAACCTAAACAAATCCAAAAATCTGCAAATCATCTCTACTTTCCCATTCTGTCAGGGATAAACCAATAAAGAAAAACAGCGGTTGCAGAAAAACAAAGCACATTTGATAAACATGTTCTATATCTATACACAGATGATTGATTCTGAAACCAAGTTTCCTAAACAGTATCAACATAGATGCATGCTGAGTTAAACATCTACAAAAACCAAGACTGAAAATATTCAGAGACCTGAAAATCTACATTTATTACTAAGAAGTGAAGCAAATATGAAACACAAAAGGGAAGTGAATATAGGGGGAGAAAATATGTGCAAAACCTGGCCAAAATGGAAGGACCCATTAACTAACAATCAATGTGACTTGGAGGTGCAGCGGGAGGGTATGTAAGTCCCATTCAAAGGTCGGAACTTTAGGTCACAATCTAGATGGCACAAGAACTTAAGAGACCCTAAAGGACCTACCCTCCACTGGGTCCTTGCAGCCCCTTTGAAATCAAACTCAATCTCATTCTTTTTCCACGCATCACCCACTAGTTCCATCTGATCAGGACTCAAGGGTATGGATGATGACTGAACAACGTAGCTGAGGTCCTTGGAGCTGTTCTTGGGCACCTCAAAAGGGTCTGCAACAAGGACAGCTATGTCCTGCCCTTGGAAGCTGATGTTGAAGGTGATGTCGGAGAAGGTTGCATGAGCCTTCGCATTCCCATTTTTTGCAGTCACAACAATGGTGAGTTGAGTTTGGAGCAAACCAGCATAGTCATTTCTAAGAAGGTCAAGGCGAGCATTGGTGACACTGATCACAGGCACTCTAGGGTGGATCACCATGTACCCGATGAACACTACGATGCCTACAACTACCACTGCCACCGCTATCACGGTGCAGATAATCGCCACCAGCCACACCAAAGGGTTGGTGCGGCCATTTGCACCCATCACCAGTTTCCCCTTGAACTTGGGCATGGTTTTGGCCATGGAGAAATAGCATGAACGAAGAAAGTGTTCAAAGTGTTCAAAGGACTTCTGCAGTGAGTGAACTAGATTTGAGTTCTTTTAACTCTATTCTGATTGAAGGTTTTGGTATCTTCTTTTCCTCCCTTGAAAGCATTAGATCTAGTGCATTTATGTTTTCTTATATGGCATAAGCTTCTCCACAACTATGAATCATAGCCGCTATTTCGTTTTGAAAAAGGTGAAAATACCAAACTTGCAGTGCTAAATCCTACTCGATTATTCTTTTCTATTGTTTTCTACAGAGCAAATTCTGTCCTTTGTTTCTGCACCTCCCAACATGCATCAATTTCACACAAAGGCTGAATCTAACAACTTCTGTAACCATTTTAATATCTCTTAATTAAAATAAACTATTTTGTCTACCATTTTAATATCTTTTACTGTCCACCGATTAACAATAATGCTAATAATGGTATGCGTTTTAGAATTATAAAAATACATTTTCAACAAAATATTGGGTAGTCACAGTGTCGGAAAAAAGTTTAGAAGGATAAAAATGAAGAAACAGAAACAGCTTGTGTAAAGTTTAGCTGTAGGTGTTTTTTTTATTAATTATTATTATCTGTCCAACATTTAAAAAACAAATGAAAAGCTCAGTCTATTGGCACCACATTAGTGGAAAATGTTTTAGTTACTGATTCTCTATAATTATAATTTTAACTACATAGATTTAAACCCTTGAAAACAATCATTTATCCACTAAAATAAAATATAACTAGATTGTGACTCAAGTAATACACAGAGACAGAAATAAAATCATTGAAAACTTTGTTTTCGAAAGAATGTTATATTTATATAGTAATATTTATATAGTAAATTCATGTAATAGAAATAGAAGGAAGGGTATAGATGTTACAGTGGGCTAAAACCCGAAAGTTAATTTGACATGGGTTTGAAATACATTAGATTTGAGAAAATTTAGTTTTTTCAAATGGAATTCAAATCGAGATCAGCTCACTTAAATCACAAATTAAATGGATTCAAATCTAGTTAAAGATATGTTGAACCCTAATCTACCATCAACAACCCTTTGCTGTATTTTTTAAGTTTTATTATTATGACTATTTACTATATCTAATAACGTAGCTTGATAATGTATTCTTTTTAAAGATCATAATGTTGTTTAATCAATATTTTAGAATGTTTAATTTATTTATTCGTCAAATTATACAAATTTAGAATTTATTTTCACAACTATCTTTATACTATTATGAAAAAAATGAGTTGACGTAATTCATTTTGATTTACTCCATAAATTTATAAAATAAATTAAAAAAAAACATAATAAAATACATCAACTCATTTAATCGGTGATAAATCAAGTTGAATTATAAAATTTTATAATTCACCAAAAAAAATCTAACTGAGTTAATTTGTTTTTATTAATGAACTTACATAAACCGATTTAACTCACTTTAACATGTCTAACAAGAAGTTGTGTTCACATATGAATGATGGATTCACATTCCTTCACGCAGAGAAAATTTACTTTCATTGTGTATAAAAATTACAACGAAAACATGCTTCTGTTAAGATATCATTTTATAAGGGTCGAAAAAAAAATGGGATGTGAACTTAATATTTCAGGATGAGAAGACTTTATCATTTATATAATTTTTTAAAAATTTAGCCATTTCAATAAAAATAAATATAAACGAAAACGGCACTTACAACTAACAGGAAAGATTTGTGTGATATGATAAGAAATAAACCTTGAAGCGCTTGATTCATAACACTGTGACAAGTGCCCAAAATGGCATAACAAGCTTGTGAGTTCAAGAAGTTATCGTATAGCCATCCTTGGAATTAACCACGATTTTATTAATGCTAGTTTCACAATCAATAGTCCAGTGCACCACCAATATTTTTCTTATTGTAACAGAGAAAGCATGTATCTTAATTTATGATCAGAGGTGTTAAAATGGTGAACAAACACAACTCATCAAAGATTTAAGTCATGATTTAAAAAAATAAATCAAATATAAATCAAATTAAACTCAACTTAATTAATTCATAAGTTAAATAAATTCAATTCGAGTTAAAAGTGACTGAATAATTCAATTCCAGTTGAAAATGACTTAACTCGTAACTCACTGTCAACACCTTTTATGATTTTTTTCATAATTATTTACTACTTATGTAAATTAATATTTTTTTAAAATTAAAATATTGTACAATAATATTTGGATGACTTAATTGCTTAATTTATTTTATTTTTAATTACATAAGTTGATATTTTAGTTTTTCACTAATTATTTTTATAATAATACTAAATGAAATAAATAATAAATAATATTTTGACTATATTATTATGAATAGATGAATCAAGTCAATCTATTGATTGTTTCATTAAATATATAAAATAAATTAAGAGAACAAGAAATTATTAACCAAGTCAATTATATAACCCACCTAACTCACAAGTCCGTAGTAGTGAATTGAATCAAAATTTTCAACTCACCAAATAGTAAATGAAATTAAGTTACTCATTTTTAATTCAACCTATCTTAGACACCTTATATGACACATTATTTTATGATATAGAAAGATTGACATTAACATGTTTCAAGCCACAAGAATCCAATTCATTGTTCACGAAGAGTTATTTAATACCCAGTCGTACAAAGTATAAGGTCTTTCGAATGATACATGTTTCTCAGATATTTAGAAGAAAACTAAACAATTTTTCAAACAGAACTGGCAGTCCTAAAAGTAGAGATTATGCATCACAACAACAACAATCAAATGCGATAACTATTACTTTTAAAAAAAAATGCAATAACCTTTTTTTAATGTTAAACTGTTATCCTAACTACAAATAATAATCATCCTATAGTTAATAACAATCGTAAATATATAATTATTGACATAGTTCTCTTCTCTGTATTAAAGCAATGCTTTAGGAAGTTAAATAGACCGTTAGGTATAACGAATACAATAATCATCTTAAGCTGTGCTTGGTTTTGCTAATAATTAATATAACTACTAGTGTAAACAAAAATATACCAGAATAACAATTGATTTAAGTTTGAGCTATGCTTCAACCATTTGTAATAAATTTCAAAGCATATATATAACATTTATACAAAGTTTACATGTCACTAGGTGACAGGGAACATCTGTAAGTACAATTGAAAGTAATAAAAAGAAGCACTCACCTCCAGGTGTTGTTGGTAAGGATCCCGGGACACTTTGCTGAACAGCTTAGGTTTGATAACCATCCATCTTTGTCAGCTATATATAAGTAGGCACCACAAGCCCTTGCTAAATCTTGTGGCAAGCCATGGCCTAGGAATTATAGTCTTCCCTTTCACAAATCTTTTCCCAACCAAAAAACAATAAAGACCAATACCATATTTACTTTTCTGTGCATACAGTGTAAATGAGCAAAATGTGAGGAAAAGACGAACCATAGATTGCAGACAGTAATCATAAAAGAAATTTATCAACGCAAGATACTCTCAATTTGTAGCAGGTTACTAGCATGCATTACATTTGATGAGTCAAGAGTGTTTACGACTTCCGAGATTTCAGAATTATTCTGTTTAACTATATGGACCTTATTTCAATAAAGGAGTAAATTTCAACCACATTAAATTCTAAACTATCACCCTCAATTTCACCAAACCTATGGACAATTTGCATCAAACATATCAACATTTTTTAAGCATTACGACATATTTGGGAGTTGAATGAACCAAGCAAAGTAAAGATACGTCGGATGTGGACGAAAAAGTGAATATAGGATGTTAGCACTCAGCAGCAATATGCACAATATCCCTCTATGAAGATCCACAATCTTGTCACCTCATTAGCATAGAATACAATCTCATTCCTCAAAACCTAGCATAAAAAGGATGAACATATTAATTAAAAGGAAGAACAGAGCTTTCCCTGGGTTCTTTCCAGCCATCGCTAGAGCAAGGAATGAGAAATAGCAAAAGAGGACGAGTGAGGGAATAATCCATGAGAAGTACCTAGATTCTGTGAATGAGGCACAGGAGGAGGGGAAGAGGGCAGATTATGATCCAAAAAAACATACCCAAAATTTAACTATCAAATGACTACAGAAAATCCTTCAATGATGCACATGCTGTAAAAAGAATAGTTGAGCAAGGTGTATCTCTTTGGATTTGTCAATCAAGCGGCCTCAAAAGTAGAAAACCCGACCAACTAACAGTATTCAGAGAATTCTTTAAAAAAATCAGAGTATTTGAAACAATTTAAGTGCATGAAACAGCCAAGAACAAAATAAAAAATGAAAACCGTCGTAATGGCCCATACCCCACCCGTAAGATAGCTTTATCATTCAACTCTCCACTTCGGGTCTTTGTGGTCCGAGTGTTTTAAATTACGGTTGTGGACGCAGATGCAGAGACCGACCGTGAAAACTTAGAACTTGCGACCACAATTCTAGTACCATGACTCCCCACTTACACCAACAAGGCAATGCTATCAATAATAGATGAACAAAATCTAATAGAGTATAAGCACTTGTATCAAAGCCCTGATAATAAATGTCCACGTAAGGAAACTTAATCTGCAGCTTTGCTCTAAGCAAGCATGCGCAACTTTCACGAAAGCCCACGAAAACTGCCATTCTACAAAATATACGAAAAACAAATTGAAGGAAAATGCTAGAACTGGGTTAGCAATCATAAACCGATAGTCAAATGCAAATAATTCCATGAAAGTCATACTAATAACTTGTTATAATGATTATGATTATTCTATCATGACTTCTTAATTTAGAAAAAACAGCACCAATCCCATATTATTCACGAACCCCTTGGTTCATCTTAGGTAGCCGAGTGTGATCAGCTTAATATTAACATAAACATTTTAATATAAGGAGAATAAAAGGAATTATACAGAAAGACAACATGGACAACTAATTATCCACAAGGAAAGGCTACCATGGAGTGAAAACAAAACAGTGAAACTCAGAACACTGCTTGAAAGAAAGGCAAAGCTAACTGAGACTGTCAAGAACAAGCAAAACATGCCTGTCTCCAAGACCAATAATTGAGTTGAGTGTTAAATTTAAGCATATACTAGCAGATATCCAACAGATTAGAGAAGGGACTGAGAAAATCTATCAGCAAAGCCATTAAAAACTATTTAAAATATTGAAATCAATAGTTTTTTGTATAGATTAATTTTCTTGATTTATGCAGCCAATCACGCCTAGTAGGAACAAGTTTTGCAGTTGTTGTATTCACATAGAATGCAATTACATTCCACAAACACTAGTACAAAAGGGAAGAACTGTTTAATGTAAAGGAAACAACAGCGTTCTTTATTGATAAGCCATGCCTAGAGAAAGGAATGAGACTAGCCTATGCCGGAAGTGAAAAAGAGAATATCCCATAAATTTTCTATGCATGAGTGCCCAAAGTTCTATAGCAAAGGAAGTGGGTATTGGGCAGGATAGGAGCAGCTTGTTTTGCAACTGAACATACCCACAGTTCGACTTCCATACAAACCTTTGAAAGAACTGAATAAAAATAAAATGGTAAAATTGGTATGGATTAAACAATGACTAACATCATTGGGACCTTAAGCACATACAAGGTGGGTATTTCCCTCAAACATGATTTATTCCATACCCAAAGTGGTATCACTGGGATTTGAACCCTTAATCACTAGGTTAAAGGACACAAGTCACTACCACTTGTACCAACCAATGTGGTTTATAACAATCTTTATTAATGTATGTACAAAGAATGTTTGTGAACGTTGGAGTTAAGGGGACACCGAAAGAAAAATATGGGGTAGCAGCAATAAAATTTTACTATAAATGAGAGTGGTCACACAAGAAAGGACAACATACAAACTGATTAATTAATACAAGAATTTATTGTTGTGGTACCAATTGAGAAAAGGATGATAAAATATCAAATAAGGTAGTTTGGATATGGGGAAAATGTCACTAGCAATACCAGTAAGGAATAGTTGCATGATCTTTGGTCATGAAAAGAGAGAAAGACCAAAATAAAACATAGATAAAAAATTTAAGAGCAGCCCCATGATGACTAACGTTCCTGAGAATTTGGCCTTTAACCAAGCCCAATAAGAACATGTGAATCCATACAACTAACTTCATTTGGTAGGATAAGGAATGTCCATCTAAGTGAGCAAATCTCCAACATTAGAAAAGAAATTATAACCATAAATTATCAAAAAATACATTATATACTAAATATCAAGAGAAAAGATAACTTGTCAATTATATATGGATATAAACATAAATAAGAGTAAGGATGATCTTGTTTTTTAAAATCTTTGCAGACTTGCCAGGTGAGGTTTATGATCCCTGTTCCCATATCTCTATACTTTGGAGGACTTTTGCTCCTCATCCCCATCTCCCACAGGGTAACAATCCATAAGCTTTAAGGCCTCTAATGTGATGACAGAAAATTGACATGCAAATACATAGATAATAAAATAACCATGAAGAAACATGAAACAAGGAAACTCAATGTGCAACTTTGTCATAAGATGCATGATTTTAATGAAAACGCCAACAAGAACTGCCTGCACCACAAATGTGAACCAAAACATGGAGAGGCAAGCCAAGTGAAAATATTTACAAAAAGCTAGATGTTTTATATTATGATCATGCCATCGTGAAAACTAACTCTAGAAATTTGCATGCAAACCGCCTATGGTTCATGATTTATCAATAAGTCGATCCTAAATTGCAGTATGACAAGCCCAAAAACAGATATTTAAAATAAGTGGAAGAAAATGAATTAGACAAGAAATATAACTACTAACACAAAAAGACTATCACAGGGAAAGGCAATCATGGAGTGAATATGATGAAAGATGCAGAACACCACTTTAGCCATCAAAGACAGTCAAGAACAAGTGTAACTTGCCTGTCTTTGGCAACAAAGGTTGAAAATCAACTAAATTTTAGATTTACAACTGGACATGAGCTTTCCACTTCCTATAGATACTATCATATCTATCTCTTGCACTTCTACCTTCTTTATAGAAGGCATCCTTCAGTAATGTCATTGTAGATTCATATACCTTGATCCTTCTATAAAGCACATCCTCAGCCAGCCTCTTAACCTCCGATAATCTACTCAAGTTACAAAGTCCAACTAGCATGGCATTCGCACTCTCATCAAGCGGCTTGACATGATTCTCAACAACATAACTCCAAATTTCATGCGCTGCTTCAGGATCATCGCATTCAAACAACATTGCAATGGCGGCAGCGCAGTTAGGGCCGGTAGGGGGCCACTCATTCTTGATCATCTCGGCGAAGAACCTCTCCGTCTCACGCGCCTTCTTATTCTTCACCAAGCACTCAAAGATCATGTTGTAGGTAAGGGAGTCCGGAAAAGCGCCATGGAAAGCCATCTCATCGAGCAGGCGAATGGCGTGATCAATAGCAACATTGTTGCAGAGCAACCCAATCATGGCATTATACATGATTAAATTAGGCACTAACTCGCCACTGACCATCACATCCCACATAGGGATAGCGTGATGGGCGTCGTTTCGCTTGACAAGAGCGTCAAGCGCGTTGGTAAAGAATTTCAAACCTGGGAAGCAATCATGGTCCTTCATAGCCTGAAGGAACCTGACAACATCATCCATGAGGTCAGCGCGAAAGAGGGTCATCAAAAACGCGTCGTAGGCAGCAACATTGTCCTTGTCCCAGCCAACTTGAGCCACCATATCACCAAACGTGATCTTAGCTTTAGCAGCATTGCCTTCCCTCTGCCACCCTTCGAGAAGAATGGCAAAGGTGTCGCCGTCAGGCGACACCTTCGCCTTGATCCTCTCGAGAAACTCGACGCCCACGGACGTTTGGTTGTCCTCGCAGCAAATGGCGCTGAGGAGCGAGTTAACGGCCACCACGTCCTGCTTGACGCCATACCTGTCCATGACGTCGAAGCTCATGACGGCCTCGTTAAACCTACCGGCGGCGGAGTAGCTATGGAAGACGGAAGCGAAGGTGGAGAGAGAAAGCTTCTCTTCCTGTTTCATGGACCTGACGGCGTCCCACATGGGCTCGAAAAGCTGGTTTTTACCCAGCAGGTCGACCATCAAGTTCCAGGTATGAGCCGGGTGCCTTTTGCCTCGCCCGGCCCACCGGAAGAACTTGACGGCGGAGGAAGGGTAATTGTAGGAGAGTTTCAGGACCTCTTTGACGAGGTCCTCGTCGGGATCGATTCCCGAGGAGGAGAGGGCGGTTTCGATTTCGTGAGGGGAGGCGCGTGTGAGGATGTCACAGAGGGCACGAGCGGAAGACGAGACGTTGGGCGCGTCGAGGTGGGAGGGGAATTGGTTGGGTTTGGGAATTGGGGATGGTTGAGGTTTGTTAGGGTTTATGGATGCGTACTTTAACCCCCTCGACCTTGCGGGGTTTTCAGCCACTGCCTCCATTTCACGATTCATGGATCAATGGGTCCAGTGCGGCGCATCGGAAGAGGTTCTTCGAGAATGCTTGAATTATGCGTTGGCACAGTGGAAGCAGTGGGTTAGGTTGACGAGGAAATTGGAAGGAGTGGATAGACAAAATGGGAATTGGAGATTGTTTGTGAAGAAGGGAATAGTTTGGGGTTCTGTTTGGAGAGTGTTTTAGATTGGTTGAGTGCAGTGTTCAGTGACTCGCAGCAAGGAAGAAAGTTGAGTTTGCCTTGTGTAATTGTGTAACAGAGAAACTGCGGATCTTGGTGACCAGAGTTGAAGTGTGATGTGAATCTGCGCTACATGCACGTGCGTAGAAATGGGCCTCTGTTGTGTAATGGCCCAAATTGATTGAAATAGGGGGATGTTACCATAACAATTGGTTTTGTACGCTGAAAAAACAAAAGTCTAGTTAAATATTTATAATAATCATATCTTTAAAACAAATTATTGGTATTAGGATAAGATGAAGATTAGGTTTAAGTCTATACTATTAGGGATGTCAAAAAAATCAGTACTCGCGGATATCCGCAGATAAAACCCGTCATGGGTAGAAAATGGATATTAAAAATGGATACCCGTTACCTGTGGGTACGGGTATTTTTGATACCCGCATGTTAACGGGGCGGGTACGGGTATCATAGTATCCGTACCCGTGGATACCCATACCCGTTAAACTTTAATTCATAAAAATATCCTCATATATACATATATATATATATATATATATATATATATATATATATATATAAGTAAAAAAATATTTTGGCCTAATTTTTTCTAAGTTGCACATCTTGTCTTTTGTCTTCATTCTTCAAACTTAATAGTATTGGTACGTTGTCTTCTTCCAAGTACACTCCTAATATTCTTCTCTTTCCTTTATTTGAAATTGGGCATATACATCAAATCCGATATAGACAATAACGTTTATGGTATACTTGTTGTCAAATGATGGAATCAAAATAAGAATATTTGGCACGTGGCAATTGAGATTTATTATTTGTTTTTTATTTTATTTTTTAGGAATCAATTGGAGAAAGTGGACTTTTTGATCAAAACATTAATGAAAGAATTTTCATTGTGTTGAACGTCATTTTATATCTACTTTTATAATTATTTGAACTTGTATGAACTTGAGTTTATTTGAACTTTATTTAAAATTTTGACAATAATGTATTTTATTTTATTTTATTTGAATTTATGATTAAATATTTATTTTTTAATAATTTTTTAAATACCCGCAGGTACCCATGGATACCCGCAGGTACCCATAGATACCCGCAGATATGAAAAAAATAGACGGGTACCTGCATAACGGATACCCGACGGATATGGATACGGATACGGGATAAATATTTATCTAGTGGGTAGGATACGGGGGAGCTACTACCCGTACCCTACCCGCCCCGTTAACATCCCTATATACTATACATCATAAATAATAAGGATTTTTTTAAATCAATTCTGCAATTAATTGTATTTATCCAGTTTCTTTCAGGAATATTGAATTAAGTAAACATTATAGCATGTCTGTTAATTTTTGTTTATGATAGTAAAAAATAACAAAACTATTACTATCGTTATTATTATAATTATAAAATTAAATATGATTTCTTTTATGTTTTATTATAAATAATTTTTTTTATTTTTGTAGGTTTATTTTGGAGGTAATCTTTTATTTTAATGAAATTTAAGAAACCAGTCAAATTAAAAAAAGGGGTTAAATTTTAAAAAAATAATGTCACTTAAATAATAAAATTGATTAAATAATTATTTTAATTTAAAAAAATATTTGAAAAGTAAAATTAGAAAATAAACGTGGACATAAAAAAAATCATCTTTATATAATAAATGAACTATCATATATTTACATTATAAAGTATAATTTAATATGATATTTCAAATTTTAAAATTTAAATTTCATTTAACATTTCATATTTTAATTATTTTTTATATTTAGGATCTACTTACGTTAATTTCATTAAGCTCAATTTATTTTTTATTTTGCATCATATATATATATACACACACTAGCGTACACAGGCTATCGTGCATGTGTATACACATTTTTTAAATATAAATGATAGTATCTTAGTAGGTGATAATAATGTAATGTTGTTAAATTGATATATAAAATAAATTTAATTTATTAAAAATGAAGTGAAATGTTAAAAATAAAGTGAAATGAATAGAAAGGTTAATTGTTGATGAATAAAAAAATTAAGATAAACAATGTTATAGAAAATAGGTAAAAATAACTATTAATTTTAAAAATTAATAAATAATTATATTATAAAGGGTAGAATTGGTATTATAAAATGTGGACACAAAAGAGGGAATCCTCTTTTATATATAAAATAAATTTATATTCATTAAAAATGAAGTGAAATGTTAAAAATAAAGTGAAATGAATAGAAAGGTTAATTGTTGATGAATAAAAAAATTAAGATAAACAATTTTATAGAAAATAGGTAAAAATAACTATTAATTTTAAAAATTAATAAATAATTATATTATAAAGGATAGAATTGGTATTATAAAATGTGGACACAAAAGAGGGAATCCTCTTTCATATATAAAATAAATTTATATTCATTAAAAATGAAGTGAAATTTTAAAAATAAAGTGAAATGAATAGAAAGGTTAATTGTTGATGAATAAAAAAAATTAAGATAAACAATTTTATAGAAAATAGGTAAAAATAACTATTAATTTTAAAAATTAATAAATAATTATATTATAAAGAGTAGAATTGGTATTATAAAATGTGGACACAAAAGAGGGAATCCTCTTTTATATATAAAATAAATTTATATTCATTAAAAATGAAGTGAAATGTTAAAAATAAAGTGAAATGAATAGAAAAGTTAATTGTTGATGAATAAAAAAAATTAAGATAAACAATTTTATAAGAAATAAAAAATAATTATATTATAAAAGTAAAATTAGTATTATGAAATGTGGACAAAAGAGGGAATCTTCTTTATTATATATATATATATATATAATTATCATGCAAGTTTATTTCCCATTCACATATTAGAATGTTAAAGTGGTCATTTTTGTTTATTAATAATTCCAGTGTACATACTTTTATTATTTCTACTAGTTTTAAACCGTGCTTAAACACTTGGTGTTTATTTGTACATTTATTAAAATATTTAGAAATGAGAAAAGAAATAATAAATATTTTTAAATATATAATAAAGTTTTGAATAAAAGTAATGTAAAAAATATTTATAGGTTCTGAAGTTAATATAACAGTAAAACATAACTATCTAGAGAATTTGTAAATATACAAAGGATAACGTAAGTCTAATAGTAGACTCTATCAAAATAAAAGATATACAAAAATATGTAAAATAGATTCATAAAAAATGTGTATTATTAGATTTATTTAATTAATAAATTGACAAATTTATTATATATGTTATTAGACTCCTCTAATTAATATATAAACACGCAGATATCTCATTAGTAATGCAACTAACTCCTTTGAAAGTGAAATTTATCTCAATTCTATATATATTTCTTTTGACTTTCATAGTTTTGTATTTGAATTGGACAATTATTTCTATATTTTTTCTTTGTGGATTAGCCCCGACAAGTATCCCTAAATAGTTTGAATGGGAACTTCAACCACTTTATAATTCAACATTTGCCTCAAACTATATACTTTTTCCTACTTACATTCATACTTGTACCTTTTCACCTTTCCTCTTTCTATTGAATTTGTGATTTCCAAACTCCTTTTTATTTTTCCTTTTCAAAGTGATTTTTGATATTTTTTTATCTATAATATGTTCCGTCATTTTTTCATTAAGAAATTTTTTAATAAGAGAGTTAAAATTCCGCGTTCATTTTCGTGTCTCTCATCAAATACCGGTAAAGTTTATGGAGAAAAGGAAAATATTTAAAAATATAATTGAATTTTATTTATATTTTCTAAAATAAATATTTGACTTTTAATCATTGAAAAATTTTATTTTTCTGTTTTTGGATTTTTTTTAATCATGTTTTAGTCCTTTTAATATATTAGTTTCACTAAAAAATCATATTTAATAACAAAGATAATTCGTCAGGTACATCAAAATGATGATTCATTGATGACCACAACTTTGTTAATAAAATGCTTGTTCATAAATTTTTCCAACAAATTAAAAAATTCGTTGATAATTATCGATGTCTAAAAGTATATTAGTAATTATTTGTCTGTAACTACTAACGGTCTAAATTTGTCAATAATTATCCATCAATAAATATTTATTACTAATTATAAATTAAAATTAACATTTCACCTCCACTTAATTTATAACACATATTTCATTAGATATAGTTAGAATATCGGCACTCTTTCTATTAACGAATTTATCAACAAGATTGACACTCATTTTACTAATAGAAATATTTTTCAATAATAAAAATTTTATATTTTGCCAAATTTTATTGACATATATTAAAATTTTAAATGTCAATAATTAAAATCCTAAATCAATCGGTCAAGTGTATTTGTTTGTGTGTGAGTGACTTATCTTAATCAAGTTCTTTGAAACTATTATGATAGTATTATCTAATGATGGGGTGTCTTATATTACACATATGATTATAATATGTATAAAAGAGGAAGTCGTATGATATGAGGAAAAAGTAGGATTGTTTATGCATTTGAATTTTCTAAAGGCAAACCAAAAATAAATCAGAAAAGAAAACGAAATAAGATAGAGATGGAGGACGCTACAATCTAACATATTGATAAGTCAAGTGAAAATTCGTGCCACAAAGATGTAATCTTTGATAAGAATCAGAGATCTAAGCCAAGAACAAAGAAAATCTCCCTTTAATGAAATAAAATTCAATATATAAATAAAAATGTCTACATTAGTTTTTGGTATCTATATACATAGCACATAAATATAAGAAAACCTGAGAACCCGAAGGCCCAAACCCAAAATCATAAGAACATAAACTAATTATAAAAGAAGGTCCAAAGTTTAAAAACATATAAACATAACTAATTCATAAAAGAAAACTCAAAGTCCAAAAACATAAACTATTTTTCCTAAAAATTATCCTTCAAATGTGCTGTCATGATCTTCATATCTTTGAATCTCCAATTGCTTGTACCATTAGGAGCATTGAATATATTTGATTATTTGATCTTCCAATCTCTTGTTCCTTACCCTTGTTATATATAGGTCATTTGAATTGTAAAGATTTATTTTAAGTTATTCTTATATAGAATCCAGGGATAGTCCTCTATCATTCTCTTCTTCTCGAAAAGAACTTGTCCTCAAATTCGTACCATTTGAAGTTTAGAAGATAGTCCTCTATCATATTTTTACCTTATAAATTAATTTTGTAAACATAAATTAAATGTAAGTCATTTTATAAAGTTAAATTAGTCATAAAACTTTGCATCAGAGAGTAATTCATTCAGTTATGAGATGATTCAATTATTTAATTTATTTTACAAATAATTAATGTAAATTACATTAAAAGTTATACACCACCATATATTTATTTTTTAGTAATTTATAAGGTAAAAATCATCATTATTTAATTACATTTTCGAGTGGACGACCTACTCGCGACATTAATCATTACTCTTGTTCCAAAATCTGATCTTGTTAATCGAGAGGAATATTTAATTCGCAACTCTACCAATTTCCCTGTCGTGCTCATGTTAGAGAATGATAACCAAGAAAACCGTGGGATGGAATAGAAGATTTTTGTATCAGGTAATCCATAGTTTACTTAGTGGAAGAAGCATTTTGTTAATCAACAGTTCTACATCATGTTGCAGAAAATAGCTATTTTGGGATATGAGGAGCCAAGTAATGCTGAACTAACTTCTTTTGGATATATTCCCATTAATGAATGCTCCCTCTTCTGTATATGTTTCTGCATTTCCAATAGTATTTAGAAGACATCTTCATGTGCATTAAAATCATAGTTAATGCTTCAAGTTGCAAGCCCTATAGTAATCAGGGGAAGTGTTGTTAAATACCACTCTCATCTACCTCATCCAGAGCATCATTCAATAAGTTGCACTTGAAGCTGTAACAATATAGTTATTTAGGGTTTGGCTCAATAACCTTGTCTTGTGTTGTGCTCAGTTTCATTTCATGGCACCAAAAACCACCATGTTAATCTTTCTTGTCTTCCTTATTCTGCAACACAACTTTGACTCAATTGAAGCGTCACGGAACAACATTCCGACACCACCAGCAATACCTACGAGTCCACAAGCTCCTTCAGTTTACTGGTATAAACCAAACAGTGATACCATTGGAGGTGGTGGTGATGGTGATGCCTACCGCCCCACCAGTCCCGGTCATAGCCCTGGTGTAGGGCATGAAACACCACCACAAACTAAATAAATCATATTTAGCTTAAAAGGCTTTTGGGCTTGAAGCTTTTTTCTTCTTACTTTCACTATGATTATCTTTGTTTTTTTTTCTCCTCTCGTTCTGGTGCTGATGAATCATCTAGAGTGATGTTATTCGTTGTTTCTTATTGTGTGTTTTATGTTAGATCGCTTATCATTTGTTCAAAAGTTAATTCTATTTGGATTGTGATTTGATCTACCCGACCTCCAAAATAATTATGTAACCTATAACAATTTCTCTTAACAATTGTCCACCCTCAATCGAACTCATGATCTTGGTGTAATCAGGATGCAACTCTTTAAACTTAAGAGTATACCAGCTGAAATACCACGATTCGATCGTGACTCGACCCATTTGACCTCTGTCACGGGACAACCATGTACAATATTTTAGTGGGGGATTACGTTTGATCAGTATTCGAACAGTTGCTCGGTCTCAGTGTTTGATTTATTTTGGTATAATATTGAGTTCCTTGTCTCTTTCTATGTTTTCATTCCATGTTTTGGTATGGAGATCATCTTTTGACCTTTGGTAATTAAGCTTCACGTCACTAAAATTTTGTTTTATGCAACTATATCCAGTAAAACTCATCTTTTGTAGCTATTTCCAAGGGAGGGTGAGCTGTGGAACATTTAAGAGTATTTAAATAAAGTATGTATTGAAATATAAACTTATATTAAGCAACGGTAATAAGGATATTTAAGGTTATATTTAAACACAAGCATATCGAGATTAAAATATAGATGATAACCTATTTAAAATAGTATAATAATTAAATATCTCAATCAATAAAAAAAATCGTTAAATATAAAAACAGTAGGATATGAATGGTTTTACACCTTAAGGTGGTAAATATTATCTCCATGTAAATATATACGTTGTTTCGAAAAAGGCTCTATAATTAAAATATGGACAAATATGTTTTTCTACTTGGTTTTTGGTGAATGGTATTCTTAATGTTTTTAGTCTATAGATTAATTATGATTTTTAAACGAGTCACATATGTTTTATAAATAAAAATGACTGGAAAGAAAAAATCAGAGTCAAATTTTCCAACAAAAGTTTATTACCAATAAATAAGTGAATATTCGAAATTATAGTTTTTTCTTTTCAATAACCTTTTCATTATAGTTTTTCGAATTAAGATTCTCTAGATTTTTTGTGTGTGCTATTCTTTTACTATGTCTTTGTATCTTTACTATATCTTCATAATAATATACTGATTATAACTAATTTTGACAATTTAAAATATATTAAAAAAATATTTAAAATACCAATACAGTGTATTTTTAATAATTTTTTTATTTTTAACTTTTATTATAATTTTTAAGATTTAATTCTTATCAATTTTGAGTATTATTTAGAATATTTAGAATAGTTTAGGTTGGATTTTTCAAGCCCAAGTAGAAGTCATAGTAGGCAAGAAAAAAAGTACAAAAAGAGAAAGAAGAAAAATAGTTTTGAAGCCCAAATTGAAATCAAAGATTTGAGAGGATTTGGAGCATACTTTGCAGAGACTATTCCGGTTAAGATAATGGAAATAATTTAAGCTAAACATGATAATGTAACACAGGCATGAAAAGTGTAGCAAAAGCATAAAACATACAAAGCAAAAAGATCATGACTTTGATTTAAATTTATAAACTTTTAAATTTTAAATTTACCCTCCCTTTTCTTTTAATTTTCCACCGAGAATCTATATATCTTATTTACATGTCACTTTTAAGTCAATTTAAATGTCATTTGATTGTAAATTTTAAATGGCTTAAACTATAAATAGTTTTTTACTTTTCCACAAAAAATATATATATATATATATATATATATATATATATATATATATATTAATAATTTATCTCTCTACTCTTCTCGTTCAAATGAAAGCATAGAAAAGTCAAGACATAAACATGCATATATGCTACATTTCTCACACACGTCTTTAGTATATATAACAATTCTAAAAGCAAATGTATAAACAAAACAAAAGAAAAGAAAATGAACAAACAATTATAATTTTGTTCTTCCCTTCTAGGCAGTGGCGGAACTAAGGACGAGGGGAGCCGGCTCCCCCAAAATTTTTTAAATTTATTTTATATATATTTATTTATTTTTTTAAAATTATATTTATATATTATTTATATTAAGTTTATATTATGAAAAAATATAATAAAAGATAAAATAAAAAGTTTAATGGAAAAATTGATTTATAAAAGAGATTATAATTTTTTTTTAGCTATAAAACTTCTCATCATATAAATTATCATGAAAGTGTGTGAGGAGAAATAAATATAAAGAGATAGATTAGAAAACATAGGTTGGGGAACACATAAATTGAGATTGAAATATACATTCTTAGATGATCTCTCACATATCAAGGTTAATATCTTATTATGATTTATATATGTTAAATTTATGATTCTTTTTAAGATGTTTCTCCCAAATTAAGTTTATCCCAAACAGTGGCGGATCTTACCCACAAATTTTGGAGGGGCCAAAATAATATAATTTTTTAATCATTAGATTGTTGGATCATTAGTATAATATTTTAAGAATTGGTTTCTCTAACTGAATAATTTGATCTTT
>Ga0214542_1000926_pt1 | contig 57520 bp, 17 predicted proteins | sample CNSS1metaG_FD_160096 | JGI IMG/M metagenome (GOLD analysis project Ga0214542, IMG submission 160096) | Root nodule microbial communities from cowpea collected in UCLA plant growth center, Los Angeles, California, USA - CNSS1 | ecosystem: Host-associated > Plants > Roots > Nodule | place: USA...
TAACAATATTAAAAAAAAAAAAAAAAAAAAAAAAAATATATATATATATATATATATATATATATATATATATATATATATATATATATATATATATATCACCAACCCAATGAATATTAAAACTATGATTCCACGTTCTTAAATGAAACCAATTTTTTTCTTATTTTGGTATATCATGAATAAAGAAGAACAAGGCTGTCACGAAAAAAGAAATCTATATAAATATAATTACATATGAAAGATCATAATACCAAAATTTCCTTTTTCCTCTAACATATCTATTACATATTAAAAAAAAATACTACCAAAATTACTACATTACTCATTTTCTTTTATTGACATGTGTCATAAAAATTAGTTTTTTTGTTATTTTAAAACTATACTATAAAAGGACCTGGGTTCAAATCCTACAAAATCAATTTATTTTTGTTTTTTCATTTATTTATGATTTCAACTATAACATTAATTATAAATACTATTATTATTTGTAATACTTTTATAAGTATTAGTATTTCTAATTATTATTAATATTATTATTATAAATATTATTTATAGTGATAATAGTAAAATTATAACAAATATTAGTATTATTATAATAATAACAATAATTGTTATTATTATTATATTATGTTACTATTATATATTATTACTATTAGTATTATTAATATTATTAGTTGTAAAGTTATTACTCTTATTTGTAATATATAATATTATTATTATTATATATTTTTGTTAGTAATTACGTCTCAATTTTTATTAGATTATGATAATTTTTTTTTGTCTTAAAGTTAAAAAAAATAGGTATATTGATAAATATATGATTAGTTTAAAATTTCACTCCAACATATCATTGTTGATGTTCATACCCATTCAAATTTGAAAGATTTATCGATTATTATTGAATTATGTCAATCTTTAACAAAAACAAACAAATTAAATATATTTTACTTGATTGATTGTCTAATTCATTTTATTTAACTTTTAATGTTTCATTGTCTATAACGAAAAAACAAAATTCAGAATAAGATGAAAGATGAATTTCTTGAACACAATATGGTTATTTACATTCAAAAATGAATAACTGGAGATTTTTATTCCGAATAAATTATTGATGAGTTCAAAATTGTTTACTATAAATTATTTTGGCTCCTCCAGAAATTATTGGTCAAGATCTATCAGGGGTTATTATTATCAACTATAATTAATAATCATTATTACTATCAATTATAAATATAATTATCATTATTATTAATTATAATTATTTCTATTATTATATTACTAATATTATTATATTACTATTATTATTATTATTAAGAACTATAATTATTATAATAGTTATTATTATTATTATTATAGTTATTATTATTATTATTATTGTTGTTTTTATTATTATTGTTAGATACACATTTTACTTTTACTTATTATGTAGGAATTATGTTTCAATTACTTGTCATTTTTATTTGTTTTTTTGTTCATTTATCTTTCCATTTGAACAATTATTTCAATTTAAAAAAATAGTTACTAAAATTAGTAAAATAATAAAACTGAAAAATGATTTTTTTATTATAAATAATTATTTAAATTTAAAATATAATAATTAAGAGGATAAAATTGATAAAATAAAAAGAACACCAAAGATGTTTATCTCTTTATATATGTAGTTGTATTAATATTAATATTATTAGTAGTAGTAGTAGTATTAATATTATTTTCTTTTATCATTACGCAATATTATTATAGAGGTATTATTATTATTATTATTATTATTATTATTATTATTATAGTTAGACACATATTTTACTTTGATTTACTATAGGATCATATTTCAATTACTTGCTCTTTGTATTTGTTTTGTTATTCATTTTATCTCTATATCTTGGTATTTTTTTAATTGAAAAACAATAGTTACTAAAATTAGTAGAATGATACAACTGACAAATAATTTTTTATTATGAATAATTTTTTAAATTTAATAAATAATAATTAAGAGGATAAAATTGTAAAAACAAAAAATGACATAAAATCAATTATAATTGCACCATGCTGTGATATTAATTTTATTTATTATATTTAAAAGTGAATTTACAACTTCATTTCATTTCATGATATTTATTATTTTATTTTTATATTATTGTTATTATTATCAATTATAACTCTAATTAATGTTATTATTATTATTATTATTATTATTATTATTATTATTATTATTATTATTATTATTATGAGCTCTAATAATAATAATTATTATTATTAACTATAATTATTGTTATCAACTATAATTATTATGATCAATATTACTACCAACTATAAGCATTATTATTATCATTATTAACTACAATTATTTTTATTATTATATTACTATTATTATTATTACTACTATTATTATTAATTAGAACTATAATTATTATAATAGTTATTATTATTATTATGGTTACATACACATTTTACTTTTACTTACTATTTATGAATCATGTTTCAATTACTTTACCATTTTATTTGTTTTGTTGTTTATTTATCTTTACATTTGAATAATTATTTCAATTCAAAAAAAATAGTTACTAAAATTAGTAAAATAATAAAATTGAAAAATAATTTTTTTATTTTAAATAATTATTTAAGTTTAAAATATAACAATTAAGAGGGTAAAATTGAAAAAAACAAAAAATGACACCAAAGATGTTTATTTCTTTATATATGTAGTTATATTATTATTATTTTTATATTTATCTTTATGTGATATTATTTTAGTATTAATAATAATAATAATATTATTATTATTATTATTATTATTATTGTTATAGTTAAACACATATTTTACATTTATTTACTACAAGATTATATCTCAATTACTTGTACTTTTTATTTATTTTGTTGTTCATTTTATTTTTATATTTGTGTAATTATTTGAATTAAAAAAATAGTTACTAAAATTATTAAAATGATAAAATGGACAAATAATTTTTATTATGAATAATTATTTTAATTTAACAAATCATAATTAAGAGGATAAAATTGTATAAATAAAAGAGGACACAACAAATGTATATCTTTTTATTTATGTAGTTATTGTATTATTATTATTATTATTTTTATCACTATAAGATATTATTATAATGATATTATTATTATTACTATTATTATTATTATAGTTAGACACACATCTTAAATTAATTTACTACGAGATCGTATTTCAATTACTTGTCTTTTTTATTTGTTTTGTTGTTATTAATATATATCTTTATATATAATTATAGATTATTATAGTTGACATTACCCTTAGTGTTAGCATTAATATTAATATTTATAGCATAAATATTATTATTATTATTATTGGTATAATTATTATTTTTATTGTTATTATTACAATTCATAATGATATTATTATTATTATAAGTGTACTTTTTTTAAGTATAAAACACGTTGTTATACTAAATACTTTTGTTAAATAGAGTTTTAATGTTTCAAAATTTTTATAATTTATAATTTATATTAATATTACTAGCGCGTACACACAGGCGCTGTCGCACTTGTGTGTACACATTTTTTAAATATACGTAATATTATATTAGTAGGTGATGATAATGTAATGTTATTAAGTTAAATATATAAAATAAAATTATATTTATTAAAAAATAAAGTGAAATATGTAAGAAAAGACGAGAGAATAATTGTTGATAAATAGAGAAAAAGAAAAGAGCAGAGATAGACGATTTTATAAAAAAGTTTGGAAAAATAACGGTCAATTTTCAAAAATTTTATAAATAATTATATTTTAAAGGGTAAAATTGATATTTTGAAATGTGGACACAAAAGAGAGAATCTTCTTTATATATTGTTATAGATTATTAGTATTTTTAATTACTAAATAAATATAATAACAATTATATTATTATTCTAAAAAAATTTAAAATAAAAAAAATGTTCGCACGGATCATAGGCTATATTATAATTATTTCGTAAAATCAATTAATTGTATTATATTTTGATATCAATTCTATTTATTATATTTAAAACTGAAATTATCATTGCATCACTTAGATTTACTATTTCATTACTTTAATAAGAACATTTATAACAATATAACTTAATTTTCATAATATTTCATTACATAATATTTTCACTACTTTATTATTTTAATATACAAAATAAAACAAATACGCTTTGTGCATATGCACGAATCAGTATACTAGTTATAATTAAAAACAAATTCCAACCCCAAAAAGCTCGTTACTTCCATTATGGTTCCAAAACAATCACCCACGAGAAAAAAAATGAAATCATTTGCCTAATAAAACTATTTCCTAATACACAAGAAATTTTAACCATTGAAATCAATCAAAAAGAAATAATTAAACCCTAGCATTCTTAAGCATTCCAGTACCATTAGGAAACAAAAGACCACACAAAGCAATGACTTCAAAACGATCAAATAAACTCTGCACTATCGAAAAAAAATAAAGTCTCCTACACGATCATCATACCACACAAAATTTGAAAAGAAATTATGGTTAACTTCTAATACACCAGAAACTTAATCTCTAACAAAATGTATTTTTCCACTTTCTCCATGGATTTATCCATTAAATAAATTATCATCTTCAAAGTACCACCAAAAAACGAGTTTTTACCATTCAACTACATAGAATCACACAATAGAAGGAATGCTTGTTTTTTTTTTCTTAATTTACATTAAAGATAAATTATTCCATGTGCTTGTGGCCAGATTCGATGAATTTGTCCTCAACTTTTTATCTTCTTAAGAGCACCACAAAATTACCAAAAAGAAACCCATTAGATTTTTGCTTTAGCCAAGGTTCAAACATGCCACATCCAAGATTCAAACAACAATCCAAACCATATCAACTATCACATTTTTCTTGTCATACAACACGCACAACAACATTACAATAATATCCACACACAAAACATGTCAAATAAATTATAACTAATTATAAAATATACACACATAAATACTTTCAAAACAATTATAAACCAATATTTAAAATATAAACACTCCAAATTTGGAATTGAACCCATGACCATTAGCCCAAAGAAGGCTCTAACCAATTGTGCTACACTTCACTTATATCTAAGTAATTATGTATCACTTTAATTAATATTCTTCATGTCCAATTATATCTTAGAAATATAATTATTTTCTCGGGTCTTATAGAAGACTTCTCACCTTGACGGTGATTCCTTTTCTTCCCTTTATCCTTGGCGTCTTCTTGGCCTATGGGAAAACAATTGTTATAGGGACGATCTCGGTAATTGACGACCCTTGCTCGACATCAATAACATGAGGGGGCGACGCGTGAGGAGGATTGGAGGAACTAGCACCAACAACACCAGATGACCTGCCATCTGGTATCTTGGCAGCAAACGCTTTGAACTAATTATTTTTCTTTGGGTTACCGTCAACTATCACGTTTAAAAATAACAAAAAATTTAGCTAAGTTAATGACGAATAAACATTAAAATAAGGAAATCTACTCATCAAAAACATCATCATACAATGTTGGAGATCTGTAACATCTAAGGAGCTTCCTGGTCGGGAGCTTGCAGAGGAGTTGGTTAACTCGAGCGTTGCTGATTCCTCTAGGGTCATTAGTGAAGGATACCAAGAAGTTCTCTTCTCTAGATCGGGCATCAAAAAGAAAGGAAATTTCGGTTGGTCGTCGACATTGTAAAACTACAACAGACCATTTTACTTGATGACAACCTTAAAGAATCCAGTCTTGAACCCTTTGAAGGAGGCGGCGTACAAGGTGAAGAGCCATTTATCTGGCTCGACAATTAGTGATACCCATGGCTTGATCTTAATTGGGCGAGTGTAAAAGTGATGGAGAGACATGGAAGACGTAGAAGCCAAATCCAAGGCCACACATAAAATTTTAAAGGCTTGGATGTATGCCCAACTGTTGGGATGAAGTTGCATGGAGGGAACATTTAACGCACAAAGCACACCCATTTGGAAATCATTGAACAAATCTCATTGTTAGCTCATTAAAGAGGTAAGCATACATGTAAAAGAAATTCGAGCGGTATCCTTCTCTACCATGGCAAACTCAATTGTTTCCCTTGCATACAAGAATTCCAACGGTTGGTCATCCACTCCAATATCCAATACATATGACCGTTCAGCCTAATTGCAAAACTGAGCTCCCCAACAGAACCGAGTGGCATACTCCATCACATTGTAGCATACCCAATCGTAACTAGGAATGGCGGGTAAATTCAACTTATCACTTTGGTCTGACATATTAATATTTACCTCGGTTACAACATCATTTAGGGTCGCTTCTCCTTGCACCGCTTCCCTTGGAAACGCCACTTCCAAAATTGTTTCCTACGAAGTTGCGCCTTTATTATCACTATTTACATTAGTATTGCCAATCAAATTTGTTTCCTGCTAGATTGATCTTAGACCATCTGACGCAAAAGTAGAATACGAAGATGACACGTCATCAGCATACCCCCGAGCGTCCTGACCAGAAGACTCCTAAGACGAAGAAAGACGAACAATTGACATTATTACATTAGTTGTTGAACCGAGCGGCTAGATGAGGCAAAGTATGAGATAAGAGTGAAAATGAAAGGGTAACCCCACCCCTATTTATAGTAATTGGGGGCCCATCTGTTATTTTATCTCAACTATTGAATCTCGTTGCATCCAATGATCCTCGACACCTGACGTTTTGAATTCTCTAACAGGCACGGAAGTCAAAGCGTCTTCGTGCTAATTTTTTGAATACTTGACTAATACCCATTGAGGATCACCTCAAGCGGTAATAAAACCCCATTTGCTTATGCATGAAACCTCACCTAATGCTTGGGGGCTTGTGTATTGTATGAGCTAGACGACCTTATAAGGTCGGTTGGTAGAGGCAAGCGAGAGCCGAGCGGTTGACCGCATGTCACATGAAGTCTCTCCTAGCTGCCAACAGTTGGACTACCTGCGGATTCCACCTGAGTTCTTTACATAAATTATGTGGCTCAATGTGTCAAACGATGAACTGCATGTCGCTTAAGACCTCTTTCAATTGTCATTAGGTGGACTGTCCACAAGATTCATTCCTAGTCCTTTATACAATTTATGTGTCACGCCATGTGGCCAGTCAAGCGACACAATTAAGATTCAATTAGCAACTTTAGTAACGTTAACAAGTTAGTAATCAGGTTTAAAAGGTAATTGGGTTGCAATTAGGTCGACCTTAATCAAGGGCCCATGAGAAAAACTATAAATAGAAGTAAAATGTATGGTTGTTGAAACTTTTATCTCGCATTAATTATAACATTTATTGTTTTAATCGAATAACCTAAATTGACTTTGCATCCAAACTTTTTAACATGTACATTCCAATTGCAAGCACACCGAACAAACAACAAAACAATTAACTTGAATAACTTGAAAATTAATTAAATAGACATTCGACCTAACTTGAAAATTAATTGAGTAGACATTCGACCTGTACATCAAACACACAACATAAACTAAATCAAAACATCTCCTTATTTAATTCCAATAAAATATTAATTAAACACTATGGTAAATCAACCCACCCCACACTAGTTCTTACCCATTCCAATGACAATATTTATAAAATAAACTAAAAAGGGTAACAAACTAAAACCCTAATTCACCTTGACTAGTGGCGGACCCAAAACCCAAGCAAGTTTTTGTCACCAATCTTCACTTCTCAGAATATATATTAGTAATATATATTATTTGGAATTAAGAACATATTTTGAAATTAGAAGGACCAAAGTAATATTTTTTTTAATTTGAAAATCTTGATTTTAGGATAATAGAATCTTCCTGGTAAATCCATTTCGGTTAATGGGCCAGGATTGTAGCCCAAGAAGCCGGTAACAATAAATTTCCAAAAGTTTTTCCATAAGCTTCTCTGTTTCGGCACCTAGATTCCGCACCAGGATTCAGCACCCAGTTTATCTGTGCCTTCGTTACTTAACCGCGTCTGAGCCTTTACTAACAAACAAACACACCGTTACCATGTCTTCCTTTTCCTCCTTCAGAACCCGATCCTCACCGTTCATCGCCCAAAGCTTCTCGATCCATCGGTTCCAGATCCGTCACTCCTCCACCTCTCCCTCCGCCTCCTCGCACCTCAACTCCGGCGACCCTGTTCGAACCGGTTTCGGTCGAACTGCACTTTCGACCGCCCTGGCCGGCTCTGGTGTCCTAGGGCTTCTTCTGTACGGCTTCTACTCTTTTTCGCCTACTGCAAATTTTGAATCCATCGCTTCTCTAGTTGACCGGTCAACATCGAATTCCGAAGATCAAAAACCACCACGTCGCACCTTCTTTCCCAAATTTTCACTTCCTGAAAGTTCTGGCTTGCTACTTGGAGGCAAGTTTCTCTCGCTTCCTCGAATTTTTTTATTAATTAGTTTTTTAAAGCTGATTGGTGATTTTGGTTTTTGTTACTAATTATAATAATAATGTTATTTTTATTGATAATAAAAATAGTAAGAATAATGCCATTTGATTTTTTGTGGTGCAGATGAGTTCAGGAGAAATATTTTTTTCAACTATGAGAAGCGCATGCGGTTGCGAAGTCCTCCGGAGAAGGTGCACATTTATCACTTGCTGTTCTTATTTAGTCAAATAAATTGTAACAATAATCTTTTTCTACGTCCATAGAGTTTAATTCATGTTGGTTATTCTTTTTTTTTTTTTTACACTTGAAAGTTTAAGTTAGTTCCCGGAACTTTGGAAATAGAGTAAATATTGTGTGACGAATTTCATTTCTTTACCTTAAAATGGGATAGATTATTATATGTTCCGAACTACTCTGGTTTTGAGTCTAGTTCAAATCTAATACATAATAGAATTTTATTTTATTAACACTGTTGTAAATTCAAACGGATCTCAGTTTTGTTGTGGATCATACACACGAGCAGAGACGATCTCAGACTTAAGTTTCGTGGCGGATCGATCCAAGTAAGCCAGAATAATTAGAAATTATTTGAGTTTCAATTCAATAACCTTTTAAAGTAAAAGTAAAAAATTACATAAAATTAAAATTAGGGAGGTAAAAAATATAAGAGGCAAAATAATTTTTTTTTTCATATATTTGATAATAATTTTAACATAACCAAGGGATGTGCATGCATACATGACATGTAGGTCCTCCGCCACTGCACACAAGGTGACCCTGGATCGTATGATGGTTTTTCCTTAAGAAGTGGCTTGAAAGAAAGGGAGGTGAGAAATGGAAAATGAATGAGGAGGAGAAAGATGATAAATTTTATAAGTGATATGATGGTTAAGGAAGTTAAACATTAAGAGAGAATGAATGTCTATTTATATTTTTTTAATTTTTTAAAAGAACCTCTTGCGCTCCACCTTTTAGGAATGTAATTTTTTCCTTTACTTTTATAAAAGTTAAACTGCATAGAGAATGCGTTTGGCTTCTCCTCTTCCTTTAAAGGAGAAGAAAAGTCCAAAGAAAGTTGGCCTAAATTCTACTTGAAAAAGTAATTCTAACCCCATATAGCAGTCCTCCTACGTATAGAATGCAGAAAATATTAAATGCCTCTTATTTTTTTTACATAGATAACTTTGTCTTTTCCTTTATTATGTGTTTGTCCTTCAGTGGGTTTGGATGAAATATTTGTAGAAGGTAATTTATTTTTAAAATGTTTTATGACAAAATAGTTGTTTGGGTAGAGAATTTAAAAAACAAAAGTTGAAATTCTAAAAGTTTATGAGTAATTTAATTAGTTAAAATTAGAAAATTTTAAATTTTACTTAAAATATAAGAAATTGACATTTTTCGTACTTCGTCTTCTCTTACATCTCTGTCTTTTTTCTTCTCAATCTTTCCTCAGCTCTGTTGATGTGTTGTCCGTTAGACTTTGTTCGGATTATTTATGGAGTTATTTTTTAGCTCATGTCAACTAGATTTGTATAGTCGACGCCTTTTGTAAATTCTTTTAGTCCATGTGTGCAGAAATTATTTTCGATTAACATTGCCAATGTTTTTGTCCAAAATTGGTTAGGACTTATTTATAGTGTCGAATGGGAAACTTTCAACCAACCTTGGCTAGTATTCTTTTGGCTAATGACAGTTGATGGAATTCTTTTGAAGTCAGCAAAGATGACCTTTATCAATATTTTTGAAAATTAATATTAGCCAAAATAATTGTGGTCGACCTTAGCTTAAAATAACTTCAGCTAATGTCAATTGAAAATAACTCTTGTTGACATCACCTTAAAAATCTTGTGGATTTTGGCCAAAAAGTCATCCCAACCAACTTGAACTGAAAAATATTATGAACTGATATTTTTTAACTATTAAATAAATTTTTATATTTGGTGATAATTTAAATACTCACATAGGAAAGTAAAACTCAACAAATTTTTTATTATTTTATCCTAACAAAACGTTTACAAAATGAATTAATTTAACATAAGAGCTATTCAAATTCAGCATAATAGAATCTCTTGGGAATTGTAAAATTCTCTATCTAAACCCATGGTTAATTTTTTTTATCTTGTAGAGAATTAGGAGGAATGATAAGAGAATATAGCATTGCAAAGTTAATGTTATGTAAATGTTTTCAAATGATCACTGCACTGACAATGTCTACTATTGTTTTGATTAAGGTTTTTGGGTACTTTGCATCTGATCGCAGTCCAAAAGGAGAAGTATTGATGAAACCAGCAGACCTGATGCGGGCGGTGGTTCCTGTTTTCCCTCCATCTGAATCCAACCTTGTTAGAGATGGATACTTGGGAGGAGAAAGGAGTCCGGGTCATTTACGGTGCCCTCCTTCTGAGTTTTTTATGCTTTTTGATGTAAACAATGATGGGCTTATATCTTTTAAAGAGTGAGTCGTCTCCTCCGTTAATGTTTTCTTCTTTGTTGAGTGTTTTGATCGGGGAAATTGGGTATATCTCCATCTATTATATGCAAGCTGGGCATGTTTGGTTTCACACAAAGTGTAATTTTCATGGTTTTTTGTGCAGATTTTTCAAAACATGAAACAAAGTAAAAATGAGGTGATGATTTTGTAATTTTTAGTGAAAATATGAAACGAAAAGAGAAAATGTTTTGTCAAACTAAATATCCTTTGTTTTCTTCTCTTTCCTTTTTAGTTACAAAGGATGTCTAAGACCTGTTATGGGAAGGGGGATAGGGTAAAGTGGAAGCAAAGCAGCCTATGAATGAATTCAATTGAGGATGAAGCAGTCCTCAAAGGGGCTTGCTGCCACTTTAACTAAGGTTATTTGGCTAATTTTTTCTTCTGGTTTGTACTTTCTTTTCATGTATCTACTCATGTTCTATGTTTGTTTGTGTGTCCAACTTCTGTTCTTTTTCTCTGGAGCAGGTATATCTTCTTTGTAACACTACTCAGCATCCCGGAATCAAGTTTTACAGTGGCATTTAAAATGTTTGATGTCAACAATAATGGGTGAGTGTTCGTGCTACTCCTTTGACAGTGAATGTATATACAGTCTAATATATTAATATGTTGTAAATTGTGATTCGATGTTTTACAGTGTATTCTAATCTTTACTCACTTATTATATTAATCAGTCATCTTTTGATGATATTGCTATTAGATTGTTGCAAACTTGCAATGACATCAATTTCAAGGCTACACAAAATGTTCTGTTGAAATTGTAGCTACATTTGAATTAAATTCAATTTGTAGCCTTGTGGGTGCTTGGTTTTCCAGTATTATATCTCTCTTCTGATGACATTAGTTTGCTTTTCCCATTTTCAACTTTACAGGGAGATAAATAAGGAAGAGTTCAAGAAAGTGATGGCATTGATGCGATCTCGTCATCGACAGGGTGTTCACCACAGGGATGGACTGCGAACTGGCCTAAAGGTGAACGATTCTGTTGAAGATGGAGGGCTGGTGGAATATTTTTTTGATAAAGATGGAAATGGATGCCTCCAGCATGATAAATTTGTTAAATTTTTGAGAGACTTGCATGATGAGGTAAATTGCTAGTTGCTTCAATCATAGTGTCTTCATGGGGTTTGAAGGATAGCGATATATGCTCACTTCTTCTCCACATGTTTTTGGAAAATCATTATTAGTTATCTGACCATTTATAATATATTGCATAGATATATGCACGTGGAAAAATTTATCTTTATACTTTTTATGTTTTCTTTATCATTAACGTGGTGGAGGTAGTTGTGACTTGTGATGATGGCATTAAGAACCACCAAAACTTTATTTGCCTTTATGTGTAATCTGAGGTAGATTTATTAAATTTTAGTGTGTGCAAATTTAAGTTTCTTAGTTATGTTAGACACTTTAGGAAGGATGCAGACTAGTTGTAACAGAGCCAGAGATAGTTACAATGGTGCTCAGGGTACTCAAGAGACGCTGATATCTTTCCACTCCAAGAGTTCAAACCTTCCCAACTTGCTAAGATCCCTAATCCCTCTTTCTCAACCCTGACTATTATTTATAGTCAGAGAGGGCTTATTCAAACTATCTCCTATAAACTAAGAAATGCTAAATAATTAACCTATTGTTAGTTACTAACTACTAATTAATGGGGCTTATCTAACAGTATTTGACGTATGGAATGGTGATTTAATGAGATAACTTGATTCTTGTGCTTCTACGTGAACAATTGTGTATGTTTTGAATTCCCGCCATAAATTTTATGTACGAGATTGATCTCTTCCATTTTCTGTAAAAGTTTCGTATGTGTAGAATGTTTTCTATGTTGACCTCAGAAGTGATTACGTATGACCGTTAGTTTCAATAATTTACGTAGATTCTGAGACTGGAGTTTGCTCATTATGACTACAAATCACAAGAAACCATATCAGCAAAGGACTTTGCACTCTCCATGGTTGCTTCTGCAGACATGAGTCATCTAAGCAGGTTGCTTAAACGGGTTGCTATGTTGAATGATGATCCATGCCTCAAGGATGCACGTATCACTTTCGAGGAATTCAAAAACTTTGCAGAGCTACGAAAGAAATTAGTGCCATTTTCATTGGCTCTTTTTAGTTTTGGAGAAGTAAACGGTCTGTTGACAAGAGACGATTTTCAGAGGGCAGCATCACAGGTATGTCATTTTATCTAATATTTTGCTCAACATAGTACGTGTGCATTGATGGTTACGATGAATGGACATTTTAACGGAGGATTCGATTCTTCTTTTATCGAATCAATGTTGCAATTCTTTTCTGTTATCAACCTCTTGAGTCATATGATCCGGGTGTTTGCTTTTAGAGTATCAAAGTTGGTGCTTTTCTAATTTTTTTCCCCCTTTCATTTCGTATATTATATAGCTAGGACAGCAAATTCTTAATTTGTTTAATTGTTATAATTTCAGGTATGCGGCATATCTCTCTCGGACAATGTGGTTGAAATTGTTTTCCATTTGTTTGACACAAACCGGGACGGAAACCTAAGTTTTGATGAGTTTGTGAGGGTGCTACACCAGCGAGAAAGGGACATTGCACAACCCGTGGAGACAGGAATCATGGGTTTGTTATCACGCTTCTGGCATGGTAGTAATAACAGCTTCTCGTCTTCTGGGTTGTTTCCCTGATGTAGAAAAGTTATTCACTCACATTTCAAGTACAGACAAAACAGAAGGGATTGGAACCGTTGGGGGAAGTAAATATTGAAGCAGAAATAAAGGAAAAGACGGGCAGTGGTTTTGGTCTGGGACTTGAAGTTTCCCGTGAAATTCATGTGTCAAATACAGGTCTCCCTGATATAATCTCACTTTGCGAGTACCCTAAAGGAAAAGGTGGTCATAGAAATATTATACTTCTGATAGCTCAGACATATGCAACAACTATGCTGCAACTGCAAAATCAATGTGTGCCCTTTACTAAGGTGGTCAACCCCTGAGCACTTGGAACTATTTTGCCATGTATGTACCCATCCAGCTTTGTAATCTGCGCTCAGCATTCACTATGAATGCCTGAGGTAGTAGTAAATTTACTGTTTTCGAATGCCTACAATTGTTCTTTCTGCAGTGTATTTTGATGTAATGTAATACCTAACCCTATATGGGTATCATATGACACTTACAAGCCCTAATAATGTACATTACAGAGTGCAGACAGCTATATGCTATAGCCTTGAGAAAAGTGATGGAACAAAGTTACAATGTATTAAATATATACACTACGATGTACTTCTTTCTTTCCTCATGTTTTGATGCCATGCATATTATATTATGAAATATTGAATTGGTTTATGTTTGTACTCAAATATTCTTGTTCAATTCTCTCTTCCTACTAAAACCATCTGCATAATGGATTTTGATGTTATTTTTCCTACCTTTTTACCCATTCCACTCTTCAAAATTCGTGATTAAGTATTTGATAAGACGGTGTGGTTTAGGCTATGTGAACACTTTGAATAGCTATAACTAAGATTTTTTTTTTTTAAATTATTAATGCATTCTTCTACCATAATATTATTGTATAATTGATATGTATATGTTATAGTGAATGAATTTTATTCATCTATTTTGAGAATGTAGTCTATGAATGTTTTGACCGGGAGATGTGGTTGATAAGAAACTGAGTCATGTCATTAATACATTATAGATTCACATATGATTTAGTAGAACAATAATAACCTTGATTCGTTCTTTTTTATATATATGCAGTCCTTATAAATAAATATTCGTTAAATAGTTTAAAATTGTGTAAATTGTACTACCTATTTCTTTTATAACCATGTTATTGTTGTGAATTATTCCATGAGCTTATTGATCATTAATAACTAATCTCTATGACCATATTCTGAATCATATTTTTACTTTGATGATAACTACCCTCCCTTAAATAATTTGCCTAACTAATTTTAACGAAATTTTCTCTCAATCACGTTTTTTTATCTACCTAAAAGTTTCCAAACAAGTTCAAAATTAAGATTTGATAATTAATTTGTTGAAATTATTTCATAAATCCAATGAGTTGACCTTGACTTGAAAGTTGAGTTTGTTAAATAAACGAGTTGAATTTAAGTAATGTATATTTCAACTTGATAGAGTCAAAATAGATTTAGTTGAACTCGATTATTTCAATTTATGTTCTAGGAACAAGCTTTCTTTTTCCCATCTTTTTAGAACCTGTATTTATTTTTTATTTTTTAAATTGAAGAGAGGAGAAAAGTGATAGATAGAAAAATGAGAAGCAAAAGTTTTGAGAAAAGTCTGGTTCTGATTCTGCGCGGTCTGATTAAGAAGTCGTCAATGGCTGAAACGATAAAGAAAAAATTAGCAAGTAAAGGAGGGACCAAAACAAATTACAAACACTGCGAAGGAAAAGGTCCACACGTGAAAATTAAATGAAACACACATTTTTGTGAACATAGAAAACCTTGTCTGAACGACGTCGCTTCACTCCTATTTTAGGTGCACATTTTGAATCACGCCAACCCCACCTTGTCTCACTCCACATGCCTTTTGCGCTGTGTTTTTGATTATTTATTTTCTAATAATAATAAAACTCCCACCCTTTTCTTTCTTCCTTTCATTTCACAATTCGCTCATTCATTCATTTTCTTCCTTCTCCCATCTTTGACTTGAGGCAAAAGAAACCCTAAGCCAAAAAAAGGGAAAGGAGGAATAACAATCTTCATAGCCATAACCATATAAACAAGTAACCTAACATATCTCTCTCTTTCACTTTTTCTATTTATTTTTAATATTTGAGATCCAATTTCATTTATTGTTATAATTTTTATATTTAAATTTAATTTCTGTTTTCACGACAATCGATGATTCAGTTACATGGGGAAGCCGGCGGGAAAAAAGAAAGATCATGAGGTTCCCGCTCCCGCGACGAGGGCGAACGGTCACCACCCGTCAAAATCATGGGAGGAGAAACGAGGAGTGGCGGCGGCGGTTGTGTCGTCGTCGTCGTCGAAGGCGCTGGACGAGGACACGGCGATGTTCATAAACATGTCGCAGGAGCTACGAGAGGAAGGGAATAGGTTGTTTCAAAGGAAGGACAACGAGGGAGCGATGTTGAAGTACGAAAAGGCGCTGAAGCTTTTGCCGCGGAACCACATCGACGTGGCGCACCTCCACACCAGCATGGCCATATGCTACATGCAGCTGGGGCTAGGCGAGTACCCGCGCGCCATCAGCGAGTGCAACATGGCGCTGCAGGTGTCGCCGCGTTACACCAAGGCGCTGCTGAAGCGGGCCAAGTGCTACGAGGCGCTGAACCGGTTGGACCTGGCGATGCGGGACGTGCGCGTGGTGCTGAATTTGGAGCCCAATAACTCGACGGCGCTGGAGGTTTTGGATAGCTTGAGGGAGACGATGGAGGAGAAGGGGATTGTGATTGACGAGACGGAGATAGCCCTGGCGGCGCTGCAGCAGCATCCGGAGCCGCCGTCGGCGCGGCTGAGGAAGGTGGTGAGGGAGAAGATCAAGAAGAATAGGAAGGAAAACAAGGGGGAGGATGAGGGGAAGGCGAAGAAGATTATCGTTGAAGAGAAGGTTAAGGCTGATAATGTTAGGAAAAAGGATAAAGAGAAATCGGGGAAACTGGAAAAGGGGAAATTGGGCAAGGAAGATAAAGGGAAATTGGCGAAGGAAGAGAAAGGGAAATTGGGGAAGGAAGAGAAAGAGAATTTGGGGAAGGAAGAAAGAGAGAAATTCGGGAAAGAAGAAAAAGGTGGTGTTACTAGGACTGTGAAGTTGATATATGGAGAGGATATTAGATGGGCGCAATTGCCTGTGAATTGTGGAATTAGGTTGGTGAGGGATGTGATAAGGGATAAGTTTCCGGGGGTGAAGGGTGTTCTTGTGAAGTATAAGGACAGGGAGGGTGATTTGGTTACTATAACTAATACTTCTGAATTGAGGCTGGCTGAGACTTGTCATGTTCTTGGATCGATTCGGCTTTATGTGACCAAGGTTGAGCCGGAAGAGGAGCCATTTTATGATGATGGGGTTGTGGCGGATAGTGGAAAGGTGAAGGTGGTTGAGAATGGGAATGGAGTTGTGGGGAAGGGGAGGAGTAGTACTGTGGAGGATTGGCTTGTCCAGTTTGCTAGATTGTTTAAGAATCATGTTGGGTTTGATTCAGATGCGTATTTGGATATTCATGGGATTGGGATGAAGTTGTATTCGGAGGCCATGGAGGATACAGTGACAAGTGAGGCTGCTCAGGAGCTGTTTGAGATTGCTGGGGATAGGTTTCAGGAGATGGCGGCTTTGGCTTTGTTCAATTGGGGGAGTGTGCATATGTCAAGGGCTAGGAGGAGGGTGACTTTTCCGGAGGATGGATCGAGGGATTCTTCGTTTGAGTGTATTCAAGTTGCTTATGAATGGGCACAGAAGGAGTATATAAATGCAGAGAAGAGATTTGGAGAGGCTGTTAGGATCAAACCGGATTTTTATGAAGGGCTTCTTGCTCTAGGGCATCAGCAATTTGAGCAAGCAAGGCTGTGCTGGTGTTATTTGACTGCGACCGAGAAGGATTTAGAAGTCAGCCATTCGGATGAGGTTCTGCAGCTCTTTAACAAGGCTGAGGACAACATGGAGAAAGGCATGATGATGTGGGAAGAGATGGAGGAGCGGCGATTGAATGGACTGTCCAAAACGGATAAGTATAAGGAGCAGCTAGAGAAAATGGGGTTGCATGGTCTTTTCAGGGATGTTTCTGCTGATGAAGCTGATGAACAGGCTGCAAGGATGAGGTTGCAAATATATCTTTTATGGGGCACTTTGTTGTATGAGCGTTCTGTTGTGGAGTTTAAGCTAGGCCTGCCAACATGGGAAGAATGTGTAGAGGTTGCAGTTGAAAAATTTGAATTGGCTGGAGCTTCTACAACTGATATTGGGGTCATGATAAAGAACCATTGTTCTAATGAAACGGCAATGGAAGGTATGAAATGGTCCATAGTGTGTATTTCTCAAATTTCCTTCAGTTTCAAATGTTTCAGGGAACTGACAATCCTATTCTATTAATGGCAGGGTTCAAAATTGATGAGATAGTGCAAGCTTGGAATGAGATGTATGATGGTTGGCAGTTTGATGTTCCATCATTTCGACTTGAACCACTGTTCCGCCGGCGGGTTCCAAAACTCCACTACATCCTGGAGCAATTTTGAGTTTTCCTCTTGTGTTTGTTATTCTTTATAGAGGCAATATTATTGCTTCTATTTTCTTTATAAGTTTTTGAGGGCTTCTTCTTTCCATTCTAAGACAGGTAAGCAAGACCATGCTTGTACAGCAGTTTCGTTTGCATGTACCTGTTTAAAATGTTTCAAACTGTGTAGAGAATTTAGGGAGATTTGGTAGAATAATAAAATTGTACTGCTTATCCCTTTGACTGAAATTGTGTTTCTGTGAGCAATGGAATGCTGTGTCTAGTGTTTTCTATTGTTCAAAATTTGTACAAGTTATACAACTAATAGGGGGATTGAAGGGCAACCAAATGCACTAGACTCCAACACCATGGGTCTAGAGAGGGTAGATTTCAGAAAACTTTTATTTGTACAAATTATACAACTATAGGTGCATATGCCTGGGCTATATCGTAGAAATACTATAATTTACAAATTATATGCTTCATGGAATCACAACTAGATGCTCATGTCTTTAGTACTTTCTGAGATGGTTCTGTGACGTGTTTGACGCAACAAGTTATTATAAGGCTATAGACTAGTGAGGTTTCTAATGTAGTCTGTTATATGTATTGGAAATGGATTATCATGTGAAATTCTGCATTGATTTTATGGTGAGATTGTGTGAGAGATAGGCCTTGTGTAAACATATTACAATTTACAATAAAAGGCCTCTGGCCTCATGGGATATGTAGCAGTCATCCCTGGTCAAAGTATTTTGGGGAATGAATGGCCTTTGCTATGCTGTCCCCATGAGATAAAAATAGACTCTCAATCACATGCACAAAGTGTATACAACAGAGAAAAAAAAAGAACTACTGATTTATTTGATAAGGCTTTTGAATTTTTAATGGGATCGATGAAATTATATGATTTGAATTTCTATTATTGGTATGATACATGGTGATGATAGCCTCTGGTTCTTCTGGATGAATGGGTTCTAGACCAGTTTATCCCCTCCCCGGAAGAAACTGTTCCCATTTTGCATTTGTAATATTGTCGGATTAATGCGATAAGTGTGAACTAATTAGTGACTTTAGAGAACAAATTTCTCCTTCATCTTTTCCTTGAGCATGATCAATATTTACATCTTCAACTTCTAAATGGTCTACTTTTTTTGGTTCTGCTTTTTAATGAAGTTTTTGTCGAATGATGACATCTATATGATTGCCCTGACGGAATTATTTGGCTTTTGGTTGCAGGTATTCTTTCTTCACACTGTTAACTTGTTGATTGGTGCTACGATTGGATTATTCTTTTGCATTGCAGTTTTGTACAAGGTTGAGATGTTTAGACTAGGAAAAGCCTAGTTATATATGATTTGTCATCTTTTAGAGGGGATGTGTGGTGAGTGTGTCATTCTTTACAGTTGTGATGTATCAATATATGATTGCATTTGTTTGATCGAGTTAGTGAGCGATTTGATTTTATTTATTAGCTCTGGGGTTTGATGATATTTTAGTTGTCAAATTGCCATCTGTAACAGTATACAAGTGTTGTATTGTACATTATGCATTTTTTTAATCACATTCTCCTGAGTGAGTAATACGCACTGTTTGAATCATCAGTCATTCACATCTTGGTTCTCATGTTTTACATCAGGTTTCATTTTATTGATTAAGATTTCTTGGATTTAGTTTTACATTAACTTCCCAGGACGAATAGAAAACACAAATAAGCTGAAATCTAAGCAATATCTATTATACTATTTTCTTGAATAGATATTTATTGTTGTATTTATTTAAAACTGAGATAATCTCCCCTTTGCAGTTATATATATGACAATTAAAGAGATTAGTTTTTGTGTATAGTTTCTTTTAACCTTTCATTCATACCATTATTTTTGTTAACCAATTTTTTATTGTATAATTATAACAATGACTAAAAAGTAGATTATTTTGTAATTCTTCTTTTACATATATTCATTATAATTTTACATTTTATAATTTGATAACTATTTATTATAATAATAGTTATTTCAAACTTTTCAATTTTAATTTTTATATTTTATTTTCATAAAAATGGAAACAGGTATTTTCATTAGGATATATAGAATAATTATTCAAAGTAGTCCTTTGAAGATACAGAGCATCAAGGTGCCATATTCTAAATCTTAATTTAGTCTCTCATCTTGTAAATTAGACATCAATTAGGGGTCAAATCAATGTCTAAAAGTACATTTTTAGGATGTGGTGGTTGGCACATCAAATTGTCCATTCTCCACTTCTAATTTAGTATTTTTAAAATTTTAAAATACCCTTACCCATGTGCTTTCCTACAATTTTGTTCAATCTAAACTTTGATTTCTCATATTTTATATTTTATGAACTTTTTTTAATAAGTTTATTATCTACTATTTAGGCAATTACCCTTGCACTTTTCATTTATTAGGAATTCTCTCTTTTTTTCTTACACATGAAGATATTCATTTTTTATTTTCATAACCATTTAATTCTTAAATTTCAAACTATTAAGATATTGATAGTTGAGGATCAAAATTTTAGACACTGCAAAATTAGATAGAATAGCTAACAATTTATAAAGGTCAAATTTGAATAGATGAAACTATAGGATTTAATTTAATTAAAATATATTGCCAGCGTAAATTTCTTTTGACACTGTCATTTAGTTGTATTTATGGTTATATATATATATATATATATATATATATATATATATATATATATATATATATATATATATATATATATATATATATATATTGTTTAATCTTGTAATCATTACTTTAATACGCATATATAAAGTACTTATAGCTAGTTAATAGACATAAAACTCTCCACAAACTAAATTTTTATTTATATACTTTAAAATATTAAATAATATTATCAGTCCAAACTCATTACAATAGATATAATAATTAGATTTGAGTTGAAAATCAATTTTGTGAAGTGAAAGTTGTTGCATGAGAAAAACACAAACGATGACATTAGCTTAAGTACAAAGTAGTATCACTTGTACAATCAATTCACATTCAAGTGTTAACATTCTTTCTGTTAAGTTTTTAGGTTGGAGTCATAGCTTAAGTACAAAGTAATATCATTTGAACAATCAATTCATATTCAACTCTTAGCATTCTTTTTTTAAGTTATGGTTTTAAGTTTGAGATGTGTCACATAATTTATTTTTTATTTATAGTTTTATTATTTAAGAAACTAAAGTAATCGTTCAAGCAATAACTAGGGTTTGATGAATCTTTTAATGTGACAAAAGTGTTATATCACTTAAATGTTATTCTTGTTGCGTAAGTTATAGGTGTTGTCACTCACATGACTTATATGTCATTCAAGCAATAATAATACAGTCGAATAAATTTTTCCAAAAACATATCGTTTAATATATATATATATATATATATATATATATATATATATATATATATATATATATAATAAATTAAGGTTATTACTTTTCGATTAAATCACATGTGAATATATAATGTATTGACTAAAAAATGACACTTTTATCAACAATTTCTCTCGGTCAAACATTTATAGACTACATTTTCAAAAGTAGAGATTTTTAAAATATAATTTGTCTCTTCCAATAAATTATTTTCTAAAATTCTTCCAATAGTGATACGGTGTACATTCACAGAGACTTGGGTGTAAATAGTTGATATTGTAATATTTAATACTTTTGAGCTTAAATTTGAATATTTGTAACACCTCATTTAATTTAATGCGCAAAATCAAAGGAAACGTTACACAGAGATAGCTACAATAGCATTGTAGCGTAATCCTGGGGTTCTTAACACAACCCTTACCAAACCAGGCACACCACGATACCAAAGGAAAACGGGATGAAGAGTTAACTAAAAGTATATAAATCTAAAACCATCTATTTCGTGGGTCCCAGCCCTAGATGAACTCATACAGAAAATATAAACTAGTCCATGCGGACTATGCAGCAGAATCTCCATTTCCTTGCTGACCTCTGAAACCTCGCCCATCTGCTCCCATCAATTAAATTGACGATCATCACAAGAAAGAAGAACCACATACAAGACCACCATACAATAAACAGGGTAAGCTAGAGACAACAACATTTTTATCATACAGTCAAAATATATTTCTCACCATTCAATATCCAAACATCAACCAAGCATGTTATGACTCTCAATCAATACACTACGACTCGACTCGACTCATCCAGATACGTATAACTTGGTCGGATTCAGCGGATGCTTGCACTTGTGGTGGATACCTCTGCTCAACCCCGAGCTATGTGTTACAAGTGTTACGATGAATCAATTTTCCCTCACCACAAGGTTAGCCCTTAATGAATTTCAGGCCTCCTGCTACTCTCACTACAGGAGTCAGTCCGCTCTAAGTGAGACTAACTGGCTCCTTAGAGTGTCAGGATGCAACCTTAACTTGAATCCTTACCTAGTTATACAGATGGGGCACCACCATGAACACCCACTAATAGGGGCCATGGAATTACATCCCGACCACTGAAGCGCGACCTTGAAAGTCCCACCTAGAGACCCCAAGGAATTGTGCACTGACACGGACCAACATACATAAACAACCAAGAATTTATACATGCGTTGCACATGAGATTTCAAACCAAAACCCATAACAAGATTCTATTTCTCATATGTTGAATCATTACCAACTCGTTATTCCCAATCATGAGTAAGGCGTTTCTCCACATAAATAACCATGCCACTAGTTTACCAACCATCAAGATTTATTGTTACTCATACCAAACTTGTCACTCCAATTTTCATGAATCATCTCATACAATTATCATGTTCCCGTCACGTCAAAACTCATAACTCACAACTCATACACCACACCATTTATACAGGCCATCCAGTTCATAAATTTAAAGATAAAACTCATACAAGCATGTTGTTCACTTTTTAAAATCCAAGAAACATCCAGACCAACCCATTTCTCGCCCAGCATCTCGCTCAGGCAGAAAGGTCTCGCCCAAGCGAGGAGGACCCTCGCTAAGGCGAGGTCCCTTCGCCTAGTCGAGAGCTCGACTTCCAGCATGAGAACCCTGCGCGCGTTCTCGCTTAGGCGAGACCCTCCTCGCCTAAGCGAGATGTTCGCTCGCCCAAAACGTATAGTGGGTCGCCTGGGCAACCCTTCGCGAGGAAATACTTAGGCGAGCCCGTGTAACTCTCGCCTAGGCAAGACAGGTTTGCCTGGGCGAGTCTATCAGACTCTGCCACTGTTCCTCTCTGCCATCAGCACAGTTTCATACCCAAACAACAAATCAACTCACACCATACACTCACAGTCACATATAAGCACGAAAATCATGAAATAACATCAAAGCAATCATTTTTGTACCGAACAATAGGGTTCTAGCTTCCCTTACCTGGGAATAAGCTAGCAAAAGACCCGACACAAGCTTGACCCTAAACAGCGGAACGCAATCCTCAAGAGGCGACTCCAAGAGCTGGAAACCATGACCAACAGCGGAAACATTAGTTACTTAGGGTAACAGTGGGGGAAACAGACACAAACAGAAGAAGCACTTACGTAAGAAGGGAAACGGGTTCTAATGCAAGGATAACAATTTCCTAAAAATGCGAAGAAGTGCGATGTTTAGGGCAGACCTAGTGACTTTATCTATTGGGCCGACCTTAGGCCCAGTTACAAGGGCAGTCCACTAACTTTAGAGCAGAAATAAAAAGGGGCCTCACAATATTCATAATAGACATTAAATGTTATGTTTGAATGTGATGGAGTGACATGATATATTGATCTATTTTGTAACTAATAATACGTGAGTTTATTATTAAAAAGAAATATCTTTATAATTTCACTAATGATTTAAATCACACATATAATAATTCATAAGGTGATCAAAAAATCGAGGAAGTTGTTTCATCATTATTATATACTTGTGTAATGAACTTACATTGATTTATGAAATTGACATTTGTGTGTAAATAAAAATGTTTAAAATAAGTTTGATGCTGGTCTTTGATCAAATATTCTTTGTACAAGTTTACCATTCTTGATAACCTACATTTTTATGTTTTATATGTAACTTTTTGTTCTGACTATGATTATTCTTAATATGTGAACAAAAGGCATAACATGTTTAAATGATTTTTTTTTGTGCGTAAGAATTTTCTTTTAAGTAATTTGTTTTCATATATATATATATATATATATATATATATATATATATATATATATATATATTTATTTTTTTTTTATTAATTTTTTAAATTTAAAATTAAAATATATCGAAATATAAACAAATTTCAATTTCACGTTAAAAGAATCGAAAATATATTTAATATTTATATATATTATTTACATTCTTAACTATCAATACATATTACTATTTTACACTGTATAATAATATAATAATAGTAAAAAATTACAATATCATCCCAGATAACAACATAACTACATATAAATATTAAAATATAAGAATATGATCACCACATTATAAAAAAATTCTAAATTATCAATTAAATAATTAAAGGTCATAACATGATAAATGACATTGTTTTCAATACAACAAAATAGTAAAAAGCCAAAATAAGTCCCAAGATTCATTAGGTTAATATGAACTAGGTTAATTAGGTTAATATGGATTGATTCGGATCAATGCACAATTAATTCAATTAATTCATTTACATGGATGAAGCTGTTAAAAGGAAGGTTTTGTTTGTGATAAGATAAGTAACCACAATGACAACTATGAGATATAAGGTAAAGTAATGGTGGTGCACATGTTAAGAGGTGGTGGAAATAGTGGAGTTAACAAATTATGAAAGTTAGGTTTAAATATTTTTTTGTTTGTTTTTGTAATGTATTTATCTTATTGTTTTGATTTCTATAATTTGTTTTATTTTGTAATATAAAATTATATTATTTTATCTTTGTATTAGTGTCACATTGTATGGGGTTTAAAAACAAAAAAAATATTTATGAAAACTATAATGACAAAACAGTATATTATATTGATTATTTATATATTTAAGTCTTAATTTATTAAAGGTATAAATTTATTATTTTTATGATTTTTAGAAAATATTATGTTATTTCTCCACGAAAAGATTTTTGGAAATAAATACTTTATAACCTTCTTCTATTTATTTAAAGATACGTCTTTGTTTTATTCATTTTTCTGATAAATTTACAAAAGATAAGAAATCATACAATTTTAACCAGTTTATTAATTAAAATTTTATATGTGTGCGTATATATAATAACATGCTTTTTTTATTATCAATTAAAAATGAAATCAAACAAAATAAAATTATAAAAAACTTATTTTTAATATCTCATGTTTAAGTTGAACTTATTTTTAATCTTTCAAAATTAAAATTGTTCTTTTTATATGTATAATCATTATAAAAAATTACTTTATGCGTCTCTTAAGGAAAAATTTAGTTTCTTGAGAATTTGAAGTTGTTAAAATATGTTTATCACGTTTAAAATACCATTCCTTGGTTGGAATCAGGTCTGACAGGAATGATTTTTAGTCAAATTTTCAAAAAAAAAATAAAATTAAAGGGAGGTGAGAAATTAATTTTCTCAAGAAAAGATAGAATTTATTTTCTGATAAATACCATGTTAGTTTAATTATCATAACAAATTAAAGATTTTGATAAAAATAGTACAATATCTTTTTATTTCTAAGAGGCTTATATAAATATTTTTAGGAGTACTTCTCAGTAATAAAATAAAAGTTAGTAATTTATATGAATAATTATTTCTAGTATATTTCTATAAGTTTTTATTTCATGATAATTTTGGACTTGCGTATTTGATTATCGATCTTTATTTTCAAAGTAAAATTTTATTTTTATTCTCATTTAATAAGTATAAAATTTGTATTTTCGTCCCGTTTCATATTTATTGTAATACGATTTATACCCCTCATTTCCACTTATACCTTTTCTTTTACCATTTTAAATATTAATTAAATAAAAAAAATTACATAAAAAAAAGATATTATTTAGTATTATATGTCAAAAAGTACAACGTCAAATATCAATAAAAAATTATAATAAATTATCATGATATAAATATCAAATAAAAATATTAAATAACAATTATATAAATATCAAATAATTTATATAAATATCAAATAATTATAATAAATAAATTAATACGTTAAAAAATAGAAAAAAATTAATATAAACTTTTTTACTACATAATAAATTAGAAATATTTTAATAATTTGAAATATAAATGAGATGAACATAGTACGAATATATATAGATACTCATTACTATTTTTATTTATAATTTAGAAAATTTATATTAATTATATTCATAATTCGTATAAAATTAAGATAAATTAAAAAAATACTCACGAAAATAATTTATTTACCGTCCTTAATTTCTAACTGTAAAAAGGAAATTCTTAACCCTATAACTCCTTGGAAGAAACACAAACGGATTGTTTGAAATTTTTATAATTTATAATAATATGAAAAATTAGAGTACATATTCAAGTAAATAATTTGTAGGTCTTTTTCATAAGTACAATCTTTGGCAATAATTAGAAATAGAAATCACAATAATGCAACTTTTTTAAAACTTAATCATATAAAAATAATTGTTATAATATACATATTTCGTTATTTTAATTCTCATATTTTCTTCTTTTTTTTTTTAGTTTTTGTAATATGATATTTTATTTTTTCGATTTCCATTATTAAGCATATTTTATTTGATATTTCGTTTATCACATAATCATTTATCCAATGATAGTATATGATAAATATATGGATTAAAAAATTATAGCCTGAAAAGTTATAAATATCGTGAGTATATAGTGAAAATAAGAAAAAAGTCAATAAAATAATAATTAAGTCAAAACAACAATAAGAAAAAAAATACCAAATACATTAGTGAAACACTAATAAAGTAAAATGAGAGAAAATAATCACGTGATATATAACAACAGTATAATAGTGATATATAACAACAGTATAATAATAATAATAATAACTAAAAGCAATAGGAGAAAAAAATGATAAAGTTAATTTTAAAATTTTGTATTAACTGACTAATATAATAAAATTCGTTAAAATAGATAATGTTAATATTTCTTTATCCTAACCAACAAATCTTTTTTATGAAGAAAAAAAAAAGCTACTAACTTTCTGTTGGTCTCAGATTTAAAACATGGATACATAATTTTCCTCAAAAAAACTAGTTATAGACTTGCAGCAGTAGTTGGAAAGAGAAAGAAGAATAAAACAGCTTAGAACATTGCAATCAGAGACACTTACGAAGTTAAACTATTTGAACAAAAGAAACGAATCGTGAAGCGTGTCAAACCCACTCTCACTCAATCCTTCAGCCCCTTCCATTCAGTTCTAGGTTTTTTGTTTTTCTTTTCCACTCAAATCCTCAATCATGGGCACCAAGCTCAGGAGACCCTCCCATGCTGGTTCTTGGTACACCGACAACCGTAAGTCCCTCAAATTATCATTCACGATTCATCAATTTTGAGTTTAATTTCACTGATCAGGTTCAGATATCGTTTTTTTACTCTTTCAATCGCTGTTTCTCTCTATACATGCAATTGGGTCGAAGTTTGTTCATGAATTAACCCGTTTGATTGTTTTGAACTACTTCATGAACAGTTAAAGTTTTCAACTTTCCATTGTTCTGGTTCATTCACCTGTTATCAGTTACACCCTTCTACTTGTTTTTTAATTTTAAAATTTTAATTGTTATTTTCAGCTAAGCAGCTTTCAGAGGAACTTGATGGGTGGCTGCAATCCTGTGGTTTGGCTAAGTCTCCTGAGGTGCGGGGAGTGATAGCACCGTAAGTGGAAGTGCCTTTTTTATTTTTGTTGATTTTGGTTTTTGAGATAAAGAAAGAACTCTGATGTGTGCTTGTGGTGCAACTGGAATGTTATGATGTTAGACATGCAGGTTATTCCTATTCAGGAAGAGCTGCTGCTTATGCCTTTGGAAACATTGATCCATCAAACATGTGAGTTTGTTTCTTGTTTGATTTTCTTATTGTTCTCACATACATTTTTGTCTTATTTCTTGTTCGTGGAAACAGGATTAGCTTGCTTGTTCTTTTGCTTGTTCATTTGTGTCCTCAGTAGTTTCTGCTAACTTATGGATTATTGTTGTTTTTTTCTTTATGTTGTATGGTGGTGCTAGTACACGTGTCTTCCTTCTTGGTCCTTCTCATCACTATTACACTCCAAAGTGTGCACTTTCAACTGCAACTGTCTACAAGACTCCCATTGGTGACCTGCCTATAGATTTGGAAGGTACCTCTATAACTGTATGAAATATTTAAGGATATTAAATTGAGATCATTCTTGCTTATATTTTCAGTAAGGATTTGAATGCGAGATTATTTGTGTGAATATAGTGTTCTTTTTGTAATATTGATGAGGAGGTATTCTATGAATTGAGAAAAAGTAAATAAGTAGATCATATTGATATAAAAAATCAAATTTATGTGTTCTGGTTTGTTTGTACGATGGTAGATTATTTGAATTGATTTGCTAAGATCTGATCCATTTTTGTTTGACTTTGATAATGGTTTCTTCCTCATTGCTCACATCTAACTTTTTGTTTTGCCAGTAATTGAGGAGCTTAAAGCTACAGGGAAATTTGAACTGATGGATATTCGTGTTGATGAAGCTGAACATAGCATGGAAATGCACCTGCCGTATCTTGCTAAAGTATTTGAAGGGTAAGTTTTGTTATATAGAGCTTCCTGTTTTGAAGCTATGCAACAAGGACTAAAATTCAAATACTGATGCAGGTACCAGGTGAAAATTGTACCCATTTTAGTTGGTGCTGTTAGTGCTGAAAATGAAGCTATGTATGGACAGATTCTTGCCAAATATGTAGATAATCCCAGCAACTTCTTCTCTATTTCATCAGACTTTTGTCACTGGGGATCTCGGTATGTACTATTTGTTTGTACACATTCAACTACCTCTGTTTTTACACATTCCACTATCCCCTCCCAAAGGGAAAATTTCTATGCTTAGGAATTACAGATTTCGATAATCATTAATATTCTTTGGAATCAAAGATTTTCGCAATTGGTTTTGGTTGAATTTTCCCAGTAATATTAATTATTTATCACATTAAATGATTTTACAGCATTAAAACCTTTTACAATTTGGGCTTTCCATGAGAACAATTTTATGGGAAACATAACTAAAAAAAAATCAGGGAACAAAATGTTTACTATGGGAAACAAAATTCCTACTTCTAATTCCTAAGGAACTAAAGACTTTCCTTCTATTAAATATTCCTCTACAGTAGTTTGAGATGTGTTAACAAGAGCACCCAAAAACAAACATTAACACTCTAGTATGGTTTTCCTTAATCATTTGTTTGACTAGTTAGATGATTTACATTGTTCAAATAATATGCTTGGAGCTTAGTACAATCCTACAAAACCAGCTTAAAAGTGTAAAGTTACTCTTGCTTTATGAGAACTGCCTAAGCCTTATCTCTAGTGGATGTGTGAGATTAACCACACCTTGCGCGAAGGTGGTCCAATGAGGTTGTTGCAATTAAGGGAGGCAAGGTATATAACTCCAATGAGTCTAGGATAGACTTTTTACCATTTGATTTTATAGCCTAAATCAATCTCACAAAATTAGTTTGTTAGTGAGAATTATCCAAACTTTATAAGCACTACTTAGGCCTTATCCCTAGTTGATGTGAGAACTAAAGTACTCAACACACCCCTCACATTCTGCACAATGAAGGTTCTCCAGAGAGACCACAATTAAGGCAAGTTATGGGTGATTTCAATTAAGGTGACTTTCCAACAAACAAATAGACTCCAGTGTTTTGAATGCTTTATGCTTCTGCTTATTGATCATGGTTATGTATGTTATGGATATCTCTTGTCTCATTAGTTTGAAGCAGATGTAGAATATTGTGCATTTGAAGATCTTTTTTTGTTGATATAACCTTCTGATTACATTTTGTTTCAGATTCAATTACATGCACTATGACAAGAAGCACGGGCCTATATACAAATCTATTGAGGCCCTAGACAAGATGGGCATGGATATCATAGAAACCGGAGATCCAGATTCCTTCAAACAATATCTGTTGGAGTATGAAAATACAATATGTGGAAGACATCCAATTAGTGTTTTTCTTCATGTAAGTTCCTTGTAACAATACTCTTATGAAAGGATCTCTTGCCTAATTTGAGAACCTTGATATAACTTGAAGTAAGCACAATGATAATATTGTATAATTGTTGTTGTTATTATAAATCCTGTTTTCTTATCACACCAATGTCAAACCTGATCCTCTAATCCTAACCTTATAGAATGACAAATCACATTCATCCCTACAAAACACTATCCCACAAGTATAGCCTTGAGATCTAGTGCCAAACTCAACAAGTTTATCAGTACATTGATTAACCTCTCTATTATGCTCAAAAGGAATAAATAGTATTACTAATTACCAAATAATTCATACCAAACAATTCAGCCACCTACTTTGAAGTTCCCAAGGAATGATTGAAGTGTTGGACTAAACTTGAATAACAAGTTGAGTCACTCTCAGTCAAGATTAGTCCAACTTTTGAAGGTAACAACTTCCATAGCCAGACTCACACGCATCACCTCAACATATAAAGGCACTATGAACACCAAGATCTGAATGGAAGCATGATGATCTTTAGAAATATCCCCACACCAGATACACCAGGTTAGAACCGCTGTCCCATCAGTTTTACATTTAAAACTATGTCAAGGTTGAGGAAGCCAAAAAAACAGGAACATAGGATGTACCTTCATAGGATGTATGTCTACTCCAAAACTTTTAAGAATAATGAGCTTTGGTGTTGGGCATCATTCAACCAGTACAAAAATTCTAGGTCCAATTGACCTCAACATATTTGATGCTTTAAGTTCTGTCGTAGTATATAATGTATGATTAACAAAGAAGGTCTTATTCCTTGTTGTCCAAATAGCTTTCATAGAGGTTACTAACTAGGTTGGTTTTCAATTTCATTCGTTTTATTTGTGAGGCCAAATAATATATCTAGCTCTCTAAATTTTCCCTATTTTTATGTCACCAGCCTAAATGAATTATTTTTGAGTCCATCAATAGGTAAATGTTTGAAGTCAGTGTCTTTATTATTGTTGATCTTGGGATTTCATGAAGCATTACTTGTGATTTCACTATTGTACTACTTGTGAATTTGAGAACTAGCTTGAATCATCTTTTTGTGAAACTTGAAAGATAAGATTGCAAAATCTAGTTTCACTTAACTTGCATTTTAGTAGTTTCTTCTGCTCCTAGTTTAAAAAAATTATGTGTTATGTTTTCCAGCATTTCTTGGTAATAAAATTGAAGGATGCCTATCTGGTCTTTATATGGTATCTCTTGATCCATATATTTGGTAGCTTATAATATGGAATGAGTTTTTCTGTTCGTTGCTGATCCTCTATTTACCTTCAATGTTTTGCAATTTGATCAGATGCTGAGGAACAGCTCTACAAAGATAAAAATAAAATTTCTTCGCTATGAGCAGTCTAGCCAGTGCAAAAGTGACAGGGATAGTAGTGTTAGTTATGCATCTGCAGCAGCAAAAACTGATGGATGAATCAAGCTCCAGTTGAAGGTCTTCATTTATGTGGCACTCAGCAATGTCATTTCCCTTAAATCGACTATTTATATTTAAGCTTTCAACATTTGGATATTATGTTCCATTTTTATAGATCATTCTCACTTGTCAAATAATCAAATTCTTCTATACTTTCAGTTGGTGCTCCTAGCTAACATTCTTGGACAGTTGTGACTATGAACATGCACTTTATCATGTTTTAGTTGCAACTGTCAAATTCTTAAATTGCACTGCTGATGAATTTCTTAACAAGAAAAAAGAAAAAACCTTTTTCGGCCCAAAATTGTTGAAGTTTAGGAAAATTTTGAGATCATCCAACAACCAAAACAAGAAGGGGAAAAAAATGTTTTTCATACAAAAGGTCTTGTGATTTTTGGTTAGTTTATAAGCAGTTTTGTTAAGGGAATTGTTACCTGTCTGCTGAATATCTTGGTGTAGATAATTAAAGTGACACGACAATCATTTATTTGAGATGTAATCAAGAAGATTTAATTGTTATAAGGTAAAATCTGTTTTTCATGCAAAACATTTCAACAATTATTTTATTTTTAAATCTAAATTGTGAGTGTTTTAGTATATCACGTTTTGGTTCAGTGTTAAAGTGTTCGTTAATTTCCAGAAATTTTTTTAAAACAATTTGTAGGAAATTTTTTTTAATAAAATTAAAAAAGTTCTAATAGCTAAAAATCACTTTGCATGGGGCAATATTTTAGAATAATACATGGTCGCGTGAATATTCACAGTTTCTCTAGATAAATATTTTGCTACCAATTAATTGATGATTTATTAATTTATTAATTTGATTGGAGATAATTATTGTGTGTATAAATCCAGATGAAATTACATTAATAGAGCAGTAAATGTACTATGCCTAAATTTTATACATCTTTATTAAATTAATTGATGTATTTTTTATATGAACCAAAATATATGTAATATATTATTTTTAAAATATAGAAAAAGTATAAATCATTTGATGAGTATTATTGTTTAATTTTAGCAAAATTTAACCTAAATAATTACGTAAAATTATAATTTAATCGTTGGATGGACTAACATTCACTTTTTATATAAGTTATTATTGCAAATTACACTTTTATAATTGAAGTGTTGATCACATTGAAAATTTTCCATTAAACAAGTTCATAAAAGTAAAATTTTTACCAATGAAATATCCATTGATTAGAGATTTATATCAGTAATGAACTTTTGACTTAGAAGAAGAAGAAGAAATCATAACTATATGAGGTGATTATATCAGAATTAGAAGATACTACAGAGTATCTTCAAAGATAATCATTCCTAACAATTTCTACTGATACAACATACATAACAAGTTAATGTTCTCTAACATTTCATCATCAATCAACAATGCATTGGTCTTAACTATTTAACTGAATGCATTTGAATCCCAAAGGTGCCTCAATGACTTTTCTTGATCCAATCACCACCTCCTTTCTGAGGCTCAAACACATAAACACTACCATCTGTGAGCCCCACAACAAAATGGTTTGGTTTATGTGGATGTGCAGCAATGGAAATTGGGTAGATGCTCAAACTGCAACAAATCAACAATATGTAATTTAAATTCAATGGAAATGCCACATATGCCATGGAGAAATTGATGGTCTATTTCAAATAATAATAATAATTTATCTGTAGTATGAAAATGTGAGAAATTTAAAGTCTAAAATTAAATACCTTGAAATTGGAGGAAGATAAGATGAGGTACAAATCCTACAATGAACTTCAAAATTTGTTGCATCAAATATTGTGACTGTCCCATCAACCAAAATGGAATACAAAATGTGACCATCTGATGAGAAGGTTGCTTGAGAGATCAGCTGTGGAATTTCTGGAACCCACTGTCATGAATGAAACAACAAATTCACTGAGTCAAGAAGAAAACAATGACTTTTCATGATATGTGAAGGGAAGAAGAAAGAACCTCATTGACACATCTTAGTTCTGTTGTTTCATAGATTGCAACATGACCAAAATATACAACAAGGAATTTTATTTGATCTGGATGAAACTGAATTTGTGTTTCAGATTCTAGCATGTGGTTTTCTTGTATTTGCAATTTTACATCTTTCAGCTTTTTCCACCCATTTGTATCCCATAGAATGATCTGTCAGAGAAATCATATATTAATAAGATACGAGTCCATCACATATAAGTTATTAACCTTATCTTCGGTCAAAAATTTTAAAACAATGAAATTTATGAATTTTTATATTATATGATACTCAATTCTATAACAATAATCAAGAAGTAGACTTTAAACTTAATTCAATCTCATAAAACCGATTTGTAAGGTGAGGTTTGCACCCACTTATATATTATAAATTTGTTTTATCTTTGATCGACGTGGGATGTTCAACGATAGTTGGAGCTAATTCTGAAAAGTAGTTGTGTTGTGGTTTGGCATGATTCATAGAAAGAACATTAAATACTAACCTGAGCATTTGCATCAGCAGATACAAGAATATTGGAAGTGCTTGAGAAAGCAAGAGTGGTAACTCTTTTAGAGTGACCCTCAAGCTTTTGTAAAACCTGATATAAACAGAAACCAGCTTCAATATTCTTTGAAACATGTAATGGAACATATCTTTGTAGAAGAGAGAAAGAGATATATATACCTGATCATCACGAACATTGTATATACTTAAAGTGGAGTCATCAAAGCCAATACCAAATATATTGTTATCTTCAGGGTAGAAAGCAAGACATGTTACCATAGGTGGTGGAGACATGATGGTTCTCAGAGTCTGAATTATGCAGTGTGTGCCATAAATCAAGTTAAATCATACCAATACCATCATTGCATGTCACAAATGTGTAAAAGGAGATTTCTGTAATGTTACTGTTTAGTTTTATGAATGTTTAAATCTAGAATTTTATATTACCTTATAGGAGACCATGTTGAACAAAGAGATCATGCCCCCTGAAGTTGATATGACATATCCACCCTGTTTTGATAATGCAAAACAAGAAACTGGGTTTGCACATTTGACAGATGAAAGGTCATTGATCATAACTTGGAACCCATCCTTTGGTTGCTGCAACTGAGGGCAAACCTGAACACTAGCCTACAAAATAATTGCCTCATTATGAAGAAAATCAATTGCTAAAAAGTTAAACTTTATGGTAAAAAACAAGAACAAATCACAAGAGAGGAAAAGAGAAAATGATATACAAGAAAGTGAATTACCTTGCCATCCAAGTTAAAGCCAGTGCGTGGCCAGAGCCAAACCAGATGAATACCATTCGATGCCAATGCCAGAATTGAATTCCCCGTATTGTTGTAAGCCAGTTTAACAATCTGCTTCATCAACAGTTAGTTAATCACAATTCTATTCTGATAGACTCACCTTATGAGTTTTTCTTCTGATAGGTTCAGGGAGATTTTGTATACACATGACTTGAATTCGATTCATATAAGAAATTGATATCATTTTTAACCTTTTTTTTTTTTAACATCAGATTAACGGATTAATGGATCATGTCATGTGTTGTGTCCAAACATTGTTAGAAAACAAATAATCTTAATAACTATATAAGTTAGATACCCTTTTTACTTCAGGATGCTTAGGGAGCTGCAAGAACTGGCACTGAGATGATGTGCCAATATCTAATGAATTCTTTGATTTGTTGAGGGATTCTTCAATTGAAACCTTTTTCACATCTCCCAAAACTCCATTGCAGTTTCCCTGAATAAGAAAATGATGAGACGTTGGTTCTGGTTGCAGAGTAAAATTATAACGAAACAATATTGGCTAAAGGTTTCTCCTATTAACCTGTTCAGAATCCATACTTAGTCTTCTACCAGTTAAAAGTTTCCACTCCATAGCTGCTCCTAAAGAACAAAAAAGGCTACATCACAAGGAGCTGAAATCAAGTAGTTATAATAATAAAAAATTATAACAAAAACTTGGGATTGAGACAACATGTAATAAATAAGCTACGGTGCACCTGTCACAAATATATGTATCAGATTCGGTAGTATATTTTATCAATACTTATCAATGAATTATAAATAAAGTATGTAATATAGAAATCAGAAAAAGTATTACTTTCATGATAACAATAATTTATAAATTTTTATTTAAACAATGTTTAATAAATTTAATTTTAATTTAAATTCACACCATAACAATCATATTTATCATATTTTTAAGAATTTTAGTATATTTTTTAATATGCATATATTATATATAATATTCTATTATATTTAAAATAAACATATCACATTAATATCATATCCCATATATCAACGTATCATATACATGTTATATCATATATAATTATCATATCCGTATCTCCTTATCTGTGCATTATAATAAATAGGCATGCAGGAAATTAGTTCCCTTACCTGAATTTGTTAAAGCAGATGCAGAAGGTTTGGAATTACTGTCATGATCCCTTAAAAGGTCAGGTTCTTGATCAGGCCTTTGATGCTTCTGCCAGTTTAAGCTAAGACACATGGAACAGTAAATAAATTTGATGTGTTGGTGAAATGCATATGCAGAAATCAATGTTGCAAAGAAGTAAGAAAATGTGAAAGCATATAAACTTCAAAGTAGGATGGTAGAGTGAAACCTTTGATTGAGAAGATGGCGTAGTCTGTGAATTTCCATGTCTGGAAGTTTTAGCTTACCAGCTAAAAGAGGATGCTGAATTATAATTTTCTTAATTTCATATATCAGATTCATCCTCGCAGAAATTGCATCTCGATATGTTGGTTTAATTTCCCTGATTAGGACCAACAAATTAGTTTTAAAATAAGGTTAAGCGTATCAAACAATGTATGATTTAATAATCACAGACCTTATATTATCAACTACCAAAAGGTGACAAAGGTCTTTGATCAACTTTTCATTCCCATGTGCAAAGATTTTGAGATCCTTCAAGAGGATGTCTAAGGCCTTGTAACGATCGTTACTACAAAAATAGAATGAAATTAACACTTTTACATGAAATACACACAGCCATGTTCTTCAAGAAACATTGTCAATTCTCCAATCATCAAATTTGGTCACCAAAATTGTTTTTCTCTCACCAATTTGAGGATCACTAAGTAGTTTAGCTCTTTAAAAGTGAACAAACGTGTATGAAGTTCCACAATCAAATTTTGATAATCTATATGACAAAAAACATCAAACAAAAATGTATTGTGGAAGTAAATAATTGATTTTTGATTGGAAAACAACAAAGGGTATTACGTCTAAGTTATGTCCTTTCAAAATTTATCTATGATTTAATATTAGGTTAATTAGTGGAGACATGTAAAATGAGAATTGTCACTACTTATTATTGGTCATCAAAATCCTATATTGAATAATATAAAGTAAAAACAATATTATAAAAATAAAGAGTTGACTTGAGACTTATTATCACAACTTTATAAGTCTCTTGGATGTAGGATGTATAAGGAATTTATAGTTGGATATCATAAGTTTACAATTTTTGTTAAAAATTTTGTATGAAAAATTTTGTATAAAAATTTATAGTTATTTTTACTCTTAATTGTGTATGAATTTACGTTTCAAAGAGATTATTTTCCTACTCCATTATTTACGACTCTTTATTTCTACTTTGCAGTGAAATCACCGTCATACTTCCTCACCTAAAACATCAAAGAGGGTCAATAGGATAATGACTTTAAGTCTATCTTGTCTTTACAAAATAAATTTTTAAAATGAGAACTATCTAATCTATATACTATAATTTTGCGTTATATTTAATCGAATCGACGTGGAATTTTCACTATAATTATGCGTTATATTTAGTTGATGTGGAATTTTCAACAAATTAATTTCATATTTTTCAATAACATAAAATTAAAAAGCTTACTTGTCCAATGCCTCAAAGTATTTCTGTTTCCTCATTTCAAAGTATATTTTGATTGAGTAGTCGTTGTCTTTGACTTTTGTGAACCCTAAAAGATAGTTCTCAGCCTCATCCCACTTGCCCTTAAGCACCATCTCCTCAAAATACTTCATGTCAAAGAACAACCCACTTTCACAACCAAGCCTATGAAACAAAAATCCAAGGAAAATTAACATGACAAAAGAACAATCACACACACATTAATTTAACGTTAAAAACTACACAAATTCTTGATTTTGTGTGGTGTAAGAGAAAGAAAGACACATACGTGAGTGCTGCTTCCTTAAAATTTTGGTCATGAAAGTACTTTAAGACCAATAGAGCAAGGTCTCTGTTGAGGTCAAAAGACATGTTGCTATGTTTTCCAATATCGCAAAGTGTTTCACTCATCAATATCAAAGTGTGTATGATGTAATGATCAGTGATAAGGTATTTATAATTTAATTAATGCAATACTATTAATTTTGTAACAATTTTTTTAATGTTTTATATTAAAATTATTAAATTTTTTTTATCAGTGTATATAGAAAGTATTAAATTTTTACCAGTATATAGAAAGTATTAAATAGAAGATAAATACAGTTTATATATCTTGAAACCACAAAAAACATTTAATACTTATCATTCAAAGTATACTAACTTAGAAAATTTGTAAGAAAATATGGTAGAAATATTTATATAAAGGATGAAATTAGAGAATATGAAATTATTATTCTTTGTATAAGACTTTTTTAGGCGTATGAAAAAAAGGTATATAGACATGAGTGACATGGGGGAGACGAGAGAAAAATTATAGGGAGAAAAAGAAATAATCACAAATCAAATCTTAGATAAAGTTTAAAGTATATTTAATGTAGTAAATTATTGATTAACTTGGAAAATTCAATATTGATTTTACTGAAAGTAATAGATTTTTTTTTATTGAAATGGGATAACACATGAATCATAATAACACTATACAAACGATCCTTTTCAAATTAAAATTATACTTAACCGTGTAATCTTCAACAAAGAGAGGTCGGAAAGGTAGGAGAGTTGATATGATATTTAGTGAGAATATTGTTAAACAATAAATGCTGATAAATGATGATTTAATAATATATATTAAACTTTTCTCTCTCCTATTGAAATTATTTGTATTTCATTAATTGGTAATTAAAATACTTATACAATTATATGTGGGTAGGAACTACAAAGGTTATAAAACGATCATTTATAGTTTCTTGAATTACTAAAATAATAGATGAACTTCTTCCAAAAGAGACTAATTATACCTATCACCCAATTAGTAATTGAGAAATACAATTGAAAATAAACCAAAATAATGCCTCTTAGTTCCAATATATTTGAATACCACTGATACAAATTTTTCATCAACCCATTATCCATAATCTATTTATTCAAACGTATAAACCATTTTCTTAATCTCCAAAATCAAGGGTGGAAATTTATTGTGCTTGAAGATATCTAACTTTTAAATGGTTCCATTAATATATATATATATATATATATATATCTATATATATATATATATATATATATATATATATATATATATATATAAAAGTTGTTAGTTTGGATCAATTGAGATACCAATTTATAAAGTAAAGAATTAATGGTTACTAAAATAGTTACTATTATTAATAGAAAATTATAGTTGATCTTTAAATAGGTTTCTAACTTTAACTATCAAAGAAAATTTGTCACTAAACATTAATTACTAAAGTTTTTTCTACTAAGGAAATTGGTTTCTAAATTATTTTCTAATTAACTAGTGATCAATTTAGCGACTAATTATAAACTTTTATTCATAGTAATGACTATTTTAGTAATCAATATTTTTTTATTTTATAAATTGGTATCTAAATTGGTCAATGACAAACAACTTTTGATCATTGAAATTGGTTATTAATGAAATATTTTCTTGTAGTGATATATATATATATATATATATATATATATATAATATTTATTATTTTTATGGAACTGAACTTATAATTAACAGTTAATATTAATTTCCTTTTTAATTGTTCGACTATTATTCAAATCTTGTCTGTATCTAACTATAGTTTATAAAGTTTAAGATTATATTAATTACTATTTTACTAATTATATCTTTACTTTTAAAAGTAAACAAAATTAACATACTTTTCTACCGGGCTCTAATTAAATAAGAGCGTACACCTAATTATATTAATACAATACTCAATTGCAAATACAAATGTAAGTTATTTTATGAAGAGAAAAATAATTACACTTTATTATTATAAGAAGAAAAAAATAGATTATCATCAATTATTATTTAGATAAAAAGAATGTTGAAATAAAAATGATATTATTAAAAAATTTATTAACAATGATAAAAGTTTTTGTTGGTAACATAGATATCTGTAGCAAGAATTTTGTGTAAGATACATGTGATAAGAAGAGAAAATTTAGTCTAATTTTTAATTTAATATACTAAAAATTAATTAAGTTAGATTCTTTTTTATTTCTTTTAGTCTAAATAACTGAATTACATAATCTAATTAAAAAATATTATTACATTTTTAATTCCTAAAAAATATCACAATTGTACCGTCCAAAGTTATAAAGTCAATTATTTAAAATAAAATTTTATATATATATATATATATATATATATATATATATAAACTGAATATTATACTTAAGATATAAAATAGTTGTACAATTCATTAATTATAAGGTTAAGTACGTTTTTAGTTTCTGAATTTTGATTTAAAATTAGAATTCATCTCTGTCTAAAATTTTGATTCATTTTTGTTTATAAACTTTAAAAATAAATTAATATAGTCTTTTTAACCCAATTATATTTAATTTTTTTTATGTGTTGTTAAATGTGTTCATGTCGGTATTAGAATTGCTTACACCGTTTGACATATTCTCAATTCAATATTATTGAAAAATGTATTTGACATCTCATAAAAAATTAACATAATTAAATTAAAAAGACCGTGTCTATTTATTTTTAAAATTTAAAAATTAAAATATATTAAAATTTTGAATAAAAATAAATTTTACTTTTAAACGAAAATTAAAAACATATTTAACTCTTGTACAAATTTTATACAAATTTATGAACTTTTATCTCTAAGACGTGCCAATAAATTTTTTGAAGAATACGTGTCAACTGTATAGAAGTTCAGAAGATTCACGTCACATCATGGTAAGTCAGAAATTGTTGATTTCGCAACAAAGAACATTTTTATTGTAGTTATAACGTTTAATGAGTTATAATCTCATACGTTTGAATTCAAAATTCTAAAATCATGTTCGTAATACAAATATTCATTAATACAATTTAATGAATTAATTATGTTATTTTATTTTAGATTAAATATAATATTTATTACTATTAAAAAATTCAATTTGATGAGTAAGAGTGTTGTCAAGTTTTAGAATCATAAGAAACTCGGAAAAACAATAAAAGATCTCGTAAGTCGAAGATAGTAAGTAGACTTATAAAAGTCACGGTTGTAAGAAAAAATTATATCCATAAATGTAAAATTATATGAGAAATGATATTTTTGAAGTGATAATTTTAAAAGTAGTAAAACTTAATTATTTTAATATTAAAAGATTGTGGTATAAATAGTTTTTTATAGATGAGTTTTATTATTTTAAAATTATTGAAATTTTTATAGAGTTTTCTGATTTTTTTTAGAAGTTTTCGTTTTTTGATTGCCTAATTGAAGATCTGAGACTCTATGAGTGATCTTTGCGATGAGTTCTTCAATTTAAACTGATCAGTTCCTCAATTCGTGTAAGTTCAGTTCCAACCATATTTTCTTGGTCTTTTTCTAGTTTTTTTACATGTGAGGCTTCTCTGCTTGCATATGTTCTTTTAATTTTCTATATGAGTCTTTGTTGATCAATGAACCACTCGGCCATCTCTCCTATATAATGATGCCCAGGAACCGATTGAATGGTGAATATTGAATCAATCCTATTTTTCATAAATGCATAAAACCTATTCAAACTATAAAAATACATAGTAAAATGAAAAAAAAAACCTCGAATTGTTGGTACAAAAAAAAGCAGCTAATTCAGTAGCGCGGGCTGCAATAAGAGCTCAGTGTCATTATGTTAATAAAAAATGGCTCGGCGGTATGTTAACAAATTGGTATACTACGAAAACACGACTTCAAAAGTTCAGGGACTTGAGAATGCAACAAAAGATGGGGAGATTCCATAGTTTTCCGAAAAAAGATGCCGCTGTATTGAAGAGACAATTAGCTTAATTGGAAACATATCTTGGCGGCATTAAATATATGAAGGGCTTACTAGATATTGTAATAATCGTCCATCAACAAGAAGAATATACGGCTCTTCGAGAATGTATAACTTTGAAAATTCCAACAATTTGTTTAATTGATACAAATAGTGACCCGGACCTCGTTGATATTTCAATTCCAACTAATAATGATGCTATAACCTCAATTCGATTAATTCTTAACAAATTAGTTTTTGCAATTTGTGATGGTCAGTCTAGATATATACAACTAATTAAAAAAATTGGAAAATTGAATTACAAAATTATTTAATGATTCATCAATTTTGTTCTACTTGTTCCTGGAATAAAAAGAGTTCCATCTGTTCTTTAATAGCGTCCTTTGAAAGGACTTCTGCTTCCTCGGTGAATGTCTTGGTAGAAGATATGATTTCTTTGAATTGAGATTTATTCGCTTTGGGCTTCTATTGAATTGATAAATAGGTTTAATTAGTCCATTTTATTTTTGATAGAATATCTATATCTATCTATATAGATAGATAAGATATTCTCTGAATAATTCAAATCGAACTAATTGGATCATTACAGTAAGTCCTAATCGTTTGTATGATGTTTTTATATATAAATAAAATATCTTGTGTGATTTTAAATAGTTTGGTATTCCAAGAGTTATTTTGACTGTTTTTTACAGAAAAACTTGGTTTCTGTTGAATTTTAGTGTTGAATTTTAGTGTAAATTGTTTATCTTAATAGTTAATTGTAATGTAATGTATTGAATTGATAAGTTATATGTTGAACCGTTTAATATTCAATTTTTATTCGGTCTTAATATAAGGAAAATTTGAATATATATTTTTGAGTGATTGAGTATATGTTTTGAACTCCTCCAACCATTTGAAATCAAAAGTAGTATACGAAAGGTGCATAATTAATCTATTTCACAAGGTCAATTTTTCTCAAATGATTGTTTCTCATACACTGTCACTAAGACGTTATTACAGTGTTATCGAGCACTAGACCATTGATTTGTCATCACCGAGCGTCACTTTTGAATGGGTTTAAGGGACTGAGCGCCTAACGTCACTTCTCCAACATCGAACACCACCCTAATTTTTTGGTCTGTGTCCTCTTGATAAAATAAATATCCCTCCACAATACCACTTGGACCTCACAAAGAACTTTCAACCAATAAATCTACAAATATTTTAAAATTAAATAAAAATTAGAAGGCTATATGTATACTAAACTTTGCCTGGTGCGAGAAGAGAAGAGGACCTTCAAAAACCAATGAAGGAAGCCGGGCCAAGCGGTAGTCTATAGCAGCGGCGACTACCAGATTAAGAAATCAAAGACCCACCTTCCTACCACCCACAGCACCTGCCAAAACAGGACATTGGTGGTGCGGCTATCGCACGTGCAATGCCCAAAAGTGTGAAGCGGCGACGAGAGCATTGCGGTGAAGCTTTGTGGCAGACCGCCGGCGACGAGAGCGGTGTAGTGAAGCTAGGCGACGGAATTGCTTGTGCTGAGACTGATAAATATTATTTTTGATACTTTAGATATTTGATCGGGTGCAGGTTGAGATTTGATAACGTTTGTCTCTATTTTAACCTTTATTGTATCCAAAACTTTGCGGATATGTTCAGATGCAAAAATAATGGCCGTGCAGTACATAGATCTACATGTGATGTTGTCTCCAACTTAACCATACATAGTGCAACCCTAGTGATTAATTGTTAGTTATAAACTCCGTAAACGTTTCTAGTATCTCCACCGAAGAGATCAGAAAAAAAAAAAATAGAATTTCACAAATATTATGTCAACATTCATTAATTTTCTTAAGTAGTAATTTTTCTAACATTGCTCCTTTGATAATGCCAAATAATCTACGCTTTTAAACTATTTCAACCTCAAATCCATAACATAAGTACTATCACTTTAAAACTCAGTAATTCTTCCATGAGCATCATTAATCTTAGCCCAGATTTCTTTATTTATTTTAACCGTTTGCTGAACAGAATCTAGCCTTGCAAACAATATCAAACGCACAAGTATAATAAAACAAGAGTTGCAGCAAAATTCCAACGCAACAGAGACTACAATTTGTTCATGGGCAGTTCAATACAACAATATTTCGTATATAGGTCTTTCTCTTCAATATTTGGTCATCAAGAGTTGTTTTGTATAAACAATAACAGAGAAGAACTCCCGAAATTATCAATTCAGCACCCAATGGCTGAACTTTGTTAATTTGAAGTTATCCTTTCAAGTTCGCCGCTAACATCTAAAAGAATGAACATAATCTTCAACTGCCACTGATCCTCTTCAGATAAATTGTATGAGTTCCCACATAAGGGATGTGTTTGTGATTGGTCAATCAAGCCAAGGAGCATACCTTCTCTGAAAATGGACACGTTAATTTGACATTGTGAAAAACAAAAATAAATTTGATTTTAGTTTGATCAAACATACATCAATTTTTCTTTTTCTAAATGAGAATGCTAGCAACACGGAACACACCTTATCTTATCGGTTAAAATTTCTCGAAAATCACAAATTTGTGGATATCGGGTATTATTTAATAATTCTCTCATGATTTTGTTGTTTTTAACAAATTTTAGTCAATAGTAGATCGTGTTAAGAGAACTGTGTTGCTAGCACCCGTTTTTCTAGATTTTATTTTGTCCAAATATATTTTCGTTTTCAACAAATTCAAGTTCAAAGAAAACATAGTTAAGAAACCTTGAAGGAAACACACACCCACTTCTCCAACCTTTCCCACAGTTAAGTGCAAGAAAACAACCAGTACAAAACACAAGAACTGGGATTTCACCTTGTCTGATACTACTGCAGCAAAGTCGACTGTCATCAATGTAAGTTGCTTGGATTCCCATCATCCATGATCCCAAAGATGTATCATCAAAGGCATAGGTCTTCAAAGACGCACTACATTTTTTTTGGATAAAGCAAAGAATATTTATCAGATGGGCCAAATTGGTTTATATTGCTTTTGGAATAATTACAAAAACACCTTATTTTTACTGTCTTCAGTTTTCAAGTATTTGTACTGGTAATGGTAAAAACAAGATTTTGCAATTATATACAGATACAAATTCATAAAAAATAGGAAATGTAGTGAAAAGTAACAACCAGGTGGCCCTTGTGTAATTATTACATACAGATACAGATTCATAAAAAACAGGAAATGAAGTGAAAAGTAACAACCAGGTAGCCCTTGTGTAATTATTACTGAAAACATAATAGCTGAAATTAAAAAGAAAAACAAATGTATAGTAAGCGTCCTCGAGGAGAAACCATGTATAAGAAAAACCCAGAAAGAAAGCTACAAAAATTGCACAAACATATCGACCTTCTAAAGAACATCATACATATAAATGGAGACATTTTTTTCCCAGTAGGTGAGTCTCACCCCCCAACCTAGGTCTTAGGATGTGCTTGTGTGAGTCTGAAAAACAGAAAAAGGAATGGGATGGAAAAGTTACAGATCTACAGTATTATTTGGTATAGGACAAAAAATAGCTTGTAAATTAATTTTATGCCAAACTTTGCAAGGTGGAAAGACTAGCACTCAGCTGTCAAGTTTCAACTGCCCTCATTTTTGCTGTAACCAGAAGATATGAAGTAACTTCATATTTGCTGATAGATGGAAAGGTATGGAGCTGGATTATCTGGATTAACTTTCAATGGTCATAATGAAGGAACATCTATCAAGAGTTTTGAAAATAGACCAGCTAAACATAACAAAGATAAAAATAATTAACTAGATTTGGTATTTGGATTCAGCCAAAAAAATTGGAATTCAAAATATAAGTATATATAGTACATCTTTGCCAATAGAACTTTTTAGTGTCTAGTGTAGCTTCTTTAGCTAAAATACCAGACAAGGAGCATGCTTCTATACTACAATCACTTAACATCCAAAGCCTCCTCTTTAAGGGTATCAGAAGCGTGCATTGCCAGCCTAAATACTGAATGAAGGAACCCATACCAGAATCAAAGCTTCCTAATTCAGTTTCTAAGGTTCCTAGTGCATACACACGATATTGAGAACTAACCTGTTTATATTAATGTACTGTGCCAAATTCTTTGAAATTATAACAAGTGAACCAGCTGCATGTCGGAAATACCTGAAGAAAAAATAACTAAATTGTGATTCATTTCATACTAGCAAAATTAAAACAGTTCAATATGGAGATCAAAACTACTGAAAAGCCACACTACTGAAATAAAAACATAATTATTATAACGGCTAATATCTATTAGTTAAGGGGCATTTGACAGATCAAAGAAATCTACCATCTAAAATATCTAAAGTACTCTTGTTATCTAGTGATAGAAAAGCAGCCCTTGTAAAATTAGCAGAACATTGTCATCCATAGATCTACTATGATATAAAGACTATAATTTATCATTGCTTTTGCATGAGAACTAGTTTTACTGAGCAATATTGAATACAGTGATAAAGAAGGTAAAAGAAAATAAGGGAAAACAGAAAAAAATTAAAGTATTCTGTCCTATCCATTTGAATTGGAGTGAATGTCAAAAAGATTAACAAGAACTGATAACAATCCATTAGATTATAGATGGCTTACATCCAGTTTCTCACATCACTACTAATGACATGTTTGTAAGAAACAAGTAAAGCAAAGACCACACAATTCCACAAATGAATGGTTATAATATATACACTGACAATTATCAATTGCAGATCACAGTTTCCATTATTTAGCAATATGTGATTGAAATAGTTCATCTAATAATCATTACAAGTCATATGTTTCAACAATCCAACATTTGGCAGAGATAAAAGATGTTTAATATGCCCAAGTCAAATAATTGTTCCCTCAATGTTCGCGAGTATTGATGTTATGCTGTCGTATATTGTGAAGATCACTCACTTGCTCATTCAAAGATACAACGAGAAAAAAAAAATGGCTTCAACTTTCAAGAAAATGAAACTGAAGATCATTCCAGTATAAAAAAAAGGTATATATTACACTTACGACTTTTCATCGCCAAACTTCCACCAATCAGGTTCATACCATGGCTTTCCGCTGAAAAATGCTCAAAAATAAGATGCCTGTTAGTTGAATAAAAAAACTCAACCACAAGATTTAACATGTGACAATTTATTTAAACATATAATATTCAACTTGGATGCACAAGAAAATAACAAGCAACAAATATTATTGCGAGTAGGAAAATTAGATAGATAAAAAATTCAAAGCCAACTGAGCTATCAGAAATTAGCATAAGCGAAAAAAGGCATCCACATCTGATGGCTAACTCTAACTTGCAGATAAACACACTGCTACAATAGTCAACATAAGATAGATAATAAGGAAGAAGCTTTAAAAAGTTCTATTAAAAAACATGGACAGTGTCAAACAGCTTTCAGCATGATTTCAACCATCTATACCACATAAACAGTCCAATATACCCACAAATCAATTATCATAAACAGATAAACTATCCCAATAAACTCAGATAAAGAAAGTACTCTTCTGATATCACATCTCCTGATTTCATGCATCCAATATATGCCCCATCCTGGCCACGGCGATGATCAAGAAGTTCAATTAAACCCTCTGCTAGACCAGTGAACAGAGTTAAGAATGTATCAGTTTCACATCTAGGGAAATGCAGGTTTTCAACAAAATCTCAAAAATAAGAATATGCAATCCTTACCCAGATCAATATCAATGCTGTCATCAACTTTCACGTAAAAATCAGCATCCCAGTTCTGAACTGCAGTGCTAAAGAAAGTTTTTACTTTCTTAGGCAACTCTTCTTGAGCTTCCTCATGACCTTCCTGATAGAATAAAAACAAATGGTCAAGATATACACTTAGCTTGTTTATCAAGGTTTAATTAAAAGGAAGTATGTTCAAATGAGTATTGATATCAATATATTTTAAATAAAAAGAATGAATAAGCACAATGGTCTAATTTTACCAAACCCCCTGGTCCTTAATAAAGAGTTTGTTGAACCAAAAATGGCAGTTTATACTTGACACGCATCAATGCTTTTGAGGTTACCAAGGTACAAAAGTATTTAAGAAAACTCTAAACTCTGAATATTAGGACAATATTGTCATAGTGCAATTACTTGTACATTGAATTTGGGCAAATAGCTTAAATGCATGTTTAACAAGCATACCAGATTAAAGCATTATATACTGAAATAAGCTAAGAAAAAGAAGTTAAAGAAAGGTTACAAGCTACTTTTCAAATAAGCACTGTATGAACTCTTCCAATTGCACCCATAAAACCATAAGGCATTTATAATAAATCAAATTTAAGATAATTAAGTACTTCCTGTTCACTGACATTATCCAAGGTAAGAGATAAAACTTATTCAAATTACAATAAACTATCTCGCTTACTAGAATCAGGAAATCCTTTGTTGAGCTATTTTCCGCATCAATATTGCGATCTAAGCTATCACCACGATTAGCACTGTCAATAACAAAGTATTAACTCATTTTGAACCCTGGATCTTTTTATCATGGAGTACTAGATTAGGGAAATAAAGAAGATAAAAAACAATTGTAGCTTAAAAGGAAATCATGTACAATAATAACTAATAAGGATAAGAAAGTGGAGAAACCTCCGACCAATAACAAATCGAATGACCACTCCTCTTTCTTCAAGTTTTTTCAAGGCGTCACCTGTCAGAAAAGTGAAGATAAGATGTTAATTGACTAAGTAATATAGAATTGAACCAGTAGGTAACCAAACATCTTCAAAATAATCAACTGTTTACATTCTCGTAACTCAGAAAACATAAGCAATATATCAAATTTGTTATGTAACTTACCAAACCAAAAAGATCATGAAAATGTTAATGGTTAAAACTTACAAACTCAACAGATGTTCCCTAAATATGAACAAAATATTATCAAGGCTTTTAACACTATGTGATGAACCATAGTTTTAACATTTTTCTACAGAAAATAATAAAATTAATCCTTGGAAAACAAAGGAAGAAAACTAGAAATTCTAAAATCACGAAAATAGCAATAAACCATCAATTTATAGATTGAAACCAATCTTCAAAAAAACTTTGATAGAACAAACTAACTGAATAAAATAGAATAAAAGAAAGCAATGTCCAAATCAAAACCCAAATTCAAACTGGGTGCGCCAAAATCACTGTCAAATTCAAATGAGAAAAAAAAAATGCTTCATCAACCAAATATCAAGCTCACTACTTTTTACAAAAAGAAACCACCAAAACTCAGTTTGCATCACAGCCAATGAAGTTGATCCCAGTGAAGACAAAGCAAAAGAGCATAGAGCCTTATGTCAACTGGCACCAAATCCCTCTGAGCCAGGATCAGTTCCTACAAAGACTCTACCTTACCCTACCCACCTCCTAACTTAGCATTATCTTACACCTTCATAAAATAAAATAAAATAAAATAAAAAATCATTGAAACGACTCAAGCGCGTATTAGAGAATTTCTATGACCAAAATAAAAAACAGACCTCTGGGCATCCAAGACCCCCTGAAGACATTTCTCTTCAACCGACTTCCAAATCCAGTATACACACCAATAACAGCAAGAAGCCTACGATCAGAAGAGCCACTTTTCTGGCCCTGCCCCTTCAGATACCCTTGGCTCTTAGCCAATGTCAATTCCATCTCAGCTTCCACGATCCTCCTCTCCAGATCCCTATAAAGCAACACACAGACATTAATTCCAGTTCCACGATCCATCCCCACCAATATCACCCAAACAACACATCATTGAAAGAACAAAACTAAAATTAAAAAAAAAAAAATAGAAAGAACAACTTACCTGCATCCTAGCACCATTAATTTATCTTCCACTGTAAGAACCTTAGGCCTCTAGTAACCAAAAAAAGAAGAAAAAACAAGACAATAAAATACGTTTGTAGACTAGAAATGCATTATTGTAATATAAAGCAATAATAATATCAGAGAAAAATTCAAAAAAAAAAAAAAAAACCTGAGCTGAATTCTTCTTTAAAAGACTGGCAAGTAAATTTCGGTTCTCTGCGTCTTGCCATAACCTAACAATTCCAAAAGCAACTATCACGCACAGCTGTGCTTATTTAATCCATATCAGTAAAATCTTTAGCTTATAAAAACGATAAAAAAAAAACCAAAAACATGGAGCAAAACCGTTAAGTTTGAACTGAAGAGCATAATTACGTTGCGAATCACACATCAATGCGTAACTAAGCGACAAGATTAGATTAATTCGATGGATCCAAACGCGATTCGGAGAAACGATTCGAAAAAAACAAAGGAGAATTAATGAATGAACCGCGTGAGCGCGTACGTACCTGCCAGCGACGTAAAGCCAGGCTACGCAAGAGAAGAAGGCCATGACGAGGGAGGATTTGGAGGCCGGAACGGGCTTCGATCTCCCTCCGCCGCCGCGCTTCGTCGTCGGTAACGTATCCATCTCCGACCAACGCTCGCGAACCGGTAGTGATGCGAATAATCGCAATCGCAGTTCGCAACTCGATCACTGCTCAATCACAGTGATAAGAGACAAGGACTCTGTTTTGGATTAAGTTTTCATTTCTTCTGCAAGTGTAATTTGTAACCGATATATAAATTTATATAACTATATATAATTGTTACTGAGTTTTACTTTGGTAACTTCCACTTTAGATTAGAGTTCAAATTCCCAGATTTTTTTCAACTTTCTTTTATTTCTTATTTCAACATCCCTTGTTCTTGAAAGGTGTTGTTTGGCAAGATGATATCTAAGAATTATATTGAATGCTATTTTTTAAAAATTATTATAAAAATAGTGACGGATCTTCACCGATAATATTGGAAAAGTCAAAATAATATACTTAAAATTTAAAATTTATATATTTAATTATTGTCATTAACACAATAAAAATAAATAAATAATTTAGTATAACTGTGTATCTATAAAAGAAATCACATATATACAAAGAATTGTCTTTCATTTTTTAGATCTTTGAACTCGTCGATAATTGAGTCAAAACTAAAATTTTCAACTATTTCTTTTTTAATGTAAATATAAACATGTTCCAAAGAATTAATATAAAATATGTTTCTCTAATCGAATAATATGATCATTTGTATTATGATTCAGGATACATAAAGTTAAGATATTGAATTTGTATTGATTTCATCTTCACCAATAACTTTCTTTTTATCACTTTTAAAAAATAAATCTATTTTTTTATTCTTCATCAATATACCTATTTCTTTTTTAAGTTTAAGATTAAAAAATAATTTATCATAATTTAATTAAAAAATAAAATATTAAGAGTTACTAAAAGAAAAAATCAATGACAATATAACCAAAACAAAAATGAATATAAAGCTCATTTGATGAAAAATAATATTAACTATTAAACAAATATTTCACTAGTAATACGAGACAGTTATCTTTTGTCTTCACAAATGAAAGAGAACAAATGATAAATGAAAACAAAAAGAATATGTTTGTATTTAACTTTTTTTTTTCAAAACATAAAGAAAACATGTGAAAGTGTGATATCAATATAATTTGTGGAAAACTTAAAAAATACAATGAAAAAAAAAATATCTTAATAAATATTTTTATTTTTCATTACATTTAATTTTATATTTTGTTATTTATTAATATTGAATGTTATGCCTTAAAAATAAATAAAAAGATATCTCATTTAACTTTTATTAATTTCCAATATATGTTACCTATAATAAAAAAATTAAAAATAATTAATATATATAATATAATATAAAAAATTAAAAATTGAGGGGAGTATAAAAATATATATCACACATAACAGAAGATATTAAAATAATAGATAAAATATAAGAAATATGAAAAGTCATAAAAAAAATGTAAAGATAATAAATAAATAAAATGGAATGGATAGATTTAACAGAATTAAGCTTTTTAATTAATAAATTTTACATGTAAATAAAAAAATGTATTTTTTTAATGACTGATAGTAAACTACTTATGGAATTCAATGTAAGAAATTTACCGATAAATGGTAAGAAATAAACTAGTTAAACATTCCATCTAGATCAGGAATATTTTGGATTAATAATAAGGACTTATTTCTTTTTAACATGTTTTTAATTGATATTTTTCTTAACCTAAAAATCATGAAAGTTGATTTCATCTTTGTCAACAAAACTTTTTCTGCGTAGAAATTAAAAACCTAGCCTAAGATTTTTTAAATTCTACCATTTAATATTAGAATCTAAAAATTTAGCCCTAGAGTCTACTATTTACAACTTTAATGGCATTGGACTTTGTGGTTATTTTAAACTCTTATTTTGTCTCACTATGCAAAGTTTCTTTTCTACAAAATAAATGAAGTATGATTACATCTAAACTTTTGAAAATATTAATTTTTGAAATTATAAGAACTTTAAATAAAATTGTAAAAACGTGCTATAAATTTAATTTGAATTCATTGTTAAAAAGGTTAAATAAAACTTGATTACGTAAATGTTAATGAGATTGAAGAAAATAATTTTTATTAACGAGGTTAAATAAAATTTTTATTAATGAGATTGAAGAAAATAATTAATGGGGTTAAATAAAATTTTTATTTTCTTTTTCGGTTTTCAATTGGGTTTGTTTTAGTCCTTTATTACATGTGAAAGTGACAAAGAACTAAGTATAAACTTATTAGTTGATGAGTGAAAGTGATTTTATTAGTACGACCATCATGAATGGTGATGACATCTTCTCAACAACCATTTTCTAGCAAGTGTATTGGTGTGTAGTAGTATTAACAAGTGTTGTATTCATAGAGATTTAACGAATATATTGATAGTTAATTTTTGAGTTTTTGGATTATGATAAAGAGTATATGTAAATATAGATAGTAGTAATTATGTAGGTTGGATGGAGTAAGGGCTATGACTTGATTTAGTTGCATCTTCTTCTACTACACCACTACCATCTTGTTTACTTAATATGCAAATCGTTCAATGTCCTAGGAGTACTCTTTCTATGTAGATCTAGGCCCATTCATGCAGCCTAGAACCTAAGGACTTCAAACCCAATGTAATTCTTCCACTCCTGATTGAATGAATCCTTGTTTTAATGTGCAAGACTCTTTCATAATTGAACCACAGTTTGAGACCATTCTTCTAACTTAATCCAAACCAGTAATATAAGATGAGTTGTCAATTCATCATTAAGTATCAATCAAACCACAAACTATTGAATGAAAGCATAGATAAATACCCAAGAAGTATAAGTATATAGAATCATAATTGAATACAGCAAACCTGAACACGAGAGAGTTCAGCTACTAAAAGAGTATTGCAATACAATTTCAGCAACATCTAGACATAGATTTCACAATAAGAACATCTCTCCCATGCCTTACAGACCCTTTTCTACGCTATTGCTAAATTTCTAATTCTTTAGTCAATGGCTATAATGAAGACATGAGGTCTTTATTTATAGGAATTTTTGGACGGTGTTCAGTCCAACTTTTGGCACTCAACCACATGGGTTTCTTCACAAGTGGGTTTCTCTCTCAACTCAGCCCCTTGTCATGGTGCTTAGCACTTGACCTTTCCTTCTTAAAAGGGTTTTCTTGACTGCTCAACCTCATGGATTAGTGCTTCAAATTTCCTTGCAGAAGGTTTCTTCATGTGGCTCAACCAGAAAGTCAAAATATGTTTTATTATCTTTTCTACTTTTATGGCTCAACACCAATGACTATGGCTCAGATGCATACTTGTCATTTTCTCTAATATTCACTTTAAGATAGCAAAATATCATTACAATTCATAAAACTCCAATTCTCACTACATCATTTTGTATCTTAAGCTAAGGAAGTTTGTTTTATACTTAAATAGAACAATTTGATACATGATAAGTGTCAATTTCAATTAGAAACTTATTCTTAACACTTATAATATAGTGTTTTTATCAAACTGTCACAATCATTCTAACAAAATATGATAATCTTCCATAGCTTACTATATCACATAGAAAGCTTCATTTTCATTTGATAATTCTCAAGCATATACCAATCCTCATTAATCCAATGAAATTTATAAGGTTTTGGATGAACAAATTGTTTGAGATTGAATATTTACACCAACCTAGTACTACAGTAGTTGTAGTGTGATACATTATCCATAATGAGAGAATAATACACCTTAAAAATTTGACATTTGGTTTGAACAATGTTTTTTCTTTGGGATGTACTAGGATGATAGGGAATGGTCATCCCATGTGCAGGGATAAACAACTTCAACATAAAGATCCTTTCGAATTAGTTTTTCTTCTTCCTCAAAGGAAGAAGTAGATTTGGTCTCATCTTGAATGTTATACAAGTCTTTTCCCCTTAAGGGTATGACTCGTTTGTTGGGGACTCAAAAGACTTGTGGCCTTTAACTAGACACTTGAAAATTTTGATCTTATTGGTACGAGTGTAGGTAGAAATTGCTTTTCTTTGTTTTCCTTTATCCTTAATTTTCTTAAGGTTCTTGGGAGGATTCTCCTTGGTTTCTCTTAAGAGCTAATTTCCTCCATTGGGTCTTTCCTGTTGGGATAAGAACTAGAGTGAGCATAGTCTTTCTTGAAAGAAGGTTTTCTCAAATTTTGTTGTTTTACCTTAATACAAAGTCGTACCAAATCATTTAAATCTTTGTAAGGTAAAAAATCAACTTTATCTCTTGTGTCAATGTTCAAACCACTAATGAACCTAGCAATGGTGATATCTTCTTCTTCCCTTATCTTATATCTCATCATGTAAAGCTTAATCTTTTGCCTATATTTTTCTACACTCATGTGTTTCTTTGGAGCCTTTGGGGCTTGTCCATCAGTTCCCTATAATAGTAGGAAGGAATATAGGCAAAAGTTATTCCAATACTGGAGTGAAGGATCATTATGGAGATGCTTGTATCTCATTAGGGAAGTCCACTAGTACATGGCATATCCCTGGAAGATAAGGGTAACTAGAGGTACCTTTCTTTCCCTACTAAGTTGGTGGTAAGCAAAAAGTTATTCCACCTTCATTTCCCATGGAAATAAGTCTACCCTAGCCTCCCTAGGTGTGTGTGTGTGTTCTTTTCTATTCCTACGAGGAAGAGGCTGATAGAACTCATTAAGCCTCATGTTGTCCTCCTCATACTATGGTTCCCCATATTTAGAGCCTCAACTAGAACACCTCTAACTTTTGTTCATTTTTATCTTATTTTGAACTTTTTCTTCGTTTTGTTTTATTAACCTAAGTTCCTCCTCTAGAATAGTGAGTTGGGCTTCTCTTTCAACTCTTTCCTTTTCTTTTGTAGAGTCTTTTGCTTTCTCCACAACTTGGGTGATTTAAGCTCATGAGCAATATGATTTAAACTTTTTAGTGAAGAGCTAAAATCATTGTCATTGTGTGAGAATGATGTCGGTGCAAGGTGGCTCTATAAGGGGGGATGAATAAAGTCTATAGACATTCTATAATTTTTTTACGCAGACATAATATAGGCAAACTAAAAAGTACCATAGAGAATAATGCACACAATAATTTATATTCATTCACCTCTTTCATTGAGGCTATGTCTAGTCACTTAAGCAACTTGCTTAAAAAGTTCCATTAATCAAATTCCTTGGCTAATACTCTCCAGGCAATAACGAGTATCAACCTCTCTAGGTATCATAAGCATCATCCTTTCTAGGTATCCTTCTCAATCTCCCCCTGAGATCAAGAATTTTCAATTTCAATAACAATAACAATAACAACAACAATTTCTCATGTACCAGAGTACACTAAAGCTCATAGGGCATACTTCACAGTGTGAAGAATATTACAATGGTTAAGACACAACCCAATCTTACTGAACAAATTAATTTGACTATATGGTCATAAAGTATATAGATTTGACAATTTTGCAACACTTTGGTATTTCTCTCATATTCTTCTTATCTTATTCATCTTGTCTTGGTATTTATAATCATTGATGCTTATTCAATTGAGTTTATTCTTCATATCTTCAAATATCTTTTTGTTACTTCATTTGGATGTACTTGATATGATAATCAAAGTGTATTGTTTTTGTGAATTATCAGTTATTTCCTTATCTGCCATTCAATAATTTGAATTTCAGACTTCATACTATTGCGGCTTCAATCATTTGGAGATTCTCTTATATTCAATCAAAGAGGATTTCCTTATATATATATATATATATATATATATATATATATATATATATTCAATCATCTTTGATATTCTTCAAATATATTTTCAATCAATATTGAGCCTTGCTTCACAATCCTTTTAATTAGATAATCTCTTGATTAATATGATCATTAATTTTAATATTTAGATTTCTTTGATCAATTTAGATATGATCTTTGTATCACCTGGTGAATTGTTAGTTCCTTTTCACGCCATTTGATGATCTGAACTTGACTCGCCTAATGTGTGCCTTGACTTTACTCATCTAGTCATTCTTCCATTTGAGTCATCTAATGGAAGTACTCATTTAGTAGCGATATTCAACATTCAACTTCATGTGTTGACTTTGACTCGTCTTATGCTAATACTCATCTAGTACCTTGTTGTGTTTGCATTGTTCGTCTAACACTTTCCTTTGACTCGTCGACTACTTGTAGGAGTCTAGTGCCTTACAATATAATGTTTACTCGTCTATTCAACATATTCCATTACTGAGTTCAACTGAGTCTACACTATTTGAGTCGCTTGGTAGCATGGTCATCTAATAGCCTTAGTTGCTTGGTCCAGCTTGTGACTCGTCTAGTTAACACTTTTGACTAAGCTCATCTAACCTTCACTTTCTTTTATGTTTACTTTAGTCTTCAAGTATTATATGTTCTATACTGATTGTGCTTTTGCTATACTTTGTTTAAATTCATTGAATACACATTATTTGTACAAAGTCATATGTTCTTAGTGAAGAACATTGGGCATCTACTGGTTATATATAAGAGTCTAATGATGTCTTTAACTTAGCTACCTTTTCCTATGTCTAGTGCTTGTCTAAGTATATTGTATCATCCTTAGATATATTGGGTAATTATCTTATAGACTTAACTTTCTTGTTTCATTACTAGGAACTTACAAATGATCTAATTCACTTAAAAAAAAACATGTAAATAGCGACAATTAATTTTGTATTTTGCGTCGTTTTTAACCGTCGTATTTTACTAGAGCTACAATTTCCAAAAATGTCGTAATTCTTGCCGTCACAAAGTATAATATGACGATTTTAGATGAATCGTCGCAATAGCCATCATTTTATACTATGTATACAATGACATTTTGAAAAGGTAAACAACGTCACTTATAACTTAAGTAATATTTTTACTAATATACAAATTTAATAAAAAAAATGATACTTAGAACTCACATTATTATCATTATATTATAACATTTTTAATTATCACTATTATAATTAATTCTCAGATAAATTATGTCATTATCAAGTGTTTTAATTTAATATTTAATTATTTATTATGTTTCAACAACATTTATATTTTCATAATTCAATAAAATTAATTTTTGATGATAATTTAAAGTATATAAAAAATTATAACACTAAAAAAAGAAATTAACAAACAAATTGGATACTAATGTAAAGTATATCTTACTAATAAATGGATAAACCTCATTCTTAATTTATGTAAATGTAAATG
>Ga0214542_1000928_pt1 | contig 57462 bp, 25 predicted proteins | sample CNSS1metaG_FD_160096 | JGI IMG/M metagenome (GOLD analysis project Ga0214542, IMG submission 160096) | Root nodule microbial communities from cowpea collected in UCLA plant growth center, Los Angeles, California, USA - CNSS1 | ecosystem: Host-associated > Plants > Roots > Nodule | place: USA...
AATTATCTTTTAGTATTTTTTTTTAAAACATAAGTATATTGATGAAGAAATAAAAGAATAAATTAATTATTTAAAAGTGATAAAATGGAAGCTACTGTGAGGAAGAAAATAAAAAAAATCTTTGACAAAAATAGGAAGTCAATTACATCTATTTCATTGATTTTTTAATCTGTCTCGTCTTATTTTAACTCTTCTTGTTTCTATAACTATATCAAAAAGATAATTTTCTACAATGAAAATTATCAAAATAAGACTGCAAAATAATACGGAATATGAATTTTTTTTGCTGACGATATGATTATTTACATTAAAAACAAAATATAACTAAAAATTTTAGTATTGATTCAATTATTATTAAGTTAAATAATCTTACGGATCCATAATTAAATATATAAATTTTAAGTATATTTTGGCACCCCCATAAATATCGAGCAAGTTCCGCCAGTGGGTTTAACTAACACAAATAACAATAATTTGAAAAAGAAATTGTACAACACATCTATGGTTAAATAATATAAATAAAATAAATACATAAATGATTATAATGGATTAAGGAGATAAATGTAAATGAACAAGATGAATGTTGATGAATGAAATGAGAAAAAAAGATGTAGATGAAAAATATGTGTGTGGATAAAAAAAATGAGTGTAAATGAATGAGATGAATGTTGATAAAAGAAATGAGTGTGGAAGAAATATATGAGTGAGAGAAGATTTGTACATGAGAATGAAGAAGATGAATATGAACGAAGAAGATGAGTGTGATTAGATTTATATAAAAGGTGAGAAAAAAAATTATGAATAATGGATTTGACTTTTTTAAATTTGGGCTTTTTAGATTAAAAATAATTTACAACACATATTTAATATAAAGAACACACAAAAATTCAAAATATATAAATTAGCATTATATATATTTTAGTTTATTTTAATAGTTACCCTAGTTATTTTAGTTTTTTCAACGGTTAGCGTTTGCTTAGTGATGATAACTAAAAAAAATTATTAAAAATATATAAGATTAATGTTGATTCAGTTAATACTAATTTTATTTATTTTTAATATTTATTTCAATTATATATGGTCAGTGTTTGTTTACTAACCTAAATAAATATACTTTATAAAAATATAAATAATTTAGGTTAGAATCAATTTAACAAAAATAACTTTACTTATTTTTAATATTTTATTTATTTAAATTAGCGTCAATAAAACGTAATTATAAAAAAACTAAAATAAATATTAAAAATAATTAAGATTAGAGTCTACTAAATTTATCCTATTTGTTTTAATTATTTTAGAGTTAACGTACGCTTAACTAATACTAAATTAAATAAATATAAGTATAAAAAAAAAAGTAAGGTTAGTTTTTGTAAGACAAACACTAACTTTAGTTTTAATGTTTGTTTTAGTTAGCATCCACCAAGTCAACACTATAACACAAATATTTATTTGATAAACAAATTTAAAAATAATTTTACATTTTTTTGGACGTGTTTTAAAAAAAAAATAACTTAGAGTCAGATAAAGTTATAATAATCTAACACTATAATACAAATATTTATTTATTTAAAAAAAGTTAAAAATAGTTTTACATTTTTTAATTAAAGAAAAACAATATTGTGTCGTGTTAGAGTCGATTAAGTCTTTCCTAATAGTTTGCAGTTTTTAGTCTTAAAATTTGAGAGCTAAATTTAAATTTTTTTACTGTGAATAAACAATGATCATCACTATTCATCACATGATTCATTTACAAAATTAAATTTGGTCAGTTTCATATAAAAATAATAAAATAGCTAGTTTACTTTACTCAAAATTGAACTTCTAACTCAATTAAGTTGTGCAAACTCTAACTCATATGAATGATCCAAACACATTATAACGGTTACAAACACATGAAAATTCATTTTAAATACAAAAGAATCACATACAAACATATTCCCAAAATGACCTAAGAAAAAATAGAAAAAAATAATTTTACTTTATGAAATTTAAGATACAACTTATGTTCTACATCTGAACTTCTACAATGAGCTTTTAATCTTGAAAAGAATAAACAGAAAGATAAAAAATTATGAAAATAACGGAAAGAAAAATCACATAATCTACCAAGAAATAATAATCTTTTATAAAATAAGCTCAACAAATTCATTTTTCTGTTTATAAACCCAAACTTTTAATAAAAGAATGGAATTTCACTTATAAAAATGATTTATACTCTTAATTATTAACTATGGACATTAAATCAATCATCTTTCAACTTAATGGGATATTTTTTTTCCTTAGACGCAATTAAATAACATTTTAACAATAACTTCAAGAACATTTCTAAATTAACTTACGTCAAAATATCGTCACTTTTTTCTTTTTTGGTGAATTGATTATTTATTAAAGATATTGTAAATAGATAAATGGTGAATTTTAATAGAAGGCAATTGCTTGGAAATTATCAGGCTCAATTACACTTTTCAATTCAATAACTGACACATTATTTTATTTTTATTTTAAATTGCGTGTAGTTCAGTACCACTTACGTACAACGTTGTAACTAATATTAATAATTAATAACGTATAAATAATCAACGCCCATGCAATAATATATCTATAAAACCCAAATTCCGCGTTGACCGAGACTTAAAACCTTTTTCCCTAGAGGGCACCGTTTAATTAGATACTAAAGTAATAATATTAAAAAGGTTAAATATGTTTTTATTTTTTAAGTTTTAGTAAAATTTAAAATTAATTTTTCTTTAAATTTTAATTAATTTAGTCTTTCAACTTTAAAAGTATGTGAATTTAATTTTTTTAATCAATTTTTGTTAAATTTATTTGACATTTCAAATACATTTTATGATAGTATTTGAATTATTTATATCGTTTAATACATTTTTGTTTCAATGTTAACTCAAATATTATTATAAAAAATACTTAAAATGTTAAATAAACTTAACAAAAGTTGATAAAGAAAAACTAAATTTATTGATTTTAAAAAAAAAAAACTAAATTAATATAAAATTTCAAAAATAAACTAATTCTAAAATTTACTAAAATATTTGAAACAAAAATATATTTAACCTTGTTAAAATACTAATCATCAGTGAATACTTTACGCTAATAACCCAATAAAGCAATAAAAAAATTAATTTCAATTTGCGATGTATAGTAACGCTATTTTTTGTGTGTGATGTGAAATGATAAAGTTTTGTCATTTTTATTGATGGAACGTGATTGGGTTTGAATTTAAGATTAGAAGTTTGATTATATATGATAGTTAAGTTATATAATTATGTTTGCAATGAGAACGTAAGAGTTGGATAGAAAGTTTTCAAGAAGTATAATAATATTACTTCCTACTTATTAACTTTGTCAAATATAAAATTAATAATAATTTATAAAATAAAGATGACGTCAATAATTTTAAAGGAGATTTTTTTCTCCAACCATTACATAAAAAAAATGTATAAATTATTCTTTCAATGTTATTTTCATCAATATTGTCCTTGGTCCCAAAAAGTGTCTTCAAAAGTTGGCTATGATAATGCTTTGAAAGTGGCTCATCAAAACCCTGTGATTCATTAAAAAGTTAGCACCTTTCTAAGTCAATGCAGAAAAAAACTGTTCTTTTCTGCATCTTCAGCCACTGGCTCAAACACCTAAAACATTCTTATCTTCATGTTACAACAATTTAGGACTTTTCAAAATCACTTTAAGAAACACTTCCAGATTCAACTTACCTGTCATTTGAACATTCACTATAGGGTACCTTGCAAATGTAGTTATCCTTAGAAGAACAACCCTACCATAATTGATACATTATATAATGCCCAAATATTCTTACAAATTACCACCAAAAAATATATTTCTACATTTTATTGTGTTATTTTATAATTTTGTATAATTTATTTATTATATAAAAAATAAAATAATTATATATATATATATATATATATATATATTTGTATATCATACTCTGTTAATGATGAATATGATTATATTGAATCAAACTGTTAAAAGGTTTTTATTAAATTTAATTCATTATAAATATGTAAGATGAGGTTTACGGTTAATTGCAATTCATTTCGGAACTTAATCCAACACTTTATGGCATAAGTTAACGATAGTCATCATTACTTGTGTTTATGTTTTCAAAGGCAACACCTTCTTTTAAGAGGATTTGCGGTTTGTCAAGTTCGGATAAAATTTTTCGTTTTGCATCGAATTAAATCACATGCTTCATATTCCTTGTATTGACATCCCGTTAATTTTTTTGAGTTTTATTCTTGCAAAATGTGCTCCCTGATGGGATAATTAATGCATTGACAATAATATTACACAGGTCGATACATTCATCATGTAGTATCCATCATTTACGACTAAGACAATTGAGATACCTAATCTCATTTGCTTTTATAGCATTCGTCTCTTACAATTAGTATCAACCCAATAGAGTGTTTGGTTTTATCTATAGTCAGACATGAGATTTTTAATACACCTTCTCACACCAATACATATACATGATGACCTGATTGCACTCTAATAACATTTCAACAATATATCTAACAAACAACAAATTTCATTAAATAAGTTCTAAATCGAAATATCACCTTAAAAAGTGAACATTAAATTTAATTCGATCTTACAAGATTAATTTATAAAACAAAATTTGAACTCAATTATATATTATAAATTAATCTAATTTAACATTTTAAATTATAGTGACTTAATTATTTAATTATGTGAAATATACGATAATTTATGTTAAATATACTATAATTGAAGAGTGGCTTTGTCGGTTGTTGTAAGTTGTCAATGAATCACACGTACAAACAGCGGTAGTAAAACAACGTTTTTAGACAAAAGAACCACCGAAATTGAAAACTTAGCTTAGGTAGCTTGGTTTCCACGGCGCATAATAGCGTCACCCACCGTTTATAATCACCAGACAAATTTGCAAAGTCTTCGTTTTTCTTACTTCACTTCAGTTGACTCTCTCTCTTACGACCCGCCATTTTTTTTTCTCTCTCCAAAGCATAAATGGCTTCTCCATATCCCCCTCGCCGGCGATCGGGCTCCGACCACAGCAGAACGCCGGGAAGGGTGCCCCCTTCTCCTGGCTACGCCTCGTCTGAGCTCAGCACCTCCACAGTCTCCGAGCGCCAGAACCCCGTCGTCGCCGCCGCAAGGTCCTTCACCGGAATGTTCGCCGCGTGCTTCTCGCCCCCAGAATCCGACAACTCCAGGAGCCTCGGGGATTCCGAGGAGTTTAAGTCTTCTTCCAGTACTAGTTCTTCCGTTTTCCCTTTTTTAAGGAGAAAAGCTTTGATACAATATCTTAAGTTTCTAGTTTTGTTTTCCTGTTAAAGATAGAGTTTTGCTTCGATTTATTTTCACCTTAAATATCAACAAAGGTTTTTAAGATTAAACATCAATTCTAATCTAAAAACTTCTTGGAAGTTTGGTCTTTAGCTTTAGGAGGACGTGTATGTGTACGCGCACGCACGCTCTTCTATTTTGTTATGGTTTTCGTAGTTTGAACTCGTATGTCAAGAGGTTTGTATTTTTAAGCTGCTGAGAAGAAGGGTAGAGGTGGCAAGAGAATTTTAGATTTTGGTCTGAATCGTGAGATATTAATCATGATTTGGATTTTGAATTTTGATTATGGGTCGAGAATCTGGTCAACTCCCGGTTCCCATAATCATGGATTTCTGTTTTTGGAATAAATAATTAAGTAAATCTGCATTTTTTTTGTTTGTCTGTGTGCAGGGTAACTTTTGAACTAAGAATGCACTTTTGAAGTCTTCATCAATGTATTGCATTTAGGTCATGATGATGTGCATGGTTATAAAAAAAAAAACAGTACGTGTAACCAAAAAAGATGTAGAATACGATTAGCATCTATACATGTATCAGAAACACTACAGGTTTTGAAGTTCTGTGGCTAAACGTTTGAGTTAAGGAATTTCTTCATTCCTTATCAATACATTGCATTCAGATCACTGGTTTGCATATTTTTTCTTTAGTGTTTAGCATTATTGATTTTGAAGTGCTACTATATACAGGTAGATTTATCTTTGATGCTTATCAATGGAATGGAGAAATTAAATGAATTATTGTGTTTGTTTCATAGCTGCATCGAATGGCTCAAGAGCTGGTAGTCAGAGAGGGCGTAACTCAAATGGAGGTATGAACATCAGTTCATACAACATAGTACAAAGGAAAGAACCTGGCATTGTGAAGTTCACCATGGAGGAAATCTTCCAAGTGACAAGAAATTTCTCTCCTTCTTTCAAGATTGGCCAAGGTGGTTTTGGTGCTGTGTACAAGGCAAAACTCTTGGATGGGACTGTTGTTTCAGTAAAGCGTGCTAAGAAGTTTTTTTTTTTTTTTCAATTTATTTCTAGCAATTTGCATGGAATAAGAATGTTAATTTGTTAATTGTTTTTTGCTTTGCAGAGTCTGTATGAGAAACATTTGGGGGTGGAGTTCCAGAGCGAGATTCAAACACTATCCCGGGTGGAACATTTGAACTTGGTCAAGTTCTATGGATATTTGGAGCAAGGAGATGAAAGGATCATTGTTGTTGAGTATGTTCCCAATGGAACTCTCAGAGAACATTTAGATTGTGAGTTTCTCAACTCTTTTAGCTATTTTCTGTTTGTGACTTGGCCTTGCTACAAAAGCTTGATCAATGAACTGTTACAGGCATTCATGGGAGCGTTCTGGACCTTGCTCAACGTTTGGATGTAGCAATTGATGTTGCTCATGCTATCACATATCTTCATATGTATATAGGTACAATTATAGTTATGTTACTTTAGTATTCTCTTAAGGGGTAACCAAATTGAGGCTCTATTGACATATAGAATGATGAAAGAGAATCTGATGTTGTTGTGTGTTGTGTTTGGTTTGTAGATCATCCAATCATTCATAGAGACATAAAATCTTCAAACATTCTTCTGACTGAAAATTTTCGAGCTAAAGTAGCAGACTTTGGTTTTGCTAGACAAGCCGCAGACAGTGATTCTGGCATGACACATGTTTCCACCCAAGTCAAAGGAACAGCTGGTTACTTGGATCCTGAATACCTGAAAACTTATCAACTAACTGAAAAGAGTGATGTCTATTCATTTGGAGTTTTGCTTGTTGAACTTGTCACAGGTAGACGCCCCATTGAACCAAAATTTGAACTCAAGGAGCGAATAACAGCAAAGTGGGTGAGTACTCTGCACTATTCTCACCTTCATTTTGTTCTTGTTTGCTATTTGGTAGTGTTTCATAGTTGCATGAAGAACAGTTTCTACTTATGATACCCCATTTTGCTGAATAGTTCAGCACCTTCTCTTCATGGTTACTCCTTCCCAATCCATGTTGCTCAACTCAACCATTGAGGGGCATTTGAAAGAACTTACAACAATGCTCACAAATGTGACATTTCTATAAGCTCTTCTATTGAGTTAACAGACATGCATTGTCAGTGCAAATTTTGTTATGCTGTGAATGAAGCAGAAATCAACAAATTTCATTAGAATAGGCTCTAACTCAGGGTTCTGATACCATATCAAGGAGTTAATTTTAAGTTTAACTCAACCTAACAAAACCAACTTGCACTCACTTATATATTATAAACTCGTTTTATCTATAATCGACGTGAGACTTCTACTAGAAAGTGTAAAAGACTTTTGTAGCTTCAATGCATGCATGGTCAATGGAACTTGTTTGGTACAAATGCAGGCTATGAAGAGGTTCATGGAGGAAGATGCTAACTCAGTGTTGGACCCAAGACTGGATCAGACTGCTGCAAACACTTTGGCTCTGCATAAGATTCTGGAGCTAGCTTTACAGTGCTTGGCTCCACGTAGACAAAACAGACCTACCATGAAAAGATGTGCCGAGATCCTCTGGTCCATCCGCAAGGATTTCAGAGAGCAGTTATCAGCTTCAAACTTTCGCTCATTTTCCACAACTTCCCAAAGGAGCACCTCACTCAGAGAGTGACAAGGTTAAAGCAGCAACCTTTGCATCAGAAAATGCAAAACAGTGCTAGAAACAAACTCTCAGATGCTCTCCTTTGAACACATTCTTTGTTATTGGTTGAAATTAATGAATCTTTCAAAAAATTTCAATCAATAGAATAGAGTGTGAGTGTGACAGAGAATATGTTTCTGACACTCTTGGTGAGGACAAACAATGGCCTTGGGAGAAAAGAAAAATCATTGTTGTATACTATGATAGGAAACTTTGGCACTTAGGATGTTTGGTCTTTGACTAGAGTGGCATGTTGAAATTGTACATGAGTTTTGGCTTGTGTATACCAATGGGGGAGCATACTTCCATTAAAGATGAGTGCATTACTTTCTTTAATTGTGCATTTTTTTTCTTCTTCTTCTTGGGATCCTAAAGGAGGAAAATTTGTATTCTATTGATTGAAAACATAATTGGTGTATTCTATTTGTGTATAATATTCCGTTTTCAGTTGAGTATTTCTAGTTTTTGTTGGACCCAATTGGTGCAGTAATGATTGATGAGGTAGGTGAGTTAGTAATAAATTGATCTTAATCCAATTTATGTTGGTGAGAAGGAAATGGGCCACGTTATTATATTAAACCATGTTTGGTAGTGCAACAAGTGGTGGTTGGCTGGACCACTGCAACTGCAAGTGTGACAGTTATCTCACATCTAAATTAAATATGAATCTACTTATAATATATTTATATGGCAGCATACTCTTGCTAAGTGTTTAAATCATTTTTTATTTTCAAAATATCATTATTAATGTCATTGTGATTTTTAATATGATTGGACACGGCTTTTAATGCATACTTTCAATTATTAATTACTTCTAGTAATATAAAAATGTAATTGAGATAAGAGATTCTGTTACTTCTGTTTGTATTATGTTTGTATTGCGAATCCGCAATAATAAAATAATCTCTTGTAATGTGTCCATATAAAAGAAAAAGAAAAATATATATGTTTAAAAGGTTCAGGCGTAGTATTATTATTCAATACATAATTTTTCAGATAAAATTTATAAATTTTTATATATAAATCTTCATACAATTTTTTTATAAAAACTGCAAACTTCTCTTATAATTTTTTATGAAAATTAAAAACTTTTTCATACAAAAATTACAAACCTTTTTGGTATAATTTTTCTAGATAAAATTACAAATTCTCCTATGTTCATATTATCCAAGTCCAATCAACTTTTCGTTTTATAATAATTTATTTTCTACTCCTTTATTCGTATCATTTGATATGAAAATTTAGTAAATTCCGATTGAGAATGAGATATTTTTATTCACTAAAGGTCTCATCAATAAAGAGATTCTAACGAAGCTTTAACATTAATTTTTTTTTTCGGTATGAAACAGAATAGAATTGGATTTTTTTTTCTTTTGAAATTTGGATGAAGAAGAATGAACAAGAGGTGAATATGAAAGATGGAAGTAAAAAATCATTTTTTCAAAGGAGACAACACACAAAGAAGGATGGAAAAATCCTTTGATATAATCATGAATTGTTGAATCACTTAAAAACTTACGAGAATCACTCTTACAAATAAAAGAGATGAATTCTAATATTTCTGAATAAAATTTAACTACTCTTTATTGATAGAAATGATTCATCTTATACAAAATCTTTAGCCATCAGACATACAAAAGAGTCATTGATTGTAATTATATTCCACTTCAACTAATAACGATCCTAGTACTTAATGACTGATTCTAACCGAAATTGTGACAACCCAAAAGTTACAAAAAAGCTGATGACTAAGTTGTCAATTGGGCACTTATTACAATGTAATAAAACCAAACTGAGCTCATTAATTGATAAACATAATTTGGTTAGCCATCTTACAAAGGATTTGATTGGACCATTATTTAAACAAACTAATAACTTAAAAAAAATTGCAAGAAAGTGGTGCATTAGTCCTTTTCCTCTTGGGGGCATGATGCAATTCACAATCTTGGTACTTTCTCCTTGAAACTTGGACTTATATTCAAATAATATAGACAACACTTATTAAAGAGCTTTCTATGTTTTCCTTGTTCTAGCCCGTGTCATAGGTCATCCAAGTCCTTCAAATGAATCCTTACACTTGCTTATTGTCACGTCCCATCACTCAATGTCTACAACTTCTACATCGTTGTCACAAAGCTAGACCACATCACACACGCACTAACAAATTACTCAAATAAAAAAAAATCATCAACACTAACCTCTCACCAAATATGCAACACATACAACCTTGATTTTGGTTAGTATACCAAATTGTTTTTCTTCCTCCCAAGATCAGAAACTCTGTTGTGATACCACGATTGTGAAAATGCAATCAGAAAATAATCTCTTCTAACGAAACATAAATAAACTCACAACATAAATTTAAAGTGGTTTGACACTTTAAGACGCAAATCCACAAATAACAAAAGTAGTATTATTCAAAATGCAATTTTTAAAACAAAAACTACAAACTTTGATACAATTTTATAGCAAAAATTTACAAACTATTTCATACAATTTTACTGACAAAAGTTGCAAACATTCTCATATCATCCTCCCGACTAAAATTAAAAACCTTCTCATATAATTTTTCTGACAAAAAAAATCGCAAACTTTCTAGTTTATTTTTTCTAAAAAAATTACAAATCTCTTATAATACATATCTACCTAATTTCTCATACACCCAAAAGATCGCACTCAAATCAACCTTTTATCTTTTTAATAATTTTCTTTTTTCTTTATATTGCTCTATATTAAGAATCAATAATTTCATATATATTAATGAAAACATTTTTATTTTTTCTAATATTTCTACTACACATTATAGTGACATTCTTCTTTTAATAGAATAAAATGATTGGGAAGATAATTTAGTATACATGAGTTTAAACACATGCATTCCTTCTAAATTTAGTATAATCATTCTACATAAATGAGGGGAAATACATTGTAACAAAAATGATAGTAAGATAATTGGATTGAAACTTATAATATGATAATAAAATGGGTATACCAATAAAAATTAGAATTAAATAAGTTGTTAATATATTCAAAATTGTCTCCTAATTCCTTTTAGTATTTTCAATAATCCTCTCGTTAACTTTGATACTTTCTCATACTCTTAATAATTGTGTTGACATATAATTATGTAATCAAATATATTCACATACATTGACTTATAACATTATGAAAATGTCTACCTAATTAACTACAAATATAATATAATAATACCAAGACTAAATCAAAATATGTATTAAAGGTTAAATGTTAAAAAATATTTTGAAAATACTAATCTCCACAAAAGTCATTCTTGGAGATTAAAAAAAAACTTGTAATAATGGAATACAACTTTGTAAAGAAAGCACTGTTGACCTCAAATTTATAAATTTTGAAAATTTTGAAAAGAGATTAGTGTTGAATGTTCAAAAAGCCTTCATCAACACGTGATTACCGGTGGGATAGAAAACTACATGCGTCTTGTTCTATTATTCAAAAATAGAAAATCAAAATGTGTTTGGTAGGATTGATTTCCAATAATTTTTTAAAATATTAACATTCACTAATTTTATTTATGTTAATTTTAAAAGTATAAATAGATATTAAATGAATTTTCAGTTTATAGTAACATGTGTAGTATATTCTTTTATTAATGAATATATAGTAAATCTATAATATAGAATGTTTTATATAAGAGACAAAAAATTAAAAAAAATAAATTATGAACATCAAATTAATATTTTAAAATATATAAACAAATTAAATTGAAAATCTAAGAAGTTTCGTGAGAACTGAATATAAATTATAAAGAATAGAATTTTATATATATATATATATATATATATATATATATATATTAATACTCTATTTGCTTTATTATTAATATATATATATTATATATATCATAAAAAGTTAAAAGATTTGAAAGGGTTTTATTTAAAAAAAATAGAAGTGTTTTACAATAAGTTTATTCTCGATTCTCAATATCATTCATTTCTTACTTAATAAATTGATCTTCTTTAATTTTTTATCATACAAGTTAATAAATTTTAAGTTAGTTTAACTTTTTAACTTTTTCTCCTTTTATAGAGTAACTCTAATTTTTCTAATGCATGTCGCTTTCTTTTGTTGCATGTGTTTTTCTGTTGTTTAGACACATCTTCATTTAATTGTGGTCATTAAACCATTTTTTAATTGTTGATTTTTAATCTTTGGGTTATGAATATAGAATCGTTGTAAGTGGTGACAATATATGTAGGAGGGAGAACAATGATAAGAGTCTTCATTAAAATAAAAGAAGTTGATAATTTAAAATTACTCTAAAATGATAATTGATAAATGCAGAACCTGTAAATAATTTGGTAAAGTTTGTTTGATTCAGTCAAATTATGAAAGTTTTGGTGATTTGTATTGTGTTTGGAGATATTGATTGTTAGTGAATTATAGAGTGATGACATAGCTGGTTTGTGTGATTCTTATACATTAATGATGATTAAAAATTTCTTTAATGAGTACTGAATTTGTGTGAATTTGTGTTACTGGGTGGTAATGGTGTTAGTATGATTGCAATTTTGACAAAAGTTTAGGACTAAAAAATCTTAGAGAAAATTATTTTCGGTGAAAGGAATAGGTATATGAATTTCTTGTTATAGAAAGACATTAAGTTATTGAGCTCATAAAAAGACATGTTAAGATATGTTAAGGTGTTATGGGTTTTGTGTTTATGACCAATTGTGATATAGATATGATGTTGAAATTGTTGAAAAGGGTAAATGAAAATGTGGTATTGTTCTAAAAAATAAAGTTGATAAGTTAAGTATGATATTTTGATAAAAAAAATCAATTGTTTAGAAGCACTTTTTTTATTGTTGCTTATTCATAGCTGAGTTCTTCGACCACGTTGGATGGCCATGGTCAGTTTGAAGTTTTAGAAAAACTTTAATTGTTGTTTGTTTTAATTGTTTATATTTTGTTTAGTTTAGAAATGATAAGTTTGATTTTCAGTGACTCACTCAATTAGCTAAAAGATTATTTGAAGAATTTGGAGCAAGCATGACATGTGCATAGTTTTACTGATTAATTCAATAGACTTGTTTTTCCATCTTATGTAAAGGTGTCAAATGAAATAAATTTTGTACAAAATTTAGCCGTAAAAATTTCAATTGTACAAAATTTAAAATTTAAGCACATAAATTTTAAATTATTCTTCAAATATTTTATAATATGATTTATTTATTTTTATACTATTATTTTATTGAAGTCGGTTTAAGAAATGTTGTCTTGAAACACAATGTTAAGAAATTGTAATATTCTTAAAATTCATTTTTCAATAAAAAATGTATGAAATTTTGAATATAGATGTTACTAAATGATGAGTTAAAAGTTGAGTTAATATTTTGGATGTTACAAGTTTCATGTTGATTTATCCGAATATCATAAATCATAAATTTTAAAATATAAATATTTTATTTTAAATTTAAACTTTTTTATTGTTTGTACAAACGAAAAGAAATAGTATGATTATATATTATATTATATATATATATATATATGGGTTAAATATGTTTTAGGTCCTTCTTATAGTAAAAATTAGAATGAGTCCATCCTAAATATTTTGAATCAATTTAGTCTTTCAATATTGAAAATTTCTGGATTTAGTTCTTTTAACCAAATTTTATTAAATTTATTTAACGTTTCAAATACATTTCATTATAGTATTTTAGTTTGTTTACATATACATTGTTTGACACTTGGTTAGTTAAGACACGCATTTGAAACGTCAACTAAACTTAAAAAAAAAAGTTTAAAGAACTAAGTCCATGCATGTATAAAGATAAGACACTAAATTGATTCAAGATTTTCAAGATAATTTCACTAAAAGTTGAATTATACATATATTTTATAATAAAATTACATCTTGTTCTTTTGCACAGGCGGCTCGTAAAACTGTATTATAGTTTGCGTACTATAGTTTGCTAAGCGATAATTTCATAAAACTTTCAACAATGCATTGTATTACAAAAATGTATTATAATGTGAAACATATTTTATGAGTGTGAGTGACGAAAAGCTTAATTTTCATTCGTGAAATATGTTTGTAGTTCTTTTACAAATTATAAATAGTTTAGCCTGGTTTTATATATATTTTTAGATTAAATTATACTTTTAGTCCCCATTTTCGTAGTAAAATTTGAATTTGGTCCCTCAATTAATTTTTATCTCAATCTGGTCCCTATTTTGGGAAATTTGACCCAATCAAATCCTTTCCGTTAGTGATGGAGTAACGGTGTTAAATGGGGTACCACGTGTCAGCTTCTGAATTTTTTTTATTTTTTATTAATTTTTTTAAAATTTTTAAAAAAATTAAAATTTTGCCACGTGTCAAGCTGACATTGTGCCACACGTGGCAGTGACAGTGCCACATGTCACTATTTGGGAGGTGTCATTTTTTCATTCTCAATTTGGTCCCTCTATTTTATTTTTTGTCTCAATTTAGTCCTAATTTTTTGTAAAAATTATGCAATTTCGTCCCCCTCCAAATTGAAACAAAAATTATAAAATGTTATACAAATATTTTATTAAATTTGATTTTTTTTATTCAAATTGATATTTTTATTATATATTTTCAATAAAACCAAGTTTCTTTAAATTTGTTTCACATTAAATTTTACTTAAAATTGTTTTCAAATTTTAAATTTATTTGTTTTTTATTGTTACATAAACTAGTTAATTTTTCTTAAATTATATAATTTTTATTTTTATACTAACTAAAATATAAGTATAGAAATTATTGAATTTTACACATTTTAAAAATATGCAATTATTTAAAATAGAAATTCAAATAAAAAATAATATTAAAGTACAATGTAATAAAATATCAATATAATTTATGAATTTTTTTATTAACATTATTTTCTATTAACAACTTTAAAACAATTTTAAATAAAGTTTAACATAAAATATAAATTAAAATAAACTTAATTTTGTTAAAAATATTTACTTGAAATATCAATTTTGATAGAAATATTTGTGCCTATTTATATAGAAATTAAATTTGGTTTCAATTTGGAGAGGGACAAAATTGCACAATTTTTACAAAAATTTGGACTAAATTGAGACAAAAAATAAAATACAGGGACCAAATTGAGAATGAAAAAATGACAACTCCCAAATATTGACACGTGGCACTGTCACTGCCACGTGGCACTATGTCCACTTGACACGTGGCAAAATTTTAATTTTTTAAAAAATTTAAAAAAAATTAATAAAAAATAAAAAAATTCAAAAAATAAAAAATTCAAAAAATAAAAAAATTTAAAAAATCCAGAAACTGACACGTGGCACACCATTTAACACCGATACTTCACCCCTAACGGAAAGGACTTGATTGGGTCAAATTTCCCAAAATAGGGACCAAATTGAGATAAAAAATAATTGAGGAACCAAATTCAAATTTTGCTATGAAAATGGGGACTAAAAGTATAATTTAACCTTTTTTTACTTAATCCCTCACTATCTAATACAATAGCTAGTCCTTTTATAGATTATAAATATTAAATTATGAATATAATATACAGTAAAAATAATAAGTGTAAAATTGAGAATCCTATCACAAAATTTTGTTATTATTAAAAATTGGATGATTTAAAAAAAAGTGAAAATAAATATACATAAATATATCGTTTTTAAAACAGAAAAAAAAATTATATTATTAGGTTTCAAACCCATGTAAGATTTACAATCACAAAAGTTATATTGAAAATTGAAAATGACACTTAAAACAAAAATAAAAGAAATTACTAACACATGTTTTAAAAATTGTGAATTTTTTGGTTAACATCAATGAGTTATGAGCAGAGTTATTTAAAGGATCACAATATCACTTTCAATTTTCTTTCTTAAATGTTACTCAATTTTCTTATTTATACTAAATGTGAGATTATTAACCTAAATTAGTTTTTGAAACAATAGACAGCTAAATTAAAAAACAATACCAACCAAGCAAAGTTGAACTGTTTTACCACCATAAACTATCCATATACAATGCAATTCACAGGCTATCAATATTAATATTCTAATTTATTATAATTACATAACCAAATCCACAACCCATTTATCCTATGATTTCTCCTATCTTATGGCTGAATACATACCCTAAAATGAATGTAAAAAGCAAACCTTGTGAAGAAGGAATTTACAAGAGACTGCTTTGTTGATCCCTGTTAACATCTTATAGGCCTCAGAATCCACTCTTAGGTTGGTTGATTTCTAGTTCTACTCAGCAGACATATCATTCACCTACCCTAACATTCTTCTGTCACATTAATGCAAAATTAAACTCCAAAAAACCCACCAATTTCCTTTTTGCATCCACCAATCCCAAATGTGTTCTTCTAAATACCTCTTGAAAATGAATCCTGACGAGTCAGTGCATAATTTCCACTTGAAGGTGGTGAAATTTCATTATCATCAATGTTTGCTTTTGAGCAAAGGAAGAAGAAAGAAGATGTGTATATTGTAACATGCCAAAAGCTGTAGCCATTTTCAAAGAGAAAAACATGAGACTAGAGAGGACAGAGAAGAGACAATGGAGAGGATAGTAGTATAGTAATAATACCTGTGCCAAAACCAGTAGGTTGCACTGGTTTCAAGCGTCCAGCTTAATCCTGCCATGGCCAATGCAATGAAACCAACCACCATAAAGCCCCAGCGAAACCGTCTCAGGAGTGTCTTCACCAAATTACAGAACCATTGCTTCATAGTTTGCATGCTGCAGTGGAAAGTCATCTCTCAGAACATCTCTAAGTTTAAGGTAAACTATAAAACTGCAGGTTGGATTTATTTAAGAGAATGTGTTCATCCTCCAGCATGTCCAAGTTTAAAGCGAAAGATTTAAGGTATTTGTTGAAGGAACCTAGTATGGTTCCTCTTGAATTCCCACCATCATGTTACAAAAATGAACAAAACAAAAAGGGAAATTTAAAGGTTGAATTAACTGCTTTTTGAGCTTTCCAGCTTCAATGTGTATGGCAAAAATCCCTAATCCAAGACAAAACCAGGGACTGCCTCCATAATCAGACTATCAATTGAATGAACAAGAAAACAGTGGTGATGTGCAGATTGGCAATTTACAAAAGGGTTTCATGAATACATGCTAATTAGTATAGTACAGGCAGATCATGATTATATCAGCCATAAAAGTTGCTATAACATAGGGGAACTCTAAATTGGAAATCAATACATGCCCATAAAATACTACAAAAAAAGTGCACAAATTGACCATCTACGCTGTCTGGAAAATGCCATGCTCAACAAAATTTACTAAGCACGGAGACCTTACCTTTGAAGGAAACTTAGTGATAATCCAGATGAAAAGGAGAGGGACCTATATCTTTTTGAGATTTCTATCAACCATGCAATAAGAAGACCAAGAGCTCCAATCACAATGACAAGAACAATATTGGAAGACCTGCACAATTCAGTGTAGATACATGTTAAACCTCTTTGGCAGCATATATACAAAGCTGTTGCCCACTAGTTCAATTTACCTAGTTGCCTTAGTTGCAGCCAAGAGGGCAGTGAGGATAGCAACAGTTGTGTGGATTGCCCTCTTATATACTTCATCAATGGTTGCTAGGTATACAAAAGTGCTAACCACAGCCATGAAAGAGAGCCAGAAATCCATGAACTGAAATGTTGAAATATCAAGTCACTACAAATGCCCAGATAAACAAGTATACTCACTGTTGAATTGTATTACAGCCCAACAACATGCTACTATGGATTCACACCCAAGGCCTGGGAGTTCCCAACATTTTAAGAATGAGAATCTTATTTAGAATCTCTCTCTATCCCATCTCGGACTCTAAGTAACATCTTCAGTTTCCAAACTTCTTTTTATTTTATTTTATTTTAAGATACATAAAGTAAGATAGACTAGAAAAGGCAGAGCAGTAACCTGTAAAACATTAAAGTTCAATGCACACCAGGTGCCAACATCACATGCGTGATATAGCCCACTAGCGATTCCACTGGATGTGAATAAAACCCATTCTGCAAATGCCTGCAAATACGAAATTACATGTTTCATTGTTAACACAATCTATTTAACAAGTAAATTTATTTTGTTAGAAATGTATGTATCAAGTACTTCTTGGGAATCTAAATCATTTGTCTCCTTCTCATTGAGTTAAATATCTAGAATTATTTATACTCTACATTAAATCAATATATAATTATAAATAGTTTCATCAATTTCCATAAACAGGTAGATGAATCATGATACAACAAAATAATTTAGAGGAAAAATAGATGACAGAAACAAAACTTGCCTTTTCCCTAAGGGACCAATAGGCAGGAAGTATGGCTGCAGCGTTTGATCCAATGAGAAAAATGGATTGCAGTATATGCCCTACCACAAATTTTCAACAACCAGATTAAAGAACAAAAAACCAAGACGTCCTAACAGCAAATCCATATCCATATATTCAACAAACCATAGAGAAAAACAGGAGTAGAGCATTCTTCATTTCTATCTTTTTACATCTAGATTGAAAGAAGTCACTATGTCTATCCACTTTACTCAGTATATTGCCAGCAAAAGAATTAACACTCACCTTTGTGTGATACAATTTCAACGCTACAGTCAAAGCCACCATGGTTTCGATCACAGGAGCAGAAGCTGAGGAAAGGTAAACAATAAAAATGGTAATTTTCTTTGGAAAGTTGAGCAACAAATACAAATAAAATAATCTGGAAGTCCGTAACTTAGTATCTGACAATTTTACAAGAAACGGCCCATTCAAGACCAAATATAACAACTAAAATGTAAACAAAATTGATAAATTTAAAACATGCAAAGGGCTTAATGTAAACCTGAACGATGTCAATCCACTGGCATCAAAAGAATATTTACAGTCTCCATGAAAGGAACACTGTTTTGGGCATCCTTCAAGTGAAACAGACATGACTGTTTGCGCTTTCGTAGAATCACTGCTGGTATAAAGATGCCTTAGACCTAAACCCCAAGTTCCTTCTCTAGCATAAATGATGTAAAAATCAATTTTGTCGTCACTTGAATCATATAGCATGAAAAACATGGACTGGTCACTCTTCCTTGTCCTGTTAGCATAATAATAGTCCCAGTTATCAAGAGAAGGCAATCCACCAAATCTAGCATACACTTCATAATTGATCTTGACATCTGCCGATAATCGTATGTGAATGTTCCGCCCAGCTGCACCATGGGGAATGTCCAAAGTAAAATAAGTCCAAATGTCATCAGTTCTTCCTTCATTTGATGACTTATTCAAAAATGGCTCAAGAGGAAAATTGGCAGAAGATGCTCCTTCACCACCAACCACAGGTAAAAAGTATGATTCAAAGGGAATTGGACCTCCTCTCCTTAGAACTGTCTGCAGACAACAATTCTTATCTTGTCAATAACTTATTTCAGAGGGGAAATATCTTTAAGCAACAAGATATAGAACTAATTCTACCAGGGTGTCGTTTGACTTAAAATCCTGGAAATTCTTCAACATTCCTATTGGATATAATATTTAGTGAAAACAATATTTTAATTCTTTCTTGTACTAGAAAACTTAATGTGTTGACAAGTCTTCAATCCATATATTACGGCATTGCAGATAAAATAGTTCTGTACTGAAAACAAATTCATCTACCCTAGGAAAGAAATCAACAAGTCCTCTAAGAGATAAGCACCAGGCGTGTGCTGACTATAAGCACGTTTCTATTTCTGCAAATTATAAACATCTGATTGGATTTTGAGCTGTACAGCTCAGATGGTAGCTCAATCTTTTGTTTGCTACTGGAAGGCTTATGTTTGTATATAATTTATTTTATTCTATTCTTTATATTTGTTATAGCTAATGTTTTTCTTAACCATCAAGATAAGTCTACATTGCATGTGATCATATCCCCATTCTATCTAGGATATAGCCCAAAGCACAAGTCTGTTCTACTATAAAATTTAGAGTGAACCCTTGCATTAAAAAAAGAGCACCATCTCAAATGAATATAGAGATAGAGATACATCTAGCAATCCATACTACCTGAAGTGTGTAGCTGTCCATTGTGCAATTTGGTCCTGCTTTTCCAAGCGCACACTGAAGTACTTGTGATTCCATGGAGTAACAAACTTTTAAATTGCCATCCAAAGTCCCTACAGACTTTTTTGAAACATTAACTGGTACTATACTAATGTACAAACGTCCAATCAGTGGATAACGGATAATCAAAGGGGCCTTATTCAAATCACCGGAATAATCATGCAAAGTTTCTGAAGGAATTGCACCATGGCGAACAAAACCCATTAATCTGACATCATTTGCACTAGAAGTGTTATTTGAAGTTGTAGTATTGAATTTGACATTTTCTACCTTAATGATCAATTCTTCTACCATGTTAGTTACATCCAGAGAGTAAAGTTCTGGTACACCTTCGTGTGCACAAAATGTATCTAGGTTACTTTTACAGGTCATCACATTTTCCATCAGTGGCTTCGTCACTGTAGCCTTCACGGAATTATAGGCATCAGATACTGTGCATGAAAGTGGATAGACTGTACTGTTACATAGCTCCCCTTTCATCATTGAATTTGAGCATGCTTCCACGCTTATATTGGCACTGAATGAGTATGCTGAGCCACGGATAATCTGTAGAGGTAGAGAAGTAATTGTTATTCTTCCATGTCTATTATTACATAAGGAACTTGGCTCAGAGAAAAAATTAAGCCCAATGAAAATAAGGAACTTTTGCTTTGAGACGAGATACAAAGATAAAGGCAAAAATCAGTACAAGGTTGTGTACAATCTGACATTCTGGATAGAATATTTACTAGATACACATGTTGTACAAGACCATAACTATCTATAGAAAATCTACTCCCTTGGCTTTAGAACCCACTGGTACATTGAAGTTTAATTTCTTTCACTAGCTCTACAAGAAATAAATGGGGTACGTATATTATTTTTTGGTGGAATTATCATAATTTAAGAGCAGTAGTTAGCACATAATCGCTGTATAAGAATTTCAATAGAAACAAAAATTTTAACATTACAATTTAGAATTAAGAGAAATAATAACAACAAATTCCACAATGCACAATAAAAATCAGGACTAAAAAGAACATAATTTTATGAACAGTGATTCTTAAAGCTAGTAACTGCATCAACATACTAGCAGCCCTTCTAGCATAAAAATATGCAAATGACAGCACTGAAAGGATAACAAATGGTTGCAACACATGCTAAAAAATAGTACAAATATTCAGTTTTCTTTGTGATAAAAGTAACGTTGGGGCAATAAACCATACCATCCTCGATTGTGTTCTTGCAGCTCCAATTCCGTTGAAAAGACCAATATACCATGCACCTGGAGATATCTGAGAAATAATTCATATGTTTATTGGCTATGATATTATGACAATAAGAAAAATAGCTTGTGATCTAATCCTCCTTATTATTAATTTAGGAATTTTAATACTAAGGCAGATAAGTCATCATAGATCTCAAAGTAAAGGAGCATTGTGCTTAAAGCAGTAATAAAGATATTGCAAAGAACAAAAAGAAGACTTATTATAATACCTGTTCGTTTGTCAATTTCATAGTGATGTTTTTCTCCATAGGAAAACACTGCTCGTTGTCAAGACCATTTATTCCTGATGAAAAAAGGGTAGACGAAAAGTCATTATGGAATGGTAATACGCATGACAATTTAAAAAATGTAGTCCTTTTCTTCATTAAGAAAGAATCAGAGAAGAATAGGAAGAAGGAATATGTGATCAATTCCTGTCATGGTGCTTCAAAACAAAGTGAAACACTAAGAAATGAACAAACATTATACGTCCATGAGTTTGGCATTCATCCATTACACTATAACCAAGAGAAACCATCATTGCAGGGTATGTAAAATTACGGATAGAAATCTAAACATATACTAATGAATCAAAAGAATCTTCTATAGAATAGAAATATAATGCTCGTTTGATAAATGGTGGGAATTTAGTATAGCTCCAAAGTTCTATCTTGATTAATAAAAGTTTCTAAGTCTACAATAATCATAAAACAAAGTTCAAGATATAATGTGCTTAGATATTAAGTTCAAAAACCAATTCAATTAACTGAAGTTTAATATAATTTGGGGGGGCTTCTACCTGTGACAGCTGAATCCTTCAGAGATATGTTTAAAGCATCTGGCAGAGGAGGGCTGCCATCTCTAAAGCATATGATGGGCAGTGAGCTTTTTGGAATCCTTTCAACTCTTGAAACATCCTAAAAACAAAGTAATTATGAACCAATGAGGAGCCAAAATAAGTCAAAACTCTGTAATCAGGTTCCCCAAGAAATTTCTTTAGCAAAACAAAAAACGGAGCAATTTAAATAGATAATTTGAATGAATGAATAAATAGGGAGATAAAATTAAGAAGAGATATGATAACCAATACAGGAGTTTTATCAGGCATTGTATTGTTAATATTAACGCATGCACTACGACGAGGCATTATAACACAAAAGTAATATGAACATAGAAAAACACGAGAGCTATTTAATCTGAAGGAACCAAATTTTCCCAGTCAAAAGACATCAATATAGATGCTATTCTGAAGTGCCCCGATCTAGAAAGTATAATAGAGACATTACTTACAAGGTCTACATCCGAGTTCAATGCTAAGGACACTGCAGAAAACCATGGTGGTATGTCAACTGAAACACGAGAAAACATGAAGATACAAAATCAGCACAATTACCAAAAATTCTTTCAACCAATAACAATATGAAGAAGCAGTGGATAATTGACCAAGTTAATCAACAACAACAAAAAACATAAAAGAGGAAAGAGAAATTGTTGCCATGCTAATTCACCTATACCCTTCAGAATTCAGTTCCCTTCCGACCCATAAAAGACCATATGGTGAAATGCATCACGAGGGACAAAAAGCAGAAGAATTGAAGCAAATAAAGAAAAGGGTCGCCATTACCAACCTCTGATGTAGCGCATATCAAAGGGTCCGAGAGTAGTCTGAGGGTAGCTGAAGCTGGAAACAGTGAAGACATCATCAGTGACTCCAACCAATTCATCGTTTGCGGAGCTCAGGTCAAGAGAACAACAAAAAAGAAACAACACACTGAGAAGAATCGAGTTGAGTTGACACCACAGAATCGAATTCAAAGGCATTTTTTTGTTTTTGTTTTTTTTTTTTTTTTTTGGTAAATTCAAGGTTGTTCTGAGACCATGAAGACGAAAGGCAGTGACGAAGAATGAATGAATAATGTATTAGTGAGTCTAATTTAATTAATAAGAAAAATATTACTGATGTAAAATAGGTCAACGAAATTTGTTTGTGGGTCAATATAAAATAAATCAGTTATTAATAATCACTTACTATCTTCTTAATTTTCTTAAGACTTTTAAGATTTTTAAGGAAATATTAACAACGTAATAAATCCTCTTTCAGTTTTAACGTTACTTATCTTAATTTTCGCTAACGCAAATACAGCTGTATCTACGTATTTTTTTTAAATATTAATAAATTATTTAATTTTTAAAGTAATAATTACAAAAATAAAAGATATATATAATTATTTTTAAATTTCCTTTTGGTTTTTAATTTAAACTACTTTTATATTGAGTTTGTTTTTACAATGTTTTTCACATAACAGTACATAATAAAATATTAGTTATCTCAATTTATAATTTAATTTTTTCAATTTGAATTACATACACGGTAAAAATTAATTTAATAAATACTAAAAGTAGCATAATAATTAAATTTTTTTACAAAAATTAAATAATAAATAAATAAATAATAAAAATATGCATTAAAATATAAAGATTAGTAATACAATAAAACTAAATAGATTGAAATAAGAGGTAGCTTATAAATTATAAACTTCTAGAATAAACTATCTCGATGTACTTATTACGCAATTTTATCATAGTTAAATTAGTTTAGAAACTAGTTAATTAAAGCAGATAGTTTATCGATAATAAATTTATCGATTTAACAATATCTATTTATTTTTAAAGTTATATTATTAACGACTTTATTACTATTAAGTTGTTTGACATGACCATTAAGTTTATTAAAAACATTTAAGATAATTATATTATTTTTGGTAATTATATCATTTTATAGTACACCTTTAAATGTGGTTAAAAATTCAATGTTCAAATATTACAATTATTAAGAGAGATTCATTAGAAAATGTAAAATATGTGAATATATCAATTATAGAATCAGTGATAGAAGATGATTGTGAATGTGCTTCATTTATGCAACTTTGTGGAATAAACTATGTTTGCCATATTTTCAAGAAATATATCTTTATGTGAAAATATTTTTATTTAATCTAACTTTTTTATCTACCTAAATAGATAGAGAGGAAAAAATATTTCCATCAAATATTTTTTTATTTATTTCCCAATAATTTTCAACTACCATAGCAGCCCCGGGAATATAGTTTGAAGGTCAGAGTTTGAAACTATGGTCAGAAGAATATTCATATTAAAGTTTTTTTTTTTCTTTTTATTATTTTATCAAATACAATAATACTAAAGTCTTTGAGTTGAGTCGTAAACGAAAGACATCGCATATTCAATCGTTACGCGCTAGTGAGAGCGTGTGCTTCACCACAAATCATATTTCAAAATAGAAGCTAACATAGGTACAAAGTAATAAAAGAATAAGAATACTATTGTTTAGTCATTTTTAGAAAACGTGTAGATAATAAGTATGGTACAAATAAGCAAATCAATATTTTTCTAACATATTTCAATAATTTTGAAAAAATATATATGTTTTTATAAGTTCAAATGTTAAATGTAAATTAAAAACTATGGAGAAATATGTCCTTATTGAAAATGATAAAATATAATAGAAATTTATTTATCATCAATAGTTGAAGTTTTGTTTGTTGTGTAAAAATGAGTTAAGGACAATACGTTTAAAATTAAAGGATAGATTAAGAAAACTATGTGAATCAACTTTTAATTAATCAATATGTATTTAGATATTAGAAATATTATATATTAATATGTTATTTTGTTTATAAATATTTTAGATATCATATTATATCACTTATTATTTTTTATATTCAATTTTTTTATTGTATTTTAATTATCATTTTTTTTATATGACAAATCTTGATTCGATGATTTTTTTTTATCATAATATGGTATTAATTTTTTTTTTTATGTCATTGATGAAAATTCTAGCATCTCATGATCGATTGCTCTTAGTGATACGGTTATGTCTACTTTAGATGTTAGTCATTTTTATACTATTTTTATCAATAATTTGTTTAAAGATAAATGAACGGTTGATCTAGGTATCAATAATAATGTATATTTTAAATTTTACATATATGTCACTGATAAAACTCTTGGGTTATTCTTTTTGTAGCTATTGGTTTTTGTTCAAATTTCTCCTACATTGGTGCAATAATATTTTTATGCAACTCAATTCAACTTTAAATTGTTGTTTGTCATTGTTGTATTTGTCCATAATGATTTGTCAACCACCTTTTGTTAAAAATCATTTTTATATTTAGAGATGTTGAACTCCAAGAAGATCGTCAGTGATATTGAAGGGTTGTATGTGTTGTCTCCTTATTTTTTTCACAAAATAAATATGTCAACATTTCTTCTAATATTAGTACAAATATTGTTTTTTAAAATATTTATTTTTGTAAGAATGTGTGTTTAGCATTTGAGATTTGGAAATATTTTAGATAAATTATTTCGACTGTTGAATAATGACATTTCTTTTGATATTTCACATAATTTTTTTACTTCCAATTTTAAATGTGTTTTCTTGTTAAGTTTAGAAAATTATTTTTCACTTCACTTAACAAGGTGTCTCAATTATTATTTGATATATTACATTGTGACATGTAAGAATCTTATGGTAAGCCTACTTATAATGACAAACATTTTGTGTCCATTCTTAAATCTAAAGTTTTTAATTTTATAAAACACTTTTTCAAATGATTCAAACAAAGTTTGGGACCAAGGTTAAGTGTTTTGGGTCTAATAATGCAAAAAAAAACTTACTCTTACTAGTTTTATAGTAGAACAAGAAATTCTCCATCATTTTTTTATGTTGAGAGACCTAAATAAAACACACTAGTTAAGAGAAAATATCATTGAAATTTTTTAGATGTTTGGCTTAGGGGACAACTTTGTCATCTTCCATAAATAAATTCACTCCTCATTTCATTCCATCCATTCTTTTTGAATATCGTAAAGGCTACAAGGGATACAAACAGTACAACCTAATGACCAAATAATTTTTTATTTCAAGGGATATTCTCTTTCATGAAACATTTTTTTCTTTCAAGGACGTAACTTCCTCTAGAGGTTTTTTCTTTCATCGATGATATAGTAATTTCTTTGCCCATTCTTAATAACTTGTCTTCAAATACTTTTGTTGTACCATCATTCTAGTGAGTTCCATGATGCATCTGAAACATTAATATTTAATATCGATTATTTTTAATTCTTTCTTCATAAATCAAATAGGGTATCCAAGAAACCCTCTTATTTGTCTGATTATGTGTGTTCTAGCACCTAAAACCTTTATCTCGTTCAAAAAATTTATTCTCTAAACAGACTCAATCACAAGTACAAACCTTCATCAATCAAAGTTTCACCACTTATGAGTCTCAATTTCATCATCAAGCAATTTCTTACCCTAAATGGAGAAATGTCAGGCTTGAGAAATTAAGGCTTTGAAAGGTAATGACACTTGGTCTCTAGTCCCTATAATAGGAGACAAACATTCCATATGATGTGGATAGATTTTTTAATTTGAAATGATGTTGATGATTTAGTTGACAAATGTAAAGCTTGGTTGGTAGCCAAAGGCTACACACAATAGGTTGGAATTGATTTCTTATATATTTTGGCATGATTTGCTAAACTTATTTTTATAAAAGTTTGATTAGTCGTTGATGCTATAAAAAAAATTGAGCTTATAACAATAAGATATCAACAATGTATTCTTAAATGACTAGTTCTCTAAAGAAATATACATATATTTCCTAGTGCTACAAAACAAACAAAAGGATTGATTTACAAGTTGAGTATATTTATATATGGAATATATGGAAGGAGATAAACTTCTAAACAATGGTTTACAATTTTATTAACATTTTATTCATAAACTTGTTCAAATACAATAAACTTTTTTCCAAAAGTTAAAACTCATTATCAAATATATAATATATATTCACAAAAGTCCTTACTATAACAACTTTCAATTGTTTCATTGACAAGTTAGTAATCATCAATATTAATTATTCAACTTATGATATTGGAATACACTATGATTATATACTATAGATATTATATATTTGTTATTTAGTTTCTAGATATTTAAAATGTCATATACAATTAATTATTTAGTTTCTTAATATTTTAGACATTATATATAATTAGTTATTACATTTTTCTATATTATGTTTTACTATTATATATAACTATTACTTTTATGTAAATAATACGTCCGAATTTAATAAATTATTTTATTTTTTCATCTTAATAATATTGGATATAAGTAAACAAGATATAAAAATGCTCACAACTCTTGATATTTTAAATTAGAAATAGTTTTTATTTGTTTATGATTTTATCATTATTCAATCTATTAGTCTTTCTCAAAAAGTCTGAAAGAAAATTTGGTCTAAAATTCTCTCTCCTTCTCTCTTTCTATTTCTCTTTTTTCCTCTCTCTCTCTCTATATATATAGATGGCTTAAAAAAGAAACTTCATATAAATGTCTGTTCTTAAAAGTAAGGTTAAAAATTGTAAAATCACAAAATTTTAATAGAAATTAACATATATAAAGAATGGTGTAGATTTCACATCCTTATACATTCTCCCCTACAATTATAATTATCTCCAAATAAGGAAAAAAGAAGAAGAAAAGTTTGAACGCACTACCAACTCATGAATGGAATCCAAGTGGGTCAGAAGAGGCATTTGGATTTAAATAGAAAAATGTTGGAACATTGAATTAAAGTTCGTAAATTTTGAAAAAGAAAGAGTAAAGCTACACCAAACAAAATTATATAATGAGTCATCATCTTATCTCGATCAAGCAGAAAAAATGAAATTTTTTTTTTTTTTTCAACTTGTGTATCTTTTGCTAGAAAATTAAAGATAAATTTGTTCAATTATTGAGATCTGTTTAAGATATTGTTTTTTAGTGGATATTCTTCTTTCTATATACGAACTAAAAATTGAATCTCTAATTGCGTATTTAAAAGATAAACTTTACCAATCGCATCAACTTTAGTGCAAATATGAATTGACAAATCGAGTTTTTTTGACAAAAAATGGTGGTTGCTTTTAAAATTATTAAAGTAGAGTCTTTAAAAAAAATATCTATATGGAGTATGAGTTTGGTTTGGTAAAAGAAAACTTTGGATTCTGCAATTTGTAAATGGCATTCCAGGAATTTTTGGGGGTCATAATTTAACAACACTCATTATTGAGGATACTTAAAATTAAATTTTAGGGGTGTCATAATTTTTAGTTTAGTACCGTTTTGGGTAGGTATCTGCAAAAATAGAAAAAATTGAAGATTTGAGGGAATTATAAGTAAGTTATTTAAAGGAATTAAAAAAAATATATATATATATATATATATATATATATATATATATATATATATATATATATATAAAGGAGGTAACAAATTATTGTTTGATATATTTTTTTTTCTCTATGTTTTCTACTTGTATAAAAATACATGTTCTTTTTAATTGAAATACACTAAACTAAAAAATAAGTGTATTTATCCGAAGTATTCTACAGCTCTTATATACAAAAACAACACTCTCATACTTTTTCGATCTCTAAAACCTTTTGTCTTCATTCTCTTTAGAATTTCACCACTAATTTTCATTTCATAGTAATTGAGAAGTCATAAACAGTTTTGTTTAATCAAAATTTGAAATAAAATAAGTTTTTAATTATTCTATAAATTCTTTCTTCACTTACTTTTTGTATGGTTTTGTCATCGGGTCAATCGATAAAAGTAATTCGTTTAAATTGTTTTATCATATGCTAAAATTTTGTTATACTTAGATAGTATCTTCTCTGGATCTCTAAGTTGTAAGTAAATTTTTGTTTCGATTTTGGAAACTTGCTTGGAGGGTAAACATTGCAGGTAAGAAAAACTATTTATGTTCTTATATAACCTTAGGTGAGATGATCTGGATGTGGGCATGACATGGTCACCAAACTAGATAGTTATTAAAAATCTTAGTGTCTTAGTTAAGGATGACAATGGGGCGGGGACGAATTTCGCTATTCTATACTCATTTTCATCGAAAAAGTTTATCTTCATCCTCATACTTAAACCTAATGGGTATCAAACTTTTGTCTCATCTCATCTCATCGCCACCGGATAATGGGTATTTACTCGTACTCATACCCGTACTGCTTTCTTACTATTTCAATATCAATTAATTTTTATAAATAATAAAAAATTACGGAAAAGGAAACATAATATTATCAAATATTGAATATTAAAAGATGGTTGTTTCCTCAATATCAAATATTTATAAAGAAATTATATTATAATTGTATACATTTCAAATCAAAATACTAAATAAAATTTCATGAGAACCAAAACATCTATTAAATTTGCAAACATTAATGAATTATAATTGATAAAATTTATTTTTTTCTTAAAAAAAATATAAAAGTAAAACAAATATTTAGATTAAAATATATGTTAAATGTACGTTTACTTCAATTTTTTAATGAATCTTTTTTTATACACTAATAAAAGTTATAATAAATCACTTGATCCAAATAATGCAAAAAATAAATATTAAACTAACAATAATAAAATTTTAACATAGATATTATATCTTTTGAACTTCAATATAGGTTAGATGGTGATGAAAAGAAATTTATGACAATTAAATTAAAAGTTTATATTATAGTAAATAAAATTTATTTATACAATTATAGTGACAAAATCGTAGTATGATAATGAGTTAAAAAAAAGATAATTATATAAAATATATCAAAATAGTATTTTATAATATAAAAAATTAAAAACAAATAAAAATATTAAAAAATTATCAAATGTGTGTCTTATAAACAATTTGAGAGACTATTGAATAAAATCACACAAAGAAAAATAAATATATAATTAAGGGTATGATAAAATGAAAAATACTCAACTACCTAATCACTTTTCAAAGTAACTTTTGATGATGTTCATAATGGATCATCAGAAGTGGAATATGGATCCATATGTTTGGTAAAACAAGATCAAATTTTGTGGTTATAGGTCCAAATCTAGGCTCCCAGTGTCTATATTGTTTATTGAGTTTATTAAGATTGCTATTTAAGGCTTATAAAGACCCCACTCCTTTCATATTTTTCCTTCATATGTACTTGTTGCATGAGTAGAAGGGGACCTGCTTAGTGAGAGTTGTTTGAGATATTATTGGTGGATCTTCTGAAGATTTATTCGTGGATAAATTATATTAATATCTTGATGAGATATTAAAAATATAGATAATCCTCTATTATGATGTAGAACTCTTAATATTATACAAATACATATTTTTGTAATATTTCATGAACAATTATATAAATATAAAATATAATATATATATATATATATATATATATATATATATATATATATATGGAGTTATGTTATTATTAATGTTCTCTCAAGAAAAATCTCATGGTAAAAAAAAATCAATTCAATATCTTTTTATCAAATTAATAATTATTTAATATACTAATCGGAGTATCACACTAATGAACTTAGATAATTGATTTTCAACAAATTTTGAGTATAGAGGCTGATTGGATGTATGTTAAGTTTTATTACTTGTATGTTGTTTGCATTTGTTTTTTTATGTTTGAGTTGAAGTTTGCATAGTTTAATGATTGATGTTCGAATTAGTCATGCTTTAGATTGATTATTTGAATCATTTAGAAGTTGCGTGGTTAAAAAAAATTGTTTTTTGTTTTGATATTTTTCTCAAGCTAACAATTTTTTCACTCAAGCAAAGTAAAACTCAATCTAATTTATGCTTAATTTTTGTTTAAGCGAGTACTTTCACTCAAACAGACAAAAAATATAATTTCTGGTTTATGTAAGTTATTATGTATGTATCTTTTTATATGATCAAAATGAATATACATATTTATGGTTGATTGATTTGTAGTTGTATTTGAACAAATTGTATTGTTTTATAAAACTTATTGAGAATTGGTTTAAGGATAAAAGAGAATAAAAATTATAAGTTTTTCATATTATCCTGAAATTGAAAGTCAAATATATGTATGTGAAAAAAAATTAAAACAAGTAGAAATATTTAATTATTTGACATAAAACTATTTGATTGATTATAATTAATGATACACCATTTAATCATAACCACATAAAGATTATGATAAGATGAAAATTATCTTGAAGATGTTAGTGAATTTCATGGATATAAAATAAGTCAAACAAATATAAGAGATAGAAAAAATGTGTAACCAAAGAAAAGAAACGTTATGTATGTTATACATATGAATTCTTCATTTTACTGAATAAACTATAAGTACTTTGTTAATTTAAACAAGACGAAATGAATATTAGAGAAGTATAAAAATAAAAATGGGATGTACATGTACATACGTATATCCATTCCTATATTCAATTAAAAAAATTAAATATTATCTATACCGAATGATCGCGAGATTCTCCGTCAAAAGATGAATAAATTCAAGTATAGATAAATTTATTTGTCAATTGTATGCTCTCTTATTTTTATTCTCGGCATCTTTATTTTGTCAGCTCCATCTAATAATCCGTCACTCTTGCTTATTTCCTGTTATTTTTGGGCCTTACCTTTTGCACTCGTTTTGATTACTGCACTTCCTTTACACTTATTTTTTATTTTCTCACCGCACACTTTATTACTCACACCATTTTTTTAATATATATTTGGGTTGGGCCTCTTTATTTTTAAGATACATGTTTAGTTTATATATATATATATATATATATATATATATATATATATATATATATATATTTTATATATATATATATATATATATATATATATATATATATATATATATATATTGTATATGAATATATATAAAAGAGATTTTTTTTATTGAAATTTATTTTTCACATTTACCGTTTAGACAATTTTTTTTTAAAATTAAAATGAAAAAGAAAGTTTTCTTTTTAGTGTTCACAAATGTTTCTAAGTTTGTATTTTAAATAAATATCTTTTTAAATTAAAATAATTATATTATAATTTTTTTTTTAAAAAAATTAGCCGTTTTTTTTAATTTGATGGTTTTTTTAAATTTAACTATTTTTAATTATGAAATGATTTATAATAAAATTATAAAAAAATATTATTTTTTATAATTATTAAAAAATATCACACATTTTTTCTTTTACTTTACTCTTTCAATCGTTATTTTTCGAAATTAAAATAATTATTTTATTAATTTTATCCTATAAAAGCATTTTTTAATTATATTTTTTTATTTAAAACCTTTTTAAATTTAATCATTTTTTAAATTAATATAATTATTTATAATAAAATTGTAAAAAAATATTTATATTTACTTTCATAATTATAATAATTTATTATTTTTAGTTATTATAAGAAAGTGAACACTAACGTGTTTTGTGTTTTCAGTAGTATACATTAAAAAAAATCTTGATGAAAGTACATATTTAAATTAGAATAAGAATTACAAAATGAAAACATAATTAACAAATAAATAAGAATATATGATTCAAAAAATGTAAATACTTAATTATCAAATTTTTTATATTTTACAAAATCTATATTTTGGATTCTTATTTTTTCTTAACAATTTTATCCCTTTAATGTTTTAAAATATTTACCATATGCGTAGAAAATATTCAAGTATCAAAATTTAATACCTAAATTCTAAAACTTTAAAGGAAATATTTAGAAACTAAAATTACAAATTTTGTGAAATATTTTAAAAAATAGAATAAAATTTTAAATGATAAATGACAAATTATATATAAACTAAACCATAAAAGATTAATAGTCTAAATAACCTCATAGAACAGTTTTTGTCCTCGCGCCTCTTATGGGTGGTGCTGTGTCATCTCCCTCCTTCTACTCCAAATAAACCCTAAATAAACCCTACGCCCATTTTCTACTCTCTTTCTACTATTTCTCTCAGTTTCTCCTTATCAATCATTCTTGTTTTCAAATCTCATCATTGCTTCTTAACAGTAAGTATATATATGATTTTCTATGTTTTTTATGTTATTATATGTTCCCTCTGTGGTTGGGCACTTCTCTCTGTTATTGCAATGTAACTATTGTATATGTATATGCCTAACTGGTTTTTCTTATAGTGAAATATTAATCATTTCTTATAATTTGTCATGTATGGTTTGCCTAACTGTTCTTTAGCTAAACTGCGTGTCTTCTATCACATCTACTACTGCATCTATTGGTTAAGTTAATTATCAGCAGGTTAATTGAATATTGATTTTGTTTTTGATGTTTAGTTTAGTAAATAGATGATTTTGTTTTTGATGTTTAGTTTAGTAAATAGATGGTTTGTCTAGGTTTTGGAAGATACTTTTGAGAAGCCATTTGATGGGGGATTTTGCACTCTCCAAAGTATCAACTCAAAACTTTGTATCTTTCATGTTGAATGGATATTCACATAATTGTAATTGATACTCAATCTGTCTTTTCAGTAGGATAGTCACGCCTTGCTTTTATCTAATTAAGCTTAAGCTGCTGCCTTCAACGTTGCCCTTTTCGTCTCTACATTACTTGACTGTGAAAGATGCCTCGGACAACCACTCTGGAGTGTTCCGGTTGCCCTCCTCTGCGCGCTTTGACATTTGACTCACTTGGTCTCATCAAAGGTGTTGCCTTTTTCAAATGCCATTTTCTAAGTGTGCCACTGTCTTTTTCTTATCTTTTTTTGGTTTGGCTTGTGTTTTTAGTTGTGGAGGCCCGTGACAAGCAATGGGCAATTCCTCAGGTTGTAGAGAGATGGGGTGAACCTGAATCTTCCAAATGTGTGATGGCTGTTTCAATGATTGATCGCAACTCTCAACCTGTATGTATTGACAAAATGTTTTCTTTTTCTTTTTTCTGTTCTGAACATGTTTATTGTTTGAGTATTTATTTGTTTGTATTTCTTGTCTTCTAATCTACATGAAAATTGGGAAATGTAAACTAAGATTCATGCAGTCCTTAACTGTTGAATATAGTGGGAGTTGGGGTGAAATAGAGAGAAAGTGGGAGATAGGGTGAAATAGAGAGAAAGTGGGAGATAGGGTGAAATAGAGAAAGTAAGTGAGATAGGAGTAAATCATGTTATTGATACTGGTCGAATGTGTTATTTAGTACATGTGTTATGCAGAACAACATTCTCTCTCTAATTGAGGATTATTTCTTAGGAAAATGTTAATGGGTGTCACTTCCTAAATCCTGAAATACTAATTCCTATGATAACTACTTGTTTTGTAACAAGTGTTTCATGAACTCTTTTAACATGCAATGCATGAATTTCACATTAGCCTAATACAATATCATTCAAACCTTATTCATTATGTTGGTTGTTCCACATTGACTAGAGTTATGACCAAATTATCATATGTAAGTGGATGCTATCGCTACCTTACAAACCAGCTTTTGAGAAGTTGAGTTTAACTTTAAAATTCCATTTTCTAGAAGGGTATTAGGCCTAACCTAGCAAAATTATTGGTCCTATCATGTCACCCACTATTGGGCCACTATTGGACTACCCACAATATCTATTCTTGCACTTTGAGATGATCAATTATTGGCATGAGGGAGTGTGTTGGAGATCCCTTGTCAATTAGAGAAATGACCAAATTATCGTATGTAAAAGAATGCAAATTTCACCTTAAAAGCAAGTTTGATGAGATTGAATTAGACTTAAAGTCTACCTTCCATAGTATTATGTCGGGTTTTGATTACATTGATCATTTCATGACATTCAATTCTACTAAAACCAAGTGTAAAGTAAAATCATTTAGAACGTCTTTTTTTGTTATTTCTTGTAGTATTTTAGACATTCCTTAGTCCAGTAAATCTATCTATTTTCCACCTGATCCACCCTTCTCTTCGAGTATACTATACTTCTTGCAATCACCAAATAAGTTTAGTTGAGTTGTCATCTTCTCCTTAATAGGTGCTGCTTGAACTTTCATTTAAATTCATTCATTCCTAATTTTGTTTTTGGAGTGTCAACTGCCAACTCACCTGCTTCAGCATTCTCATTTTTACAACATTTATCTTTACTTTTTTTGCACTCAAGTGCCCCGCATTAACTGCCCAATTACCATGTAACAGTATTGTGGTCTTCTATCTGTTTGGTAGGAGATTTCCTTTTATATGAAAGAAATGAAACCAAAAAATACAACTCTCATTTTTCACCCTATCATTTCTTGTATTGCAGTTATTAGCTGTAGCAAGGAAAAACAATGAGGTAAGTTGATTCAATGTCTATACTACTATTGATTGTTCTGGAAAAAAAGTTTTATTTTCAATGTTAGTTATTGAACATTTAGTGCTTGGCTCTTTATATTCATTCTACAGATTGAAGTTTTGAGCCCTGTGAATGGAGACATTCAGACCACAATTTCGGATGCGAGTGGTCTAGATGATCGTTCGGAAGAGAATAACATTGTTGGTTTGCATTTATTTGGAAAACAAAACTCAGAATTAGATTCCAGGTATATAAATACTTGCTGTTTGACAGTTTATTTTAAGAACAGAACAAGAGAATGTGATAGGAGCTTAGTATCTTATATTTGAAGAAAATAAGAAATTGTCCTATGAATTCGACGGTTAACCTGCATAACTTTGAAGGTCTGCTTCTCCCAGTTCCTAAAGGCTTCAAGTATCTCACAAATGGCTGAGATTTCTCCTCTTAGGCAACATGAGTCGTTTCTTTTATGGACAATTGTCTGACTATTTGTGTAACTAAGTATTGGGGAACTACCATAACACTGAAGGCATTGGTTAGTTGATCAATTAGTTTTGGGTTTGGATTTCAGGCATTAGAATTCCTTGGGAAGACTTAATTCTTGACCCTTGATACTTGACAGGGTTGGAGTAGGGGATCCAATTCAGATTTTGTCACTTTCTTTGTGCTAATGTCCATATTATTAACCTGTATCTGTTAGTATTTCCATAAATATAAGTAGATCTTTAGTTTCCATGTACATGCACTCGTTCTTACATGTTTGAAATGAATTAATTTCTTGCATTATGCCCTTATGTATGTGTTATCATGTCTATGGGCTATCAGCAACTTGATTTTGTGTTTGTGTACTTCCTAAATTATTTGGATGTGGTGGTTGTTTAGGTATTGTACTCTACTTACATGCACAACTAAAGGAAATGCTAGCATAAGGTCCATTGAACTTGCTGATCCATCTACAAGATCTTCCTGTATTGACTCTCCAAAAACATGGAATGTATGCTCTAGTGGTAACATCTTGTGTTGCAAGGTGGACAGAGACGAGAACTTTGCTTTATTTGGAGGGTGAGTTTATTTTTCGTAAGTTTGGCAAATAAACTTAAAAGTTGGATTGAATACAAATGAGTATTAAACAGTTTGAATTCGGCTTTGATAATGAAACCTTTTTGTGAATATAAGTGATGAACAAAATACAAGACAAGTCACCAGGCATGGTAACAAATTGGAAACTAAAAAGATGAAAGGGTATTCAAATAACGAATTGTTCTTTTTTGAAGATCAGTCATAGGTATTTTCCTGAAATAATTTTTTCAAAGAAATTTCTTTTCCAAAAAAAAAAAAAAAATCCTCTTCTACACTGGCACAAACCCAGGATAAATCTGCAGCTTTATGGGCAAACCTACTTCATGTAATAAATTCTAAGCAAATTCTTCATAATAGATGACGTTTGACTCAACCAAATAGTAAAATGAAATAATCACTGCCTTTGGAGTTTGGTGCTTCTGAAATGTGTATTTTTCGGAAATAAAGACTTATGTGGCCTCTGCTATCCCTCCTACTTACTTTTGCTTAGTACAATCTATGGGCCATGTTTAAACTTGGGCCTGAAATATATGACCTCTTCACCTTGATTTGTTTGTGGATGCTAATTTCAAGTGGCATTAAGGACGGCGAGCATCCAGTTACCTAAATTTGTATGAAGTTGAATTTTTACGAGTTTGAGGAAGCCAACGAATCTTCAATAGCAGCTTTTATTATGGAAGGCTCATAAAGTGAGAACCTTAAAGAAATATTCAACCTTACTGCAGAAGCATTAATTATATAACATGAAAATGCGTACCTGTTAACATAATCCTTGAGAATCTAAACAAATTGCCACCAAAACAGAACTGTTATCTCTACATTTTTTGAGCTGAGAAATAATGAATAAGTACTTTGTCTGTAGGAAAGGTGTCGAAATTAACATTTGGGATATTAACAACCTCACTAAGATCTGGAATTCCAAACCTGTGAGTCATTACTTCAACCCTACTTTTCGTCTTTTTTATTAATTATTAGCTTATCTTTCTCCAGTTTATCTTATACTGGTGCACAGTATTTTCAGTGCTTAATTTTATAAATTCTTTTAACCTATGCAGCCACCTAAGAATAACCTTGGTATATTTACACCTACTTGGTTCACATCTGCTGCATTTCTTACGAAAGATGACCATCGAAAATTTGTTGCTGGCACCAACAGCCATCAGGTAAAATTAATTAGTGGATTTGTCTCAAATTCTAAAATAAATGAAGAAATTTAATTTTCTATGTATAATAATCTAATAATGCATGGAATAATCTTCTTTGATATCCTTAAAGTTGTGCTAGATACTATATTAAACTACAAATTTTTCTTTTTCATAACTTTTTTCAATTCAGAAAGGGATAAATTCTTAGTTTCTGTTATTTTTTCCTCGAACACCCTCAGTAAGTTTTCTCATTACTCTTTATTTGCAATGCTGGTCTTTTGAATAGGTCCGCCTTTATGACATATCTGCTCAGAGGAGGCCTGTTCTCTCATTTGATTTTCGTGAGACACCAATCAAAGCACTGGCCGAGGATATAGATGGCCATTCAGTCTATGTAGGGAATGGATCTGGTGACATGGCTTCTTTTGATATACGCACAGGTATCACAAAATTGGAAACTTGTCATTTATTTTGGGCACTATTTACTTTATCAGCGTCTTGTTTATTCTTTATACAAAAATACTTTTTTCTTTTGGACAATGTTGTACATTAGTTATGTGTTGCCAACAATAGTTGGACCTTATTTCTTAAGAAATGCACCAAGCACTTCAAATAGCGGAGTTGTACACTTTTATAGCAATTGATATGAACATGAAATTTGTGATTTCCAAATGTTGGGCAGTTAATTAATTGCTTTAACATTTCCCACTTTAGTCCGTAAAACAAAGGGCAACATTGCTTCATGCTTATATTTACTTTTATTGAGGACAGAATTCAGTGAACTTTTAGTTTAGGTTAAGCATAAGATAATGAGGTATCTATATCATGACCAGTGCTTATATTTTTGGGATTCAGTTTAGGCTTGCGAAATGTCATTTTTATGCCTCGTGCAACCTCTATGCTGGTGATTGTTTCTTCTTTAATTAGGTTTCTGTTACATGTTCCAAGAGAAGTGGTCTCTCAAAATGTGATTGCTTCATTTGGCCTAGTGGGTAGTCTATTCACATTGCAACTACGATATAGACTCCTGGTTGTCAAATGGTGCGACTGCATTAACTTAGCTTCAGTTTGGTACGAACTTTGTATTATTTTGCTTCCGATGTCTTGGATATCACCTATTGTAGAAAAGTGGCAAAAACTTGCTTTGGTGACTGTGTAAAATCCTGTATAATAAGCTTTGTCATGGAGGGTAGATTTGATGGAGGTTAGCCTAATTGCTAGAGGCCATAGGAGACCGTGAAAATCTACACGTTAAATTATTAATAAGGATTTATAGGTCAATATTTGATCTACAGACATGTTTTATTGCATGGAACTGATCTTAATTAGTCAGCGAAGGAATGCTTGTTATTGCTGTTGTCTTTTTTGTTGACTGTTTTTTAATGAGTGCTATTTTAATTGTTTTTAACAAATAATTATATTGCAGGAAAAATGCTGGGAGGTTTTTCCGGAAAATGCTCTGGAAGCATCAAATCCATAGTCAGACACCCTGAGCTACCTATTGTAGCTTCATGTGGTGAGCGCTACTCTGTACTTTTCCATAATATTGCATTTTCTTTTAATTATGGGGAAGCTTCTCTGTTGCACTGTTTGGATCCCTAAAATTTGTTTACTTGTTTCTACAGTTGTTTTAGTTTTGCGGAACAAATTTATATATTACGACATACTATCTACCTTTTAGTAGCTGCTGCATCACCTTTTCTCTGGATGAAAAGTTTCTTGGTCTGGGAAAAATATATTAAGGTTCTGTTATCAATTCAGCTTCATGATCTTTCATTTCAGGACTGGACTGCTATTTACGCCTTTGGGATACAAAGACAAGACAGCTTCTTTCTGCTGTAGGTTTTATACTTTATTTCTTTGTCCATTGCACCATGCTATATAGTTCATGTTATTTGGATGTGTAGGTCTGGAAACTAAAATAGATTTATTGATGTGTCCATTTGAATTTCTAAACTATTTATTGGAATATAACGTGACCTTGTTATGAAGCCTATAAACTAAAGCCCATTAACCTGTCTTAAGATTAAACATATATATTCTAATAAGGACTGTTTTGTATTTCTTTTCACCTATTCATTTCTTTAAGGGTTGTGAGGGCCAGGAAAAAAGATGTTACATTGTGAAGAAACCCAGTTTTTTTATGGCTTTGAAATGGAAACCTGTCTACACTTTAAACTAGGATCTTCAATGGCTGTTAGAAATGTTTGTACTTATTTTCTGCTTATAATTGTAGGCATCTGTAAGTTTCTTTTTTTGAAGTAATTCTTTATTCATGTAGTCATAATCATTTATATAATTTCTTACTGGTTGCAGGTTTTCCTGAAGCAACATATTATGCATGTTCTTTTTGACTCCAAATTTGACCTTAAAGGTTAGTATTTCTCTTCTTTTTCAACATAGTGTTAGATGATCTTCATTGAAAGGAACATAGAAGAAAGACATCGGAGTTTAGTGTCACTGGTTCTTTATTCCTGGAGCAGTCCACTCACTAGTGTCACGCCTTAGCATTAGTTTGATAAACCGCAAAAAAATTGGATCTGAAATAAACATTGGTTACGGGGATACAGATATTAGTATTCTCGGGACATTGTAAAATTATCTACTTGATAAGAGAGTCCTGTATAATTTAGTCATAGGGAATGAAATGGATTTGCTGTTGAATATTAGAAACAGTGACTAAAAACTCCCTTATTGTAGCATATGAAAGAAGCTTAAAATGGTAATCATGCTTCTAAATTTCGAATTAGTAAATATACAATGTTTTATATCTAATTTTTTGTAAGCAAATCCATGCTCAGGAGTGGATTCTTCGCTTCCTAGCAAGGAAAAAACTCAGACAGAGATGATACCAAGTGAGGAAGTTGAAGAGTTGCCTTTAAAAAGAAAAAAATCTTCCAGAAACAAAGAGCACACTGAAGATGGTAGTGAAAGAAAGAAAAAATCTAAACATAGTAAAGAGCGCAAGAAATCCGAAGGAAAAGATGAAGGTGAGAAGATTGGATCAAGAGATGAGCGAAGAAAGTCAAAATTGAAGAAAAAAAAGAGTAGCTCAATTTCAGAGTTGTTATTTGGATAGACCAAGATTAATGTGATACAAAGGTTTCAGTATTCTTTTTTTTCTTTTTCTTTTTGATCTTTTTGTTTCTTGTTCCATGTAGTTTATTCTTTTTGCCTACAAATTGATGCTTCAAATGCTCATACCATTTGCTGTGTTTACATGAGCAAAATGCATAGCTTCAAGTGTATCTGTATCTCTATTTCAAGACTTTGATAAGGTTTTCAAGTCTATTTTACCCATGGACCATGAAATTGGTGGTTACTTTGTTTGTACTATTTTAGTTAATGAGATAAATTTTATATATATATATATATATATATATATATTTCAAATTCACATTCTCAACATATAACTATTTTGTATCCTTTAAATGATTTTGAAGTGTTGCTTGTAAACTTAAAATGTTATGTTTTTTATTGTTTGGAATATCATTATAAAACAATTGAACTATTTTATCAATTCATTCTAATCTTAGTCCATCGCTATCCCTAGTGATAACACAACTCCTTTATTTTTTAAATGAACATCTATTTTATTTGCATTTCTAATATATGCCATTTATCCTTTTCTGTGAATTAAATAAAAGGTACTTATCTCTTCTATTTTATTTTAAATACTATGTTAACTAAAACTTAAATGAAAGTTATGTAATTTAAATATAGTGAACATATACTAATCTCTTAAAATTATTGATTACGTGTAAAAATTGTAATAGTTGTCGTTTCGTGTACGGATTTGTATACATGTTATATTGAATTATTAAGAAAATGACTATTCATATAGTAGGCACGCATATAGACCCTTTTTGCTAATATTACTAAGTAACGCATTTATTTCTAATTAAAAAAATGACATCATATGTTTTAATATATAATAATTAGACTTTTCAATTTGTTGTTTATAAAAATTCTTTATTTTTTCTATTTTAAAAGTTTGACTTCTGATTTTTATAATTTTATTTAGTATGGTATTTTGGAAATAAAATGTGTTATTTATTAAAAATATAAGTGTAAGGAGGGAGAAAATTGACATTTTAGAATTACTAGTGGTCGTAAAATGATGAGATTCGATTATTTTAATAAAATTATCAATTATAAATAGAAAATCTTATAAATAAGTTTCATTATTTTAAAATATGTTATCTTTTTAGAAATAATAAATAATTTTTTTAAAGTTCTTTGACTTTTCTCTGGGAGGTCTTCCTTTTTGTTAATCAGTTTGATGATTAGAGACTGCCTTAATGTTTAAAGTACCGAGTTTTACAAAGGTAGCTGATCAAAATTTTAAATAGAATAAGTTGATTTTCTGCCTTTCGTCTTGGTTCAGCCGATTTCGTCTTGCATGTAGGACTTTTTGAGTTTGCATGTGTTGTCTTTTTTCTTGGTTCAATATGTTTTTGTCTTGCATGTGGGCTATTTTTGGCTTGCATGTGCTCTTTGAGGCATCAATATGGTCTTTGTTGATTAGTGATCATAATAATATGTCATGGTCATTTTTGTGATGTTTTTGTATGTAGCATCATGTGGAACTAAAGGTGTTTTGGCTGTCTTAGAGTTGTGTCAAGTAAGGGAAGCTAGTCTGTGTTTATAATTTGGTGAACTTTGGTTGAATTGAAATATGCATGTTGATTGTTGTGATAATCTGGTTTTGGGTTCTTTTGAATTTCGTGTTGTGAAATGTGTTAGTATATGCTATCTTGTGTTGTGGTGAATATAATGAAATTGAGATTTTTTTTAATGAATTGTGATTTGATAATGAAATTGAATGAGAGAATTCTAAATTGAGCAATTAGCTTGATTGGTAATGAATGAAGCACCGAAGGTTGGAGATGTAGTGGCAACGGAAGTGGTTTGGTGAAGGTTCCTAAGAGGTTAGGTCAACTTAAGGAGGAGGGCTAGAGGAGACATCTAGGAGAATGCTTTAGCAATTTGGACTCTCAAAAATGCAAGTCATGGAGTGATCTCAACATGTATTTGTATTAACAATTCAAGAATAACCTTATAAAGATTGTGGAGTCTCTCATTTATAGTAGAGAGCATCTCCTAAAATGAAAATCAAATGCAAGATTAAATGGAATGCAAATGTAAGGTGGCCATGTGAAGCACATGTGTCTAGATCTAAGATCCACAAAGCGAATCACATGATATGTGGCATGTGCTAAATGTGCAAGTCATGGCTAAGGCTAGATGCAAACTTGGTCTTGACTTTTGTAATTAGGCTTGAATGGCCAATTGCAAAAGCTAGATCAATTATGATTATGAACCAAAACTACTTCTAGTAATTTTACAATTTATTTTCAAAGCATGGCTTAAACAATTGGCCCAAAAATAAAGTCTAATCTAATGTCTTGACATGTCTCTTGTTATTGGGCCTTTGATTGGGTTTAGGCATTGAGGTGCATATGGGTCATGGAATGGGCCTTGACATTGGCCCAAGCTATAAGCCTTAGGGGTGGATTCATCAATTAGTACCAATTATAAATTGTTTTGCATATATATGAACCAAAGAAGAAGTGAAAGGTGCCAGTTAGATTCAATGAATCAAGTAAGAATTTTCCCATTCAATTCTGATTATTGCAATGGTGTTGGTGTTAGGCGCCAACTTAATTTTCCAAGTCTGGGGAAGTTTCTCTCTAGGCCGTTGGGTGTCAGGTTTGCCATTGGGCGCCACTTTTACAAAAAGCCCTTGGACTGGTTTTCGTTGGGCGAGCTTATGTCTCCTTAGGTTAAATTAGAATCAGGGAGCTCCCTGACTCTCTGACGTTGGGCACAATCTCATTGTTGTTGGGTACCATTTCTATTCTATGAAATTTGTGGATTGTTTTTCATAATTGAATGATATTATTGGTCATATTGATGTATTTGGTTATTAAAGTGAAAAAAGTGGTATGAATGGATGGCTTGTAGGGTATTTTTAGGGAGGAAATCCCATTGAAGGTGTTTCTTTAGTGTACACATTAATGTGGGTGTTCAGGGTTGAAGGTTATCCTGAAATTCTAATAACCATTCATACTCAGGAATAGTAAAATAAGTTATGTAGTGAGAGTTGTAGGAGGTTGTAGTTTAAAGGTTTTACCCAAATCATTGGCAATGCTTTACAGAGCAATCGAGGTCATCATAAGTGTAAAACTTCTCGAGATTTCACATTAATGCTTGTATGTATCCAGATAATTAAGTCTAGAATAGTTTGGTTGTATGTATGCTTTTGTATGATATTTGACTAACTCATTGCATTAAAGATGTATGTCGTGTTGTTTTATTTTCTTTGCAATGATCGCTTTATTAGTGTGAGCAGATGAAGTTACTAGTTTAGAGACATCTCTTATGGATGAGCATCCAACTATATGAGTCGACGGCGATATTGTATTATGTTTAGTATAGTTTCGAATAAAATCATAGTATTGTAGCTTGAAAATGTATATATCTGATATATTATTATAGTATTGTCTTTTGGATTATTGTACTAATATACGTTATACATTGGTTTATCTTATCTAAATACTCATAATGAAATGTTTATTTTAGTAGTATTATACTATTAAAATGAAATGTTACATCAATTAATAATGTTACCTATTTTTATGTGTTTATTGTCATGAATAAATCAATTATTTCCTAACTTTTATCTTATTTTATCTCAACTTTAGTGTGTTTTATATTATTTTATGTTTTAGTTGTCTTATGTTTATTTTGCCTCTATTAAGTGTGTTAAGTGAATAGAGAATAATCCTAATAGAAGAAAATAAACAAGAACTTGAGAAAAACTTATAAATGGTATACTCCTATTTTTTATTTTAAAAAACATTTTCATTTAGTTTCTATATATTTAAGTTTTAAAAATATTACACGTACTATAATATAATTCCCTTAAGAAGACATTGTTATTATCAATAATTAAGATTAATTAAATTTTAAATACCTTATAAATATAGCTATGTTTAACTAAATTTTTATTAGAAAAATTCATCATATTAAATTCTGAAAACTTTTTTTTTATTTATTTTCATTTAAGTATTTTATTTTATTTTGGTGGTTAACGAGATAACGTTAGTTTTCTCGTCTTCTACCTATCTCGTCTTCTACTTATTGATCAATATAATGATTTTTCTCATTAATCTTTTTCAACTTATCGATTAACTTATTATTGAATACGCAACAAGTTAGTTGACCATTGAATTGAAGCTAATTGGAAAGGAAATAAAGAAATTGATAAAAGAAAGAGAGATGAAAAGATAAAAATAATGATCTTGTCATCTAATTGATGACAAAAATCAAACAGAAAACATAATTAGATAAAACTAAAAATAAATTAAATATTTAATAAAACACAATTTTTAATAAATATATAATTAAAAATACTCAAATTTATAAATTACTTACCATTTAATTAAACCCAATAACTTGCTTATTTTGAAATTTGATATCCATACACATTCACTCATGATAACAACAACTACTTTAATAAATTAATAATCATAAAAAATTAAGAAAACATATATGTAGTTTAAGAGAATATAAAAAACTATAGAGAATGTTAATCGGTACCTCAAAATAGTAGTTGGTTTAATTAATTATAAAAATTTATAATTAATTATGATATTAAATAAATTTTGATGTAGTAATTATTAATACAGTTTTAATTTATTTAAATACAAAAATGTCATAAAAATTATACGGTTATAATTAATAATTTATTTGATGTATAAAAAAATATAAAATGATTAAATAATAAAATAATTTTAATGTTGTCGTAACATTTAAATAAATTATATTAAAAATATGACTGTTATAAAACTTTTTTATTAAAAAATATAGTATAAGATTCAAATAAAATTTAAAATTCTATATAATAATATTTATTGCTGTAATTAATAATTATTTGATACATAATGATAAATAATAAAATAATAAAATAATAAAATAATTTTAATATAGTTGTAACATATTTAAATAAAATTACATTAAAAATATAATTATTATAAAACGTTTTTTTAAAAGAAATATGGTATAATAAGATTTAAATTATATAATAAATTTTATAATGAAATGACTAATTCAGTATCATATTAAATAATAAAAAATCATTAAATAATTTATTTTAACAAATTAATTTTTTATTTAATAATGTAAAGTGTTTTCTCAATCATAAGTTATCATTATTCAATGTTCTTTATTTTTATTTTTAACTTATTTTACTATTGATAATGATATGTTGATAATGAAATGTTAGTGAAAATATTTCTACAACATTTTTTTTATTAAATTCCAAATGTTATGATTTTATTACGTAATTAAAAATAAGATAGAAAGTTAAATAGAAGTATGAATAAAATTGACGACTTTAAATTCTCTTATTTAATTAATTTAAAGTTATAATTATGTTAAAATTATTTTATTATTTTAAGGTTTTTTTATGCATCAAATAAATTATAAATAACGGTTATATAACAGTTATATAGTCATTTTTGTCTTCTAAGTATACCAAATTATATTAATTATTATTGAGGTTAAAATTCATTTAATATAATAATTAATTATAAATTATTGTAAACTTTAATACTTATTGGTTATATTTAATGACTGTTCTTAGAACACTAGTTAGCGTAACCCAAAGTATCATTGGTCCATTCTCAATGCTCTCCAAATATCATTTATTTATTTATTTTTTTGTAAATTATTAGGTGGTGTAAAATTTTAGTAATCCCAACTAATCTCGTCATTTCTTGGAACCATGAAAGGGTCATTGATATAACATTTAATTGAGTGTAGTATGACATGTAAATAAGTGTTATTAAGTAAAAAATATATATTGATCGAAAATCATAAATACTTTGTAAAGAATTTATGGATTTAGTATTTCATTGAATCCGGATTATAGATGAACTTCTTTATAAATACCAATTCATAAAAATCATTTCGTATTCACTTCTTTAAAATTTGATATTTCTTTTATAAAAAAAGTTAATGATATTTCTTTTATAAAAAGAATAATTATAGCCTTTTTTCTTTATAAAAATAATCATTATTTTCTTTATCCAAAAAGACCTTAGTATTTCTTTTCCAAATGTGTTTTCTCAGTGATGCTATTTGTATAATCGACTATAATAAAATACAATAAAATACGTAAAAATTACATAAATCTTATTATAAAAATTCAAATTATTATAAAAAAAATCATATTTTATTTTTAAATTAAACCATATATCTATTTTGTCTCTACATTTTATAAAAATCACGTAATACAAAGTGTTTTTGACGTAGTGAACGTAATTTATAGTGGACTATGATACAACTATACAACTTTTATCTACAATTTGTTGAAAATAATATTTTATAGAACTTTGATAAAGAATATGAGGGTGCAGAATGAAATATATGGATGTGCAAGAAGAGCCTCTGGGAAATTATTCAGCATACCCATCACTCAACCATCAATTTCTGCTAACAACTTTTGACCTAATTTCCTCTCTTCAGGTATGTATGGAGTGCAGTGAGAAAACATGGGGTACAGGAGGAAATTCCTTCAATTTAGTTAATTTTTTTGCCAAGGAATCTTTACCCTTGGGCTTCTGTTGCAACAACTACCTTGGGTGAAGCCCATTTACAGCCCAGCCTGGTTTTTTTTGGACCCAAACTGTCAGACTTAATTTCTCTTTCATTGGGAATTCCTGGCAAATTAAGTGAGTGATAGAATTCGAACTATTTCCAAATCATATGTCAAAATTCAGAATACAAGATATCTGTTTTATTGATTTTTTTTTATATAATTAACAGTTTTTTATTTTAGGTTTAAAAAGAACAAATCGAAATCTACTAGTTAAAATATTAGTATTTTGTTTAGACTAAACTGGATAAAGAAATGGAGAAGAAATAAAGTGAAAAAGTATTTTATTGCATAACTAGAAACAAAATGAAAACATTAGAAAAAATCATCTTTACTTATTTAAATAAGTGGAACAAATAATAAGCCAATCATTTTATATTAATTTAAAATTATTTTAGTTCATTATATTGTTCTTAAGGTAAATGATTTATTGTTTGAAATTCAATTCCTTATATTTTTCATTTCTTTCTTAAAGACTTTTGTATAGATTTGCATTTGGCGCATTAAAGAGCTGTTTTTTTTTTCACTTTATTCTTCCATTTTCCTGCTCGTCCATTCTCTTTACCAAATAATAGTCAAATTTATTTACGTCATATTTTTTTTGGATAAAATAATTTGCATGTCATTTTTTTAATAAAACAATAAAAAAGTATAGTTTTTCAATTATAGTTTCACTTGAATTTTATTAACATCTATTAATTATTCTAATAAATATTAACGTCAATCTTATTTCATGTGAAATATCCGTAACCTAATATTAAAGATACGGATTAAGAATAATGATTAAGAATAATGAATAATGCAATTTTATTTTTATAAAAGTTTATAGTTAATAAATTAATTTTGTCTTCAATAGGCATTAATGTATTTTTATTTTATTTAGAGGATGAATACGTTAATAAGTGTTATAAAATTGTAATATTCAAACCAAACAAGAAAAATTAATTTGAAAGAGTGACAAAAATCAATATGAAGAAAGGAAAAACTTTTCCATAAAAAATGCAATCTTTCCATCACAAGAATTTGGAAAAGGCAACAAACTTCAAAAAAAAATTCTTTTCAAGATTTAAAGATTGTACCTTTTAAATATTTGAAGCTTTCACATTTCAAATTTTCATTGAGAGACAAAAAAGTATTTTTCTTACTTCTTGATAAAGACGTTAGAAATACTAAAGTGATTGTTTTGTGTTTAGAAAACTATCGGAGGAATAAAAGACAAAAATGTATTTTTATCCTTAGAAAATCTGTTATACAAATTTATACTATTTTTATTAGTATAGTTAATTATTTCATATTTCAAGATAAATGTAGTGGAATCAGGATCATTAGTTATATAATAATGTCTTGTTTTAATTAGAATAAGGTTAAAATATTTTATTGGTCCACGCTTTTGTACCAAAATCTCAAATAAGTCATAAAATTTTTTTAGTCTCAATTAAGTTCATATTTTTGAAAATACGTACCAATTAGATCCATTTTGTTAGTATGGTATTAACAATGTTAAGGATGTGTCATGTATCAGCTCCTCATTTTTTAAAATTTTATATATATATATATATATATATATATATATATATATATATATATATTTTTTTTTTTTTATTTTTTTTTTTATATTTTTCATGCCACGTTTCACGTTAGTATTATGCCATGTGTCAAGTCAGTATGGTGACACATGTCAAGTCATTGTTTGAATATCAATTTGGTTCATATATTTGTTATTTTGATTCCATTTCAGTCCATAATTTTTTAAAACTTTTCTAATTTCATTCCTCCAAATTGAGACCAAATTTAACTTTTATATAAATGTTATAATGATATTTTTATTATATATTTTAACAATATTAAGTTTACTTAAATTTATATTTTACATTAAACTTTATTTATATTTTGTTTTAAAAATTTAAATATATTTATTTTAAATTGTTACAAAAAAATTTTAAATAATTTATATACAAATGTTAGAGTTGGTTTAAAAATAACAATTTTATAAATTTAAATATAATATTTTAAAATAAATAAATTGAGTTTAATGTAAAATTTTAATTTAAATAAACTTAATATTGTTAAAAATATGTCATAAAAATAGCACTTATAATAAAAATATCATTATGATATTTATATAAAAGTTAAATTTGATCTCAATTTGGAGGGGATAAAATTAAAAAAAAAACAACTGGAATGGAATCAAAAGAACAAATATATGGACCAAATTGAGATTCAGACAATTACTTGACACGTGTCACCATACTGACTTAACTCGTGGTACAATACTGGCATGATACGTGACATAAATAATTCAAAAAAAAAACTAAAAAGTTACAAAAAATTAGGAGCTGACTAGTATCACATCCTTAACATCATATAAACAGAATATACTTAATTGGTACACATTTTAAAAAATATGGACCTAATTGAAATTAAAAAAAATGTTAAGACCTATTTGAGATATTGGTACAAAAACGTAAACTAATGAAGTATTTTAACCTTAGAATAATTAACTATTTCAAATTTCAACTTAAATATACTGAAATCAATGATCATTAGTTATACATTAACTGATGTCTTTAGGCTACTATTATATATTTTTCCTTAATATGGATTATGAAGTTGTGTATTTAATATAATTGAAAAAAATTGATTAGTCTTAACATTATAATTTTATGAGTTCTGGTACTCATTAAAAATAATTAATAAACGTTGAATTGTATAAAAGTTCACAATTAAATGTGACATTAGTTAGAAGATAAAGTGTCCATAAATATTATATAAGTATCATTTTAATTTATTTGATGCATAAAAAAGTTAAAAAATAATAAAATGATTTTAAAATAGTTATACCTTTAAAATAATTAAATAATAAAATTAGTGTCATCAAATTTAACGTCTCTCTGCTATTGTTTAGTAAAATTTTATAATTAATTTTATTATTCACCTCTCAGTTTAATTTTCTATTTTTGTTTTTAATTACACAATTAAATCGTAACATTTTGGATTTAATAAATAAAACATAAAAAATATTTTCACAAACATACCATAACCAATGAGATAATCATAATCACTTCCAATAGTAAAATAAATTAAAAAAAAAGGTTGAATAATGATAACCTCTAATTGATGAACTTTTTTGTATTATTAAATATAAAATTAATTTGTTAAAATAAATTTTTTTAAAATAATTTTTTTTAATTTTTTTGTATATTATTTAATAAAAACATCATTACAAGTGAGAAAATCATTATCACCTACAATAGTACAAACAAAGTTAAATAATGACAACATGTGATGGGAAGAAAATTTAATATTATTAAATATAAAATTAATTTGTTAAAATAAAATTATTTATATTATTTAATATGATACTAGTCATTTCCATTATAAAAATTATTGTATAAAATTCTAAGTTTAATTTTAATCTTATTGTACTATATTCCTTTAAACTAAATTAGTATTATAATATTCGTATTTTTAATGTAATTTTATTTAAATATATTTCAACTACATTAAAATTATTTTATTATTTAATTGTTATATAACTTTTTGTATATATAAAATAAATTAACAATTATATACAATTTTATCCTCTGAATAAATTGAAATCATATTAATAAATATTAAGATTAAAATTTATTTATTATCACGGTTAACCGATTAAATGATTACTCACACATTGTCAAGTAGAATATCTATTGACGCAATTAATTACAACAAAAACCCGAATGGAATTATAATTTTTATAGGTAGATCGGAACTTTTGTTGTTTTTACACAGAAAAAATACATGTGTCCATAAAAAAAAGAAAAAACACTCTCAATTAAGCTAATACTATATACACTCTTCTCTGTTTCACTAACACACTCCCCTCTCAATTTATTTTCCCTAAGTAACCCAAAATACCCCTTTGTCTTTTCCACATTTGCCATCATTTTCACTGTCTCCCACTCACCAAATATTCCTTTTCTTGTCTATGATCCCCAAAAGGGTGAATAACACTTACAATAAAAGTGTCCACTTGGCCCAGCTCATAGATGGCCTTAGCCCATGTGAGGTAGGAAAAAAAAAACTCTCCATCAAAAAAGTTCACAAAGTAAAAAATTTCACAAAAGTGTTGCAGGTCAGGATCAACCTATAGGTTTTATTTTCAACATGAAAAATATATTATTTTTAAAATATATTATTATCTATGGGACAGACCCGATGATCCGAACGGGTCCAACGACCCAAACAAAAACAATGACCCAAACAGGTTCAACGATCCTGATAATCACGACGATCCAGACGGACTTAACCACAAATACAACAAATACTTCTAATTCACAAAAATGTTTAAATGAGTATAAAATATGTGCAATATATATTATCTTAATTTTTTTAAATAGCGATAGGAAGATAAACGATAAAATGTATTAGGTAAATTAAGTCATGTTTGATACTCTCAAATTCTCTCTTTTAGTCTATTACTTGTTTCTTTTAAATCAAAATATATTTTTCTATTATATTTTAGATTTTATATCTAAAGTAGCTAATCTATCGACACATTTATTGCTTTCATGAAAAAAATGTGCGAAACTTTAATTTAGTCATAAAGGATATCCTTATATTTCTAAAGTACCAAGACATAAATAATACTAGAATTGTTAAAAGAATTAACAATTAGTATAAATTCATTTTCTAGTCACAAGGAAGCACTTCTAACAACAACCAACTCAATATTCGTCAATATAGCACCTATGAGTTCAGTCTTCAGAACAATATCAATTTTAAGATAAAAAAAAAAAAAACTTATATTTTCATTTCTCTTTCCTCTAAACATACTGCACAAACCACAAAATCAATATATCCTTAAACAATATCATCTATATTACATTCTTAAAAACATCATTAATATTTATAAAATATGTTTTAATTATTAATTATACTAAAATAATTTAATATAAAAAGATAATCATTTTTTTAATTTATTTAATTAAAAATATTAAATAATCAATTAAAAAATTTAAAAATACATATATAATCAAATATTATATATATATAAGTAAAAAATATAAAAAATACCAATATATCTATATTCTGGATAATTTATAAAAGGGGTGATTTCTTTCTTATATTACCTGATCTATTTTTGAAAAGATTATGGATAAAATTAAATTGTATTTCGTGTATAGAACTGCATTATATTGAAATTACAATATTTTTAAGATTAAAATCTCTAATAATATTAACAACTTCGTATTACTTCAATACGAAGTCGTGTATTTCGTATACAATTTCTTCGTATTAAAAATAAATTCACTCATTTTGAAAATTAACCCTATATTCTCCATTGACAACATGTCATGTCGTGATCTATGTATGTGATTCTTCGATGTGAACTCAGCACCATAAATTTGAGAAGTCCTCTCAACAAAAAATGGTTGGTTCAGTAAATATTAAATCTATATTTCATAAAAGTACGAGTTCCAAAATACTTTAGTTTTACGAGTTTGTAAGCCTTAAATTTATGTTTAATACTTAGGTTTTATGAGATTGGTTCATGACATAAAATTAAAATTCTGGATTTAAAATAAGATTCTATATCATAAAAATAAAATATTATTATCTTATCTCGAAAGTAAATATTTTAATTTTATAAATTTTTAAAATCTTAAATTCATATAAGTTCTTCGGAAAACATCTCAATTTCATTTAATCATAATAAATTTTTATACAGAAAAAATTAATATTTAAATATAGCTGTGATGGATCTATGTTCTGATTGTTTGGTCGTTTCCTTAACGAGTTATGATGATTATAATGATTATAAGTGTTATTAAGTCAATTGTTAATCTCATTCCATCCAAATTAAGAAAATAGAACTCCACCTTTAATTTAATGGGTATTTTGAAAATTATTTGAGCTATTAAAATCATATTTAAAGTTTGGAAATAGTTAATAATATAGTTTTACTCTCACAAAAAATTATAGTTAACTCTAACATTAAATTAAATGAATTTTGATCACAATAATTATTAATACAATTTTACTTTATTTAAATAACAATAACAAAAATGTATATAAATGTAATTAATAATTTATTCATTCATTCAAAAATTTATCATCTTATCATCCACACATATTTAAAACAAACAAGGAAAACAATAATTTAAAGGAATGACAAAAAGTAATACATAAAAGGAAAAAAGATTTCATAAAAAAATATAATCTTTCCAGCACAGAAGAATTTAGAAAATACTAGAAATTTCATAGAGATTGTTTTTTGCAAAAATTAAAAACATACATTTCAAACATTCAAATCTTCACTTTTCAAACCTTTATATTTTAAGTTTCACCGTGAGATAGTCTTTAAGCGTCAGAATTTTTTTTTTATTGTTTCTTAATAAAGATTGTGAAATTTTATAATGTTTATTTTGTGTTTAGAAAATGATTGTAAGAATAAAAAAACAAAAATATAATAATATTTTTGTCTTTAAAAATGTTATATAAATTTATATTATTTTAATCAGTCAAATTAATTATTTCATATTTCAACATAAATACAGTTGAATCAATAATCATTAATTATACTTTAAATAATGTTTTATTTTAATTAGTGGAGTTAATTATTCCAAACTTCAATATATTAATATAGTATCATATAAATATAATTAAATATTTCTTTAAAATCATTATTAGAATTTGATAATTATATCATATTCTAAATTAACCAAAAATCACATTAAAAATTATATTATTTTTAAATGGTAACAAAATATATTTCATGATACTTAATTAGTTTATAAGAAGTATTTCATATCTTAATTAATACATTAATTTGATTAAATTATTACTAATTTAGTATTTAACCTATAAGTTAAAGAAAGGAGTTTGGAATAATACATCTTTTGATAGCAAGAGTAATGTAAATTATCCATACAAGTCACATTCATATAAATTTATATTTGTATGCATATATTAATCCAATAATATGATTCCTAGAAGTGAAAGTGATTAAGTGGTTTTCATTTTTGAGACAAATAGAAAAGATGTTTATTGAAAACATGTACATTGAAAACCAAAATGTATTTGGTCCAATGGTTGGAGTAATGCATGTGATTGGTGAAATTGTTGGTTTTTCCATGCTGCTATAAGAGAAAGTTTTGTGCTACAAGTTAATAAACACATTCATTACCATTAAATTTCTTCTAAATTTTGTGTGATTCAAGAGTTCTCAGGAAACTAGTAAATTTGCTTTATGGGATTGTAAATACATTTATTGGAGAGAGGTATAGAGTGGTCCTCTTAAAATCAGTCTTGTCCTTTTTTTTTTTCAAGTACCAACTTCTTTTTACGAAAATATTATTTTTGGAAAAATAAAATTAGGGTTAATCGTGTCATTTGTAATGAAACAGCTATCTGATATCATTTAATGTTTAATCTCAAATATGGTATATATATTTTGAAAATTGATGTTAAAGATCTTGTGATAAATAGAAATAATATGAATTTATATTATATAATATAAATGAGTATAAATATTATCTTACAATTGATATATAAAATTAATTTTAATTTAAAATTCATCTTTTCGAGATTAAATTTGATAAGCTATTAGTAAGGGAATATCTTTGAAGATTTTATTTCTTGTGTGGAAGATGCATACAGTACCTTCTGTTCAAAATTGTTCAAAATTTTGCATGAAGAAATATTATCCCAATTAATTAAATACATTACAAGATGAAAGATTTTTAATTATATTATAACATATTTGAATAAGAAATTTAAAGAGGATAATTTATTTTTATAAAAAAACGAGATGTTTTTATGATAAAAAAATATGTTGTTAGATAAAATTCTTTAAATACAATTTAAATTTTAAAATTTAAAAAGAGTAATTAGGTTAATAAAAAATTAAATTTTACTTAAAAAAGTAAAAGTATAATTTTTTTCTATTTTTAAATTTAATTATTTTGTTTTCGGATTTTCTCTTCAACATTATTCAAATAGTTACTTTTTTAGTTAATAGTAATTAATATTTTTCTTAATTATTGTTGATAATTTTTTTGTAGTTAAATTGTTAAGAATTTTTTATTGTTGTTGTAAATCATTTTTATTTCTCACCCGATAGTAGTGAGAGTTTTCTATATCAACATTGCAAAATCTATTTTCGATACGCGTAAACTAAATTTTTTATTCACATTTGTAATGTTTTTTCTTTCTTTTAAACCAATACAAACGTTAAAACATGGACAACTTTTTTAAACAAAAGAAAATATATAAATAACAAAATTTATTTGCTTTTTATTTATATTTTTCTTTTTTATTTATTATTTATTTAAATTCAAACATTAATATACTGTTATTGAAAATGTATCCTCGTTCATTTGAAATCATCAACTGATATACAACTTTGAAATATCTATAATAAAATTTAAAATGTTTGATTATAGAATAATTTATTATTGGTTGACGGTATAATTATTATTTTTTAATATGGTAATACATAATACCTATATCCTTCAATTTAATCTTCATTTTTAAAAAAATTTAACCAAAATAATAATAATTAAATAAAATAAAATAAAGAAAATAAGTGTTAATTATACAAAAAAAACACCATTTTTAAAAATCTTAAAAAATAATAATCTAAATTTTCATAAAATTTATTATTGTGAAATATATATCGTATCCATGATAAAAATATTTTAAAAAAACATCTCATTGTATTAGAAAACTTTTTCTATATGTTGAGCGAAAAGAAAAAACTTTTTCTGTTATTGATTCAAAAGACATGACCACAAATTTTGGACTTTGTGGCCCAATTTCAGTTTTATGCAAAAGCCACACGCACGGTAAGCGAGTGTCTCACATGTACTATATTGTTTTTCATTTTTCTTATAGATTTTTCCTTTTTTGCACCAAACTCGGGTTCATAACTAAATTTGACATGTGACAACACGTAAGTATGTACAGACACATTGACAAAAGTGTTTTAAAACAGCATAAAACTTTAAGAAAATAGATATACATATTTAAGTTACATAAAATTTAAGAATGCAGACTAAATATATTTAAAATTATAAATATTTTTTTAATAGTAAACTGAATTTGAAAAAATAAGAAATAAAATATTACTCACGTCCTCTCAAGGAACATTATTTATTTATATCATTGAAAATAAATTATTACCATGAAACAAACGTATTATACATGAAAGAAAAAAAAAAGTATAAAATATGAATCTTTTCAATGAAAAAGTCACATGATTGATAAAAAAGATAAAATTAGTAATAGATATAATATATTATGTCAAAATAATGTAGTGTTTGTTTTAAAATATTTATAGTAAATAAACTCACGTTACAAATAATGTAGTGTTTGTTTTATATGTTGTAACATAGATGCAACAACATATACAGATCAAACAATGTACGCTTTTCAATTAATTTTTTTGGAAATAATTTATGTTTTTAGTAAACTATACATTTCTTTTGTCTATACTTGCAATATATTTATTTTAGAAACTAAAATCAAGATATCTGATATTGTAGCAGAACTTCAAGAAGAAACGAAGATAATTAATGTTCTCTTGCAATATCTTTCTTCTAATTGTTTACATAATACATTTTAAAACTGCAATCTTACTAATCAAAATATTAAGATATAATATATTATATTGTTATGAAATAAAGTGAATAACATAGAGAATGACGACAGATAATAGAGAAGAGAAAAAAACAAGAGAGAATAGAGAATGAGAGAATAGGGAGCAACTCATCTGTCTATTATTATTGATAGGAAGAGTCCTATTTATAGATACAATATGTAATCCATAAAGGAAACAAATCAACTTAGTTAATACAAATATTTACCATAAAGAGTAATGAATCATATGAGTAAATATATCAAATCAATGGACAATCATTAATTCATAACACTCCCCCTTGAGTGTCCATTGATAAAGAATGTGCCTCGTTAAAACCTTACTAGGAAAAACCCTTTGGGATAAAAAAAAACCTAGTGAAGGAAAAAGAGTACAACATTCTGTATTCTTTAATACAATATTGT
>Ga0214542_1000933_pt1 | contig 57400 bp, 36 predicted proteins | sample CNSS1metaG_FD_160096 | JGI IMG/M metagenome (GOLD analysis project Ga0214542, IMG submission 160096) | Root nodule microbial communities from cowpea collected in UCLA plant growth center, Los Angeles, California, USA - CNSS1 | ecosystem: Host-associated > Plants > Roots > Nodule | place: USA...
CTCTCTCTGCCAAACTAAATTAATATTTCGCTGTGGTTTTTGTGTTAATATTCAATTTCCGTGTGGTTGGTTGGTTTTTTGGAAGTGTTTGTAGGAAAAAGCATGTGGAAAGCAACTGAACCATTTGGAATTTATGGGAATGATGAGGTGAAGTGGTAAGTGGGTGAGCGATCACTTGTAATGATCCGTGTAAAAAGGTTATTCATAATTTTGTGCAGGTTTGTGTGCATGTGACCACTGTTAGTTCCCTGGAATATATGTAGCTGAAGTGACTTCTAATTGTCAGTTACTGTCAGTTCTTCCCCCACTTTAATTATTACCTTACACTTCAATTTTCCTCTCCTTTGATTCCTCTCACCACAAATAAATCACACTCTACTGTTCCTATAAAATAAACTTCTAACAAATTACTGTTTTTCTTGAAAAGAAAGAAACAACTTTGTCTGTATTTGCATTGTCCCTTCTTTTTGAAACCCTAGCACATAACATGTTTTTGTTTGTTGCTCAAATCTAACTATCACATTTGAGATGGTGAAATTTACATATATTGTTGAAGGTACTATAGTGTTTGTATTTTTCAACATCTGTCCTTTGCTTTCAAATGATGAACTGCATGCAGTACTAACCAAACTAATAATTCAAGAAAAATCTTATTCTCATTCACACCTTTTCACAATAATTTTATTCTTTTCATCACATGGAAGTTTTATCTTACACTTCTTTCTCCTTTTTTATATACTGCGAAAATGTGAAAACAACCATTACGCGTAAATTTTATGCTCGTAAGAGAAAGGTTGAAACATCAACATGTTCAAAAGAGAAGAAGAAAAAAGAAAAGATAGTAACATGCAACTAGATATAACATTAGTATTCAAATTAACATCTCATGAACATAAACCTAAGAATTCTACTGAAGGTGGCTTTAGGTTAGGCGAGGAAGGTTCTGGCCTATTTTCTATGAACCTCTAATAGGAAAGGGGAAAGATAAAGGTAAAGACTGACATTCCATTACAACTTCTTCTGTTTGTCTTATATACTAAATAACTTTCTGTGGCTTCCCCAGCCTGAGTTCAAGATCTAAGTCTTCCATTCCAGGCTTGAGTCCAAGTACAAATTCTGCAGAATGAAAAGTTAGGTGTCTATCACTTGAACATGGCTTGTGGAAGACAGGCAAAGGAGGCATAGAAGTCTTTGATCTTTTATAACTGATAGCTTCGTCCCCATATGATTCAATTGGTAACTTTTGCCCAAACACTGAACTTTGTCCCACAGACAAACTTGTTTCAACATAATCATTGCAACCCGAACCTTTTAAAAACTGTTCCCTTCCATTCACTGGAGACCCTTTTGGTTCTGAATCAGAAGAACCCATGTGGTGATGCCCCCAGCTAATTGAAGACATGGTAGGCTGATGATAACAATTTTCTTGAGTGGATATAGTTGAGGGCCTAGAAGATGAGGCTTTGCTTGCTGCAACTGAACCTGAAAGGTTAGAGTAATTATACAAGGCAACAATATCTAGGTGAGAGAAGCTCCATCTCTTGAGAAAATTGAGCACTTGGTGACTTACAATCATTTTTGTTGTGAAGATGTTGAAGAGATTCATTATGGTGACTAAGGCTTTGTTTGAGCCTAGCCCTGTCCCTCCTGTGAACATTCATGTGTCCCCCTAGAGCCTGAGCAGACCTAAACTCTCTTTTACAGAAATTACAGGAGTAAGATCTTGGAGGCCATATGCACCCACCAAGTATCCTAGCAGCATCTTCTGCAAAAGCTCGTTCCTCCCATGATGAGTTGGTGTTGGTGTTGCGGGCTCCAAATGGTTGCTGAATATGTGAGTTCAAGATTTGTTTTCTCTTGAACCACAACAAGTACTGAGAATCCTCCATGTTTATCAGCAGCAAGGAAAATTAAAACCTGTTGGGAGATGATAAGAATGAGAGTGATGAGAAAGAGGTGTGGTGGAAGAAGCTTTATATAAAGAGAAAATTAAAGGATGGCTAGGGAGGGAATTGAATATGAATAGTTTAGGGTTGCATGTCCTGGTTATTATTATATTTGAAAGCAACCTAAGAATCTATGGGGGAAGAGAAAAAGGTTATCTGAAAAGGTCTTGTTATAAGCCCTGTGTCTTGCCTTTAGTACTGAAGCTTTTCTGTTGTTTTTTTGCTTGGTTTACTTGCAACACAGTCTTGGGAGGGTCCCATTTATGCAACTGTCTAGCATCATATTTGATTCACACGGATGATGGAGATAACGGTTATGAGAGTAAGAAAATACATTTAAACTGTTTCTCTGAAGCTTCCACCAAACCCATATGCATGGTAATACTGTTACACTGTCCAGTGTTCTCATTATAACTTCTACTATGTAGCACGCACACAAAGTACCACTCATTTAAACTCGTGTCTAGTATTTCTGTTCCACTATAGTAACTACTTTATTCATTACACCATGTCCCTCACCACAATAAAGAATACAAATTGCATGTGAGGAACAAACAAAATCTCCATAAAACAATTCGTACATGTTGTAGGTATATAGGTTGTTTTTCTTACACCAAAAGAAAAAGGTTATAAATAAAAGAAATTATCTTCGTAACACTTTAAATGCTATATATATACCAATATCAATTCCATAAATCGACGTGCATGGAAACTCCACCAACAGAAAAGGGCAACTAATTACTTTTGAGTTATTGCTAAAGCTCAGAAAAATACAGTATTTGACAATTTCTTTGAATATTAGTGTTGAATTCATGAAGAAATGATATATTAAGTTTGAGAAGAAGCTATATATAAGAGCCACCGCTTTGTTTGGATTATCTAAACACCCTTTCCTCTTGCATCTGTCTTTCAGAAACACCCAAAGAATCTTTTAGGCTTTTTCTCCCATATCACGTTAAGCTAACAAGTCAAATTAAGAAGTCAAAATAATGATGTATGATTGAGTTTTTTCTCCCTGTCTCTCATTCACACAGTCACACAAGATTGAGACAAACACACGAACTAGTCAATTCAGGGCAGATTAAATTGGTAGCCCAAAGTTGATTCGATTTCACTCAATTCTTCTAAAGTAGTATAAGAAACAACAAATAAAGATTAAAAAAGGAAGCTAATATAAGAAAAAACATTTCTTTATCTTTCAAATGTTGAAACATCTGGGTTTTTATATTAGGTAGTGAATTGGCCTCTTCCAATTATAATGTATATTCAGTGGCTATGTTTTCAAACGAATTATCCGTGTCATCATGCACAGCAAATTGGTATAAACTAATTTTTAGGTTCTTTGTCAGTTTATTTTTTTAATGTTTAGTGGACTTTGTTGAGGAAGAATATAGTTACCCAGGGCGTATTTATATTAAGAAGGATTTCAATTATTGGTTAGACTAATGAGTGATTGAATTATGCACTCCGAGCCCCACAAGGTAGTGATTGAAATTAATATTATTAGTACCTAATCCTTGTTCTGAAGCAAGAAGTAGTGACTTGTAGAAGTGAGCAAGTGAAGAAGGATGTGCCTAGCTACCATTTGTGCTGCTACCTATGTTTTCATGCTAGTGTTCCTGCACACGTGGATCTGGAAGCCGATTAAGATACGACAACTAAATATATATATATATATCATATTATTTGGTATTGAATTTCAACAGCAATACACTGTCGTAATTTATCATGTAATTGCTTTTCCAAAACTTATGATCAATCACGATCAACATATCTGCTATTGCAATAAAGAAAATGGATATCCGTACCAAATCCAGCATGTAAATCAATAACTCACTGAAACTATACATATAAATATATGTATGTTCTTCTGAGTATGCTTCTAAGCAATAAACAAGTTTTAAGAACTTTATGATGGTAATATGATGTGGGTGTTGTGTTGTCCAATTGTGTTCGTCTAGAGCATTAATTTGCGGTTGCATGAAGGTGATTTCGTATACAGGTTTGGTCAAACGAAAAGAAATATGTTGCATTCAGCAGTTGAAAAGACAGTGAAAAGAGATTATATGAACTGGAAAGTTAGCTAATAAAACTTGTAAAGATGGTTGCAGACTATTGATACACTGTAGTAACCCAGATTCAACATGTTTCATGAAGAAGAGAGACAAGAAGAAGCATGAAACAACTATAGTATTTATTGATCAGTATAATCTGCTATACAAAAGTTGAAAAGTTCATTTATGTACACAGCAAAAAATAACATAAAGAGAAAAACCAACTAGCAGATTCTGATATAGTTGTTTGTTATCAATTATTGAAAACTAACTATAGCTAAGATCCCCACAGGGGTGATGATAAAGCTTGTGTGTAAATGTGAGAAACTTTGAGGAAATGTTACTTTGTTTCTTGGATCTCCATGAAATTTAGGGATGATCCAAAATACGCCACGAATCAACGATATTCATTCACTCCAACCCAATTTGAATCGATAAAATTACCATTAGAGAAAAGTATACATGGAAATTATGTTAATTCTAGTTTAACCTTGTGTTTGGATGGAGCATTTCAACAATGTTTAAAAATTAAAATGTTTTGCATTTGAATTGCTTGCAATTGAATTCCATTCATTTTCTAAATAACTTGTTTGGATAAAAAAATAAAAATACCTTACATTTCAATTTCTTGTTTGGAAAAAAAAATTGAATTTATTGTGAGATAAAATTTAATTTTAACAATATTTATTTTAGGTTTAATTATGTTTTGAGTTAATCATAAATTTGGAAACCTGACGATCAAGAAGGGCATGACGACACGGACGGGTCCGACGACCCAGACGGGTCGACGATCTGGTCGGGTCCGACAACCCGGACGGACCTTCCAAACCGTTGGGTCCGTTCGGGTCGTCCGGCTCGTCCGGATAGTTTGACCCATCCGAGTCATCGGGCTCGTCTGTGTCGTCGAGACTGTCCGTGTCGTCGGGCCCGTTTGGATCGTTGGGCTTGACGGTTTGGAAGGGCCCGTCCAGTTCGTCGGGCTCGTTCGGCTCGTCGGACCCGTCCAGGTTGTCGAATCTGATCTGTCTTGGTCGTCGAGCCCGTCTGGGTCGTCATACCCGTTTGACAACTCTACCAGAGAGTATAGAATGTGAGGTTGAGTGAGAAGAATTTCAAATTTCACCTATTTTGAGGGTATTTGAATTTTTACTAATTTAGCTAATTGAAATCCTTCAAAAAAATGTTTGCATTTGAAATGTTTTTTAATTTTTGTATCCAAACAAAGCATTTCATTACAAAAAAATCTAAATTCTTCAAAAAAAAAATAAATTGCTTCATTAAAATACTCTATCCAAACACACTCTAACGCTATTCTATGTGTGTGAATATTTTGAAAATTTTTTGAAAATTTTGAAAATTTTTGAAAATTTTGAAATAACATGAAATATTTTCTAATGAAATAACATGAATGTGAATATTTTGAAAATTTTTACTAGCTTCAATAGCCTTTAGAAATTGTCATACTTATATATTCATGTGTTTGGATTTGTTTTCTTATTACTATAAATCATCAGCCTTTTAATTGTTCAAAATTACCTGTTTTCTTTATCACATTGATGGCCAAAAATACTTCAAATGTATCATGTTGTTTTATACATTTTTTGGACCCTTACGGTTTAAAATGGCATCCATATTGTTTTATAATTCAATATTTTTCATTTAGTGTTGCCTCAAATTTATTTATCCATCTCTCTCAATTTTGAGTCATGTGTCTTGAAGGCTACTTTTAACACAGATCTTACTCAATTCTTAGTTTGATTTAATTTATAATTTGAATTGAGTGACTTCAAGCATAGAAATTAAGTGTACATATTTTCAGAACATACAATTCAAAGTGAAAGAAAATTAAATTCATAGAATCGTGAGCTTCACCATGGTAATTGGGAAATAAAAAGTTGAAAATCAAAATAAAACAAGTTAATAATATTGGTCGTAAACTTGAATCCAATATTATAGTTGTTGATTGTTTTGGTATTGTAAATTAGTTGTAGTATTTTGGGTCTTGATCTGTTTTAACTTTGCATTGTATGAGTGAGTTTTAGTGGTAGTTTTAATTCAATTGTTCCTCTCTTGTCTTCTAAAAGTAATTTAATCTTACTCTTAACTCTCTCTTTTTCACATCTTTCTATTTGGTTTAGCCATATTTTATGTTTACAATTTTAGTTTGTTTTTAAAATTCTTGAAGTTTTGTTTTGCTTGCTTTGTCATTCTTGATTTTCTTAAATGTTTAGGTTGAAATTTTTTCATTTGAGACCTTGAAATATGAAATTGTACTTACAAATAGAGATAGAGTTAAAATTGAGTGATGTACCTATTGTTACTACACCCTAGACATAATAGTATACTAGTTGAGATCAAAATTGCATTTTTTTCTAACTTGTTATTGCTTCCTTGCTCAGTTTATTATCCTCACAAGATTAGATAGCCCACTAAAATAAATGTAAATAGTAGATAGAGATTACAGAATTTAATATTTGATGAGAATCTTCATTAAATCTGCGCATCAGAACAACTCAAATATATTTGAATCCAAACAAAGCCAAAACTGATAATGAGATGGAAATGATTGTAGTGTGGAAATGTATATATTCACCCTCGTGGATGAAAAAAAAAATGAATTCCGTTAAAAGTAGACTTTAAGTATAATTCAACTCCACAACATCAGTTTGTAAGGTGAGGTTTGCACCTTACTTATATATTATGAATTTGTCTTTATCTTTAGTTGATGTGGGACTTCTAACAACTTATATATTATCTCACTTATATATGAAATTGCCTTATCTCTTGTAAATGATCCGGTAGTGACCCGATAGTGGATGAAACAGAATGTTCAAAAAGGTTCACTAAAATAGACTTTAACTTGATTTTAATACTATATTAAAAATAAACTTTAAATCTAATTCAATCGTAAAAAATCAACTTGTAAAATAAAAATTACGCCTAATTATATATTATAAATTCACCTTTTCTTTAATTCACATGGACTCCCGAGATATTTGTAAATTTATTACAGAAAAGAAGAAGGTGGCTGAAGTGAAAGATAAAAGATGAGAATGGTTTCGTGTGAGTAGTGTCTGCATAATAGTTGTTAATTAATTAAGTACAGGAAATTATTTTAGCATGCCTACCTAATTGCAGGGTGTGCAGAGTGAGAGAGAGAGAGTACTGTGATAGATAAATTTAATAACTGCTTTCCAACAAAATAAAAAGGTGAGTGATGTATGCATGTGTTCAACATTTATTGAACGTGACATGACACTTGCTAATCAACCATGTACCTTTCTTAATTATATTTTATTTTATTAAAAATGTAATGTGTAGAGAGAGAAATAGAGGAGTAATTGGACACAGGAAAGTAGATCATCATGTCAGTTCCAATCCGATTGACGTCAAAAATTCAAATAATATTTTATGTCAAAAAGACAAATGCTGTAAAATATTCCCAACAGAGTCTTTTAAAATCTTGGATAAAATAGTCGCAAAAACTGTACCCAATATACAAAAGCGGCCCAATTGAAAAACTGCGAACAAATCTTTGGGAATGGCTAATTACAGGCCATTTCTTCCTGTTACTTCTTTTTTTTTTCATGTACCTCATAAAATGTATTATCTCAATTTTACCACTCATAAATATATTATAAAATAAATAATAAAATAAAAAAAATTTAATCGGGTGGTCAATCCAAAATATAATGCGGATCTAAAAGTTTATTCCGAATTTTTCAATCTAAAACTTTGATTTTAATGTATTATTGGATTGTCTAATTCAAAATCATTTGGAAATGCATTTTGAATTGATTAATCCAAAATTAAGGTGTCAATTTTTAATTGACGGATTCATAATGTATTTTCAGATCAGGAAAAGAATTCCAGATCGGTCAATTCGGAATCCGCTGGTATACTTCATTTTTTTTTCTTCAATAAATGTCGTGTTTTGTTTTACAGTGAACGTTGTTTTCGTGTTTTTCGGATGGAAAAATAAAGGAAGAGATGGGAGACAAATACCAATTAGGGTTTTTAGAGTGGGATTATTAAAGTTAGGGTGTGCAAGAAGAAAAAATAGAGGTGCGGGAAGAAATGGCCTAATTACACTCCCAATAAAGCATATTATACACTTAGATGCCTTAGAGAAAAAGACTAAAACACAATGACATACATAGATACATTTACAAATTAAGAAAAACGATTGCATTAGTTAATATAATATATTGAACTCCAAGTGTATAGTCCTTTCGTAAAATACAAGAGTTATTAATTTCTTACTTTTTTATAGCTGTAAACTTCCATCATAAACTAAGTCCTTGAAATTGGGTATTTTTGGAAGAAAAAAAAATATAGAAAGGGACTGTACCTAAGAACGAAGGACGTGTGTTTAGCAATTACCCAAATGACTTAGTCAAATGAGGTCAGTAATAAGTGTGCGCCCCAAGAGTGGTTGCTTGGAGCATTGAAAGATGCAATTTGATGGAAATAAAGGTAAGACTTTTAACTATGACCTACTTCATTCAATAAAGCATCCCTTTAAGATAGCAATGGTTGTTGAAACCCACAACACCTTGGTCCTTCATTTTGACATTCAACAACTTAAAACCAATCAACTACCCACAACAACTCAAGGAACCGGCTCTATCAAATGCTGAAACACCAAATTCTTTAAACTATCTCATTCAAATTTTATTCTTCATTCCATGTATGTGAACATATATCTATTGAAAAGGGTAAATCCTTTAAGTAAATATTAAAATCTTAAGAAATTAATGGATGACACGTGATTCATTCAAAGAAATCCCTCATGAAATTTAAAGCCAAATCATTATTGAAGTCATATCAAATAAAACATGCCCCTTAATTATGGTAAAAGGTAAATATGATAGATAGAAAGAGAGGGTGGTGTTTATTATTTAATCGAACATGTGATACATAATAGACATCAAAGAGTAAAAATAAAAATTCACCGATAAATAACCATTATCAAATTATTAAATGAGTAAATTATAATATATGAGAAAATAAATATTTTATAAGGGAGAGGTCGAGAATATGTATTTAATATTTTATTTTTAGATATTAAATTATTTAAATTTAAAAAATTATAAATTATAAATTATAAATATTTTATATTTAATATTATGTAACATTTTATCCTATATAAATAAAACTAAATAGCATTTATTTTATTATATATATATATATATATATATATATATATATATATATATTATATCTCTTATATTTTTTTATAATTCTAAAAATATTCAACAGAAGATTATTATATTAAAGTAATAATAATATATAAAAAATAATTTTAAAGATAATCAGGTTATTATGTTAAAAATAAAAATTGAGCATGGAATGTGGTGATGCATGGTTGACATGAACATCGATCGCATCCATGTATGTTGGTTACGCTGTATGCATCCGTATGATGTTTTGTCGATAGTGTACATCTAACTTCATTGCCTCTGCAACCAACACACACCATAGCTCAGCATTGTCGGAAGGATCGAGAAAAGACAATTTTTCTTTTAATATATATACATAATATGGCATGAAATATGAAAAAAATTTGTAAGAGAAATAAATATGAAAAATATGTAAAATTCAGTAAATTTGTTCTCATCAAATTAGTCTCTATCAATATGTTTGTTTTTCACCTTAAAGGTACAGACATTGTTAAAACATCATGGGCAGAATATTATATTAGTGATTAAGAAAATATTTATTATTAAGAATAAAAATATTTATGAATTATGGGATTGATCTGAAAAGAAAGTTAGAATTAAATAATGGAATTGGGAAAAGCAAGAAGAGTGAGGTTAATAAATATAATAAGATGAGAAAGGTAAAGAAAGTAGGAATATGAAAAGGTGAAAGGTGTTGCTTAGCAGAGCTATGATAAAGAGGATTGGTTGGTGTGCCTTGTTGTCATCTTCTCCTTACTCCATCTTTCTTATACTTCTCCAATATCACACATTAAAAAACTCTATCATTAATTCTGCAATTTCTTTTTATAAAATATTTTTGTACTCTTTTATAAAAGAATGTAAAAGTTTTTTTAAGTGTTAGAATTTTTTAAAAGCACTTCAAAGTCCCTCCATGAATTCTCTCTCTTAATTCTAAAGGTAGGATTTTTATCTATGTTTTTGTTTTCTAATATTGTTCTAATTTGTTGTTTCCTATAATCAGTTTTTAAGTTATTATTATTATTATTATTATTTTATTATTATTATTATTATTATTATTTAGGAGTAGTAGAATGGGTTAACCTATTTATAGATCACAAACCAGAAAATACAGTATATGAACGGCCACAAGCCAACCCATTTTAATTGATTTTAACATACCACTGATTAATCAGTGGCCAAATCCGATAGACAAATAAGGCGAGTTGATATAGGTTAATGGGTTAAAAATTCTGATTTGGTCCACCATTTTTTCTATTGATCGATGGATTGTTTTATCGGATTAAGTCTATTTTGTCACCCTTATTATTATTTACTCTTTTACAAATAAAGTATTTTTTTACTATAATAGTTTTAAGTAACATGGTTTAAACTATCTATAATTATGAGTTAAAAATATAACTCTTGTATATTATATCAAAAAATTATAATGTATTAAAAACTATTTTGACCTCAATTATTTATAGAGTTTTGTACTCAATTAATTATCATAATTGGACCTATCCGACTCATATTTACAATATTATTGTATTTTTAATAAATTAAAAGGTTTAAAAAATCAAAGATTCAAGTATGAGATCTACATAATATACTAATATTCAAAATAAGAAAAATATAATATATGAAAGATATATTATTTTATACTTCATAAAAACGAAATCAATTTATAATAACATAATCCATTAGTAATATTTATTTGTTATTCTTAAACTTTTAAGAAAATTATAAATATGTCACCACATTTTATAAAAAAGTACTCACTGTATAACCACAAAACCTCTTGAAGATCGACAAATATTTACAAATAGACTTTCTTATTGTGGTGATTCAGAACCAGGTTACACATCAGATCAACCCACCTCGAAGATTATTTAGCCAAATCCAGTAATAATCTTTTCTTTTGTTAGCAAATGTTAATCGTTAGTTTTTGTTATTGAAAGAGTTGAACATACAACTTCTCTCACCCTTCTTCTTGAATCCATAAAACAAAATTAATCTTGTTTCTTTAAATTGTTAACTGAGAATTCGATCACAACCTTTTGCCAAATCCAGTAACAATAATAGTTTATATTGATTTTTTAATTTTTTTAATCGAAAATATATTATTTATTTGTTATATTAATATTTTATTGCTATATAATTATTTTGAAATTCCTTGTTCACTGTATAATTTACTTTTACTAAAGATACCGAATTATTACAATTTATTGTTCAACATTTTATGATTAAGAGTAATAATATATCGTAAGTAACGTTGATTGTACATTTGATTATTTCCTGTCATACCACTGATTGTTCAAGAGGGTAAAACTGTATTTCATTATATCAGGGTAAACTTAGTACTGTGATTTGTTTTTCTAAAACGCTTGCAATCATTTAAAATTTCTAAATCTATAAAATAAGTAACTATAATCGCACAAGTTTTTTAACTTTTCTAGAAAAAAAAAACATTGCTTTTTTACCTCTTCTAAAAGATTTATATTATATTATATATATATATATATATATATATATATATATATATATATATATATTTATTTATTTAAATTCCAATTGATTATACCCATAAGAGACTGATATGATGTCAATAAAAAATATATAACTTAAGCTTTATTTTTTATATTAAATATAAAACAGTAGAAAATAATATAACATTATGAAAAGGAAAGACACGCGTGCTTTACGGTATAATCTATAACAATATATAAAAAGTATTTTTCTTTTTGTGTCCACATTTCAAAATACTAATTTTACCCTTTAAATATAATAATTTATTAAATTTTTAAAAATTAACGGTTAATTTTACAAGTTTTTTATAAAATCGGATGTCTTTACTTTTTCTTTTTCTTTTATTTATCAATGGTTATTTTTTCATCTGTTATGATATATTTCACTTTATTTTTAATAAATATAATTTTAATTTATATATTAACTTAATAACATTACAATATTATCACCTACTAATATAATATCTATAACAATATATAAAGAAGATTCTTTTTTGTGTAAATACCAATTTTACCCTTTAAATATAATAATTTATTAAATTTTTAAAAATTGACCGTTAACTTTACAAGTTTTTTATAAAATCGGATGTCTCTACTTCTTCTCTCTTTCTTTTATTTATCAATGGTTATTCTTTCATCTGTTCTTATATATTTCACTTTATTTTTAATAAATATAATTTTAATTTATATATTAACTTAATAACATTACAATATTATCACCTATCAATGGTTATTCTTTCATCTGTTCTGATATATTTCACTTTATTTTTAATTTATATATTAACTTAATAACATTACAATATTATCACCTACTAATATAATATCACGCATATTAAAAAAATGAATACACGCATTCATTATCACGCCTGTGTTTACGTAGAACACAATTTTTAGAAACTAAATATATGTTAAAATTAAATAGTCTTGACCTTTTCTTTTATCTACAACATAAAAATAATCATATCTTGATAATGAATTAATATTCCCATTTTAGCAATCATCTCAAATGGAAATTATACATAAAAATTATATTTAATAAATTAATTGAAATCTTTTTCTCAAAAAATACAGTGAAAAAGAATAAACTTTTTAGAGGACATAAAAGAATATTTTATATAATTATTTATTTCTTCTTTCTTTTGTCATTCATCATCCAAACAAACGGAGAAGAAAACATAATCCGAGTGTAATTATTTTAATTAAAAAAATAAGCACATTTTTATTATCAACTGAGTCTTGTAAGTCTGACACTCACTCATCATTTTCTCGGATCTCACACATCACTGTCAGAAAAGAGTCACGTTTTATTGAAAGCCACGCGTCATTTCAAGATTCAACTGAACTCTTCTTTATATAGTTCCTTATCAATTTAGAATTTAATTAAAAGTATTATTATGTTTTCTCATGATTAGACATCAATGCAACTTTGACGGAACATAATTATTTTTTATTAAATTGACATTTTGATTACCACAACCTATTCCAAACAACTTTTTTTCTCAATTTGATGAAGAATATATGCCATTTATTGTTAGTGGTGGCAATACCACTTTTAACTTTGAAAATAAAAAAAGCATTTATTTGAAAAAATAATAATAAAAGGAAAAGACACTTAGAAGAACAACCTCTTGGAAGCAAATTTATATGAATGTGTATCAGTGTGAGTGCATGATGATGCCACAGAGCATATTACATGACACATTACCATGATGTTCCATAACCGACCCCTCAAGGTCCCAACAAAAAATTGAGTCATTCCTCTCACTCTTCTTCTGTGTAAATGTACAATGTTCTCCTTTATATGCAATGGGAACACCAAATCATGATCTCAGACAAGTTCTGAGGATTCTGCACCATAACAAAACCAAACCAAACATAAAAGAAGAAGGAGAAGGAGAATTCTGTTGAATGATGGGAACCTATCCTTCTTCTGCTGATGGAGTATGATCAGAATCTACAATTCTTCTACTTTTTTCTTCTGAATCTTCATCATCGTTATTTTCTTTTATTATTCATCGGGGTCATCGACATCATCATCCTTTCATGTGATGTTTTAACCTTTATGTTTATGTTTTTTTTGGATTTCTTTTTTTTTTTTTTATAATTTTTGTTTCATTGCAGTGAGTTGTTCTGGAACAAGAGACAGAACAGGTTGCAGTTATAAAACGTCATAAATTGATGCAAAGGGGAGTAGCAGGATCGTATAAAAGAAGTGTTTCAGTTTGATCTTTAAACTGAGGTATGAAGTGTTTGAACTTTTTTCTGTTCTGTTTTCAGTAATGGTTGGAGTTTTATTTATACCTCTCTCATGTCTATTTTTAAAGAAAACTATAATATATCCTCGTTACATTATCACTCAAGCTTCTTTCCAAAAGGAAAAAAGATTGTTCCAATTTTTTTCACAGTGGGAGATGGTATGATCTAAATTTATCATGTTAAGAAATGCATTTTATGTGAATTATGACTATGCAAAAAGGGACTGTTACTACTAGTTTCATTACTATAAAATTAAAGTTCCGTGAAAAAAAATATTTTTATGAATTTACTTGTTCATAACAACTTTTTCAGTTTGTTAACCCCAATAATATGGAAAATGATATCACTTGCTCTGTCTTTTCCCCCAGGAATTCTCTTACAGTGCAATTCAGTTTATTTACGAAAAAATGCATAAAATAAAATAAGATAGCAAAGAAATTAATATTAAATTTTCTCTCAAGTGAACTTCAATCTAGAGGCTTTTTTGGGAAGATGATAAAAACAGAAATATTACAGAAGATGATGAAAACAGGTACTTATGATATCTGTGTTGTGTTCTTCTGTTTTGCAGTAGATTAATTTCACTTCTCCTTCCCTTTGTGCCTCCCTTTGAAAATAAAACTTTATCTTGAAATGTTCGGTTTTGCCATGAAAGCTGGTTACTAGAAATTGAAATTGCAGCTTGATTGTCCACAAATATCTTTGTGCTATACTTTTGTTCCATATGCAAATCTGCCAACAGCTTTGCAATCCAAAGAGCTTGATTAACTGCAGCATTTGCAGCCACATATCCTACTTCTGCTGTAGATTGAGCTATGAATTATTGCTTCTTTGAATGTCATGAAAAATTACAGAACCAGAACTAAAATGATAGCCTGAAGTACTTTTCATATCATCAACACATTCAGCCCAATTACAATCAGAGTAGCCAAGAAGACTAAAATTTTCAACACAATGATATTTTATTCCAAAATCAATTGTACTCTTAACATATCCAAGAACTCTCTTTGCTGCCTGGAAATGAATTTTACTAACACAGCTCATGTATCTTGATAACAAGTTTACTACATGCAAGATGTCTGGTCTTGTTGCATTTGAATACATTAGGCAGCTTATAAGAATCCTATATAGCTTTTCATGTACTTTTTCAGTTCCATTTTCCTTGTAAAAATTCCCCTTCTGATTCATTGGAGTTGCAGCTAGTTTGCTCTCTTCCATGTTAAACTTCTTGAGAGAGAGATCATCAACATATAGGGATATTACAAGTATTTCACATCAATATTCTTAACATACAAAGACCATAGTTTGCTTACTTGGATAGTGGTTTTGATCTTTAAATCTTTTAGCACGTAAAAATAATTATTGGTTTAAACAAATTCGTCAGGTTAAAGGACTCTCCTTGCTCAATAAGAAACTTGGCGCATCCACTTGTTGGATTATTGTTATTATTATGTTTCTAAGAAAATCAGGATTTCATAGATAAAAAGTAAGCAAACACCCTTTCATGACTGAAAGTATCCTGAGTAGCAATGAAATGGAATTGTTTCACACAGTCAGTTTGATGAATTGCAAGGTCTATGATTTGTTATGATTCATGTTTAAATTCTTGGTAATGAGTTATTTCAAATGCAGCAGGGAGAAGATGAATTACACTGGCTTGAAACTTTGTTATGAGTCTCCTCTTAAAGCATCCAGACTATCTTTTATCCCTGAAAGACTTGGTGATACTGTTGTTCTCTTCATAAGGTTTGGCATAGTTGTGTGCCTTGTTGCCTCCATATCACTCGCTCTCCACTCAGCATTTGCTAAACCAGACCGATGGTTCCCCTTACCGGACCATATACATACTGCAAAGAATACTTCTGTCATTGACAGCGGACCAACAAACATCTCACATATTCTGTTTGGCATCGGTGGATCATCTAACACTTGGCATGACCGTAGCAACTACAGCAAACTATGGTGGAATCCAAACACCACAAGAGGTTTTGTTTGGCTTGACAAGAAGCCTAAGATTTTGCGTGATGACATGTTAGTGCCATATCAAATCTCAAAGGGTTGGAGGCGGTTCAAGTATGTGCACTCAGCATCTGCAGTTCGCATTGCCCGCATAGTTTATGAGAGCTTTAAACTTGGTTTGCCAAATGTTAGGTGGTTTGTAATGGGAGATGATGATACTGTGTTCTTTACTGAGAACTTAGTTACTGTGTTGGGAAAATATGATCACAACCAAATGTATTATATTGGTGGGAGCTCTGAGAGTGTTGAGCAAGATTTGATGCATTCTTATGACATGGCATTTGGTGGTGGTGGATTTGCAATCAGTTATGCATTAGCTGCTCAACTAGCCAAAATAATGGATGGTTGTCTAAGCAGATACTACTACTTTTATGGTTCTGATCAAAGGGTTTGGGCCTGTGTGAATGAAATTGGTGTGCCTCTTACCAGAGAAGGTGGATTCCACCAGGTATATTCTTTTTCCACTTGTTACTTTTGTGTATTTTTTGGTACAAACTATACACTGATACACATACTTGGTCAATCTCCCTTTGACTCCCCTCCTGCATGATATCTACTTATTACAAACTTAGAACCTTAGCAATAGGATAAACATAGTACATGAATTCATTTGTTGGAGATCTCACATTGATTAGAAATAAGATGAGTTTATAGTATAAGTGGGTGCAAACTTCACCTTACAAGCTGGTTTTGTAAGGTTCAGTTAGACTTAAAGTCCATTTCTTAACATGGTATCAGAGTCATGAATTTGAACATATCCTAATGAGATTTATTGTTTATTGGACTTATCATGCCACTCGCTATGGGACCACCCATTAATACCTTACCAAGTTGAGTTAGGTTTAAAGTCCATTTCTTAACAAGAGATTTTAAATTGTAGACCAAACAAAATTTGTCTTGTAAAGTAACTTTAAGCAAGTTGTGACTGCATAAAAATAAAACTCAGCAATATTAAAAACCTAGGTGCAATGCTAGTCTTTTGGTTGTTGTATGAAGAAAAAATCACGTTCATGTTTCAAATGTTGTTAGTCCAGCTTGAATGCAAATCTTTGGACTTGTCCATGCATAATAAATTTTGTTTACTATGGTTCTTTTTTCTTTCAGCTTGACATAAGAGGGGATCCATATGGTCTTCTAGCTGCACACCCCTTGGTACCACTTGTATCACTCCATCACCTTGACCAAGTGAACTCCTTGTTTCCCAACCAGACTCAAATTCACTCAATGGAAAAGCTCATCAGTGCATACGACGTCGACCCTGCCCGGATAGTGCAGCAAAGTTTTTGCTATGATCATAGGCATAGATGGTCAATATCCATCTCATGGGGTTACACCATACAAATATATCCATTATTGTTGATAGCATCAGACTTGCAGATGCCATTGCAGACATTTAAGACTTGGCGAAGTTGGAAAGACGGTCCCTTCACATTCAATACAAGACCAATGAGCTCTGACCCGTGTCAGAAGCCATCTGTGTTTTTCATGGATAAGGTAACGGAGGTGGGAAAAAGTGGAAGTGTCACTATCTACAAGAGACATGAAGGCACTGGAGGCAAGTGCACGAGAGAAGGCATTAATAACGTGGAAGTGGAAAGCATTACAGTTTCTGCGTTGAAACTGGACCCGGAATATTGGAAAAGTGTACCTCTCTTACTCTCTTCACTCAACAAACACTATTGAAACAAAAACATCTCTGGATTTAGAACTTCTTAGCTTGTCATGATAATCATATGCTTGAAGTGAATAGATTGAATTCCATCTATATTTGGAGTTTTGAAATCGCTGTTAAATTGATCATTTGATTTGGCTGTACTTAACCAGGTATTGCGCAGGCATTGCTGCCAATCATTGGCGGGTGGAAGCATAAACAATGGTAGTATGCATATCAGGATCAGGAAGTGCAGACCTCAAGAAACAATTACTATTTAGGAATCAGCTATTTTATTTGCTCGGCATAGTGAGTAGATTACTACTGTGTAGTGAGTTTTATTGGTGTCACCTCTAACATTTTCACCCTTGTACATATATAGTTGTCAAAATATTCATATAGTCTCAACTTTAAATAATAAATGTCTTGGGAAATTTTCTAGTTGTTTGTATGGCCTCCAATATCTAGATGTGTTGCTTTTCTCTCCACTTTTTCATATTCTACCTTCCCTCATTATGCCTCTTCATTTGATGGGAATGTCTTTTACATTAGAAATTGCCACTACCTCACCAACACTGGTAAAGATGATTCCTCTACGTATTTTGATGTTGCTCAAGTTTCAATTTTACTTTGGTGAGCCTTTATAAACAGGTTCTGAGAACTGAACTGCAGACCAAGCAAATGTTTGAATAATGTTCTGCAGAGAATGAAAACTAAGATAAAACTAGACCTATCTCAGGTGTGTACTGTTAAGAACTTGATATTGTTTAATGGTGGAATGGTTGTCAGTAACAGATGCTCCTTTTTCTCTAACTACATCTTGGATTTCATGGAACAGGTTCAGGATAAGTAAGTAAGCACCGATGAATGTCGTTTTGCTTGTTCGAAGAACGGTTTTAAGAGGGAGAAGATTTGGTAAGGTGTTGCTTATTCTCTTCTTTTATAACATGCATAGGCCTTGTTTTGCGGCCAAATAACTTTTTTTTTTCTGAATTGTTGTATTTCCTTCTCCATTCAACTGTGCAGGTTAATTTTTTAACTTCGTACGCTGGATATTCAAGAACAATTTTTATTACATAAAAGACTGCATATTCAAGATCTACTTTGTGATGTCAAATACTTATTTTGTTTTTCAGTTTTTTCTACAACTGTCGCACGGATGATTGTTAGAAGCTGCCAAAAATATCACACTTTGTGATGCACGTCGAAACTAACAGTTCCTTTAACTGCCGAAAACTGTGAATTTGACAGCTAGAAATTACTACATCATGGATCGATCCTTATGGTTACAATTGTGGAAAAAGGAACTGATTTTTTAGATAAAAAACTATGAACTATTATAGGAGGTCGCGTGTTGGACGATCTAATTTTCTTGTCATTAGTGAATTATTTGAGTTTGGTTTATTAAATGTTGGATTTAGTATTTATTTAAGTAAGAAAAAGTCTAAGCTTTAAATAAGGTTGACATATTTAAGTTAAGCTTATATTTTGCAAGCTTATTCATTAATAGTTTGGGTAATCACAGCAGCTATGCATGCCCAAAGGGTGGTCATTTATTTATTGATTTACTTGAATATTCTAATTTTGTTACTATTTTATATCTACCACTTATCCAACTTACTAACTTTATTCTTTAAGATTTATATTTTAAACTAATTAGCCTTTAAAAAATTCATCATCTTTATATCGAAAATTTCATCTTACTCTTTTAAGTTATATTTACAGCTGCTACCTTAATTTTTTATTTCATTTTTTTAATATAAACATGTTTGTTAAATATTAAATTGATAATATTAAGAAAAATAATTCCATAAGTAATGAAGTCCTAGCCAAGTTCAATGAATTAAGTATAAACATTACACTGTAAATAAATCAACCTTAAATCAAATTAAACTCGAAGACTTTTCACAGCCAGAACTACTGCATGTTTTGGATGCTTAGTGTTTTAAGAGGAACGACTCGTAAGCCCACCATGAATAACTTTCCGACATGCGAATCTCGACCGAGTGCTAACAGTAGATGCTACGAATCGGAAATTCGTTTTTTTCAAACGGCACATGCAACATTTGAACTTTGCGGAAAAATGTAAAAATGAAAATGCAGTGGTCAATTAGCAAGTATTCCGTAATTGAAGGTTACAAAACTTAAGTCATGCATTCGCAACCATTCCAAATTATTTCGAACAGTTAACTTCTGAAATCACTCAAGCATATATAATATATATCTGTAACTCTGTTAGCAATAACACTGTCTTTGGTCCATTGTTTAACATCCAATTACATGGGAACTAGGAAGGAAAGATGCTAGTCTGTGTGCATGCCTAAAGTTAAGGACCGATATTTTGGCTCAGGAAAAAAAAAGGTGAATACCAACATGTAAATGCTAAATACAATGGCGCAAAACATTTATATATCCGATGCCACGCATAAACGATTCAAGGTTTATCACACAGACAATCAGCCTGCAAAATCAGAACTATCTGTTGTCATACCCATTATATGCATGCTGGAGTAAGAGCGAATGGAGGTTTTGCATAAAAATAAGGAAATTAGGCTTACTATCCTGCCGCAGCTCCATGGGTAGAAAGGGAAGCCATACAGTACCCCGCTGAAAGGTAGAAATCTATCTCAAACTACAATATATTTCATCTAAATTACTGGAACAAGAAGCTTCCATGGGGAACGACAAGGGGCAAATGGCAACTGACAGAGCTGACAGATTTCACTAGATCAACTTGCACGTCCTTGCCTGAGAACTATACTTCCCCTCGTGTAATACTTCTGCATCTATCAGTGGCAAACAAAATTAGGATGCGTATGTAATCCACAAATTCTGCACAATCAGTATCTTGAGGTCAGGGAACGTGTGTATAATTATAAACAGCAAGATCCATTCAGGTAGCAGCATCATAGCAACTCTAATTAACCAACAATGCCAGCATCTTCACGGCTTGCTGTTTCACTTGAAGGAACAGAACCCTTATCATCAGCCACCAAACCCCCTATTGGTTCACCCTGTTTGTGCGGCAAATGCTCAGAATCCTGCTCAGGGAATACCTCAAGTTGCAGTGACGGTGAAATGTTATTCACGTGTAGCCATGTTAGTTCCCACAGACTATCACCGCCCAAGGCACTCCTCTGCGCTAGTATACCCCTCATCTTCATAACAAGCAAGGAGTTTTTAAGCAGCTCAGGTACCGTCTCTTGAAGCTTCTCACTTCTTTTCCCCCTAACCTTCACCTTCATATATTTTTCCATTCTGCTCAGTACACCCAACCATAGCTTACAGAAGGTTGTTAATTGTGATAGTTCTGGGAGTAATTGAAGAAAAACTTTGAACAAGAGCTTCATTGCTAAGATAAGGGTGCCTTCCATATTGCGATAATCCTTTTGAGAGTGTCCCTGTGCAATCTCAAGCAGGTCATCAAGCACAGTGAAGATCACAAGATCAAAACATTGTAACCACATGCTATATGGTAGATAAATGCCATCAGCCCCAGTCAAGCACTTCTGCAGAGATAATAAAGCATGATTTCTAACCTCCTCTCTCTGGTCTAAACACACCTTCCTAAGACCTTGTACTAGTCTCAACCACATCTCTCCAATATCCTGAGATAACTTAGACATTTGTTCCTCCTCCATTGATTCCTTCGCCTCACTGGTCCACCGGGCCAAGCAATTGACAGACCCTGCCATGAGATCTAGTGCCCGCACAGAACGCTCTGCTTGTCCAACACGAGACTCAGCAAACTGCCTGGCAGTATCTACACAGAGAACATAATTAGCTGGAAGCAAGTGGGCACCGTCAGACATTATGAACAATAGTGCATCAAACCCAGCTTCAGATGCTTCTATGTGTCTAGCTGTGATGGAAAGTAGTGATGTAATTGTACGCCATCCTAGCTGAGATCTTATGTGAGAAGCATTTGCCTTTACAAGGCGACTGACTTCTTGAGTAATCTGCTCACAGTATGCATCTGCAACCCGGGCATCAAGCTTCAAGACAAGTTGCAATGACCTTAGAAGTTCATCAGCGATGTTCTCCTTGTAGGGAAGCAACCGTTGGCAAATCCGCAAAAGTCCAAAAACAGCCTTCTCTACCAGGGCACAGGGCATTACAGTTGACTGAACAATGTTGGATATGTGTTCATATACACCATGCCAAAGAATCCCAATTCTATCCCTGTTATTCAAAGTAATTGCAATCAGCAACTCCAGGCAGAAAACCGCTGTATCTTCATCCTCAGGTGTGCTGCTCCCTTTTTGAGGTCTCCCAGCAGCCCATACGAGTGCTCTTGCTAGCTGCAATAAAGATTCAGCTTGCAGAAACTTACTCTCAGTGAATATGCTGTCAATATGACATTTCTGTATGGTTTGTAGGGTGCGTTGATGAGCAGCAAGTTGTTGTTCAGTAGGTTGTGATCTTGGTTCCTCAGTATCAAGAGATAAGAGTTGACTAAACCTACCCATCAATCCTGAGGATCTCCTTGGAGTGCCAATAGATTGCATATGAGCTGAGGATAAAGAATTCATAATAGGTTTACCATGAACAGTTTCAGCAGAAAGCTCTGATTCATCCGCTGCATCACTGGCAACGCGTGCAGGAAGAAGACCAAGCTTGTGCAGTCTTAAGATGCAATCAAGAATATTTCTCCAACCTGTGCGGATGTAATCACCATATCTGTTTGCTATAGTGAAAACTGTCACAGTTGCCATTCTAGCTTTCATGTCATCTCCAAAGGCTAGGACTGGTTCCTCAACTGATGACGGGTTTAAAAGTGTGGTGAACTTACAAAGAGACACTACCAAATCATCAAGAACATCTTCAAGATGATGGCAAGCTGAAATTTTAGCAATAGCCAAAAATCCATCCATACATGTTTGGTATACCTCTTCCTGTTCAGCATGATCAAATACCACAGAGATGGCAGCAATTGTTGGGCCTGACATTATGGCAAACATATCATGATCGAGGTAGGCCTTAGAATCAGATACAATAAATGGAGCAGTTTTTTTGGACTTATGCATTAGGTCAATCCATCGACTTGGTGTCATTTCAGGAAAACCAACACCTTGTTCAGGGGTTGTGCGAATCTCATTCTTACAAATTGAATGGTAAATCTCTGACAGCATTTCTCGAGGCAGATCGTTGCCACCATTTATAAGCCTATTATTCCGAATAAAATCCTCTTCTGTCATCTTCTTTTTAACTTGAACATTGTGTTGATCTGTATTAAGCATTATCATTGAGTATGATAACACAAGAGCAGCATCCTTGTTAGCTAGGATATGTGGTGATTGTTCATAATATCTCTCAGAGAAAGCTTCAAGCACCCTATGTATTTTTTGTGATTCTCCAGGCAATCTGAATGTCTCCAAGAATAGACGCAGAGCAGTGTCTAAGTTCATGTCTTGGAAATCAAATGTTCCAGCAAATTCATGAAGAACCTGAACACAAAATTCATCATGATTTCCAAGGAAATCACCAACGAGATTCTTATCCAACCCAGCAGTGTATCTGAAAAAGCAGGCAACACTTTGAGGATCAAGTTTGTCAGGCAAAAGATGTGTTCCTTGGAGAAACTCTAGACCTTTCTTAGGATCACGATTAAAGTGGTCAGCACCAATCATCAATCTTCTCTTTATGTACTTTCTTCGGCGGACGAAAGGAACCCAATGATTTGGATCGTTATAATTCTCACATTTAACCATCCAGAATGGAGTATACTCTTCAAGATTCACTGGAGAATATTCAGAGCTTACAGATCCATTGGCTATCCTTTCAGCCATTCCCTGTATAACAGCAATAAGACCATCCAAAGCAAGAATATGCATGGCAGACAATGGACAATTCACAGGAAATGCACTTTTAGACAACAAATTAGCAAGGTCTTCAAAGACATTACTGCAAGTTATGTCACAGTCAAAGTTAGCATACATATCTACCATAAATGTCTTTTGCCTGCAAAAGTCAACAAGGGCCTCCATGGCTACCTCTTGCTGCTGGTACGAAGCTCCATATCTGCTTTGTGCAAGCCTTAAAATGACACAAGAAAAAAATGCTTCTAGCTGTAATTTGAGCTCTGTACGAAGATGATGATACAGATTGAGAACAATGCTACAAACCATCGAAAGTATAAGGGGGCTCATTGACAAACCAAATTGCATCAGATTATGGAACAATTCATCCTGAATTAAGCTCAGCAACCTTGGGTGACGACAAATAGAAGGTCCTCCAAGTTCTATTGCTGAATTAATAAGAGTTAAGGCAAAGAGCGGCACATCTTCATCAAATGCTAGCGTGTTTGATCTAGGACCCATACCCGTATGCTCAACAACATTCAGCAAAGAACACAAAAAGTGAAATATTTCCACCATGCAAGGAACACCATACGGTTCCGTCATGAGATGCATGTCATATGGTACACCATCCTTGCAACTGATAGTTATTGCTGTGTTTTCATCCATCACAGTTGCTTTCACAACGCTTGAAACATTGGGAGCAGAGTTTGTAGATAATGACTGATTATCGTATTCAGAACTAATGCTGCCATTCTCCAATTGTCTACTTCCAAATGCATAGTCATTATCTAGGCCTCCAGTCTGCAAGAATGATAGCCAAACACAAAAATTCAAATAGATGTTATAAATATTAAATTCGTGATCACCAAACTGTTAATTGTGGGAAATAAATGCTAAGAAAACATCACCCTCTCCCCCCCAATTCCCTTGTATTGTTTTTTTTTTCTCCAGAAGCTAAAACAATAATCATGGGAAAAAATATAGCCTTTGATAGTAGGTAGCAGGATTCTCATACCTCCTGTTTCAAGTTAGTGCTCCCATTAACCAGCGCATGATCAGTATTGCCAACATCTTGAAGGTGAGAGAAAATACACCTTACAAGTTCATGCATTGTGTATCGTGCTATCTGCTGCAACAACTCGCCTTTACTTCCTGCTTGATGAACAATCCGGAAACAAGTATTCACTATGGTGCAAACGTGTTGGTTACTCAGCATTATAGATGCTTTACTTTTCATACAAGCTAGGAGAACTTGTAGTATCTTCATTAAAACAACTTCTTCTGAAGAAGGATCAGTGACCTCAAATCTGCAGCTACTGACAGCATCAACCACCAAATGCATGGCATCCTCAACATTGACAGTATTTTGATCGATCACATCAAGAGTCAAGATCTTGTAAACAGATGACAAAGCAACACCAGTAATTGGGGCACCAGTTTCATCAGACCTAATTACATCTAAAAATGGCTGTAGATACAAAGCTGGGTTGATAGCTTGCCACTGATGGTGATGCCATGAAAAGATTTGTCTTCTCACTGTCTTGAAAGACTGAATGAGAGAGTGTTCCAGCTGATCATCCCCTGACATGTAACGGCCTCCCCATCTGACATTTCTCCTCATCACGGCCAAAACAGCACCAATCTCTGAATTTATCATGCATGCCAAAGTTGTTTTGTTAGGGTAGGCAGCATCACATTCCTCAGGTTCCTCCTCCTCTATTGCATTGATACCAGCTTGCAGCTTCAGACGTCCCATTTTTAAACTCTTTGTAGGGCACGGCAGGGATCTGATAGATTTTCAACGAGAGTTTTCTAATAAGTGCCAAAAATCCAATAAGTAAAACCAATCAGGGTGTCCACAAACCAAATAACTAAAAGGAGTTGTGTGATAGCACTTTGACTAGTACGGTAACCAAGAAGAATCGTCAAGTAATTACTGAATAAGGGTCTGCTTAAATAAACCTTTTCATAAACACTCATGAGAGAAAAAAAAAAAAACAAGAAATTAAAATGAAGTTTCTTCCAAAAGCTAAACTTAGCTTATGCACGAGCTAATATGTCAAAACAATCTTATATTAGCTTCAACAGAAGTTGATTTGAATTATGCATAAGTTAATTTTAGCTCACAAGAAAAAACTCATGCAATTTTTCTTATTTTATTTTGTAAATGTTAATGGAGAATTTTATCCAAGCAAGGCCTGAGTCTTCTGAAATACAATGAGACAACAAAAATAACAAGTCCAGATTTCTACAAAACAAATAATCAAGAATTGTTCTGATTAAGACTAAAAAGTCCAGATTTATTTACCAAATTATTTTGTCCTTCCAATCTTCCCACTTCCTAAATAAAAAATTAAATGCTTCTCCACGCTTTCTGCTTTTTCCATAGAGAATTAGGAGAACTAGTAAGCTATTTTTGTAGCGCCATACAACATTATTCTTACAGGCAGCACAGAGTAATGCCCTAACTTAAAAAGAAGCACGAAATACAAACACAAGAAACACAAAACTGAGAACGCTTCAGATTCAACTCAGTTCCACGGCATGTAAATGTCTAACACACAAGGTAACCCTACCCTATGAAATGTAAGTATAAAACACTAGTATACACACACAAATCCTAATTCCCAAGTATGCACATGTGCAAGAGTTCAACTACTCGAAATGCACGTGCAGAAGAAGAAGATCTGATGTGATCCAGCATTTTTATTCAAGCAATTTGAGATGAAATTCCGGGCATTTGAAAAAATGGCAAAATTGCAACATCCAGAGAAAGCATAAAATCTCACTCACTCGTTACTCTCAGCGAATCGAAAAGTTGCGAGTTTTTGCTTTATTCGGCGATTCAGCGGAAAATTTGACGGAACTCCGTACTGCTACTGATCCTCATCGGAATCTTCGGTCTTCTATTCTTTACTGCGTCTCTCTGTAAACTAATTTGAAAAAGAAAAGAAAGGAAAAGGAAATGACTCTCCAAAACTAAGGAAATTTTATTTATTTATTTATCTTGCTGTAGCCTGTAATAATAAGTAAATACTAAATATTATTTTATAATCATTTTAATATCCCTTAACTTTCTAATGTTGTTTATAAAATTTATACTGTAAGAAAATCTATCTGATTTTAGTTTAAATCATAGTAGTTATCTTACGCAAAATGTTGACACCCAAAATGTACACGGAAAATTGACACATTTTTCTTTTAAAAAATATTTATCAATATTACTTTTTGCTATGTATGGAGAGTGAATAATTAACATTATGAAAAGTAAAAGTTGTAGGACAAATTTTATTTATATCGTATAAACTTTAAATAAACTATACTTGTCTATCTCAAAGTTATTTTGACTTCTCTCCATATATACAAGAGCGTGAGAACTTGTAAGGATTGTTTATTTCTGCTAAATTATCGGAATAAGGCTGCATATTGGGATTTTCAAAATTCACTCTAGATTTAATTTATATCTAATGAAATAGATGAGATTTATAATTTATATTCATTTTAATTAAATTAACTAGACTTAAAAAATTTAAATCCAATTTAAATTTGATCAAATTTCATAGCAAATATAATTATCAATTAAATTAAATCTAATGAGATAAGTCTAATATATCTAAATATTAGTTTATTAAACACGGGTTGCAACGATTTGATCTAGATTTAAATTGATTGATGTTTGATTCACTTGGATCAATTTGGGTCTGAGTCACCTCACCTCAACATTGCCTAGATGGACTTCAGTGGCTTGGTCCGACTTCACTTGACCTAGACTCATGTTGACTCTACCTAAGTTTGGACCAACTCAATTTAACTTGGGTTCGAGTTAATTAAGTTCAGCATGAGCTTGTATTGACTCAGCTAGACCATGGACCCCAGATAACTCAACTAGGCCCTAGGTTCAAGATGATTCAGCTCAATCTTTTGACTTGAGTCGACTCGGCTTTATCTTCAACCAGGACTCACTCATCATAAATTTCAGCCATACCCGAATTGTCTTAACTTGGACGAACTTGTCTTAACCTACGATCTAGATTGACTTGTCTTGACTTGCAACCACGATCGAAATCGTATTGACTTGCGATCATGGTCGACTTGTGGTTAGGGCTGACTTATCTCAACTTTTTTATCGTGAGCGACTTGTCTTGACTTCCAACTAGGACTAACTCGTCCTAGTTTCTCGACCTGGACTAACTCATCTTAATTCTTCAATATAGGTTGATTCATATTAAACTTCACACCAAGACAACTCAGCTTGGTTATTCATCCTAAGCTGACCCGGTTCGAGCTAAAGAGTATAAGCCACTAGAAGGCTTGATTACTAAACGACTCATCTTGACCTTCATATCGGGTTAACTCGTACCGACCTTCATATCGATCATCTCGTTTTGATTCTTGATCAAGGTTAACTCAGTTTGATTCTTCGACAAAACCAACTCAGTTCGACCTTTTACCCATATCAACTTGATTCGACCTTCGATCTAGGTTGATTTGGCTCAACCTCGACCCAGACTGAGTCAACTCGATATTTTAACTTGTGCTAATTTTATTTGATTTTTTAGTTTAGACAAACTTTAATGAACCTTTCAACTTAGACCGACTTAATTCAATATTTGACTCACACCAAGTCATCAAAATCTTTATTGGGGCAATTTCTACATGCACCTTTATAATTGCTTCCTACACCTCCAAATCTTTATTTAAACAACCAAAATACCTTTCAGTTAAAAATTTGTTAAAAAAAATAAAAAGTTAAATATAAAACTTTCCTTTCCTTCCCAAAATTTAACCTAGTCGCCAGCACGTCCCACTTCCATACACGACACCCTCTACACCTCCATATATAACTATTTTTACATGTTTTCTATAAAAACTAATTTAATAGTTATTTTTCATTCATTAATAATTATTTTTTTCATTGATTTTACTTTATTTTTAATAAGTATAAATTTATTTTGTACATTAACTTAATAATATTACAATATCGTCACCTATTAATATAATATCATATATATTTATAAAATACAACGATATTACAATATCGTCACCTACTAATATAATATCATATATATTTATAAAATACGCACACACAAACACATTAATATTGTGTTTTTGCTAATATTTTATAATGATGCCTAAATTTATAATTTTTTTATAATGATAAAGTGGTTGACTTTAAATAATAATATTAATTAATTTAGAAGTATAGCGATGATAACTTTTTTTTATCAATAAAGAAATACTTTTTATATAAAATACTATATAGATTTGTACTCTTTTTCCTAATTACAACTATTAAATTATTGAACAATATTATTAAATTAATATTAAAGAAAATATTTTCATAATAAATTAAAATCGTATTAGTAAGTTGATTAAAAAAAGTAATATTGTAAAGTAATATGATTTAAAATGAATTTAAATATAATTAAATAATGTAAAATATTATTTTAATGATAATATACCAATTTTTTAAATGAACATTCATAAATTTGCAATCTTATATTTTTAGGTTCACTTATATTTCTATAAATATATTTATATAAAAATTATATTAACTGATAAAGGAATTCACATGAAACTAATATACTTAATTTATTTAATGCAAACTTTTAACCTATCAATTAAATTGTTGAAATTCAATCTCCATAAACAATTATTAAACGGGGTAAAATCCCGTGTCTGTTTCATGGTTCTACAAAAAGAACACAATTTTATCAGTGGTTGTTATCAGTGGTTGAAATTGAGTGTGGCACGAAAAAGGGAATACATTGATCAAAAGCAAATTAATTTTGCTTAAACCAAAAACGATTTGACCCTCTTTAGAAACAGAACCAAAGTCTATATAATATAACAACACTTGTTCCCAAGTACACTTAATAATCTTAATATGTGTGTGTATATTTATGATCATCTAAAAAATGTTGTTTACATACCTAACATACAGGGTAAATACATGTCCCAGCCAATACAAAAAAAGATAGTTTTGAGTTCTGTACAACCTAGAATGAAATACTGATGCTTTATAATGTATCTATGTAGTATAACACATCTCCAACCAAAAGTCCCTGTGCCAATGATGAGAAAGAGAGAATACCAAATAACAGGCAACTTCACTTCATGCTTAGCCTGATCAACCTGCTCCAACCACATTAATAATGTCATCTACTGTATAATTAGCTATAACACCCGCACAACCTCAAGATACAAAAATGAAAATTGATCAAGGTTAGACTAAGATTGTGGTGGTGTTCAGAGGGACACAGAAAAGCCAATTCAGGTTGCTTAGGCACTGTCAGCTAGAATAAACTGATCTCAACTCCATCTTTGCCCTCTTTTTCATTTGAAGGATCAGAAATGTTTGCATCAGATCCCAAACTTTCAACTGCTTTAACCTGTCTGTGCTGTAGCTGCTCCGTATCTTGCTCAGGAAACACCTCAGATTGCAATGAGGGAGCAATATTCTTCATATGTAGCCATGTCAGCTCCCACAAACTATTTTCTCCCGAACCATTATTAATCTCCACTAGTATGTCCGCAGATTTCATAACAAGCAAAATGTACTTCAGAAGCTCAGGCACAAGCTCTTGAAGCTTCTCACTTCTTCTTCCTTTAATTTTCATCTTCACACATTTTTTCATACAGCTTAGCATACCCTCCCATAGTTTGCAGAAGGCCACCAATTGTGATAGTTCTAGGAGTAACTGGAGGAAAATTTCAGACATAAGCTTCAAGGCAATAACAAGTGTTCCTTCTATATTTGGGTAGATCTTTTGAGAATGTGACTGCGCAATTTCAAGCAGGTCTTCGAGCACAGTGAAGATCACTTGATCAAAACATGTCAACCACAAATCACGTGGGAGGTGAGTCCCAACAGTTCCTTTCAAGCACTTCTGTAAAGATAACAATGCATGATTTCTAACCTCCTCTCTCTGGTCCAAAGATACTTTCCCCAGTCCCTGCACTAGCCTAAACCACATCTCCCCAATATCCTGCAACATCTTTTCCACTTCCTGTTGTTTCGCAGCTTTCTTAGCATTATTCAACCATTTTTCTAAGGAATTCACAGAACTTGCCATAAGATCTAGTGCAATTATAGATCGATCTACCGGTCCCACACGAGACTCGGCAAACTGTCTCGCAGCATCTACACAGAGAAAGTAATTAGCAGGGAGCAAGTGAGCTCCATCAGACATAATGAACAGCAGCGCATCAAATCCAGCCTCAGATGATTCCAGGTGTCTAGAAGTGATTGAGAGCAGAGCTATAATAGTCCACCATCCAGACTGAGATCTAATATGAGAAGCATTTGCCCTCACAAGGTAACCGACTTCCTTTGTAATTTGCTCATAGTACGCATCTGCAACTAGTGCGTCAAGCTTCAAGACAAGTTGCAGGGACCTCAAAAGTTCATCAGTAATGTTGTCTTTGTAGGGAAGTAAGCGGTGGCAAATTCTAAGAAGTCCAAAAATAGCCTTTTCTACCAGAGCACAAGGTATCACAGTTGACTGAATAATATTGGATATGTGTTCATAAACACCCGTCCAAAGAAGTACAACTCTGTCCCTGTTATTCAGAGTAATTGCCACCAATAACTCCAGGCAGAAAACCGAAGACTCTTCATCCTCAAGTATTCTGTTTCCTTTCAGATGTTGAGATCCAGCATTGATGAGTGCTCTTTCAAGATTCAATAGAGATTCAGCTTGCAGAAATTTACTCTCAGTGAATATGCTATCAATGTGACACTTCTGAATTGCTTGTGTAGCTTGCTCATGAGCAACCAGCTGTTCTTTTGTCGGTATTGATTGTATCTCTTCAGAACCAAGTGATAAGAGTTGACTAAACCTACTAATTAATCCTGAGGATCTCTTTGGAGGAATATATTGAAAATTAGATGAAACTAAAGAATATGAGTTATATTTTCCATGTCCAATTTCTGTAGTTATCCGTGACTCGTCAGCTGCATCACTGGCCAAGTGAGGAGGAAGGAGGCCTAACTTGTAAAATATTAAAATACAATCAAGAATATTCCTCCACCCTGTGCGGATGTAATCACCATAACTATTTGCAATAGTGAAAACTGTCTCAGTTGCAATTCTTACTTTTGTGTCATCTCCCAAGGCCAGGACAGAATCATCAACTGATAATGGATCCAAAATGGTAATGAACTTACAGAGGCACACAACCAGATCATCAAGTACATTTTCAAGATGATAGTGGGCTGATATCTTAGCAGCAACTAAGAATCCATCCATACATCTTTGATATACCTCTTTACTTTCAGCATTATCAAAAACCACAGAAATGGCAGCAATTGTTGGACCCGACAGCAACACAAACATATCATAATCTAAGTATGCACGGGAATCCGAGACAATGTATGGAGAAGTTTTATTTGCCTCGTGCATCAGAGAAATCCACCGACTTGGGGTCATTTCAGGAAATCCAAAGCCTGGTTCAAGAGTGGTACGAATTTCATTCTTACAAATTGAATGATAAATCTCTGACAGAAATTCTCGAGGTAGATCATTGCCATCATTTATAAGCCTATTATTTCGGATAAAATCCTCTTCTGTCATCTTCTTTTTGACCTGCACATTATGATGATCTGTATTAAGCAATATAATTGAGTATGATAACACGAGAGCAGCATCCTTGTTAGCTAGGATATCTGGTGATTGTTCATAATATCTCTCAGAGAAAGCTTCAAGCACCCTGTGTATCTTCTGTGATTCTCCAGGAAGCCTAAAAGTCTCCAAAAATACACGTAGGGCTGTGTCTAAGGTCATATCATGGAAATCAAATGTCTTAGCAAATTCATGAAGAACCTGAATGTAGAATTCATCATGATCTCCAAGGAAATCACCAATGAAATTCTTATCTAACCCAGCTGTGTATCTTAAAAAGCAGGCAACACTTTCGGAATCAGGTTTGTTAGGCAAAAGATGTTCTCCTTGGAGAAACTCTAGACCTTTCTTAATATCCCGATTGAAGTGATCAGCTCCAATCATTAATTTTCTCTTTATGTACTTTCTTCGGCAGACAAAAGGAACCCAATCATTTGGGTCATCAAAACTGTCACACTTTTCCATCCAGAATGGTGTATACTCCTCAAAATTCACAGGAGATTGTTCTGAACTTAAAGATTCACTACCTATTCTTTCGGAAATTCCCTGCATTACAGCAATAAGACCATCTAAGGAAAGAATGTGCATGGAAGATAATGGATTGTTCACAGGAAATGCACTTTTGGACAACAAATTAACAATATCTTCGAAGACATCACTGCAACTTATGTCACAGTCAAAGTTGGCGTACATCTCCACCATGAATGTTTTTTGCCTGCAAAAATCAACAAGTGCTTCCATCACAACCTCTTGTTGCTGATATGATGCACCATATTTGCTTTGTGCAAGCCTCAAAATTACGCAAGAAAAAAATGCTTCTAGCTGTAACTTGAGTTCTTGACGAAGATGTTGATACAAATTGAGAACAATGCTACACACCATTGAAAGTACAAGAGGGCTCATTGATAAACCATATTGCATAAGATTGAAGAATAATTCATCCTGGATTAAACACAGCAGTCTTGGATGATGGCGGAAGGATGGCCCTCCCAACTCTATGGCCGAATTAATCAAAGTTAATGAAAAAAGAGGCACATCTTCATCAAATGTCATTGTGTTTGATCTAGGATTCACTCCCATATGCTCAGTGACATTCAGCAAAGAACACAAGAAGTGAAATATTTCCACTATACAGGGAACCCCATCAGTCATGAGCAGTAATTCGTGTGGATCAGTTTCATTGCCACTGCTAGCAATAGCTGTGTTTTCATCCACTGCATTTGCTGCCCCAACAGGTGCAGCACCGGAAGCAATGATTGTAGACAATGGTTGAGCATCACGTGCAGAATTAAGCCTCTCATTTTCCAATTTTCTGCTTGCCAAAGCATGGTCATTATTTAGTCCATTGGTCTGCAAAAACACTATATGTATATCATTACTTAATTTCAAGTTTATGCATGTCCTAAGTCTAAAAATTCAGGTTGTTTATGGCAGCAGGACAATTGAACTGAGAGAATATAGATTTGACTATACAATATTGGCATTTGAAAGTTTAATAATATACTAGACAAATATCTACCCCTAACTAAATATAAAATATATGCATCTCAAGCAAAGATACTTTGCTTCTTCCTTGACCCCCACCCCACCCCCACCAGATTTTATTTTATTAACATACGTTATTGCAAGCATTTTTCCTTCTTTCCCGATAAGTTTCGGATAATCTACCTAAAAGATTTCGTAGTCATTTACTTGACCTTCTTTAATCCCTATTAATGGAAATTGAAATTTTACATAAATAATATGCAGTAACATAAGAAGAAGTTAAGGATATTTTCTTTTTTAACAATTTCATATTTGTAGACTGGGAAAACTTATAATAGCAATTTTTTTTGAGCAAATAAGAAATTTTATCCGGCCCAGAATAGAATTTTCCTTTCAATTTTTTTATAACTGGCAAATTAATCGCATCAACAAGTGTGAAATGCAACCAAAAAGGTCAAAGGAAACACAAATCTTATACCACTTGCTTTAAGGTAGCGCTCCCATTTATGAATCCACACTTTGTGTTGTCAAAGTTCTGAAGGTGAGAAAATATAGACCTAACCAGTTCATGCATTGTGTACCGTGCTATTCGTTGGAACAGCTCACCTTTGGTTCCTGCTTGATGAACTATTCGGAAACAAGTGTTCACTATGGTGCAAACGTGTTGGTTACTCAGCATTACAGATGCTTTACCTTTAACACAAGCTAGAAGAACTTGCAAAATCTTCATTAATACCACTTCTTCTGATCCAGGATCAGTCACTTCAAATCTGCAACTAGTGACGGAATCAACCACCAAGTGCATGGTATCCCCAACGTTGACAGTATGCTTATCAATCACATCTAGAGTTAAGATTTTGTAAACAGATGACAAAGCAACACCAGTAATAGGCGCACTAGTTTCATCTGATCGTATCACATCCAAAAAAGGCTGGAGATACAAGGCAGGGTTGATGGCACGCCATTGATTCTGCCATGAGAAAATTTGCCTCCTCAACGTCTTTAATGACTGAACAAGGAAGTGCTCGGATTGATCATCATCTGAAATGTAATGAATTCCCCATCTAACATTTCTTCGCATAACTGCCAACACAGCACTAATCTCTGCATTTATCATGCATGCTATAGCAGTTTTGTTTGGATATCCAGCCTCACATTGCTCATATTGATCCTCTACCACATTAACACCAGTTTGCATTTGCATCTTTTGGTATCTTATTTTGACGAAAGCATCAGGTTCTCACTTATTAAAAGAATGCTGAGAATGAGAAGAACAAAGGCCCTAACAAAGACAATGTAGAAAGAGACAATCAATAGAGTGAGAAGGACTCCCACGTGTTAATGACTCCAATCAAGCATCAATATTCTGTAACACAAATAATCCAAATTCAAATCAAATGCAAATTAAATACATATGAAACACAACACAAGTACCCAGTAAAACTCTAGAGAGATTTGTGAAGGAAGAAAGGAAGAGCATGCACGGTGAAAATATTATCCATACAAACAATAAACACACATGCAAACACATTTAGGAAGAGAGAGGACGTATAAAATATTTTCAGTTATACATATACAATAAAGAACTTATCCCAAAGAAAATGACTCACTGAATTCAAAGCAAACTAAACAACGTTTTCAAGCCTTTCAGCAGCACAAAATGTTTGGCCTGCAACACAGATCAGTAGCAGATTAACATTATATCTCAATTGAAAAATTATAATCAACAGTAACCTTCTCCATCACCAAAAAAAAAAATCCAGCAATTTGGTTACTGTGTTTTTCATGCTTACAAATAAATAAGAAAATAAGTTGCACAGCCACACTCCTCGTTGAATCGGGTAGATTAGACATTGATGAACGTGTATTTGGTTCCTCTCACTCAAAATCAAATATTTCATTCGTGAGCTGAAACTTCAAAGGCGTTTTTCTCTCTGAAAAAGAACAATTCATAGAAATATCATATTAGTGGCGCAAAAGATACACATTCAGATAAAGAAAGATAATTTATGAAAAAAGTGAAGTAGTTGAGGATGGAGATCAATCCAGATGGAACCGTAATCCAACTTTAAACCCATAACACGAAGTTGATAAAACATTAGATCTACCATGAAATCTGACCCTTCTCATTGAACCCGTTCCATAGACAATTTGATTGGCATGGTAACAATGATCAAATCAATGACACAACACAACCCATTTTGAATTAAACGAACTTCTACAGCCCGGTCCTCCTTAAATCTACGTTGAAGTTTAAATTCATACAATGGCACCCCAAAGAAATGCTGAGAATTAAAATGGAAGAAAAATAAGAAAAATGATAACTTACAGGGTAGCGTGTAAAGGGCGTGAATCAGAGCTGACGGGGATCCATTGTTTGCAGCGTAGAATTGGAAATCAAGGATTGTGTTTTGTGTCACACTTCCTTTCTCGGAGACCCCCTCGGTGCTGTTGTTGTTGTTGTCGGAGCCTTCGCTATTTGTTTCTTCTAAAAGAATAAAATCTCCGTTTGAATTTTGTGTGTATCCTTTTACTAACCACAAATTACTGCAACAATCTTTCTATTTTGACATTCCTTTCTGACTACCATGTTTCATTGCATGCTTCGTACGTCATCACATGGTGAGACTCAGCAATTAAATCTCATTATAAATTATAAATTACAGTGAGATTATTAAATAAATAATGAGATTCATAAACCTTCGTGATTTCTTTTAATCTAATGCGGAGAATATGTAGTAAAAAAAAACGTCACTGTTTGTTTCTGATATTTCATTTAAAACAATTTTTTAACTTAGTCGAATAATAACCATGTTTGGAAATAATTTGGTAACACGATTTATTATTCTCAATGCCCAAAAGTAGGAAAATAATAAATATCTGTTTCCACGAGTACGTGAGAAATTATGTGTTAGTTCTATAATTGCTTTCAAACACTTTTAAAATATATATATATAAAGTATATACACACTTTATCGCTGTTGTAGTACTTTATCAAAATGGATTTATATATATATATATATATATATATATATATATATATATATATATATATATAATTATCAAATATATATATGTTTTGTATTTTTATATTCAACTGTATTGTTTCAAAATTATAATAATATTTTAAAAGTTACAATAACTTTTTTTTTTTCTTTAAACAGACTACAAGATAATTTATTTATTCTTTACTTAGTACATCATATATTTGTTTATATAATTTGGATAAAGTTTTATACTCTATTAATATGTGTCGAAGTATTTGTTTCATCTTATTCCATTGTAATTTTTATAATAAAGTAATATATCTCATCAATGACAATAATTACAATAGAAAATAATTCAAACATTTAAAAATTAGCTCTATCAAATAAAGTCATAATAAGACATCTTACTCAACTCAAACCTTAAAAGATTTTAAGTTTTTTTTTTTACCTCTTTGTTAATTCCATCTAATATGATTTTTTTTTCTCAAAAATTAACTTTAAAAAAAGTCTCTATAACTTAAACTCATTATAAAATATACTTAGTTAACCAAATAATTTTATACATTCTATGTTAATATTATTTACTATATCTAATATTCCATTATCATATACCAACTTATAACTAATCATATTTAATTGAATTTATATTTTTTATGCAATTTAAAAGTGTAAAACATCATCAACTTTCCTCACTTAAATTATTATAAAAATTAAGACTTAAAAAAGACAATCAGAAATATAATGTTCAAATAGTTTTCTTTTTTATTTACTTAAATATTATAATTCTAGTTAACGATCTTCCAGACGTTAACTAAGAAAACATATTTGGACAAGTCTCAAAGTCTCACAGATATGTTATAAAAGGGGTGAAAGATTAAGAACATGAAGCAGGAAAATCTTAACAAAATTTGAAAGTTTATATTTACTTCTAACAAACAAGGTGGATTACATGGAAGAAAGAAAAAAAATAAATGAGGGAAAAAATTATCAAAATAATGAATTTATCTCTAATTCAATACTACAAAAAATAATGAGTGAAATAGTGAAATGAGACTTAACTTACTTAAAAATCTATACCAAAATCATTTCACTGAAATTATCTATGATAAATTTAAATTATAAATTAATCTTTAAATTTATTAATGTGAAATTTGTTATTATTTATATTTTAAGATTTGATCTGATATTTAGTTAACGTGAAATAACGTGAAATTTGTTATTATTTATATTGTTATTAACGTGAAATTAAACATAAAAAAATACATAATTTAAGAATGAAAAGAATATTAGGTTTTTTTACTTAGAAAACCATTCATCATATTCTTTAAAATCTAATAAATTTTTCTATATAGAATCTAGTACAGATAAACTAAATCACAATTAACATTCATAATAGTATTCTTATTTTCTAATAAAATAAACAATTACCTGTTGCAATTCCATTTTAGATTTTGATTAGTATGCATGGTCTAAACGAACTCTCAATTTTAAAATTCATGGAAGCCGTATAATTATCCACGAAAAGTTTTAATTTTATACATAGAGGTTTTTAACTTTTATTGTGATGATTAAAAAATATTATTAAGCTAATTTCTTGAGTAAAAAATCACATTAAAACCAATAAATATTTTTTTAATATTTTTAATTATGATTGTGTTAAAATTATTAACATCGATTTTAAAGAGACAAAATACCAAATTGAATGAAAATTTTGAAATAAATAAATAAATATATATATATATATATATATATATATATATTAATAATCGTTTAATTTCATTTTTCAATTTCATGAATATTTAATTCATTTAAAATATTAAATATTTTGTTGCCAAACAGTTGGGTTAATAATAACTGATAGTTGGACACAACATACAGGTACAAGTCCACGTGCTACTTGTCGAATACCAATTCAACCACAGATAACAAATATCAGTTATAATTTTTTATTTCTGCTTGTATAATTTGTGATGAAAATTTTAAAATTAAGATTTTTAGTTTTACTTATTAAAAATTTATTGCATGTATATGGAAGTTCTAAACAAGATTTTTATTATATTTCGTTCATAAATTTAAATTACAACTTCTACTAAAAATTAATATACATCATGCATGTATATGGAAGTTCAGACAATGAATATGCATGCACAGTTTACATTGTTGTTTTAGGGAAAGGTGAAGTTTTTTGTTTTTTTCCATATTTAACAAATAAAGCTATTAAAATGAAAAAGGGTTAAGTGCAATGAATTTAATTCACAATTTCCCTGAAAAGTTATTGGCTATGATTATTTGGGGAATGAGGAAATTTGGAACAGTCTAAATTGTGGATCTCATGCTTTGCAAGAATCAACAACAGGACAAATCAACTTCAGAAATTGCACAATTCATTGGATAATTCTCCTTATGGCGGTTCATGTTAAAGAACAAACTACTAATATATTACTTAATGTTTTAACATGTACTGAAATATATTACTACTATTAAATATTTGAAAGGAGAATTTGTTGTATATAATAATCTTACATGCTTAGAGATTTTCATGTGTTAGATGATATTATGTAAATTGGATTTGAAATTGTGAGGTTATAGGGATGTGTGTAGTAAAATTATTTTTTAGAAATTTAAGTGGTTAGATATTTTTAAAAACTAGACAATATTTATGTAATTTTCCAAATTTTTAGAAGTGATAAATGTAATTTATTTAAAGATTTATAAAGAGAGTAATTGATGAGATTTAAAGGCTTTTGAAATATACAGTATCCTTAATGCTTAATGTGTAAGAGTAGTATTATGTGAAATCTAATATTTTCAAAATATTAAAAGTTATTAATACTTACTATAAGAAGGATTAGTAATTAAAAATATGGTAGGAAGATTCATAGTTCTGTTTTAAAGAAAAGGTGGAAGAAAAAAGAATATGGGAATTGGGGAAGTGTAGGTCCTACAAAGTAAATAATGAAAGTTATATAATGGGAGGAATCACTGGGTTTCCAACGTGGAAGTGCAGAAGAAGCAGAGAGAAAGAGAGGAAGAAGGGAGGAAGAAAAAGGGGAAACACAAAGAAAAAGAGGAAGATCGATCGAGATCTCCCTTGCGTTGTTCACAGTTGAAGAAATTGTAGAGGAGAACGAGAGAAACCCGACGGTATCACAAGTTTCAGGGTTTCAGCACATCTAATTTTTTTTCGTGGAGGTTGAAGAAGATCGAAGTGGTGAGGGATTTAGAGATTAAACTTCAATTTATTGCTATTTCTCTTGATCTGTGGAGTCGGATTCGTTGAATTGCTTCTGTATGTTTGGTTTCCGTAAACTAGGGTTTTGAAATGGAATATTGTTTCTTGCGGAGTTTTCTGTGATAAATAAGCTGTTGGCTCGACTTGTATAGCTTTGCAAATAGAGGGGCTGAGAGGATTGAAAAATTTGAAGACTTGTGAAAGTTGGAGAATTTACTCACAAAGTGTTTGGCCGAAGTTCAGCCTTCGAGTCATGCGATAAACTGGGGTTTAAGCGTGGATTTTGCTACCATGTTTTATTTTTCTATAAATTTCATGAATGAGATCTATGATGCTTGGTTTGATGTTGGAATAATTGTTTTACGAAAATTTTCCGGTCTACATGCTGTGAAAGGGATGCTTGGTTTGAAAGCTTTTTAATGAAGTATCTAACCAGAAAATTTCATTGGCATACAACAAAATTCAAAATAAAGTTGAGAACATGATTATCTGCTGTAAGTTTTGAGGAGTCAACCTACTTTAAAGAGAATAACTAAAGCTATGTAGATGATTTCGAAAACTTTTAATGAAGTATCTAACCGGAAAATTTCATTAGCGTACAACAAAATTCATAATAAATTTTAGAACATGATTATCTGCTGTAGGTTTTGATGAGTCATCCTACTTTAAAGGAGAATAACTTAAGCTATACCAATGATTTTGAATTGGAAACAACTTTAATTGGAGGCTTTCATGCAGTTCATTGATCCTGAAAATTTTCAAAATGTCTTGATGACTATTGAACTCCCTGTAACTGTAACTTCGTGAAATTAACTTTTCTGTTCAGTATTTTGATAAAACCATGCCCAATTTGATTGCTCATAACATGAGTTTGGAAAATTGCTTTTGAATGAATCAGCGGGGTTTGGAAGACAATAATTATTTAGTCTACTTTTTTTCTTTGATCAGCAAATTTTAGTCTATTAAGTTTTGGAATTCTTCAACCACGGGGGCTCCTCCTGGTTCTTAAAATTCATACGATAGTTTTGCCGAATTCTTTCTTATGTGTGATCCTGAGCTTGTTGGAAAGCTTAGAAAATCTAGCTTCTTGTGGTAAAATCTCAAATATGATCCATTTCAATTCAGTTACACGATAGGATTGGAGTAGTTTATTTAGGCGTTTATTTTTTTCTATATTTTAGGATTTACGATGTGTTGGTTCTTATATTTTAAAATTTGCATGCTGTAGTCTATAGTATACAAATATTAGTTTTTTATTCAATGTGTATTGAGAATAATGCTCTGGCAAAGTTTTTGTGCCGTAGTAACAAAGTGAACAGATATGGTATGAAGTTGTTGAGATGTGATACGTTGAATACATCACTTGTTATTGTCTAGGATTTGTTTGATTGCAATTTTTCATGGGGTCTATGTTAGAACACCTGCTCTTACTGAAACGGAGACAATGCCTTACCATAGTGAGAAAATAAATACTCTATGCGCACATAGTATATATTATATATGTAAGCTACTGGGTGAACGGATCCTATATCTATTACTTGGTCTGTGGTTTATCTCTTGCTTATTATGGTGTATATAATTATACATGCGATGGTGGTATTATTGATGCTTTGGATTTTTCCAAATTATAACGAGAAGTGAGAACAAGCTATTCTATTTTGGAAATTTTCATAATATTGAGTTTTTATGAGAAAATGATAGAAAAATATATAATTATTTGAATGCTTACCTGTATTAAGGTATTTTGGGCTGACCTCGCTGTGTCTTTGGAGACTCCCTTTTATATTAGGGATGTGAAGAATGTTTATCATTCCAATTTTAGTTATAAAAAGATTATAGTAGTTTTCTGAACTCTTTTTGTTGTAAATTGCCATAAAATTTGATATGATTGATTTTGTTTTGAACACTTGATATCGTGAAGAAGGATATTATCGACTTTGGGAAAGTCTCGTGTAAAATGGGTGGAAATAAGGTTTCAATTTACTCTAATCTATTCTAGTCATGGACACTGGATTTGGGTCATGATAATAATGGAGAAATAAGAAGAAAGGATTCGTTAGCATTCACTAGCAAAAGCTTACAGTAGTGCATTTATTTTTAAAGTCTTCTGTGCATAACTTCTGTATTTTCCGTAAACCAATTCCTCTCATGGATTTGTATTAATGATAACCATTATACTTTCAAGATTTACATGGAGTTTTGGAATGAAATTTGTTTGTAGAATAATTATGAATATGAATTCCAGCTATATCGTTTTGTAGGTTCTGTTGCTTTACTCATGGATGACTTTTTTTTTTTCACTGATGTGTGATGTATTTGACATGAGTTTTTCCGGTGCGTGTATTGATGTTGAATTCAGTTTTGTTCATGTTCATGCTACCTGTATGTAGGTTTCCAGTTGCTTCAGTTATTCCTCTGGGTGGTGGAGTCTTAGCGTGTTTAAAAAGTATTGACAATTCAAGATGCCAAAGGAGAGAAGGGATAGGTCTTTGTCACATGAAAGTAGCAGAGCATCACCTTACCCGAGCAGCTCTAGTCGAGTTGGAAGATCTGCTCTTAGAGAGTCAGAGGAAAACGTTAAAGAATGGGAAGATGCCAGGTGTCCAGTGTGCATGGAACACCCTCACAATGCTGTTCTCCTTATATGTTCATCCCATGAGAAAGGATGCCGCCCTTACATGTGTAACACTAGCTATCGCCACTCAAACTGTCTTGATCAGTTCCGCAAGTCATTTTCTGACACCACACCAACCATTGCTCAAGTAGAAAGTCAAATTTCTAACACTGTCGATAGTATAATTGAGGTGCCAGAAGACAGAAATGAGGAGGTGACTGTCCAAAGTGGAATTAATGTACCGGAAGACATAAGTGAGGTGACTGTCCAAAGTAGAATTGATGTGCCTGAAGACAGAAGTGAAGGTTTGGTTACAATGCAAGCCTTATCCTGTGACAATGAGGCAAAGTCAAAGTTAGTATGCCCTCTATGTAGAGGGCAAATAAAAGAGTGGAAAGTAGTGGAGGCGGCTCGGCATTTTATGAATGAAAAATCAAGGAGCTGTTCTTGTGAGACTTGCAACTTCAGTGGCACATACCCAGATCTTAGAAAGCATGCAAGACTTGAACATCCTCTAGAGCGCCCATCTGCAGTAGACCCAGAACGTCAGCGTAACTGGAGGAGGTTAGAGCGGCAGAGGGATCTCGGTGACCTCCTTAGCACACTTCAAACTTCATTTGGGGTTGATGATCCCATAGATGATGGTGGTCTGCTAGCTGTGTTTTTCCTCATTCTTCAACCTGCTTCTGTGTCCAGGGGCACCACACTCCAGATGCGAATAAGAAGACCAGCGACACTCTGGGGGGAAAATTATGATGGACAGTCTGGATCTGATGATGCAAACGAATCTTCAGATGGAGGCTCTGATAATAGACCTCATCGTGGTCGGGGACACCGGACTCCTCCGCCGTGACTTGCAAATCATTCATCATACTGGCTTGCTCTTCTCTCACCCTTTTCTGCCTTTCCAGATGCTCATCAATACACGTCGGATATTGATTGTTTATCAGTATATTTAATATTTCTGCCATCCTTCCAAAACGATTGAGCTTGAAATAAAATTTACCGTTGTGCCAGTGCCTTTCTTTACTAGCCCATCTTGCTTCTTTCTTCTTGCTTCTTGCTCCATGCAAGGCTAAAAAAGAAGAGAAAAACATAGTGTGAGGTGTGAAGTGGAACCTGGCTTTTAAGTCTGAGCAGGAACAAGTTTGTTTAGTTCAACAATGGCTGGCTTTCTAGAGTAGCAGAAGAGAATTTCAGCGAGTATTTTTTATTTTTCTAAATTATGAAAGATTTATGATGAATGTCTTTTGGGTATAAATTAAAAGAACAATTGATATTAAGAGTCGAATTTTTGTACTCATAGCTTCATTGAATATGAAACCAATGTAATATTCGAAATAATTTTTTTTTATAAAATAGATTAAGTTTATACATTTCATATGAATAAAAGAAAGGTTCTACTTTGATAGATAATATATTAGTCAAAATATACGTAAACGACTCATTTATGTAAAATTTGATATGCATAAATTACAAAGATAATATGTAATGCTCAAATAATTGAATTAATTCACATTTTTCTGAAATGTTCCCAAGTGCTGAATATGTTGATTCTGTTTTTTTTTTTTTATAAGAAACGAAATTATCAGTGATGTACACAAAGCTTAAAACATGTTGGGGATTTTTTTATAAATAAACTTGGAATGATGTTTATTTAATCTTGATGTTTAACAACCTGAAGAGGGGGAACAACCTCTATTAGAACAAAAAACTCAATTACTAGGATAAGAAGCAAATGGTAACATAGTGTGGCAAACAAACTGCTGGAATCAAAGGTGGTACAAACAATAACAGAGTCAAATAATCTTTTTACTTGATGAGTAATTTCTCTCGCAATACTCGAAGTCAATGACTTGTTAAGACTCCTGTATGGCATGGACACGGATGTATAGTGTCTGTCATTTCTTTTTCCATGCAATGGAATGAATGTGGTTTCCTCTTTTGATGATCTCCCTTTGTCCCATATCTAGGGTGGTGAAAAATGGGAGTGTACATTTCACAACACCTTTAAATACGTTTTCTGAGTGAAACTTTTCTGTGAGAAAGAAAGGAGAGACAAGTATATGAATAATAATAGTGCTTCATGCCAAAACATAGAACTTACCAATGAACGTGTACAACAACTTACTAGTTTGTAAATGATAAGGTATGAATTGGAGACCTATTTTAGTGAGGCAACACAATACTATACAACATCCTTTTGCACAATATTCTTTCATGTGTCAAACTCCTTTAGTTTTACTTCTATATTTTGCAATCATACTCACATATAACTTTTCCAATCCATTTCATTGTGTTTATGGGTAAATTTGAACAAAACTTTTTTATAAATATTTTAGGAGAGAAAAAAAATTTTCATATATTAAAATTTGTGCACATGTTTAAAAAGTTAGAAAAATTATATGAAATAAATTATCTTACACATAAATAAAACTAATTTTAGCTTACCAAAAAACTAACTTTTTTGTTTTTCGATTAAGAAATTTATTCATAATATACCCTAAGTCTTACGCAAGGCTACTCCATGTATTCCTCAGTGTATTATTATACTATAGATGAAAGGAGTTGAGCTATATGACCCAAATATGTACGGTTACGAGCCTTACATCACAATCTTATTGTCAATTGTATGGTGAATGAAAATTTGGAATAATCTAGCTTTTGGTGCTCTGCATTACAAGATTCCAACAACATGACAAGCTGTTAACTTTATAGACTGCACAGAGGATAATGGAGATACAAATATTTAGTGCATATATTTTGAAGGTCTTGGAGTGAGTTTTCCTCAGAAATGGAATACTAATTGCAGAACAATGTATCACGCGTAGCATTTCCAGTTGTTGGATTCACTCTGTTAGCAGAAACAACTTGGTTACAGATGAAGCATATCAATTAGACAATCTTCATTTATGTATATAATCTTACCCATCAGCAACTTTGCAGAGGTATTCACGTTGATCTTCTCTTAGTGGTACATCCGTGAAGTCTGATTCCAACCAAGACAATAAACAAACCATCAAATGAAGATGTAAAAATTTACTCTTGTGGTGTCATCATATCTTAACAAATTCATTTACGCTCTTAACATTGCATATACAGGTTCAATTACTCTAGTGTAAGTGGTATACTACTACATACCAGCGCCTGTAATATTTGATCCCTTAAAAGATGTATTTCCTGTTGCAAGTGCACCTTCCAAGTTAGCATTGCTTAAATTTGCCTGCAGAAAGTGGTCATTCATGCAGAACACAACCGAAAAGAAATTCGTAGTTACAGTGGACTGGAGGAATATTTTCATCTTAGGCTAAAAGAAAATTTGAAGTTGTTAATCGTTTCCCATCTGATTGTATTTAAATGCAATTTATCATTCTGTCTAATTGCAGATGGCTAACAATTATGTTAATGATGCATCATGATATTTTAAGTTAACTTGATTGCAGCTTCTATGCTATAATTGGAAGTGAATTCTTCAAATAGGAAAACAGCATGCCGCAAAACATTCTACAAAAATGAGATTGTAGAAGAGTCCAAGTTCTTTACTAGTGATTTCTTTTAGAACATGTTCATCTGCATACACTATTATATCCCTCATATTTCCATTGGGTCATTTAGTACCGCGTTTTCTCTGTATCTATCTGCAACATTTATAATTTCTCTTCAAATAATATAACTAAAGGACGGGATGAGGAAACAGTTAATCAGATGTTGAGAAATTTGAGGATTAATCATCTTCCCTTCACTCACACAATTTCCCTATGTTTGATCATTGCCATTACGTAAAGTTTTGGGATGATATGAGTACAATTCACAACACAACAATTACCTTCGTCACATTAGCCAGGGAAAAATCAGCATTTCGAAGATCAGCATCAGAAAGATCAGCACCTGACAAAGACAGCAGATGGGAAGAGAATATAAATGTGAATGGTAAACAGGATTCGAAATGTTTACATTACATTCATTATTATAACATGAAGTGTTGGACAAACCTGTTAAATCAGCATCAAAGAAGCTAGCACCTATTAATTTTGCACCTTTAAAATTGGCTTGTCTCAGTATGGACTGTAACAGGCAACGTTAGTTAACTTGTTAAATTTTGATCAAAAGCATACATTTGAATGACTCCATCATCAAATTTCAAATAAGTTTAGGCTTAAACAGAGTTTAATGAGAAAATAATGTTTGCACTTGCAGTGTAAAAAGTTTTCATACTACGATCCAATTAGACATTGCCATAGGTAAGTTTATCACCTTCATGCAGACACTACCTAAAGTCAAGATTATCCTGAGTTTTAATTGGTCAAGAATGTAAAAATCTTGTGCTGTACAGAAATTAAACTTGAATTTAATTAGAATGCCATACAATTATGGATTGCTATTTTCAATATTTTCAATAAGTTCGTTTTATTTATAACAATTACTTTAAAAGTTAATTTGCTTGAAAAGAAATTAAGTTGACAGATAAAATGTATTAAAAGTAAAGCTCCTATGAAAATTAAAAACAAAGGGGAAAAAAAATTACACCGTTTTGAAATCTTGTTTGATCAGAGTCTTGCCACTGAAGTCCTTCCCAGTGAGATCTTGTCCCCGTGTCACTTCTTGCCCGTATGGTCCTCCACCCTGAATTCACCACATCCATCATTCATTAACTCAAAAAGCCTTTAACTTGAATAACTGGGGTCAAGATTCTTATCGACAAAGTATCAAAAGTTGAGTTATTGATTACCTTGAATGCAAGTGCGGGATCAACAAAGATGAAAGAAGCAGAGAGGAGAGCAACGAGGGTGGCACCAGACACGGACTCACCCAATGAAAATGCAAGTTTCTGAAGTGGTTGGCGAGTTTGCTTTGCGTTGAATCCCTGTGAAATGAAGCGGAGGGAATTACAGTGTTGAAGTTGAATAAGAGAGAAATAGGTAATAGGTAGAGTATACGAACCAGAAGAGGAAGATGAAGAAGAGTGGTGGGTTTGAAATTGGAGTTTGAGAGAGAAAGATTTGGCTTAGAAGTTGAACACAAGGAGACGTTGAGAACAAGAGCCATTTCTTGAAATCACACGCAGATGCAACTGTGATGGCTACCATCTGGCATGTAGATAATGTTACTCTCATCATCACATTATTTTCCTCCACTGCCATCAAATTAACACCTAAACTATTATATAATATCTTTTAATTGTAAAAAATTTCAGTTTTAGTTAATTAAGACATAAAGTGCAATTTTTTTTTTTTTAAAATAACTTATTTTCTCTATTTCTTTTTATAATCAGTGTACACACAGACATAATAACGGATGCTGTATGCACATTATTTAAATATATTTAATATTATATTAATATGTGATGAGAATAATTATTAATAATCAAATAAGAATCATAAATAATGATTTAAAAAAAATATAAAAATAATAATTAATTTTTAAAAATATAATAAATAATTATATTTTAAAAATTAAAATTAATATTTTAAAATATAGATAAAAAAAGAAAATCTCTTTGTATATATTATTGATTATCAGTTTTTTATTTCTGTACTAAAAAAACATCATTTCATAGATAATTCTTGTATAATTTTTAATCTTAAAATTTGTACCGTGATGATTAGAAACATTACGGGTAAACATTTGCTTCCCACAAAAAAACTAATATCAATAATAGTTTAACTTCAAAAAATTACTTTATAAGCATGACTAGAAAAGATAATTTTTTTTAGTCTAACACTAGTTGCCTGATATAAAATTAAATGTTAAAATTCTGAAATTAAAATGAAGGTGTTTAATTCATTTTTGTTTTGTAAAAAAAGTTCATCGTCTTTTGACAAACTTGAATATTGGTGTAGAATATAATTTTGCTATCGCTATCATTGTTTTTTCTAAAATCATCTCAAACTAACCTTTCATTTGATTTAAAATCCTAAGCAATGCAGAATGTATACTCATTTATTATGTTTTATTGTAAAATATTGATGAAAAAAAAAAAGTGGAAAATATAATATTGGTTTCATTATTTTGAGTTTATGTAGAAGTATGATTTTTTTTTTTATATTTTAAAATAAGCATGATGCGTTTAAAAAAGGACAAAATTTTGTGGATGTGAGAGAAATTGGATTAATCTTACTCAATTTTGAAAAGTTTCTTTAGGTCGACAAACAACTATTTGATCTTTAACTGTATTTTGTATAAAAGAATTCAACTTTAATGTTTAAGCTTCTAAAACTAGGGAATTAACACGTATCTAAGTGTCATAAAACCATTATTAAAAGAAGAAGAAATAGAATTATCAAATTTTCAATTGGAATTTTGTTTGTTAGTGCTTTACGAATATACTATTGATCAAACTTTCAAAAGTATACATAATATCATTCATATCATCTTTCACAGAGACAGAGATTGGGAATGATTTTATATGACAAAAAAAAACTAAAAAATGTTAATTGCTACTATACAAGGATAACCACATCACAGTTAAAAAAGTTTAAATTTCATTGAAAAAAAATATTTTTAGTTGCTCTAAATCGATCAATATTTAATTCATAAGAAAATGAGGTTTTCTAAGAAAAAATGGTGATTTAAAATCGTGTATAAAATTTAGAAAGAAAATTTAGAAAAAAAAAGAAGAAGAAAAATCCAAAAAATAGAACTATAGTGCAAGTCAATAAAATCCAACACTAAACAGCTGTAATATTACATATCACGTACCTGTCTTTTTCTCGTGAATAATGATATTTTAATTTATTTTTAATTCATTATTTCATTTACTTTCGCAATTAAATAATCACATCATATTACTATCATATTACTGTAAAGTATTAAAATAAATAATTCGAAATAATAATATAATAATAAGTAAATAAAATAAATTAAAATATCCACGGTGGCTCTCACTAATAGTCCTAAGCAGCCATGGTCCTGTTCTGCAGTGCATCAAGTCAAAATAAGTCTCTACTTAAGAATATCTCTTTCAAAAGGTGCATTTATTGTTTAAGCTTTTTATTCTTATTGAATGTTTAACTATATAATATAGATCACGGGTGAAGAACTTTCCTCAACTTCAAGAAAATTTCAATTATCAATCTCCAAACGCGCTTCTAGAGAAAAAAAAAACAGAGAAAAATGGCAGAGCCAGAAATAAGTAGAAGTAAGAGAGGAGGAAGATGGTCTCTCAGAGGAATGACGGCTCTTGTCACCGGCGGCACTCGCGGGATCGGGTTCGTTTTCATCACTCTCTCTTCATCATCTCAGCGCACTTTCTCTTTTATCATTGTTCGTTTCACTTTGTTTTTGTCTGATAAATTCACTTGTTTCAAACTGTGTTTTAGGCACGCCATAGTGAGTGACTTGGCCGCGTTTGGTGCGGTTGTGCACACTTGTTCAAGGACCCAGACAGATCTCGATAAGTGCTTAGAAGAGTGGCAGAGTGAGGGATTTAAGGTTACTGGGTCGGTGTGTGACGTGTCATCGCCTCCTCAGAGAGAGAATCTTATTCAGGAAGTAGCATCAACCTTCAATGGCAAGCTTAACATCTATGTAAGTTTGTTCTTCTCATAGTGTTAAGAAAAATTAATTAACGTTATCTGGCACCAGCCTCATGGTAGTTACAATATGCATGAGTTTTGTTTTGTTTTAGATAAACAACGTTGGAACAAACTTTAGAAAGGCAACAATTGAGTACAGTGCTGAGGAATACTCAGAGCTGATGAGAGTTAATTTAGACTCTTCATTCCATCTGTGCCAACTTGCATATCCTCTTCTGAAAGAATCTGGAAATGGAAGCATTGTGTTCATTTCGTCTGTTGCTGGTGTGGTCAGCTTGGGTACTGGAGCTGTTTATGCAGCAAGTAAAGGTACGTTTTTTCTTTCATGAACATGTGAAAAACAAATGTACTTACACTTTTGCTCCACTGAATTTTCAGCTGCAATTAATCAGCTCACAAAAAATCTGGCATGTGAATGGGCAAAAGACAACATAAGAAGCAACTGTGTTGTACCATGGGCTACCAGAACCCCGCTTGTCGAACATGTAATTTACTTATACCCATTTTTTATTTCCCTTGGTTGTTTTCCTCTCTATCAAATCCTTAAAACAATATTAATACCGACAAGAGATTACCGAAGCATTCAAGTCCCAGCTAGATTATAAAGTGTTTGTTAAGTACCTCTGTTAGATCTATCGTACTGTGTTAAATTATTACCTGCGTATAACTGTCTTAGTGTTTGTTAAATTTTTTTTCATTTTGGTAGTTGTTGAAAAACCAAAAGTTTGTGGATGAAATTATGTCCCGTACACCAATCAAGCGTATAGCAGAAGCTGAAGAAGTGTCATCGTTGGTGACTTTCCTTTGTTTGCCTGGTGCTTCTTACATCACTGGACAGGTTATATGTGTTGATGGAGGATTAACAGTGAATGGATTTCAACCCAGCATGATAATCACCTGAATCACTATTTCGAATAAATGATTCTCATTTGATTACAACAAGTGTGTTAGAAGTGATGTGCGATTTGGTTTTCTCTCCTTTCTAGTTGCATACCAAAATAAAATGGTCTTCTTCGATTCATTAACAGATGGTATTTTCTTCCTATTTATATAATACATATAAAAGAATAGACATTTTCATTTTTGTGGGTTTTTATGTGCCTAATAAGGTAGACTTTGAAGTCAATAAGTCAATAATGTATATTCATTGAAAAATATTATCAATGGTTATAGAGTATTAAAAAATATTTTCTTTGTTAAAACTTGAAATAACAAGATCCAGTTCCTTTAGACAGAGATAATTTGACATTTGATGTTAGAAAGGGTTACTTCAAAGAAGGGTCGAAAAAATAATTTATCTAGGCTGTATATAAATTTATATGATATTTTTATTACAAATATATAAAAAAATAGATGAGATATGTAACATCTCATTTATATAGAAAATAATATTAAATAAAATATTACATAATTTAATATAAATGAGTAACATATAAGAGTATACTAGATTACAGTCATCCGAGTATACAAAAATAAACATGATAATTAAGGACACAAAACAACCCAAGGTATATCATATGAACATAAATACCAGAATTTTTCAAAAGGATGTGATGAAAGAGAATTACCTATAATATCTAATCTAAATCGAAACATCTCTCTCTACCCGATCAAAATCAACAAAAGTCACATCGTTTGTTTATACCAATTTTTGTGATCATTAGAATAAGTGTAAGCTACTGAATTTAAATTAATCAAACAGTAATCAATTCATTTAAACACAAGCGACGTGTATCACCAAGGATGATACACACTTTAATTCAATTATCCGAATATATGTAATGAAATCAGATTAATTGAAAATTTGCACTTGTGGTGGTCTCTACAGAGCCATAGCCAATGGGTTTCACCCTACCACACACAAGGATAATCCATAATTATGTAAGACCATTATGTTACCTTAGACTATAACCTCCTCCTACTCCCACAATATGAACTATTCTACTTTATATGAGTTTGAATGATCATTAGAGTGTCAAGATGTAACCTTACTTGAATTCATAGATCCATACATACACTATATTACAACCAAAGGATTTTCTCCATGAAATTCCTTTATTTTTCACATGTTATCTCAGAATCATTCACATATTATACAAAAACACATCAAGTCAAGTCTCAATATACCAACATCAATCATACATAACTCATCTATGATATTCTCGTATAAGCTCAATTCATCATATTCGATTACAATATTTTCATTATGTACATCAAAACAAATATCCCAACATTCAAATCAAAGATCCATGTGTCTAAAACATGTCAAAAATTCAGCTTGATTCGACAGTTAACAAAGCGGGAATCCTACTTTCTCCAAGATGACGCAAACTAAAAAATTATTTATTTCAGCTTCCAATGTAAAAATGATGTAACCAATGAGTATTAATTATTCCTTAACCGATGTCCAAGCATTGATTAGCATAATCCTAAATGTTTTAGGCCACCAATTAGCCTTCTCTTCCCTTATATTAATTATTTGTTATAACTTTTCTATGAACAAATAGCATTAAATTAGTGGTGTGATTTAGTCTAAAAAGAAGTAAATGTCATTCCTCCAAATACTAATGGTTAGTTGAATAGGATTCAAATACATGATGAAATAAAATAAGAGAAAAAGAAAAGAAAAGTAGTTGTTTGGTAAAAGAAAAGAAAAATTAATATGGGTTCATCATTTGTGGTTTTAGAAGATGAGTATGAAAAAGTAAAAATACTAAACCTAATATATTATTTTTAAGATTTATAACGTTTAAAAATCTCAATTTATCGATTATGATATTTCAGTATAGGAGTTTGTCATTCATTTAGTTTTTTCATGGTAATAAGATACAAATAAATACATTAAATAATATTATTATAATAAAAACAGTCCTTCTTTATCACTCAAGCAAATAATCTCTCATTTTTGTATATTTTTTTTAACTCATTTCTTCCTCTCTTATTTCTTAACTTAATACAGTAACATTTAAAAAAAAAAATGAATACAGAGATAGAAATAATTTAACAGATAAAAAGACGTTTGATAATAATAATAAGTGTGCTATTAATTAAATATAATCCTTCAGTGTGCGTTTACTTAATTAACGGCAGCGTGGTTCACATGACCTAAGAGAACTCCACTCATATTCTATTAAAACATTAAATTTAAAATATTAAGTGTCGTATCAGTTTCTACGTAAAAAATAAAGAAATATCATAAAATGAGATCTTTATATAATTAAATATGTATAAATTATTTTTTCTTAAAATATGTATATAACTTTGGAGTGCACCATCCTCAAAACATAATGAATCATAGTATATTGTTTTGGGAGTGAAAAACAGTGGAAATGGCGGAGTTGGAAGAAAGCAGCAGTAAGAGTAAGAGAGGCGGAAGATGGTGTCTGAAGGGAATGACCGCTCTCGTCAGTGGCGGCACTCGTGGGATAGGGTTGCTTTTCATCTCTTCTAAAACCACTCTTCATTTTCTGCTTTGCCTTTCTTCTCATATTTTTCTTCCTTCCAAACTCTGTTATAGGCACGCCATTGTGAGTGATTTGGCGGCGTTTGGCGCCGCCGTGCACACTTGTTCCAGGACTCAAACAGAGCTCGACAAGTGCTTAGAAGAATGGCGGAGTGAAGGCTTTCAGGTTACTGGATCGGTGTGTGACGTGACCTCACCACACGACAGAGAGAAGCTTCTGCAGAAAGTTGCATCAATCTTCGATGGAAAGCTTAACATCTATGTAAGATAAATCTCTGCATAACTCGGATTAGATCTAGATCCACTTTATTTTTTAATTCTTCTTCTGTGTAAAACTGTTTCTACGTAATCTTTTTTTAGTTATATGTTTGCAAATACTTTCCATCTGGTAATGCCAAACTATTCCTAATATTCCCTTTTTATAGGGGTGGTGGAAATTTACAGAATCAAGAAGAAAATAAACTTTTTATTGTTAGGTATTGGGGAATATGGCAATGAATTTTATTTACTAATATTTGATATTTTTTTATGAATATTTATGATTTTAGTAGTTTCATTAATTGAATATTGTGCATTTATTTATGATTTTATTAGTTTCATTAATAAATATTTGAATTGATCATTTTATTAATTGGTCATTATGCATTATTTATTATACTTATAAAATCCATTCTATAAATAAAACCAAAAGGACTAAAAGTTTGTATTAATATGTGATTTTTTTTTCAGAGGAAAAGGTATTAATACGTAATTATTTACGGTGTCTACAACTTTGATATTTCAATTTTTTAATATATCATATTATCACTAATATCATGTACTCCTTTTGATTATTTATATAAGAAACACATAATAAATTTTTGGATTATTTTTTTTCTCTTAACTTTTAGTCAAAAGTGAAACTAGTTTCTTTTCGAAACTTTGATCCAGTTTAGTCCATCAATTTTAGAAATGTGTAGATTTAATCATTTTAATTAAATTTTGTGAAATTTATTTGATATTTCAAACACGTTTTTTAGCTAACATTGAAGCGGAAATATATCAAACGATATAATCAATTCAAATGTTATTATGAAACGCGTTTGAAATATGAAATAAACTTAACAAAATTTAGTTAAAATGATCAAATTTACGTATTTCTAAAGTTGTGGACTAGACTCGTTCAAAAATTACAAAATTAACTAATTCTAATTTTCACTAAAGTTAAGAAATCAAAAAAATATTTAACCTAAAATTTGAAAATTAAGGGATAAGGAACATTTTAACCCTAAGTTTTTTTCAAGTATAATAGTTGATTTTAGTAAATAATTTTGTAAAATTTAAACTATTTTAAAAATATTCAAAGAATTAAATTGTTTAAATAGTGATAAGGACATATGTTTTTCAAAAATAGTTTTTTTTTACCCATGAATGATATTATTCGCGGGAGCTAGTGAATCATCCTCAAAAACATTGATGATATATCTAAAAAGCACGTTGTTTGTAGGTAGATATGAACAATTATGATGTGAGAAAATGCTCCTAATTTGAGATGATAAGCCACCTTTTCATGTCATCAACCATAATATGCATGAATTTGTGGTTATAGGTAAACAACGTTGGAACAAACTTCAGAAAACCAACAATCGAGTACAGTGCTGAAGAATATTCACAGCTTATGACAGTTAATTTAGATTCCTCATTCCATCTGTGTCAACTCGCGTACCCTCTTCTCAAAGCATCTGAAAAGGGAAGCATTGTGTTCCTTTCCTCTGTTGCTGGTGTCACCAGCATGGGTACTGGATCTGTTTATGCAGCAAGTAAAGGTCAGTAATCAGTACCAAACTTAGTGCATCTTTTCTTATAAAAAAAGAAGCAACTGTGTTGTACCGTGGACCACCAGAAAGACAATATTGACATTTCTTGTTCATTCAATTTTCAGCCGCAATTAATCAGCTTACAAAAAATTTGGCTTGTGAATGGGCAAAAGACAACATAAGAAGCAACTGTGTTGTACCATGGACCACCAGAACCCCACTTATCCAACATGTAATTTCCTTGTTCCCTATTTTTTTTTTCTCTTAGCTGTTTTTTACCAACAAATATTACTTAAGACATTAGTAACCCATTCAACTCTTGCAAGACTGGGAAAATGTTTGGTAAGAATCACTGAATCAATTGTACCATTTTCATAACTATACAGAAAAGGAGAGATCTTAGTTGCATCCATGATAACTTTCACGAAAATTACTGCATGTTTTATATATTATAACTCTCAATATCATAACCAATTTACATACGTATACTGCATTATATAAACCACTGTGAAAAACCCAAACCTGGACTGAAGATTCTAGAATCTGTAAGGCTGCTTGTGAATTGATGATGAACTTGTGCTCTATCAAGAAATTATTTTCATTAATGCTTTTGCGGTCCAAGTTTGAATGATAGGTAGAGTTTGGCAGATACATTGAACAAGATGGATGGCTGCTTGTTTTGTCCTTATTTATGTTGAAAACAGAACATAAGTAGTTAAAAATTTATTTCTGTTATGTGTCTGTGGACTAGAAATTAGGTTAATCGAATGTTGTGGTTATAGTATTTGTTGGAATTATGAAAGTGTGTGTGTTGTGTTGATTAATTTGTTTTACATTTTGGTTGCAGTTGCTCCAAAATCAAAGTTTTGTGGATGATGTGATGTCTCGTACCCCACTTAAGCGCATCGCAGAACCCGAAGAAGTGTCATCTTTGGTGACTTTCCTCTGCTTGCCTGCTGCATCGTATATTACTGGACAAGTTATTTGTGTTGATGGAGGAGTCACTGTTAATGGATTTCAACCCAGCATTAGAATTACTTGAACTTCTTTCTCTTCTTTCTGTGGAACAAATCATTCTCATTTGGTTGCCTTAGTATTCAGATGACTTCAGTATTCAGAATTCAATAACTTATTTCGTTTCGTTTTTCCCAACTTTGTTTTTATACTTGTATTTTGTCATATATTTCCATTTTACTATTATTTATATAACTATCATTAAAGTATTTTTGGACAAATTTAATGATGTGTTTGTTTGAGGGAATTACCTCTTTCAAAGTAATTAAGAATATGGATTAGGGGTGAGATGAACATTCGTTTAGATGAATTTAAAAGCGAGGAAATACGATAATTTACGGGATGGAGTGTTTTTTTATTCATGTATTGTTGGAGTAGATTTGAGGAGATAACTTGAGTGAATAACATTTTAACTTCAAATCAAGTCATGTTTTAGAACCAAACAATAATACGGAGAGAGGATCCGATCTCATCACCTTGGAATTGAAACGAGAGTATGGAAAAAGGGTTTTGATCCCACTCCTATAAAACCAATCCATTATATATTAATTTTAAATCCACTCACTCTAAATCTCTTCAAAATACAATGCTTTCAAGTCCATCTAATTATTCTTCTTTTAAAATTAGAGGTGACAATGTAAATTTGATCCAACGGACCGACCCATAGACCGGCTGAAAAAACATGAGGTGAGTCAGAATATTAAACCCATTAATCCAAAAATGTCTAACCCACATAAGTTTACAGATTGCATGGGCTACTAGCCCGCATTACAAAAAAAAATAACTTACACTAATATATATCAATTACTTTCTTTCTAGATTTTTTATGAAATTTTTGTATAACTGGAAAATAGAATATATGGTTTAATTATATAAGTTTTTATATTTTATTTATCAGTTTAAAATAAAATAAACTTTCATTTATTATATTTATTTTATTTGATCTAATTCAATTAGAGATTACAATTTGATTATTGAATGCAAGTACTTCTTAAAATATTTGAATGTCGACACGAGAAAATTTATTTAAATATTACGGTTTGTAAAATGGATCAATTAATCCGCTTTAGTTAGGGGTGTCAAAATAGGCCGGGCCCGACGGGCCGGCCCGCCAGCCCGACCAAAAAAGCATGGGCCGGGTCAGAAAATTCAGCCCGCCAACCCGAGACAGCCCGGCCCGTCCAACCCGATAACCCGTCGGGCCAGCCCGCGGGCCAAAACGGGCCAGCCCGC
>Ga0214542_1000934_pt1 | contig 57379 bp, 22 predicted proteins | sample CNSS1metaG_FD_160096 | JGI IMG/M metagenome (GOLD analysis project Ga0214542, IMG submission 160096) | Root nodule microbial communities from cowpea collected in UCLA plant growth center, Los Angeles, California, USA - CNSS1 | ecosystem: Host-associated > Plants > Roots > Nodule | place: USA...
TGTAATTTTTTCAACAGCAGTTAGAGCTGATTTGTAATCGGAGCCTAGAAATGGCTGTATGTTATCCATTAAAACAGAAAAATAAGAAAGCAGTGTAGGCAAAACAGAAAAGCAGTATAGAAGCAGTATAGTCAAAGAGGAAAAGCAGTAGTAAGAGATAAGAGGCAGGAATCTACGGAATACACTATAGAGTAATACTTATAAAAGAATATAGGTAATCATAAGGCTCAAAAACTTTTTTTTTTTTTTACACTTTTTAAACACATATAATCAAGAAAATATGTATGTAAAGAGTGTCGCAATATGCAAAGTATTCCTCAACCCTCAGAGGCAGATCAAATGGGACTTATGGCTCTGTTGGCTCTTCTGGCCATAACCTGCCCGATCTATAAAGGGTATCCTAGCGAATACAAGCCACTTCCATCACATAAATATTCAAAAGGTATCCAAGGATTTCTCGCTCTGATACCAGGATAGAAAAAGGGGGGGTCGGAAACTTATGAGAATATAAATCTGGCAGAGCCGGTTAGATATTCTCTCATAAGTTTACAAGCAAGGGAAAAATAAAGACAGAAAGATAAAATTCTGTACATAGGTTCGGAAACTTATGAGAATATAAATCTGGCAGAGCCGGTTAGATATCAGTACTCTTAATAATAGATATTTATGATGAAGCTCACTTTAAGGATAACATTATATCTGAAATTTATTTGTCAGGTTTTGGTAGTAAGTAGTGAAGAAAAGAAGCTTTGGCTCGTTTTGGCTCGTGGGAATAAGATAAAAGCTGGTAGAACTGAAATTGATGTCTGAACAATCGTAGACAGTTGGAGGAAGTTGGAATTTTACACTATAATAAATGTTTTGTAACTGTTTATGTAGGTACAACAAGTCTGGCTTCATCCTCATTGAAAAAATAAGCTCACTTAAGAAATGGTTGAGTTATTTTAAAGATTTTTTATGTCCAATTTCACTTTTGTCTTGGATCTTAATTTGACTTTCAAAAATTGACTGTTATTACTGTTATTATTAATGCTAGTAGCAATAAGAGAAGGTTTATTGTAGGATTTGGGAAAAGTCAAATAGATTTATTCTGATGTTTCTATAAATGAACATAGCAATTAACATTAAGACTGTTTTTTTTAATTGAAAATTTATGAAATTTGACTAGTCCCTTACTTAAATATTAATGAATACTTTAATGATGATTCTCGTACTATGCACAAAGACCTTATTAGGATGACAAACATCACAACAACAAGCCTCAAGTAATAGATGATAATTTTATTGTATGGTTCATTTTGAATTCATTATATTATTGCCTCAAGTAATAGATGATAATTTTCTTGTATGGTTCATTTTGAATTCATTATATTATTGCTTGAGTATGTTGAGTATGGTATGTTCAAATAAACTATAATATCATGGAAGATAAATAAAATGTGTATGAATTTCACAATATGTTAAGAGGAAATCAAACTCCTTAGACTCTGAATTTAAGAAGTCACTCTTTTTATTATGTGAAAAATTAAATAATTAGAAAAAAAGTTATAAGAAACATGAAAAAGGTAAAATGTACCACTAAAATAAAATAGATAAAGTACAAACTTAAACAATCTTTAGTAATTTTTTCTTATTAGCTTTCTTTCCTACTCTCTCATTTTGTATAGAGATAACTTTTTAAGTTTTAAGTTTGGTTTCTCCTGAAACAATATATTTTTAAATTCATTTTTAAATTATGTACAGTTTACTTGTCTTTCATAATATTTTCATAGTATTATAGTTCACTTAAAACATACCACCTTTAACGGGTCTATAATGAACTATACAAGAAAAATATTATTTATTACTATTGAAGGAACTCAAGTTTTATGACAATGTTTGTCATATTAATTAAGTGTTTGTGCATTGTAAAAAACCATCAAACTTAATGATGGTTAAGGTACTCATTAATATTCGAGCAATGAACTACTCTTCCACATATTTCATAATGACAATGTTTGTCATATTAATTAAGTGTTTATGCATAGTACAAAAATCATCAAACATAATGAAACTTAATGATAGTTAAAGTGCTAATTAATATTCGAGCAAAGAACTACTCTTCCACATATTTTATAAATTTGGTTACATTTTCAATTTAGAAAGAAAAGACTCAATATTACTTGTTATGCTCATTTATATAAAGAAAATAATCTTTTAAAAATTAAATTTTGACAACCTTTTTTTATGAGGTGACATCTCTTAATTGACTACCTACTTTTCCATTCATCTATTTTTTACATTTATTTATTTTTCTATATTATAAAACTACTTAAAAGATGACATTCTAATTTAGAAGAAAATTATCAAAATTTAATAATAATTTTCTTTCATATAAAGATTAAGACAAATATGTTTGAACTCTTCATTGTTACTAACATCAGTAGTAGTATAAGATTTTTCACACTTAAAAAGTCAAATCAAAATCCAATATACTTGAATAAAAATTAACTTATTAACTTCACTTAGGAAAATCTAAATCATTAAATAAATCAACCAACATAACAAGTAAACGTGAATATATAAAAAGATTCTCACACAAATAAACATTATATGTATATTAATGTTCTTCTTTCAGAGATAAAATAATATACAAACATGATACTAATAATATTATAATATTTTCACATATAAGTAAAAAAGTAATACTAAAGATTGAAAGTTCATCGGCAAGTTTTTTTTTTCTCTAGTTTTCGCACTACACAACTTAATGTAAAGAAGAGAAAGAAATGTGAAGAAGAGGAAGATGTGAATAAACATGGAAATAATATATTGGTTTAGTTCATGTGATTTAAAAGTTGCTTCTCAAATAAATATTTAATAAGAAAGTTTAATAAATAAAAAGGTACGATAAAAAAATGTTTCTAATAAAGAAAAAATTTCAGAAAAGAAAACAATACATAATAATGAAGACACATGAATGAAAAAAAATATATTAGGATTTAAAGGCTACCATTTTATTATAGCACGATTTTGAAAAACTAATTCTTCCAAAATCAAAAATAGGCTTTACAATAATGAGAAATATATGTCACGAATACCCTTTTTATTTTCTTTTTCAGTTATTTTTTTTAAAATTATGTAATTATAACACGTGTAAAAACCTTCTTTTTGTGGTCCTAGATATGTAAAAAAACTATTGATGAGTTTGATTTAGACTGTGATAATTAACAGGAAAAGAACAAATAATTTCAAATCAAATAATTGAAAGGACTCTAAAATTGCTATTGACTCGTGAAAATATCAAAATTGGACCAGCTACTTGTTTAAGACACGTGTTCGGCATTCTCCGACGACGAACAAAGTCTAACCATCTTCACTTCCAACGATGGTGGTTGAGAAAAATCTCTTACCAATTAAACATCAATTAAATATTTTACCAGTGTATTTAATTCGAAATCGAAGTCAAGTTTAAATATTATTTCTTTTCCTTACTTTTCTGAAGCGATTTTTAAAAATAAAATTATAACAAAATTTAACATTTGAAAAGAACAATATCTTAGAAATATCATCGTTGTTCTTAACAATATTGCTATTACACGAACTTGAATCAGAACATTAACGTTATTTATAAAACTGTGACATGTTCAAAAAAAAAAAAACCTCAAAACACGATCCTTATTGTTAACTATGCCAGAAGACCTTGAATCGGATCGGAACAAATATTGATTATCAGCTTCTATTAGAGCCTCCTCCACCAAATCAAATCTTCAAGCATAAAAAAACAGAAGAAAAAGCAACAACAGCCATGGTCGAGTGACAGAGAATACATGAACTTTCTGCTTATTAAGATTATAACTGTTTATCCATGCATTCAACAGAAGCCTTTACAAGTTAATTACAACACCCAAACTTCCCATAACCACCGCATTACAGAACATGACACAAATATAAACAACACGGAAACACACGAAACAACGGAACACAGTTTTTTGAAAAGTGAAATGGTTGTGAGATCTGAACCATAAGACCTAATTAACCAGAAATTTTAACCGATTTGACCTCAGGCTTCTTCTCTTCCTCTTTAGGAACAGTAACAGTGAGCACCCCATTCTCCATAGCAGCCTTAACCTGATCTACTTTAGCATTCTCGGGAAGCCAGAACCTTCTAATGAATTTCCCAGTTCTTCGTTCAACGCGGTGCCATCTATCATCTTTCTCTTCCTTCTCTCTGCTTCTCTCTCCACTGATCTGCAGCACCTTCCCATCTTCCACCTCCACCTTCACCTCCTCCTTCTTCAACCCGGGAAGGTCCACGTTGAACACGTGAGCCTGCGGCGTCTCCTTCCAGTCCACGCGAGTGTTGGCTATGGCGCTGCTTTCATCACCGGAGGAAGTGAGGTTGGCCAGAGTAGCTGAAAGGGGAAACCCCTCAAAAGGGTCCCATATATCCAGAGAGAAAGGGTCGTCGAAGACGTTGCTTCGTTTACCACCGAAGAAGCTAGGGATTAGAGACATCGTTATTGCTATCTTTATCTCTTCTCCTTTTGATCAAAAGTTGTTGCTGACTGAATCTCTTCTTCAAATCAACTGTGTCTGATACTGGGAATGAAAAGCGAAAGCTATATATAAGTTTCAAGAGAAGTGCTGAGGATTTTCCAGAATTTTCTATTCAGATGGTGATGGATCAGAAACGTGCTTCTCTTAACCTTCTACGTCTTTCTATTACAAAACCATGTTAATTTCAAAACAATTTAAAATATGCTGTTAAGAATCTTCTAATTCTATTTAACTATAGATTATTATGCAATTAAAATTATTATCAACACCGTCTTTTAACACTTTTTTCTTTTTCAGTTGAATACCATGAGATTTAGTAAATCTTGTATCTTATTTAATAAATGTGTATCCTGGTTTTGAAAATTCTAGTTAAAAAATAAGTGTACTAACATTATGTAGAGATGTAGTTTCTAAAATGTCATGCTTTTTATTTTTAACATAATTTGATTTATTGATTATAGTTTCCTGAATTTATTTGAAAATAATGCTCTGTAAAGAACATATTTTATACTTTTGTCACGTGAAATGTATAAAATCAAAGTTAAACAGCTAAAACAGCATGAAACAAATTTGCGAAAAAGATTAAGGGAAAAATTGTGAAATTAAAAATTGGAGGAATTAAATATTATCTTTCTTCTTTTATTTTCTTTTCTTTGTGAGAGTTTTTGGTTTGATGTTAATTACACATGTTAATGTCAAAACGTAAGAAATTAGATATTTTAATATGAGACACGTATATACATTTGATATTTTTTTAATGTAATATTTAATCTATAAAATAATAATATTTTAATAATGATAATAATTTATAATTTTTTATTTTAATAATTTTAATATATATTATTTTAATTTAAATTTATAAAATAACAATAATATATTTATTATACATTATTCAATAATGGTTGTATATCAAATAATATATATTTTATTATTTTCCAAATCAACAGATATACATGTCATACCAATATCGTAAGAGTGGATATAGATTATGCATTCTTTAGAAAAAGCAGTCTCAAGTAGATGAGAATCCAAATATGCAATTTATGTAATTCAATTTCTCAGGTGTTACCTGGATTGGGCTGGTATGCAACTTCGGCCCAAAAGCTCTTTCGGACATGCCAAAAATTATCAGCTACAGATGTGCACAATGGAGATGATCAACCTTATTCAATGAGCACAATCCTTAAAAAATTGCCATGAATTAAAATTAATTTATTCATAAACTAAAATAAATAATTTGATAAATTAAGACTTTAACCAAGATATTTTGAATGAGACCAATTAGATTCATTAAGCTTATATTTCCTGATTTTATGACCATATTTATTTGTTGCAAAGAATGAATAAAAATTTAAAGAAATAATATTTATGGATAAATTTAAGATTTCATTTTCAGACTTGTTATAAACATTAACATATGCAACACAACAAAAGCTACTAATTTTCCTTTTGGTATTTAATATCTAACTAATAATGATGGGATTGAATTTTGCAACTTTTATTTTAGAGTACATTAATTTACCCCCTTTACCATTTGTATTTTTATATTTATTTACCAATATTTTATTTTCATTATATAGAAACTTATGATAAAAATTGAAAGTATTTCTTCTATTGTAAATTATAATCATAATTTCTTAAAGAAAAAATATATGTTTTTATAACTATTTTCATATAAATATGTTACTATAGTTTTCCTTTTTTATTTTGATAGAAAATTACATATTATCCTATTACTCTTAGAATTATGACATTCTAAAAGTGAATAAAATGAATTACAATTACTTTTAATTTATATTTTTTTTATACTATCAATAGAAAGTATAGATATATTTGTAATTAATTTTAATATAATAATTAACTTTTAATATATTTTTATTACTATAACGGAATAGACAAAGTACGGGGATTTATATTCCTCATCTTTTAATCTTTTAATCAATTAGACAATAATTATAACTACCATTATTTTAATATTTAATTATCATTATTATTATTATTATAATGAAAAGATGAAAAGATTGAATGCTACCTGCTACTAAGAAAATTATAATAGGAAACATATTCACGTATGTTTGTGTTTTTTAATAAAAAATATTTTTATTTAATTCTTAGATAACTTTTGTATTGTAAACAGTTATTTAATTTAAAAAATAATTAAATTAAAAAAGATTAAATATATAAAATATTTAAAAGATAAAATCAACAAAATGATTATCTTAATTTAGAAAAAAATTTACTTATAAAAAGATAGAATTAGAAAAAGATATGTATACAAAGTATGAAGTTCTCTATATAATGATATTGATAAATCAAAGGTCTAAAGTGCAATTAGGTCTTCCAATTTTTCAACCTAAAACCCTGTCTGGTAACACAATACCACAATTTCCAGAGGATCCTGCAAGGACAGAGTGAGGCAATGGCAACCAGCGAAGACAGTGGAAAGAAGGAAGGGACCAACTTGCTAGGCTCGCCCACTTTCACAGAGTTGGGAAACGCCCGTTTCAGGTGCGTTGAAACTGGGCACGAGGTCCTTTCTAAGGACATAGCGTCCTACTCTCAGAGCAAAAAATGTCGTTTGGGTCTCATCGATTTCGCCTTGACGAACCGCAAAGCCCCTCTCAACATGTTCAAACAAGACCCTCTCTGTCGGTAAACTACAATTTCCCTTTCTCCTTTTCTTTCCCACTTTTTTTTTTTCCCTGATTTTTGTTACTCTCTGCCTTCAGGCCTTCACGTGTGTCTGTCGAACCAATGTTACGTTGTTCGATTAGGTTTAACAGAATAATATCGAAACCTTGCTGACAAAGCTCTTAAAAACTTCAACATATGTCTGTCATCAAATATTGTTTTAAAAATTGTGAATTTTCGACTGAGTTTGTGTGAAATCTGTTTGTATGAAGTAGCAACACAGTCTGTACATGAAAATGTGACAATTTTCAACTGTTACATATTTTTCTGTCCCCATTTTCTGTGTCTGTGGAGTATGTTACTGACGTAGTTGTTTTTGTTCCTCTTTTTCAGTTCAAAGTTGATATGTAAGCTGACTGGGGACAACGTGAATAAGTCAGAGGAACATATCTGGAAGCATATGAGTGGGAAAAGATTTCTCAATAAATTAGGTCAATGATGTTATGTCTTTTATTTCACTCAATATTGGATTAGGAGTGATGCCAGGGCTTCAATAATGAAGCGAGACTAAGTTTTCCTGCTAGTATTTGCAGATTCTGTGATCTGTGATTGAGTATAGATATTGGGAGCTTTGTTTACTGATACATTTTTTTTTGTGTGAACAGAGAGAGAGGAAGAAGAGAAGTTATCGTGCCAAGGAATGGAAGTTGAAGAGAGTTTACAGGAGTCAGAAAGTGCAGAAGGTGGAGGAAAGGATAAAAAGAAGAAGAAGAAGAAGAATAAGAACAAAGGGATTGATGAGGAGAACTTACTGGAGTCGAAAAGTGCAAATCCTGGAGAAAAGGATAGAATGAAGAAGAAAAAGAATAAGGACACGACAATTGAAGAGATTAGATCAGAAGTTACGAAGTCTCCCGTTGAGAATAGTGACACAGAAGTTGAGGATAATGACACAGAAGATGAAGACTTCTGGATGCCTCCTGTTGGTGATCGGTGGGACCATGATGATGGAGGAGATCGATGGGGTTCCGAGTCTGAGTCTGAGTCAGTGCAGGAAATTGAAGATGGGAATGTAATCGGTATGTATACCCCTCATGTCACTCTACATTTAATGTCAAATGAACTTAGACAGTTAATAACATAGAGTTTTTTGTTTCAAAGTTGGTAGAATTGATTTTTGATTGAGTTAATTTCCTTCTGCTGGACTTAATTGGGATAGCCTGATCGATTTTAAATTTTAATGCTTGTCATGAGTTACTGATTCGAAATTATTCTGAAACAAGCGCTTGGCTGATTTATAACTTGTCTTCATACTGAAGATAATGCCTAAATAATGGTTTGAACAGTGTTGTCAAAACTGTGAATAAACTCATCAATTCTTTCAATGCTACCAGTTTTGGGAAGGGGTTGGGGTTCACATGCTAACATGCAGAGGGATTGCATGTTGTATGGATTATTTGTGGAGTAAGTTTTAGTGCAAGATTCTTGGAATCATGGATCCACTTTACCTTTACAAATGAAGATCCAGCAGGTCAATGCTTATTAGGTTTCCATAGCCAACAAATGGGTTCTTAGACAACACAATGTTCCAGTTCAGGAGAAGGTTTGACGAGGTTATTACAGGAAGCAGTTTAAGAGTACGAATTAAGCTTTGTTTTTAGAGGTTGGGTGACAGTTATATCTGTTCACCTTTTTTGTTATAAAATGTTTACAAGTAGACTTCTGTTTGTTTTAACGGGATCATCTTGGAATATTAGTTTGTGGAGTCAAGTTATCTGGTGTGAAAGGATACAATTCCCTTTTGTAATCTGTTTTGCTATTGGTTCAGGAATAAATTCACGAGTGAACCTTTTCCTTTAGTTTTTCTTTTCTTGATCCTGAGAATCCTAACAATTGGTTTGACCTGCTGGATTTAAAATTTGTGGTAGCAACCTGTTTTGGTGCTGATAGATAGTGGAGCTAGCCACAAATTTTTTTCTTCTAAGTTGGTGGGCAGTTTGGGTTTACAGGTGGAGCAAACTCCACCATTTAGAGTAAAATTAGGATATGGGCATAAAAAACAAACAGCAGGACTCTGCAAAATATTAAGTTTCTGTTCGGTGAGTATGCTCATATTGAGGAGTATTTCATATTTGAATTTAGAGTGGATTTTGTTTTAGGTGTGTCATGGTCAACCACTCTAGCAAATGTAAAAGTAAATTGGAGGACTTTGACAATGAACTTTGTTGAACAAGGTCAGGTTGTGGAAATTAGAGGTGATCCCCAGCTGTAAAAAGCTTTTATTACTCCACAAGCTCTGATGAAGGGGACACAGATAGAGGCAGTATCAATATATGGGGGATAGAAACCAGGGAACACAGGTCCTTGAAGGAAAGAAATAATAATCCGCCGGAGGCTGGGAATGAAGAGAGTTATAATACATTATTGAGGAATTCTCTGCTGCTTTTGCTGAACCATAAAGACTGCCACCAAACAGGTCAGTGGATCACAGAATTCCCATAAAATATGGGGTAAGTCCTCTAAATGTGCCCTATACGTACCCACACCTTCAAAAGAATGAAATTGACTAGCTAGAGAAAGAAATGTTGAGTTCAGGAATTATTAGGCCCAACTATAGTCCTTATTCCAGTCCTGCCTTGCCAGTGAAGAAAAAGAATGGAAGTTGGAGGATTTGTCTTAATGGCTTGAAATAAGGCTACTATAGCTAACAAATCCCCTTAGTCCCGTCATTGAGGAAGTCATTTTGAGGAACTGCTAGATGAGTTACATGGGGCCCAATTTTTTTTACGTTGGATTCAAAAGTTGGATCTCACAAGATTGATATGCACAAGCCAAACATTCCTTAGACTGCATTTTTGAACTAATCAAAGACATTATTAATCTCTCTAGTCATGCCTATTGGGCTAACCTATGCCCCAACTACATTCCAATGTGGTATATAAATGTAACTTTATAGCCCTACCTCAAAAGGTTTATGATATACTAATCCATAGTTAATCATGGAAAGAACAATCGGTGGATTTGAGAAAAAAAAGGTTCTTAGTACATTACAACAACACATATCCTATGCAAATTTGGAGAAGTGAGTTTGCTCAAACAGAGTTACATAGGGCATGTAATTTCTGTGCATGGAGGGAATAGCCATGGGTCCATAGAAAATGAAAGCAATTCTACAACAATATATTCTTGAGTGTGTCAAGTCTTTAAAAAGATTTTTAGGGCTCACATGTTACTATAGGAGGTTCATTAGCAATTATGGAAAAATAGCAAGACTTGTCACTGATTTGCTAATAAAAGGGATCTCCAATGGTCTCAAGATAGTATTGCAGCATTTGAACAATTTCCAATGGTCTCAAAATAGCAACAATTGTCATGATTTCCACAAAACTGAGCATGTTGTGACCAAACGCTCCATCCACCAGGCGGTTGATACTGGGGAGTGGATATGCGTCTTTAGGACAAGCCTTGTTCAGATCCGTGAAGTTGGTGCACATCCTCCATTGACCTTTTGGCTTTTTAACCAGAACTACATTGCCAACCATGTAGTATATTTGATTTTTCGAACGAAACCGACTTTTTTCAGTTTTTTAACCTCCACCACCGGTCGGGCTTTTCGTCTCTCTTCGAGCCAACTCTTCTTCTGGGCAAGCGGTCAGGCTTTTCTAAATATGGCTAGTTTGTGGAACATGACGCCCGGGTGTATGCCTCACATATCCGCTAAGGCCCGCATGAAGAGGTCTTTGTCTTCTTCGATCACGGCTATTGGTACTTGTTCGCTCTGCGGGTTCATATCAGTGCTGATTTTGGTCACCTACCCTTGATTTTTTCCTACTTGTAGGTCATTAGTTTCTCCTTCTTGCTCTATGTGGTCGTCCATATTTGTTGGCCAATGTAGTTCGGGTTATGCTACTAGTTAGGGCATCATTTTCAATCTAGTAGAATAACATTCGTGCGCAATTTGTTGGTTTTCATAGACCGTGCACACTCCTCCTCTTTTACATGGACCCATTCGCTATTCCACACGGTTTCTTGTCCTCCACCTTGTGATTCTCTGTTCCAGGGGGTTCCGCTCGGATCTGATTGCGAAAGTCCTTTATATCCTCCATGTGCATGAACTGAGCGGTTCTCTCCCTTAGTTCGTCCTCTTGGCCGGTTTCTTGCTGAGCTTATCAGCAAAAGGCTCGGCTTTCACCAAGGTAACCAAGTGGTGCATGGCTACCTCTGGTAACAAGTTTTTGGTCTTCATAGAGACGTTGTTAAAGCGTTCCATGAAGTTTCGCAATGATTTGTCTTTGCCTTGTCGGATGTTGACGAAGGCCATTAAGGTGAGCGCGACTGTTCGACTAGCAACAAATTGGGCTCTGAATTTAGCTTTCAGGGTACAAAAACAATCAATGTTGTGTGATGGGAGGTCGAAGAACCATTCCAATGCGTCTCCTGTTAGAGAAGTAGAAAAAACTCGACACCAAATGGCGTCACTTGCAGCATAGAACATCATTTGATTCCTAAAGATTGACATGATGGTCCAGATTAGTGATTCTGTCGTTCTTCTTTACTTTCGGCAACTTCCACCGCTCGGGGAGAGGGGTTTTGAAAGATCTCTTGGTTGAAGGGACACACCGCGAACGGGTCGATAGGCGCAATTGTTGGGTTATAACCCTAGCTTGCTCTAGTACTCGCATGAACAATTATGGCTTGTCCATGTGGCTCCTTGATAGATTCTTCACGAACGGTAACGATCGGTCGCTCTAGGGTTTGCATCGCAAACATACTTAGGGTTGATGGCACTGAATTTTGCCTGCTCTTTTCTTGCCTCATTCTCCACTCGGAGTTCCCTCAAATCTTTTTTGTATTTGTTTTGCATGTCCTCCATCTGTTTTTGCATCCTTCTCATCATTTCCCTCACTTCCATCTCATCGCTGTGTATCTCTTCTCCAGTGACGTTGCTCGTCATGTTCCTTGTAGTCATCATATGGGTTTTAAGGTAATCTCTCGACCCCACATTGGGTGTCAAAATGTTTCGGGTTAAAGGGGGCGAGCGTTCTCCTACACAACTTATCTGTCATTACTCGTGATGTTCCTCAATGCCAAGGTGTCATGTTCGTTCAAGACTGATCAATTGTACTGGCTAAAGATACTCTGACGCTCAAGTCAGTTCAATGTCAAATGGTTAAGCGGATTAAATCAGTCTTAAATATGTATTTAATATACCAACCACCATACTTTTGACCTCTATTTATAGTGTTCTTCAATGTTCTTCGATTAGGGACGGCCTAATAATGGCCAAATTTCCCTTAATCATGTTTATGGTTTTCCTTTAACATAATCTGTTCACCGACTACCAGGGTGATAATCTAAGAGCTGAAATTTAACGCACACAACCACACGGGTACCACGAACCTCTATGGTAATTTCTTGAAGTTATTGAGTTTGCTAATTTGGACGGTCTCTAGCGTAATGGCACAGTTTGATTATGTCAAGATTCATGTACATAAAGGAAACTACAAATGGAGGAAACCTCCACTTGCCCAAAGCATAGCTTTTCTTAACAGAAAATCAGTTCATCACCCTGTCTCCCCTGTCTCATGAGACTTATAATTAAAGTATTCTCCCACGGCTAACAACCTCCTCACTACTCTTGCCAACTCTGTTTTGTAACAATTTCTCCACTTACTCATGCCACCTCTGCTTGAGGATTTCGCTTTCTTTTGTGCACATTACACCTTGCATACCTTAGGTGTCTCATGTACCTTGTGGACCAGTGGCTCTTTTGGCCCATAAACTTCTTGAGCTGCAACATTCCGGTTGAAGTTAGCCTAGGGAAATAATTCAGTGGAGTCCACTTTACCTTGAGAGCTTCGGGAAGAAGTTTCTAATTATGTTCCTAATCAGGTTTCGGCTTCTTGCATAATAGCAGAATTAGGTGTTTGGAGTGTGTTGACCTGTTTGGGTTTATAATCCTCCGTTACATGAAAAAATACTCTATTTTCCGTTCGTAGTTATTATGACAAGTATGAGCTATTAGTTTTTCTTATCTATATTACTTTTTATGCATATGCATTTATATAAATATAATTTTGAAGTTTTAGGAAGCATTTTAGGATCTTGTTGATTTTTGCATCATCGAGTTACTAATCTTTTACACCATTTTTATCCTTCAAGTTTTTATGATAGCCGAGTTTGACACCATTGGACATGAGTACATGCCCATGCCATTAGTTGTTTCTTGTTTGATCTGTCATGTTTTTCCTTAATTTTTGGAGTATGATAAGCTATGATTGAGCAGAGGATTTTTTTATTCTCACAGATGGTGATGGTGATGCTGCTGAGGATTGCAAGGAGTCAGAAGAGTTGTCATCAAGGTAATTTTTTTCAGTGTGAAATATTGGAAACGATACAGTTTCTGAATTTTTTAAGTAAGATTTTACTAGCAGTGTCTAGTTTCCTAGACTGACACAATATATATGTTGAATTTTCTATTTTCTGCAGGACAAAAAGAATGTCAATAGAAATTGGACCGAGCAGCTTTGCTACAAGAAAGAAGAAAAGTAAGAACCATCACGCTTAGATTTGTTTGCAAGCCAAGTTTAGTCTAGAGAATCACAAGTCAATTTTTCGGTGCATGTATCAAACTATGTCAACCCACACTATTCGCACATGGGTACAAAATGCATTACCTATTCAATTTTTTCTTGTTTTGAGCAGCTGCTTTATCATCATATTTGTATCAGAAGTAGCATGAAATTGGATTAATTGTAAGTCTTAAAATTAAGCATGCAATCAATTGCAGGTGTGCTTATGATATTATTTAAGGTCAAAAGTTCTTTATGATGATCGTTCATAATTTTGTGTCCTTCACATTGACAGTATTTTTTTATTATTTATTGTTATTATTATTTGCAATAGTGATAGTAATAATTAACTATTTATAATAATTGTTTTAAAAAATATATATAGAATAATTTTTAATTCTTCAAAATCTTTTTACATCGACCATTCTTGAAAATTATGGCAGCTTTTACCCTGATCTACAGTTTTCTGCGTACTCCACACATGCTTATGATCTATTAAATATAAAGAATGCGACTAATCTGTCAGAAAAAGGTGGGATTAAAAATAAAAGTACCATTATCATAAAGCAATCCACGATAAAAATAATAAAATTTCTAAAGATATTTTTAGTGTTTAAAATTCGAAGTAACTTCTGTTTTGATTCTTTATTTCGAATCTATTTTAGTTACTCAAATCTAAAAAATTTGATATTGATGTGATGCAATTTATTTATTATAAAAAATAATTACCAATAGTATTGAAAAGTTAAAAGTCACTACACTATTAATCCGCAAATTCAAAATTCTGAGAACTAACTCTTTAATTAAAAGGTTAAAATTATTTTAAAGCAATAAAACCGGTAATAAGGAAGAAAAAGAAAAAGAAAAAAGGTCCATAGATATAATAAAAATATTCATCCATCTTAATTCCCTTTATTATAATTCAAAATATAGTTGCCTCCATAATCCACATATCTACATCATTGACAATAGCTTCAGAAACCAATTGCTTTAATTAAATAACTAAGAAAAAAAAAAGTGAAAATGAAAACCTGATCACAAACGGCGAATTTCCCTCTCAAACAAAATGGTAGCTGCAAAATGATTGACTTATGTGCACGCCATGGAGAGTGGATTATGAATTGTAAACGATGTTACTGTTTTCGTATTAACAAAATGAATGAACGCAAAAGAACGTGCGCGGTGTGGGGCTTGAAGAATAGCATATAAATGACGCCAACACTGTACCTAGCTTCATCAAACTCCGTACACTCACTTAGTATTGTTACTCAAACGCTCAACACCCTTTGTACTTTTAGCGTGTCACCATAATTCACCCACAATACACAACAAGCATTAAGCATTCACACATTACACCATAATTAAATATTAGCAACATTTTGGAGTATGTTAATAAATAAGTGAAACTAACTACCTTGTGATTTAACATGCCAAAAGGCAAGTGCAAGTTATAATGGTTGTAGATGGAATGAAGAAAAGTGTTAAAAAATAGATGGACCGTGGGCCCATAAGAAACGTGATTTACGGCTAGATATGGGCCAGAAATCAAGCAAGGGCAGAAGGGAAACCCATTCGTCAAAAGACAGAAGAAAAAAAAAAAGAAAGGGCAAAAGAATGATCACATCAAACATGATATTATCAGTGACCCTCCACGTGTTGACAACCCATCTCCTCTTGCACGTTACTTTAAATTATTTTGCAGGCTTTGCTCGGTATCTTGGTGGCAAAGACAAGTCCATAATAGTGAATGAATACGCACAAAACCTTTCATCAATACTTATCTTTCTTTCTTTAAAGAGAAGGGCCTATTCCACCACCAACAAAACCAAATCAAATCAAGAAACCCATATGAGGGCGTGCAAGCTGCAATTTCATCATCAATATTGTTTATCTGTTGTCCTTTTAAAATATATATGAAAAGTGTTTCAATCCAATATCAAGAGGATCGATAGAAACAACGACTGTATTTTTAAAGTATTGTTTGTTTTAGAGTATAAAGTTCTATCACAATTTTATCTTTAAAAATACCATAAAAAATAAAGAAAGAAAGATGTATTTAAAACTTCGACTCTCAAATAATATGAAACTTATTCGGAAAAACAAAATTTAAGTGTTAATATAATGTATTTTTAGTAACCAATAGAGAATTTGAATCACTCAATTTGTATCACACAAAAAGGACAACTAGGTTAAAAAAAAACATAACCAACACAAGACACATGATTGAATTGATTAATTGGGAGCATGGCATAGTAGATAATCCTTTAACAATAGGCTTAAATGGCAATAATTGAATTTGAATGGAGACAGAAGTGTGGTTGTTTGTTTTGTTGCTCCATAGGGACAAATCTAACATCCTTATTGGGTGTTGATTAAGAAGTGAGTAAGTAACCAAACAAAACAAAACCAATTAATAAGACGCAACAACCGCCACCGACCTCAATCTCTGCCTTTTACTTGCACCATTTCTAGTACTAACCACTTCACAATCCTACGTTTCTTACTCCTATAAACCCTCTCATATGGTAAAAGACAACAACTTAGAGCGTCAATTAAGCAAATAAAAACCATGCTATCTATGAACTGTCACCAACTCACTCATCTCTGAAAAGACAGCTATGTTTATTCCCTTTTGAATTTCAGCCACCCACGATGCACCAAAATGACCTATTATGCTTCCCAAACCATTATTATTATTATTACAACAATCTCAAAGTAAAAATCCATTCACATTCACAGTGAAATGAAATGTTGCCATGTTTATGATACTTAGTGGCAAAGTAAGTGAAAGAATGATTTTGGGTTTTGGATTACATCGTTTGATCTAGCTACATAGGTAGCCACACGTGACTAAGAGTAGATTGAAACATAGAGGGTTGTTTTATTTTATGTGCTTGCTTGCATAAGTTGCAAAAACCAAATGAGTGAAGATGAACCCTAGTGTGTGTGTTACCCCACATGCTCACAAAGGTTGCGATTGGGTCTTTCAGCCTGAGGTTTATCCCTATTCCAAGACCCATCTCATCTGCCATGTTAGTATTCTCTGTCACAAACTTTATAGCTGTATTCCACTACCTCACCACCAGTCAACCACTTCGATTAATATAACAAAATCTTACACATTTTTACGTAGGATCATGTCACGCATAATTACCCTTTTCTTCATCTTCTTCGTTTTAATTACAATTACCACACTTCTTTTTTCGGCTGGACTATACTATGTTGCGGGTTATACAATTGGCCGGTGACAGAGGTTAGGTGGACAAAGTCACAATCTAAGTGGGATTCCATATTAAACAATTGCTAAGAGAAGACCAAGTGGGTTGAGTTATAATCGTGATGTTTGGGTTATTGCACTCTTAAGTAAAAAGAATTGCTTCTTAACTAAGAACTATGATTTTGATTTAGTGATAAGCACTTGATCCTAACAATTGGTATCAAAACTAGATTACGTGTTCAAAACTATGTTCACTAAGCCCATAAAAAATGTTAAAAACTTATTTTACCATCCAAAATATTTATTTGCTTTCTGTGTCTGTTTCAAATTTGTAAGCTGATCTGGAAAATAATAATGTTAATAATACGTGAAATTTCAAAAGGGCACTTGCAATAAGAAAATAAGAAAAACAAAATAGATGTGCGTTTTCCCTCTGCACCAAAGGAGACATGTGGAGAAAATTGTGATGGAAAAAAAAAAGTATTTGTTGAAGGCTTCTATTGATTCTTAAACAAGCAAGTACAACAACTAGTTAACTGCATAATTTATTAAGCTGATGTGTTCTTAATGCTATATAACGTGCCGTCCATAAATCCTTTAACTGTTATTCATTAATTGTTTCTTTTATTACAAAACACACTCATAAGGTCACTCTTATCAGTTTTATTTTTTATTGATCGTAAATGAATATAATCATCATTCTACGCTTATTTGATGAAACAAAGCACTTATTACATATGATTGTGGTTTGGTTTTCTTGAGATAGGTTTATAAATGATTTGTTTACTGGTTTTACTGATAATAAAAATGATTTTTAAAAATTTCATTTTCATCGTATGTTTTGTATACATTTAAATTGTTTATTTTTTCATTTTCGGTAAAATATGTTGATGTGTCTGTTCTTAAGAGAATCATGGAAAGGAGGGTAGCGATCTATGCTACCCTGTCGTGTGAGTATACATAAATTCATTAAGATTCGCATTTCCTAATGAAAATCAATATCCCGTTACCCGTACAAGGCCAGATTATTTTGATACTCCGTTAAGCAACAATAATGCTTAGATGATCATGTTGTGGAAAAAGTGTTAAATAACCATACATTAAAAACAATGATAATAATTATGATCAATGGATCTAGCTTAATAAAATAATCATTAAAATTGTGCTATAGATAGGAAAGTGGGCATATTAGTATTTTAAATCAGATATAAATTAACATTAAATAAGAACTATAGAAACAATTATTTGCTTCAAATAAGCATAAAATTTGAAAAGGAGAGATATATATATAATAATGAAAAGTTTGACCAGGTCAAAATCAGAAAAGAAATGTCCCAAATCAAATCACGAATTTCAAAATGACAACTCTTTAGATCGGTTTTTGGATAAAAATAATAATAAAATAAATAAAAAGGGGCGGGAATGCATATGAAGAGGGTAGTAACCGAGACGAGAGGGTCCTAACACTGGATTCAGAGAGGGACCCATCAGAGGTACCCTCCCATCTTCAACCAGCATCCCCTGTCCCAATGCTTACACCTTCATCTTCCTTTCCTTCTGCTCTTCTTCCCTCCATTTACTTGATAATGACCTTTCAAATTTACTTTCTAGTGAAAATATCTTTCCTATTTCAATTCCAATATGTCCCACACAGTATCATTAACCAGTACTCTAGTATCCTTTTTTAATTAATTTTTTTGCTTTTTCACAACTTTACTTTTAAAAGAAAATAACTACTGGCATTAGCAATACTCAAAAATTAATACCAGTCAAACATATTGATGAACCCATGCACAGTGGCAGCACAAATTCTATAAGAAAATCAAGAAAGGCTTAAAATGCAAACTCTGAACAGGAGGATGATAGAGATATGGAGGATAATGGAATTACACAACAGTTGCCTTTACTACATATAGTATACCTTATTACATACTATTCTATAAGGAGTAAGAGCTTTCACAAAGAGTTATGGGCAATCTTCCAACACTTTTTCTGCCAGCTAGACATGAACCCTCTTCTAACGCACCAAGCTCTTTACCCTTCTTCCACAACATTAATTTTAACATGGAAGAAAAACAACCCCACTTATTACAAAATAATAAATATATTCTTAATCAGAGATAAAACCCGTCCCCTAAAACTGCTATCTTTCACTGTTTCTTCAACTAACAGATCCCAAAGCTGCATCTCTCACAAAAACCGGATGTTTATTGCCACTAAACTACCCAAAACACATTCTTGAATCTCATCTTTATATTATAAAATTTAAACTAATAAACTTCCCTACGAATTTTTCACTAGCTTGCTTTCTTCGCCGAATTAAACTTTTGGAAATTGAATCTTTGTTTGAACTATCAGATTAGTCAGTACGTCCATTCCTGAGGCAAGCGAAGTTCATGGTTGGCTGCATCCTCTCGCCGCATGTTGAACTTCTGTTGCAGAATCAGAGCGTTTCTCTTTGCTAACAAAGCATCTACAAGAACCCCGAACTCAAACAGGTTAGCAGGGGAAGAACTCAAGTTTACTCCAAAATGTTTTGCTTAACTTGAAAACCCACTTACCATAGTCCGCCCCGAATGCACCAGAAAAACGTTGTTGGCTAGCGGCATTGATGTCATCAATGTTGAGGTTCAAAGCATGGATAACCTTAGCTGGGACCAAAACCGGAGCAGCACAACCTGTTACAAAACAAAAACAACAATCAGAAAACCGCTAAATCAGCAGAAACAGTGCTTAGTCAAGGGGGTTAAGTAAATTACCTGTTTTCTTGCGAGATTCAGGGGGAGGGGCCCCATACTGACGAGGCAGGAAAACCCCTGTTCCAGCACAACCCCTTTTGTTAACACCGCCAGATCCAGCTTGCAAACCGGGTCGAGACCCGGTTCCGAAATGCGACACCGGCTGATTCTGTGGCTTCACTTGAAGAGGACGGTGCCATGCAGAATGAGGCAAAGCGCGTGTGCAGTTCATAGCTTCATAGTCACACCCAAACTCACGCAAATCACGGACTCTGTTCTGAACTTGTGGCTGGTGCTGCTGGGTCACCCAGGCAACCTTCTCTTGCCTTCCCCAAACCGAACCACACTGCTGCTTCAGCATCTGCTCCGGTCTCACCTGCGGGTACCGAGCCTACGCAAGGAAAACAAAGAGTAAACACCCGATTTCAACATGCAAGTTCTTATACGCATTTTTACAAACAACTTGAACGCGTTTGTAAATAACTCACCTGTGGACCGCCATGGTTCACGAAAAACGCATTCTCCGCCACCACTGCCGGAGAAACACCCCCAAAAACTCCCCCGTTCTGAAACTCAAACTTCGAAGAGACTTCATCGTTCATCCTCAACCTCGCAACTTGCCCTGCGGCTGCGTACAGCACATCCCACGCATCATTCGTCGCCTTAAACGGCGTCGTCGTTGGCGACGGAACACGAGAAGACCCGTTCGGACTCCCGTCGCCGGAACCGCCACTCCGACCAGACCAGCTTCCGATACCACTCAGTATAGACTGAGGCGACCCAGCCAAACCCCGAGCCTTCATTTTCTGACTCTGCAAAAACCCCCAGAAAAACAAAAAACACCGTCAGTCCACCGGAAAGAAAAAAACAACAAAACAAAACAAAACCGCACGTTCCGGCCATCATTTACCTCAGCCTTGTCACCGTTGCAGATTGGAACAGTGAGCAGTTGTTCCTTCTTGGTGTCATAGAGCGATGCATGACTGAGTCGGCGAGTCAACCCGGCGAAGAAGTCCTCCTCGTCGCTGCTCTCAGTCCCGGTCGAACCGGACTCGACCGGTTCGCCCCCGGGCGAGTGAAACTCGTAGGGAAACTCGGACGGGAAGCCAAACGCGGCGTCAAACTCAGCTTCATCCATGGGTGAGAGAGTGAAGGAGTGAAGCAAAGGTTGGAAGAAGGAAAGACGCTTGAGAGAAGAAAAAGTAAAAAAAGCGGTATGAAGCCGTTACGAGTTACGAGGGTAATGAAGGGGAACGAGGAAGCTGAAGTTGCTGGTTGAGGAAGATTTAATAATGACCCAGCTGTGTGTACAGGGTGGGACCCACACTGCGAATGAAAAAAAAAAAAAAAAAAGAGAGAGAGAAAGTAAAAGAGAGTGTTGTGTTGTGTTGTGATGCGTTGGAGGATAATAGAATGTAAGAAGACAAGTTGCTTTTATTAAGGTTTCAGGGTCCCTTTTAGACACTTGAAAATAAAAATATTGGTGCGTATGAAAATGAAAGAGAGAGAAAATTGAGAATTGAGAATTGCAGTGTAAACAACTGGAAGAGTGGCCCAGTGGTTGGGGACATTTGTCCTTGCATGCTGCCACTCACCTCCCATTTCTCCTAAACTTCAAATAATCTTTCAAATTAATTAAGCGCCACAACACATGGCATCATTCAAAATCTCTCTTTTTACCCTTTCTTATCTTTTTTCAAATCAAATTTCAAATTTTTCGACTCCTCCACTTCCATTTCACTCACCTAATTCCACTCTTTTTTTTTTGTCCCTACCTTCTTTTGGAAAATTTTGGACTTTCCCAATACTCACTTCAAAATTTAAATTCTTAGGCTTCTGAGTTTTTGACCATTTTTTTTTCAATTTTATTTATTTATTTATTTTATTTTGGTCACCGTTGATGCTGACCTTGAGAGTGTAAATTCGGATAACGATGGGGTCTTTTCCGTAATGTTCCTTTCCTCCACAGTTTTTATATTTTTCAAATTAAATGTTTGCTTCGAAAATGTATCTGTTGTGCAATTCCATGAGAGTAGAGTACCGAGGAGGTTAATTTGTTATAACATAAAGTTTATATGCGAGTTACACATTTCTGTTTAATCTTTACGTCTCCAATACAAAACAAACAAATCCATACTATGTTTTGGAAAGCTTCAAAATCTTATAGCATGACCAGAGATTACGCTAAAAAAAGTGTGAGGATTGTGTTAAATTAAATAAACGGATACTGAATAGTAAAACATTGAGTGTTGTTTCATGAAAGTTATGAGAAAAAAAAGTTACTGAAATTGATGGTTTAGTTGTGGTTACTAATAGATATGACTTGACAAGTTCTTGAAAAGATCGAATGGCAAATACATATATTAGCAAAATATATATTATTGTTCTTTTTCTTTGTATGATTTCAACATTAAAATTAAGTTTAGTAATAACTATTAAGAAATTAAATTTGTTTAGGTTATGAAACGAAACTAAAACAACGGAATATTTTATCAAAAAATAAAGTTGAAAGTGTATTTAAAGGAGTTAGTGAACTTAAATCTATATCTAGTATAAGAAACATTAAATTTACAAAACTAATCAATAAATATATGTTTCCGATGCTAGAGAGGGTGCATAACTCTATCTTGGTTTTTGCATGTTAGGTCATTTTCAAGTTCAAAAATTACAGTTTTAAATGACAACATTTGCCATGAATGAGAAGTTCAAAACTATATTTACCATATGTGGTGTGATTAGCAACTTGAATGTGAAAATAATGCATTTTCTATTTAAATCAATAGTATTGGTATAAGAAGATGGTGCCTGAATTGTATAAAAAGATTAATTAACTTTTAGTTATAAAATATGTGCAAAATCATCATTAATTTATTTAAAAGGTTTAGTTGAAGTGGGGTTTGAAGGTTCCTTCTGATTGGAATAAACTCCAAGCTTAAAAAATTATTAACAAAAAGACTAACTTGTCTATATATGAAATATAAATCAAAACCTTACAAATTGAACCTTTACAAGTATATTCATGAATAATTTTACAAATTGAATCAATGTATTGTTTTAGTGGATAATTTTTGTGATATTTTCCACCGTCATAGTTTCATATTTATAAGGGAAACACATCCACACGGTCACATGTGAAAAAAAACACATCCGAATTTTTGCTTCCGACACAAATAGATTCACAATTAAAACTCTTCCTTCTCTTCGAAGGCACGATTAAATTAGTGGGCCAAAAGAAACTAAACTATGCCATCGTCCTACCCAATTGTTTTCTTCAAATAGTTATTATAAATGTTCGAAAACAATAATACTGTATATGTTTTTTGGTTTATATATTTTAAAAACAAAACAAAGAGAAATAGAAATATCTTGAAATAAATTCAAACCAAACAAAACCAAACAGTCTATTAGTTTGTGCAACCATTTAAAAATAATGTTGAGATAAATAAAATAGATTTTTAATAGGGAACAATGACTCTCCGTTCAAAATAAATGGGTATGAAACCATGTATTATATTTATACTCAGAGCGTGTTTGCTTGGGATTTTTTACCAAAACTAACACTTCTAAAATATATTGAATTGTTTGGAAAAGTTTTTTTCTTTCTTCAAAAATGCATTTTAAATTCTTTAAATAGATACATCCATATAAAGTTATTTGATTTATCTTGCTAAAACAATTGTATGAATCCTCTGGTTTATAAAAATGCCCACTAATTATAGCTTTTTGTTAGGTAAATTACAAATCATAAGAACTAAAACATGTCCAACATTAATTTTTCTCGTATATGTCATTTTCAATCTTATATGTTAATTTACACTATCTCCCTAAACAATTGGAATATGATATCAAAAATTAATATATTCCTGCATTAATAATTGACCGTGATAAAATAAAATCAGGAAAATTTGACTAATTTTAAGGACGATAAAATGGATTGTTCAGCTACAATTTTACCCTGCCGTTCTGCTTTTAACTTGTAAAAAGTGGGTTGAGGTAATTATTCATAATTACCTTAGAATTACACTTAACTATGTTAATACTTCTAATACTTAACTAATTAATTAATCCGTTTAAATTAAATTAATTAAAATAATCATATTTTTACATGATTACTTAATTAAAAACAGTAAGTAAAACATAATTTATAATTTATAGGTATTCATTATTTAAATTATATTATTATTACATCGTTTAGACGATGTAATATAAAACTACCATTCTAAAAACTGTATCCTTTTATTTTTAAATATAATATAAAATTATCATTAAGTTGTATCATTTTATTTACATTTTAATTAAATTTAAATTAGTGAGAGTTAATAACTCTACCTTCTTCCCCAAGTTGATCACTCAAATAGATAGACTCAAATGGATAGAGCAATGTCTCTTGAGAATCCAAGTATAATTTTAGATTTTGCACTAAGTAAAAATAAAAAAAAAGTTGAACTTTGTACAAGGTAAAATACTATAAACTTATTGTTTTAAGGTTATGAGTTGAAAGGTAATGTTAATTATTTTTGTGAGTTGGGTTCATGTATGTTTTGTATTATTTATTCTTTTGATTATCGGCTCATATGAATGCAATATGATTTTTATATTGAAAGTTTTTTTAACAAAGGATTTAGTGAAATGATTTTTATCTTTTCTTTTATAGTGGAAATAATTCGTTGAAAAAAAAATAATTCTAAATAAATTTTATTAAAATTTTTTGTGATATGTAACAAATAATAAACAAATTGATGCATTATGTATAAAATGATTAATATTTAAAATGGTTATTGATGGAAACAAATTTTATAGTCATAGAATATTATTTATTGATTGATAACAAAAGTAATAAAATTGAAATTGAGATAATGTACATAATGTAGTCATGATTCATAAAGAAAAAATTGTAAACACCTTATGAAAGTGAAAAGAAGGGGAAAAGATTTATCTAGTGTATCAAAAGAAAAGTTGTACATTTGTTCATGAATGAAGCTGATACATGAAAAAGTGAAGTTGTTAAAAATGTATATATGACGTATTTCTTAAAAGAAATTATATGTGAAAATTCAAACTAGAGTAGCATAAGTTTTGCAATAAATGTAATTATATTAATTACTCTAATAGTTTGTTTACGTATAAGAATATATAAATGTGAATGTGTTTGGGATACATCAACCTATTTATAAACAAAATACAATGTACAAAAGAAAGTAGTTTAAAGAATTTGCATATTACACATTATAAAAGATAAATGTGTCATTTTATTCAAAATATCCTAATAAAAACTATCTATCAATCTGAAATAACCAAACAAAAAATTAATTTTAGTAAGTCACTAATTTATGAAGTCAAAAAATAAAAAAAAATTATATTATTTTATAAAATTATCTATTTCAGTTCAAATATCACGCTAAATAATTATACTTTAACATTTTTATTTTACTTTTAAATTATCATTCTCATCACCTTCGAATCACTTATTTTATATTTTTATAATAATATAATTATATGAAAGTAATTGAATTAATAAATTAAAAATAAATAAAAATTAGATTAAAATATTATTATTCCGTTAATAAATCTTTGTGATTGGTGGTCTAATGTTGTTATTATGAAGGTTATGTAACGAAAGCGTGATTACTTAAACACAAAGTGGGCTATGCGGCGTGATCTTTGACTGTTGCTTTAATTAGCCCACTCTAGTTACAAGGAAAAGAAGAGACATAATCATTGTCACATTTGACTCATTACAATGCATTATTACTGATTATTACTTACACCTCTTTATTGGTTGCTACTGTCACTGCCAAGTAAGAAGCTGAAACCCTGTTAGATGGTGAAAAAAAAAATCAGAAAAAACATCCTTATCCTGTGCTTTGTTACCACTTCACTGACATGCAAACTTCAATAATAATCACTTTATCTTCTTTGCTTACTCATAACATAAAGGCCCCATGCTACTTACTACGCATGCTCACCTCGTGATTTATGAACATGCTAACCTAATACACGGCACGAATACGCCGCAACCTCCAATAATACCCTCTCTGTCGTTCTCTTTTTCCTCCCACACTCTTTTTTCACTTCGTGGATTAGATTAATCTTCGATCTCGATAATGTCAGAGACCGATTCAATAAAAGAAAACTGATTTCAAGTAACTTCAATATAATGAAAAAAAGGAGAGAATGCTGACCAGTGTCCTAAGAACACCGGTTAAAGAATAATAAATGTCATTTTTATATTGAAAGTTAAAATAATTAAATACAGTAATTAAAATAATATAAATATACATAATAAGTTTTATAAAAATAAAAATACCCTTTTAAATGTGTAGACAATAACTTATTGTTACAAAACAAATTTTTAAAAATTTTAAAGTTTCTACTAAAAAGAAAAAAAAATCAATTAAGTCTTAAATTGACACTTTAATTATTCTTTTTTGTAAAATTTTTAGATGTTTGACAATATTTCTTTTGTTGGTTTTTTTGTTAATTTATACTTTCTTATGTTATTTTTCTTTTAAGTTTTAGATGTTTAACACTATTTTTTTGTTGGTTTTTTGTTAATTTAAATTTTCTTGTATTTAATTTTTATCAACATTAAAATATAGTTATTTTATTATTTAATTAGTTTTTAAATTTTATTTGTGAACATTAAATAAAATATTAAATACACATGTACAATATATATGGGCATTTTTGTCTTTTAAAAAAATAAAGTTGCATTAATAGTTATTAGATCAAGTTTTATTTAATATTACACTTATTTATGTATTTTTGTAGATTCAATGTATATTAATTACCCTTAACCAGTGTCCTTAGGACACTGGTTAGCAAGATCCATAAAAAATAATAAAGGAATGAAAAGTTTATATACTCATTTATTTTGTTAGAAAAAAAATGTTAAGAAATATAAATCATGTACTTTGATTGCGTATTTGTTTTTATTTCAGTTTTCAAAACAAAAAATCTATTGCGAAAAATGAAGTTTGATCAATTTTACAGTAAAATAAATGCATGATTAGTTATGGTAAATTTTGTAATGGATTATGTTCGTTATGAATAGTTTGCAAAAAATTCATATATAGTCCAATAATTCATTATGGATCACATAATAAATCGTTTGGGTACATTGCATACTTACATTCTGGTGTACACAATTAATTATGAATCATACAAAATAATAAAGTAACTTGTGTTAAGAATATATATATATATATATATATATATATATATATATATATATATATATATATATATAAAAATAATATTCATAACAGTAATGTCCGAAGAACAACGGTCAACATTTTGTTTAGTTCAAACTATCTCTTCGGTTTCATCTTTAGATTGGAAAGATACATATTTTAATATAGATAATAATATTTTAATTTATTTTTTAACTTATTTTTAATTTATTATTTGTATCACTTTTAGATTATTTATTTTGATTTTTGTAATAATGTAATGTGATAATCTAAAAATAATTGAAGTGATAGATTAAAAATAAATTTAAAAAAATGAATTAAAATATTATTATTTTTTTAATAGGAGACTCTGACTAAGTTTTCATTTTCTTTCTTAATTACGTTAGATAAATAAGAAAACTAAGTTTTTCTTACTTGTTTTTGGATTTGTTAATATTTATTTTGTAATATTTATTTTGCAATTGAACATAACATTAATTAAAAGATTTTAAGTTGTTATACTATTTTTACAAAAAAAAAATTACGGTACAACAAAAAAACTGTATAGTAAGAACATATTCATTAATGTGATGAATCTCATATCATAATTAATTTATACTAGGTCAATGAAATCTATTTCCACTCTCGCCATCGGTATTTTACTTTACGTGATTGAATTAATATGTAAAGTTAAATTCCATCTAATTTTAAACTTAATACATGATCTTAAGTATCTTAAAATCATAATCCATCTTTTAAAATAACTATGTCTACATTATAATACATATTCACATATGTTTCAACCGATTTATATTCCATTTCACTCGATACACTGTTTACATCATACAATTCAAATTTTGCATCTCATCAAAGCATTATCAATCACATAAAAACTCATTAAATTTGCATATCAAAATTTATCGTTTAAAATCATATATTTCAACATAAAAGTAATTAATAATAAATTTTCTTTCTAAACTTTTTCTCTACACTCTCTAATTTTTTTTATTTTGATTTTTATCCTTTTGAAAATAAAAAATTGTAAGATTGTTCATAGTAAGAATCTCTACATACCTACCAATCAGACTGAAAAACAAAATCATCTTGTAAGAAATGGAATTTTAAAGAACAATTGAATAAAATGACAATTAGACTTAGACAATGAGGAGCTAACAATAATTTTTGCATGTTTGATTATACTATTTTAATTGATTGCTTCATACATTATGTATTGATTGTTGAATTCGTGTATTCCATTATTGATTTGGGGAAAACATTGTTGAATGAGAAAATTGGGGTTTAAAGTTGTTATTTTGATTAATGAGATATGGTTTTGGGGTTAGCATAGTGGAATGGTACTGTTAGCTTCCAATGAGTAATTTTACTAAGTTAGATTTTGTTTGACTTGTATATAGAAGAAAAATCACTCGATTGTGGATATCAACACTACGTGCTTTGCAAAATTTTGTGTTTAATTTATGTAGACTAGTTGGACAATTCAACTGCTTGCTGAGAGAGTGACAAAATTTAATTTGATTGAGAGACGCATGAATGACTTTCTCGCGGGACGAGTTAACCTCTTGTTGGGGAGTGTCAAGTTTTGAGCTTGGCAAAGTGACACAAAAGGCTTCTCTTGTTGTGTGAGCCATTCTCTCACTAAGAGCCATTGTGTTTAATTGTCCATAGTCGTATTGAAAAAGTTGGGATTTTCGTTTTGTTAAATGTTAGATTGAATTGAAATATGGATAACTAGTCTAATAGACGTGACTCTTGACTTTGACCATTGGAATATTTGATTTGAGGTATGTAGATAGATCAATTAGGCACTCATAATTGTTTTAATTTTTTTAGGTTTTTCTTACTTAGTTTCTCAATTGTGAAGACATTAATATTTTCATGTGAAGGCTGGTTGTTAGGTATTTATTTGTGATTCTGATTTGACCTTGGAATAAAAGATAAAATTTGTAATAGTAGGTGCAATTGGGTTTTCATTAATGGAAAAAACGAGTTTGATATGAAATGTAAAACATGTATGTTGTTATATTATGTATGATGGATAAGTGTGACATGAGATGTAAAGTATGTATATTGCTATATTGTGAATGATGTATGAGTGTGATATGAATTGTAAATCATGTACGTTGTTATATTGTGACTAATGGTATGTGATGAGAAACTTGTATCATATTTGTAATTATGTTGTGATGAAAGTTAAATTAATTTATAGGGGAAAAGTAGTTCACTCATGTATCTTGTGATATATTGTATAAAGATTCTATAGGGAATTACCATATGCGAATGAGTATTTTATCTCACTTAAAGGAAGATACTTGAATAGTGCAAGTCAATGGAGGATTTTATAAGAGATTTTGTTTGTGAGACAACTTTTTTCGCTTGATATAGTGAGCTAACCCTTTTAAATAAAATGAACATAATTCCTATTATAAAACTGTATAAAACTTAGATATTACATGCCAAAATCTATCGAGACCTGCATAACAAATGTAGAGTTATTGAGTCTAGTTCAATATACAAATCATGTAGAAGTAAAAATTATATTAATGTGTATTAAATGAATGAAATTGAGTGTTAATGATTTCTATGTTATTTTTTGAGTACTTTATAAGTTTTTTTGTAAAAAAGTGTCTAAATTGTAACTAATTTTAGAGAAAAAAGTAATCTTTATATTGTTTAATTTAGATAGTAATTTATAAAATAAAAATTACTAATTTATAAAATATTTTAGATTATGAATAAAAAGATATAATGTGTTTGTGAATTGATCTCTAATACTTGTTGCCAAATTTTTGACTGTCAAAAAAAATTAATGTCTAAATTGGTGCTGAATTAATTAATGTGTTTAAGAGAGAAGTTTGATATTATACACATTAATAAAGTTTGATATTTTGACTTAAATTATTTTACAAAATCAAACACTTTGATTAAGAGTTTGTTTTTCATTAATATATTATTTTGTCCTGAATGTTTTATTTGGTTTTATGAAGTGTTAAAACGGCTTCTTGATCACTTAAATGAAGTGTTAGTGTCATTAATATATTACATTAATTAGGTAAACTTAATACCACCTAACAAAAGGTGAAAAAATCTGATATGAACAAAAATAGGTTTATATTTTTCGATGAGATACGTTATTGTTTGAATGATATGATAGTGTTGAGCAGAATAAAATTATATGTTGAATGTTTGATTAGAGATGTGCAAAAAAGAATGTTTAAATGAGATGTCACAGTGATGAGATTAAAGAGGTGACAGTTACGTGTTATGGTTTTAAAAATAAAAAAGAATTAAATAGAAAAGAAAGGTGTGGTACCTGCATTCATTGCAGCTAATTTCTGCGTAGTCACAGAAATCCCGTGAATCAAGCTATTGCTGACGTGGACAAGTCGTACGTTACGTGGGCATCGATGCATCTTCCTCGGATTTCAACCCAACCTTCATTTTCCTTTATTCCATTTCCCGCCCAATTTCATCACATTATTTTATTATTATACATATATATTAAATAACTTCTTTATTTACTCTATTTCTCGACTCAATGTAAAATCAGCATACTTAAAAAAGTGTCATTTGAAATAAATTTAATAATCACATTTTAAATCTATTCAAAATTACGTTTATATCCAAACATATTTTTTAATATATTTTTTTTCCGTATTTTAGTGTATTCTTTTACGTTTTCACTTCATTTATAATACATATAAGTAACATTTTTTTGCTAGATTCAATTTAAACGCAGTTTCATTTATCTTTTTTCACCTCAATTCATAACGATCAATTTAAACTTTCAAATCTTAAGAACTATTTGTTGTGTACATTATTTCCGTTAGAGGCATGTTTAGCTCACAGCTATATATAAGTAGGTTAAAAAAAGTACACATCAAATATTTTGTGAAAGTTAAAAATAACAAACATGATGGATTCTAATTGCACAAGGAATTATCTAAGATAGGCCATCGTTGTTTATTTACTAATATTTCTTTGCTTTTCTAACTTTTTCTGATTTCTTAATTCATATTAAACGAGTTTTTAAATGTTAGTATTCTTATAATTAAAAAAGTCACGTCTAATAAATTAGATATAAAGAACACTGATCACGTATAATATAAAATTATGTTGTTGTATGTGAAATAAAAAATTTAGAATTTAGAATTATAACATTATTTTATAATAAGTTGTAATTTAAATGCATGAGATATAACATTGCAAATGAGTTATACAATCTTTGTTTGCATGCATACCGTTTACACAATAAAAGATTAACAAAAAAAATTAACTCCTTGGGATAAAAACAAGGCATATATGATATTTTTTTCTTTGTTTGTGTAACTTTCTATGTCGATCTTCTCTTTTTAACGAAACGACTCTTTTATTTGCCTATAAGAGAACATTATTAGAATCAAACATAACATAAATTGTAAAATATATAAGAGAATAATTAATATTTGTCGTGAATATTAAGTTACTTTGCTTAAGATTATATAGTCCGAAAGGTAAGTCGGATTAAGTTGACCAGTCATTTACAAAAATTAGTGAGCTAAAATTTATTAAGTCTAATTTGTGATATTATTGTGTTGGCATAATACATTCTATAGAAGTAGCAATATGAGAGGGTATTATAGTTATAAATCTTGTGTAGTTAGACGCAAAACTGATCCATGAAAATAACAGTTTACGTTTTATCGATTATGTAATGATATGAATATATGATTAAGGTGAATTTAGATTTTTGTATGACATTATTTATAATAAATACAAATAACTACTTTGATGTAAAAGAATTATATTAATTTTTTCTATTATAATATGTTTAATACAAATATTCTAAAAGTGTTCAATGTGATTATTTATTGTTTTTCATTGGGATGTGATTGATGATTTTCCATTTTGATGGAAAGTAATTTAGTAATAATTTATTATAAGTGTGTTATATTGATAATGTTTTCTATCATGTTAAATGATATTACTTTTTTAATTTGTTCATCTATATATTTATGTTTATTAAACTATTATGATGATTTTAACATGACATTGTCAGTAATAATGGAGAAATAATGGACAAATACGCAATAACAATTACATATTTTAATTCTACTACATTTATTATTTATATATATAACCTATTTTGAATTGAGTGAACTAATATTAAAGAAGAAAGATATTTATTTGGGGAGAGAATTGGCGCCAAAATAGATTTGGTTGGTTGCATGAAAAGAAGAGAATGCAGTGTTCTGCTGGGGAATTGCTTCACTTTCACTTTCACAATAAAAAAAATAAAAAAAATATCCGCTGCTGTTGCTGCTGCTTCCATAAAAAGCCTGACCACACTACAATACACCAACACGCCTTCCATTTTCCTCTTTTTACATTTCGTTTTCTTCATCACCACACTTTCAAACATTTTTAATACATATTTTATTATTATCTTAAAGTTATAATATTGAGATAAATATAAATACATGTTTTTTTTTTAATTGCGGAAGGTTTAGGCCAATTCTATTTTTCTTTGACCTTTCTTTGATTAATATTTATCCCATATTTAGACCCAAATGTGGCCTTAGAAAAATGTCGCACTATCTAACCAAAACTTTTACAATTGATGTAAGCGTTGTTCATCCATTTTATATTCTTGAAATCAACTAGAATATCACCAATAAAAAAAGATAACAGATGATAAAAATAAAACTCAAGAACTTAATTCACCAAGTTCATAAAAGTTTCTAAAAGATATAGATCTTTGATACATTTAAAGAGCCTTTTCGATTTCCAACACTACAATTATATTATAATGGTGTCCAAAATTCACACTCCCCGATAGATTAACGCACTCTTTTGACTTCTAATTAGGATGTTGAAAACTGAAAATCGACAAGAGCTGATTTTTTTATATATAACTTTGTTTAAATTGATCGATTCGATTCCGCTTTCTATGCACACATTCTTTCAATAACTTCTTTAATTGTTTTAAATTCATGCACAGAATAATTTTAATTCATAAGAACTTATTCATTTGATTTTTTTTTCTCTAAAATCCTTGACAAAAAATTTCTTACAAATATGTCCTAACTTTAACTTAAAAATAGCAAGTGAGCAACCTGTATTCTATTGTATGTGGTTTAATATTCCTAGAATATGTTGTGTCACCGGTGTATTCATGACTTAAGAAGGAACCTCTTAATCATATAATTTCTATTATTTATAGTTTTTAATATTTGGTAAACATTTTTTATAAAGGAATCGTCACCACTTCATTAAAACCTTTTTAATTTGATAATTTTAGTGGCAACAACTAATTAAAATCTTATGTTAAAGAGAAGTGCAACTGCGAAAACGAAAGCAAATTAACAGTACAAAAATGGACAATGACTTCCATATTTTTAACTCTTATATTTTATTTCCTAACATGATTTAATGTGAGTTATTGATCAATGTACTATTATATTTATCTTTTAAGAAATTAATGATTTACACTAACTCATAACAATAATTAAAGGATCAGAATCAAAAAATGAGAATTATATTATCATTTTTTTAAAAATTATATATATATATATATATATATATATTATATTTTATTTCCTAACGTGATTTAATGTGAGTTATTGATCAATGTACTATTATATTTATTTTTTAAGGAATTAATGATTTACACTAACTCATAACAATAATTAAAGGATCAGAATCAAAAAATGAGAATCATATTATCATTTTTTAAAAGATTATATATATATATATATATATATATATATATATATATATATATATATATATATATATTCTAAGATTGATTAAACAAAATATAGGCATCACAAGAGCTTGTAAAAATGATATTTGTAATCATAGTACCAAATTTGTTGTGCATCTTGCAGACTTAATGCAAAAACTGTTATATATTTATAGTAATATTGCAAAAATAATAGTATTACAGTTCTTGCAAAGTTAGCAAGTCTCTCTCCTTTTTAGGATGGTATATGCCGTTTTAGCGAGATCTCCTCTACAAGTTGATTCCACATCCATATTTATGGGATATTATTTTTCATACTAGACTTCAATTACAGAGTATGGATTTTTTAAAATCCATTTATCACCTATAAATAGGAGCTTAAATCCTCTTCTAAAAGATAACATTTCTCGTCTCTCCTTTTCTTATTTTCTTCCTTTTCTTTCTTCTCTTATATCCTGGGTTACTTATTCTTTAAAAGAATTAATCGTGCTAATTTTTATATTCTTAAGATATATCTGAGATGATCTTATTGTATCTTGGAAGGTTTCCGCGTACACTATGGATAAATATTTAAGGGAAGTGTTTTTACACTTAGAAAATTTTTTTATTTTATGTTTTTATCCATTATTATGCAACTTTGCTAACAAAAACACGACCCTGGACTTAACTTGCTTAAGCTACTCGAACCACAACCAAAAGAATTTGATGATTAGGTGCTATATATTAGCTGCACAATATGCTACAACTAGCTACTGCTGCTTATGCAGCATGCTAGAGAAGAATGGCTTGTCACTGCAAAAGGACAATTTGACTTTGTTCATGCACTAATAACAAACCAAATCCCAAAATATATTTTGCTACATCTTCAACAGGACCGTCTAAGTTAAGTTTATTTAATCATTCATAAAGAACATTATATTTAGAAAATTTTCTGATTTTATTTTTATAATACCCAGTTAAATATTGAATATGCCTCTCTCTCTCTCTCTCTCTCTCTATATATATATATATATATGTATAGTTATTATCCTCTGAAAACTTTGTAATGGAACTCAGGAAGTTAGGTATCCAGTGGATATCATGACAAGTACCAAACACAGTGATATTGGGTCAACCTCAAATCTATTTAATTTTCTTCATATATTCTGATATATCAGTTTTCCTAATACCTCTAAGTTGGCACTTGCAAAATTTCCACACTGTAGGTCCAACCTTCACATGCCTAAACCTGACATGCACGACCATTCTATCCTCTCCCCAACCAAAGATATATCATAATAAGAAAAATTTTCTTTCATTTTAAACAAAAGGTGCAACAAGTTCACAACATTCATCTGTTGAAAAGGTGTTTAGCAGAAACAAACTCTTCTAATTAATACTAATGTATAGTGTAGATAAAAAGTTCATTAACAGTAGAAGTCGTTTTCTATAAGGTGTTTTGTATTGTTTCAAAGTTCTTCATGGAAACAGGAAAATCTGAGATCTTCATAAATTCAAAATAGGTCATGCATAGTTGCACACAGTAGTTTTTTTTCTCGGTAGGATCAGATACATGGGATGCCATTATTTTGGGATTAGGTTAGACTTTGGACTATATAGAGTATAGTAGTATAGTAGTAGTATAGTATCCTAATCAACAAGAGCTCACGTGACTAGAAAAGCAATCACGTGATCCATATATTCCAAATTGAAATTTTAAAGTCATTGGTCAAACCTAAGGTAAAATGCAGAAGTGGCTGCAGCCGGAAAGCATTTTCTTATAGTGGAAATGATCTAATTAAACGTTGTTTCCACACACACACAATAATGGGATGACGTTGGTCGTTGAATAATACTTTATTCATGTTGATAAAAGTTAATTTCTTGATTATGGTGTGGTCAAACACATAAAACGACTTATCTTGCCACTGTTAACCAGATTTAAGTCCAAATTAAAAAGGGTAGTAGAACCAGGTCGTTATCCATTGTGCCAAGATTAAGAATACGACACAGAGATTCAACGATCCACCTAAAAATATATGCGTTGAAATTGGCTTTTTTGGAGGATGTACTACTCCATGTTCTCACAATCCTGCCAAACACATTTGAGCTTATAGCATAGTGCTGGACTAGGAAAAAAACAGTACAAAGTCACAGGCAAAAAAACAAACACACAGAGAAGCAGTTATGACTTAATAATATCAGCAATTTGGATCTTCTAGATTGTTATTATTGTTGTTATTATCATTCTTTTTCATTGAATTTGGACCACTACGCTACACAAAGGGCACATAGTTTAGTAGCTTATTCGCGTTGTGAATATAAACAAATGGGTAAACAGTTTGCTGCAAAAGGACAATGATTCGTATTACGATGATAAGAGGTGTCATCGGTTCAAGCTTTATGCAACATGGGTTACCGTGGCTTCACTTTATTACTTAATCTATGAAAACGTCGTCTTCAGTGTGCTACAGTTATGGGCTAATGGGCAGCACCTACCACTGTCGATGATGGTGCACTTTAAGGAGCCACTCTACTTCATTATTGTGCCTTCTACACATTCAATTCTGTATTGCGCTTATATCTAACTTCAACCATCAAAACATGATAATTGATTAATGGGCTAGTCTACGCTGAAACTTCATTTATAAATTGATAACCTTGATGCTCTCTTTCATACAGTTAGTTTAGTACTTTACGTTGTTATGTTCTTTATTCTTGTGCTTTCCATCGTAAGGTATAATAGATGTGATTTCTGTTCAACTGCTTTCACTTTTCATCCTGTAGCAGAGTAAAGAAATGAGTAAAGTCATCATCAAGTTCAACATGTCATGGCCACTAACCACCAAAATTCAATTCATTGTCATAACAAAAAGTGAATAAAGAGTATAACACTGTTAAAAATAGAAAAACACATCATGAAAATTTAGAGAAACCACTTATCACAAAGGGGATATGGCTGTAATTGGACCAACAATCGGGAAGTAGTTTCAAGAGTGTGAAGACATAACTCTAGCACACAACCTGCAAACGTCAAATTTTTTTAAGCAAAGTGATGAAAAGTATTAATATACATCGAAATTAGGAACATTGACCTTTGGAGAGATGATAAGATCCCAATAGAGGCTCGACTCCTCCTCAGGGTTAAAATCGAATCCTTTATTGTCCATAAAAAAACATTTACTACTTGCAAAAGATTCTCCGACCCTCAAATATTATTGTATTTCATAAGAATTTTATGATCCAAATAGGTATATGAGAATGTTATTGTACTCCATGAAAAAATACAACGTATATTTATAGGTTTTTTGGGTCCTATAAAATCTCTTATAAAATAAAAGACAATAAAAACTTACCACAAACATGATAATTAGAACAACAATAACATTAATACACACTTACGGCTAATAATGGTAATTGGATCTTGTTGCGCCGAATAGGTATACAAGTTCTCCCAAGACCAAAAGTTTGATTGGTAGGTAGAATGAACTAGTTACAACTATACTTAACCCTTTAACAAAGTTGTAGCCGACTTTATTTAACCAAATTAACCATATATTATGTTGTTATATTGTGTGAAAGGATATTTAGGATGTAATCAAACTAATTTTTTTTTTTGAATTCTGGTACTCAGAGGTTGAAGTTTCCTTTGTCATGGAGTCAACCGGTTAAGTTCATGTCGGTGGAAGAGAATTTGTTGAGTAATTATGATAATGTGATTGTACTTCCTAAAGAAATACTACATATATATTTGAGAGTCTATGAAACCTATGAAATTTGTTGTAAAATAAAAGATAATAAAAACTTATCACATATATGATAATAAGATTAATCGTATACTTTTATTGATATATGATATGAAAGGATATTTAAAACATAATCAAATTATTGAGATTTGATCATATAATTTTTTTTAATATATGGTAACTACACTAACAAACTGTAAATTTGACTTAGTCCCTTCTGACCAATAACACTAGATGAACCTTGTTGAACTATGCTCTTTAGACATGTAGAATATTTCTTTTTTTCTTTCTTTCACACAAAGTGATGGAAAAAGAAATAATGAGATTTTGGTAATTACAAGAAATTACTGATGGAGGAAGATTTCTGAGTGTTGTGCGGGGAAGAGATGACTTGTGGTAGAACTCTGGTTTAGAAGATTCCTGGGGTACAGAGCATGGAGAAATTGGCATCCTAGACTAGAGCAAAATTTGAAGCCTCGGTTAATATAAAAAAATCCAGATTCCTAGTAATGAGTAATGACAACAATTGTTTCAAAGAATTGCACTGTAGTCAACGGTGAAAGGTCTTGGAACTAGGAGTGTCCCCACCTTTTGTTCATCAGTACATATACATATTTTATATTAAAAAAAATTACTAAAATGCTTTTCTTTTTCCTTTATTAATTTGAAAATTTTAGTTAGATTTATATTTTTTATTTAGCACAATTAAGTTTTTATGAATCTAACATTAAAAATCAGGAACACACGTATTTTAATTTTATTTATATATAAATATTAAAAAAAATGTTATTTTATATATATTTTTTATCTGTTAATTTTTATTATTTATAGAGTTTTCCCACTTGATCGTTAAATTAATTAAAAGTACATATAATATTTATTTAGAATTTATCTTGCAAAATTACTCTCTAGCTATGGTCCAGTATTTTGGACCGTATACGCGTAGATAATGGATCACTCTATTCACTTTGGGCTGTTGCTTCCTACACCTCCATCAAATTTCTCCCTCACCTGATCAAAAGATTTTGGATGGGGTGGGGATGATTGTTTTCCGGAAAAAAATTTTCGGAATTGTTTATTATATTTCAGAAAATAAATTTCGAAAATAATAGGGTGCCGAAAGAAATTTAATAGGATGTAGGAAACAGTACTTTGGGATGAAAAAAATAAATTAACTACAACTTTATAAACTAGGTTTAAATCACTATTTCAAAGATAACGGACTTCTGTGTTCTTTGAAATGCATTTATATTCTTTTATTACATCATATATATTTCAGTAAAATTTGTGTCTCAATAATAACTGTCAGCTTAAGAAAACACGAGATTACCAATATTCTTTAGGTTAAATTTTGTTTAAAATAACAAAATCATAAGTGAGTATTGGTTATAAGTTGCAAATAAAAATTAAATTGAACTATTTAACCGATCATTTCTAACCTGTTTTTATAGCAAATATCAGGAGCTAACTGCTTGCAATTGTTGTTGGTTTTATTCCTTCTTTTTTTACTTAAGTTTTTACATTTTGACCATTAAAAATACAAACGAATTCAATAAATGCAAGTCGATTTTTGACATACATTAAAATGAAAAAAATGGCAATCAACAACTGTCATTGTAGTGTCTTAATATATTGTCGATTAAATAACAAGCAAAAAAATGTATACTTCATCAAGTACTTGGTCAACCATTGAAATTTTATGTTTATTCTTGATATTGTGACCGATGATAAGTAGTTTGCTGATAATAATAAATTTTTTGATTATTTTTTCTCAATCTTTTGATGAAATGAAAAATATGAAGAAGTTGTCTCCTAAATTTTGAAAAGAACAACTGGTCACTCACTAAGGCACAAATGCTTGAACCCAGAGAAGAACGTGCATTATCAATATAAACCTAATCGTGTTTCTTCTCTTTTGAGGTCATTTCCCACCATTTTTGAGTAGGTAAATTGTCCATTCTGAACGCAAACTTATAAGTATGTATATACCATCTCATAAAATAAGAGAGCATTGAAACATACACACATGGTTTTTCTGCTTTCTTCCTTGGTGAGAGGAAGGTTTAAGGCCTCCAAGATTTGCATTGTATTTATGGTATCTTGTTCTTACTTGTGTAATAATGATTGTCCACCGTTTAATTCTTCCTCTACTTGTTCAATTTCAATTTTGCATCAATTTTTCACATGTTACTGTTGTTTCATTTGATTTGTCCACCCAAGTCCTTCATGAATTCGTGATTTAATTAGAATTTATCCCATAATCTACTAGGTTTTTGGTTATGAAATCATTCCAATAACTTAGTGTGTCCAAAAGACCAAAAAACACCAAAGTTTCAGTGTTAAACCTGGTTAATTAGAAGTGATTCTGAGTTAAAACCTCAAGTTCACGAGTTCGTGATCTTTTGTCATTGTGATTTTTCTTTCAACATTTAATTTTGTTTTCTTTGAGTTGCGTTTACCTAAGTTTAGTTAATTGAATGGCCCTGAATACATTTCAGTCTTTAATTTTGCGTTTTGAATGAAATCCAAAAATCCAATGCTTAGGTAGTTATTTATGGTTTTCTCGTTATTTTGAGTAAACCTAGGTTCATAAATTTTGATTTCACATTTTGTTGTTCATTTGAGTTCGTTTTTGGTTCCTAATCATTTTGTGTTAGATTTTGTAGTTTCTAGCTTTAAGGCATGCATTACATAGTAGTTTTAGTATTTTAGTGTTTCTAGTTAGTTAAATTCCCCCAACAGAAATTGTTACAAGCATTTGCATTTACATATTATCATTAGTACGAATTGATACTAAGGTTTACCCTATATTGCATTCTTAGAATGATAAAGGGAATATATCTTTTGTTCTTTTCTTATCTTTTCAACAGTTTAGATATAAGATTTAAAGCCTTTGTAGCTATAAATAGAAAAGGAAAATAAGCCATAAATTTAAGCACTTGAATTTTCTCGTTTAAAATCATACCAGTTAATTCATTTTTTGTCTTTTGTTTAGAAACAACTTTACACGTGTGCTACACATTGACACTTGTGTGCAATATTTCATTTCTTCATATTCTACAATACAATGTAGAATGTAGATATTGTATATGCAACATGTTCATCTCAAACAATTTATTTTTTTAATTATGAATTTAGTAAAATTATTGACTAAAAGAATTATAGAAACATAAATTATCAAAATTATTATTATGATATATTAACTAATCAATCACCATAATTACCACCAGGTCCTCCAAATTGGAGAGCACATCCAAAGGTTTGATGAAGGTTGCCGTAATAGTTGAGACCAAAACATTTAGGTTTGTCAATGTATTTTTCTATTTGATATTTTTCAGGTCCATAATTTCTTCTTGAAGTATTTTGAATAAAGATCAACTCAAAGAAACTTGCATGAAAAAAATGTCCATCAGGAAAATGTCCGGATCCCATTGGAGGACTATTGTAACCACGGGGTGTTAATGTCCTACCTCCCAATCCTACTTTATTTGCTGAACCCAAATTGGAGAACAATTTTGCTGGATAATATCCGATATAAATCCCATTTGCACCTATCCACCAGTTTTTGGTCGATGGATCCTGAAAATGTAAGTACACAAATTTGTGTCAAGAATAATTCTCCACCTCCATCTATAATGAAATGTTACTTGAAAGTTTATACAAAAAACATCACCTGACTAATAGAAATATCAAAATTAAAAATTGGTCCACCATAGGATGATATATTTGGTTCACGTGAACCAAGATATGATCTTCTATGAGTTTGAATGAAACCTGGACATCGTATGTTGAAGCATCCCGTCCTATGATAATTATCCGACTGCATATTTTTTAACATCACATTTAACGTTTTCAAAAGTGAAGGATTTATTTTTCTTTTTCTTTTTCATTTTTATACAAATGTTGTTAACATAAAGTAAAAATGAATTATGTGAAATTGGGAACATTTGACTTTCAAATAAGTAAGTTTATTATGTAGTCCATGTCTACAATATATATAAAAAAGAAAGTTACCGTCCATGATGAGTACACGTGAGTATCATGGTCACCGTACAATTCCGGAGACACCTAAACCAAAGCTTGATATTAGATAAATATTTTTTCTGTATTATTACACTAATAAAGATTACATAATATTTTTGTAAACAAAAATATAATTTCATAAATTAAAACTCACATGCCATCCAAAACTAATTTTGTTATTAGTATTTATTGGTCCATTTTGAACCCATATATGAGAAAGGGACATTTGACCCTTAGTGACGTATGGATTATAAATACTATTAGTTCCTGAAACGCTGAAATATGGACCAAATTTTGATGAGACAGCTACCTCTGCAAACTACAAAGTTCAATAGGTTTAAGTAGATGTTAAACATGACGTAATTTATAGAAATAAATCTTGAAATTTTGGGATTCAGTTGAAGGAGACAACATACATGAACACCAGGATTATCTCGGACGAAAATACTAATATTTAATAAATTTTTTTCTCGAACGAGATCTTCTTTTGTTGTTCTAAGAATAGGAACAGTTCCTGTAGGACAATGGTGTTTATCAAGTTGAAATTTGGGTCCAGACCATTTTTTCACACTTGTTTTTCCAATTGGTCTTTTAAAGTTGGGTTTTTTCTGCAATTAAACAACAAAAATAGAGATTGAAATTACAAGTGCATTGAAAGAAATATTGATAATTTCCATATTTAAAACTAATTAAGAAAATTTATATATACCTGGAGTTTATGATTTCTAAGCAAAGGATGATCAAAGGCAGGTTGTTTATTAATATCAATACAATCAACAATGCCTCCGTGCTTTGTCTATAAATTCCAGAATACGATTCGGATAAAAAAAATAAATTATTAGTCAATAGAATGAATTGATGCAAAGGAAAATGTAAGTTAATTTATTAGAATACTATAAAAATACATGAATAGTTTTGACAGAAGGTTTGTTAATGAGCTTTAGTTGTCGCTCTAGCTCCAAATCTTCTTTGAATGTATTTTCAATAGCATGAACTACAGGACTAGCATTCATGGTCACCAAACACAAAACAAAGATCAATGTATTAATCATCTCTTCACGATTCTGTCAATTTTTTTGCTAATAGTTTGCTTACACTCATGTATTTGAAGTTGCATAAAGATGATACAGAGCAGTGCATTTGTTGTTATGAATAAATATATTAAATGTAAAGATGAACATTTAATAATATTAATTGGTATATTTATTATATTATTTAAGGGTAGGAAATAACGTATGAAATATTAAATTTTTATAGAAATAACAGTCATATCATCTTCTTAAAAAATATAAATGACTGAATCTCAATAGAAAAATATAAAAATTTTGAATATTCAACATAAAAAACTTTAATAAGAATTTAATTAAAAATATACAAATTTATTCTAAATTATAAATTTAGAATTATAAAAATAATTTAAATCTAAACAAATTTCAGTAGAAAAAAAAATTATGCACTTCTTTGTCAAAATTATCTAGTCGGTAGTTAATAGGCTTTTAGTTTATTGATTTCAAACTGATAAACTTTATTATGTTAAAGATACTCACTTTAGGCCTCTAGATAAAGAAGGCATCTACTTTTTATTTACCACTAATATTTTTTTATTCAATTAATTATAAAATTAGATTTAAGAAAAAATGCTTCAATTTTTTTTACTAATATATTTTTATTATATTAATTATAAAATTATGTTTAAAACAAAAAAGTCTAAAAAAATTTATTATTAATATAGTTCTACTAAATTAAATATTAGTGTATGTATAAGAATAAAATTTAATTAAATTATTATTAGTGCTTTTTAGTTTTTATTAGTATTAAAAATGATAATTAATAATTTAAAACCTTTATTTAGTATATTATAGTTTTATGGTTAAAATATCTTTTTTGTCTAAATTTTTGTCAAGTTTTGTTGCATCAGTCCTAATTTTGTTGTTATGCTCAAATAGGTCTATATTTTCATCAATTTTGTTTAATTTGGTTTGTTTTTGCTAACACCGTTTAAATCATTGATGATAATGAATAATGATTGCATGTGTCACTTCGTGTTTATTTATTTATTTATTTTTATAATTTTTAATAAATTTTTTTAGTTTTTTATTTTCATTCTTTTTAATATCTACGTGTCAATCTAACGTGTTAGGTCAGAGTCAATGTTTTATATTCAATTTAGTCCTTATATTTGTTATTTTTGTTCAATTTAGTAACAATTTTGACCCTCTCAAAATTTGCATCAAATTTAATTTTTATATGAAAATTATAATAATGTGAATTTTAATATATTTAATAAAAATGTGAATTTCAATATAAAAATTAAATTTGTTCGCAATTTGGAGAAGGACAAAATTAGTTCATGTTAAAAAAATTGGGACTAAATTGAACAAAAATAACACATATAAATACCAAATTGAATATAAAACATTGACTTTGACATGTGATACGCGGCTGAGTTGACTCGTGGACATTTAAAAAAGATATAAAAATTAAAAAAATAAAATAAACTACGAAGTGACACGTGACCGTCACTGTTTATGGATGTTAATGATTTAAACGATGTTAGCAAAAAAGAACCAAATTGAATAAAATTAACGAATATTGAGACCTATTTGAGCACAAAAACAAAATTAGGATTGATTTGACAAAACTTGACGAAAATTGAGACTAAATTTTATTATGAAAAAGAGAATGATTAGTTATCTTTATTATCTTATAATCAGTTTAGACTCTATTTTCTTCTTTTATCTTTATTATCTCTATATGACTTCTCTTGCCTCTTCTTCCTTTCTCTTCTTCTATTTTTGAATCTCATATTGTCTTGCTTGTTACATTTCTTGACTCTCATATTATTCGTGTGTACCAATTTTTTTATCCTCATTTATGGTTAGTATGTTTTTTCTTTCTATTTGTATTGTTGTTGTTTTTATTCTGTTTTGGATTTGTATTAAAATTAGAAATACGTTTCTTTTGTCCAGTTCTGTCTTTCGGTACTTTTTGATTTACGAGTTTCGAAAATATTAATTAGATTAAGAGTTGGTCTTTTGGTAGATAATTGTTAGGTTTATAGAGGAGGAGGTTTCATTGGGGAGATACAACACACTTGGATTCTTAACAATCTTCCTCTCAAGTGTGAGTGCCTTCAACCACATTGGTACACTCCCCCTCCAGCGGAAGCATCCTCAACCACGAGTACACCTTCTCGTACCGCCGTTCATATTTAATGGGACACGCTTACCTGAAACCCTTGTTAGGAAGACTTTCGATACAAGGACCTGAGTCCAACCACATAAGGGATTTACACTACTCTTAACCCAAAATCTTACAGCAATGAGTTTATGAGCCTTGATCCTTATATGATCCCTAACTTTCTCATTTTTACTCAATGTGGAACTTAGACTCACACTTGAATTCCTAACAATAATAAATTAATTAGAGTATAATTCAAAATAGGGTTTTTTGTAGAAAAAAGACTTATTATCGAGTTGAGAAAAACTTAAGTTTCGTGAAAAACGTATTAGTTGCAAAAAGAAACAATTTGATGAAAACATTGAGAATGAAATTGTAAAATCTCTTCAAAAATGATTTAGAATTGATTACCTTTTGTAAATTGTAGATAAAAAAATTACCACACCTCAAAGTAGATTTGAACAATTTCAAACATATGAAGATATTTATGTTTTTTTTTATTTAGAGTTAAAAAATTAAATTTACTAGTGTACATTTTTGAAATAAAAATGCTTAAACCTTGAAAAGTCTTCAAAACATGATAATTTGTTGGATATTGATGGATTTGATTTATTTTCAGAGTTAAATATCTTAAGAGAAATTATAGGTTTGAAAAATGATTAACCAGTTGATATTCTTAATTATATAAAAGGAATAGATTCTTTTCCAAATGCACATATAGCTTATAGAATAATGTTAACAATTCCGATGACAGGAGATTCTCAAAGCTAAAAATAATAAAAACTTAGTTAAGATCAACAATGTCTCAAAAAAGATTAAATGGATTAGCCTTATTAGCTATTGAAAAAAAAATGTTAAACGGAATTAATTATGACAATTTAATAATAATTTTTCATAAAAAAAGTTCGAAAAATAAATTTTAAATGAAAGACCTCATTTTCTAACTTTGCTTTAGGCTTCCCAAACTCTTGAGTCGCTCCTGTAGGAGACCTAAAAATTGACCTCCAAGAGATATACAAATCACTGAACCTCGATGCCTAGGCTTGTACATACGACAATCATGTCAAGCGCATGGTGATGAGCTAACTTTATTGTACATCCTTAGACTAACACCTCAACCTCTAAAAGACCTACAGATCGACTTCTTTGATACATACAAATTAATAAGGAAAACATATGTAGAAGAAAAATTATTATATCTATTATTGCTCAAAGGTCCATATGGAATAATTATTCAAAAATTTGTTTAACAAAAGATAAAGGGATTATATCTTTTGTTCTTTTCTTATCTTTTCAAAGCTTTAGATATAAGATTTAAAGCCTTTGTAGCTATAAATAGAAAAGGAAGATAAGCCATAAATTTAAGCACTTGAATTCTCTCGTTTAAAATCATACCATTTAATTCATTTTTTGTTCTTTTGTTTAGAAACAACTTTACACCGTGTGCTACGCATTGACACTTGTGTGCAATATTTCATTTCTTCATATTCTACAATGTAGATATTGTATATGCAACCTGTTCATCTCAAACAATTTGTTTTTTTAATTATGAATTTAGTAAAATTAATGACTAAAAGAATGGTAGAAATATAAATTATCAAAATTATTATTATTATTATTATTATGATATATTAATTAATCAATTGCCACAATTACCACCAGGTCCTCCAAATTGGAGAGCATATCCATAAATTTTATAAAGATTGCTGTAATAGTTGAGACCAAAACATTTAGGTTTGTCGATGTAATTTTCTATTTGATATTTTTCAGGTCCATAATTTCTTCTTGAAGCATTTTGAATAAAGATCAACTTAAAGTAACTTGCATGAAAAAAATTTTTATCAGGAAAATGTCCAGATTCCATCGGAGGACTATGAGAACCACGAGGAGTGAATGTCCTACCGCCCAATCCTACTTTATTTGCTGAACCCAAATTGGAGAACAATTTTGCTGGATAATATCCGATATAAATCCCACCAGCAACTATCCACCAGTTTTTGGTTGATGGATCCTGAAAATGTAAGTACACAAATTTGTGTCAAGAATAATTCTCCACTTCTATCTATAATAAAATATTACATGAAAATTTATACCAACAACATCACCTGACTAATAGAAATATCAAAACTAAAAAATGGTCCACCATAGGATGATATATATCGTAGACGTGAACCAAGATATGATCCTTTATGAATTTGAACAAAACCTGGACATCGTATGTTGAAACACCCCGTCTTATGATAATTATCTGACTGCATATTTTTTAACATCACATTAACATTTTCAAAAGTGAAGGATTCGTATTTTTTTCTTTTTCATTTTTATACAAATGCTTTCTATGTTAACATAAAGTAAAAATGAATTATGTGAAATTGAGAAAATTTGATTTTCATATAAATAAGTTTATTATGTATAGTCCATGTCTACAAGTAAATATATATATATATATATATATATATATATATATATATATATATATATATATATATATAAAGGAAAGTTACTGTCCATGATAAGTACATGTGAGTATAATGGTCACCATACAATTCCGGAGACACCTATACCAAAAGTTGATATTAGATAAATAATTTTTTTGTATCATTACATTAATAAAGATTACATAACTTTTTCCATACTTTTATAAATAAAAATATAATTTCATGAATTAAAACTCACATGCCATCCGACACTAATTTTATTATTAGTATTTATAGGTCCATTTTGAAGCCAATAAGAGTAGAGGTCCACCTTGATGACATTTTAAAAAAATTTAAAATGTGCATCCACAAATATTCTTTTTCACCAATGTTTGTTCTTTAGTGAAAAATACGTTACTGTTTAATATGAAAAAACAAAAATGGTAATCGTTAAGAAGAAATGAGAGTGATTTCCGTTTGTCCATTCACTCACATTTCTTTCGTTAAATCATTTCCCATTTTACCAAATTCTTTGTTCTTTGCATTCTTTATTGTTTGCTTCACATTTAAGGAAAGTGTGATATTATGGGTTTGGTTTTTTCGACATGCAACTCTGATTTTTGGATTCTTTCTTGAACAATAATATTTAAACTATTAAATTTTAACAATTTTTTTTTTATAATATGAGGTTTCATCTTTTAAGTGATTTTGAAATATTGAGAATGAAAAAATAAAAAACTAGTGAACCATTTAAAAAATGCTACTAAAGTTGTAAAAGAAAGTTGTCAAACTTTAGTAATCAAAAAATTATTTTCCTTCTTTCTTTGTTCCATATGCAACTCCGCTTCTCTCCATGCATCAAGCTTCAACGTTACCATTTATTAGACCAATCCAGACTCAGTACCTTCTATTGAGTAATATGCGTTTTCACCTTCAACCTCCATTACTCTCTATATAAACAAGAGCAAACCATTATTTCTTCCTGCAAAATCTATCTTCCCCTCCACCATTCAGCCCCATCATTCATCAATTCACCAACATTTACACAACAAAGCAAAATCATTCACATTAACAAGCAAGAGACAGAAAAGCAGGTAACTGTTAATGTATCCCTACTTGCTTATGATCGAAGCGCTCAGTTTGTCACCTTCGCCTAGCGTTTTCCAAGTGTTTGATGTGGAATGAAACTTCTTTTCTGTTTTTGTAGTTAGCTGCTTCCCCTTCTGTTATCGGTAGCCTTCTACGTGTGTATATATATATATATATATATATATATATATATAACTTTCTTTCATTTCCTTTCTCTCCTTTTCTTTTTGCCTTCGTTCTGGTTTCTCTGGCTCTTCATACATTAGATACTGTAAAGTTCAATAGTAACAAAGGAGAGGAATTTTGGTTTTGCTGGAGCAGCGCAACAGTAGCGATTCTAAATCGGAAGCTACAAAGTGTGGGAGAAAGATGGTCGAGGAGTACAATGATTTCACGTACGAACCCGATACCACCACCAAAGGAAAACTTCTTCTAGGTTTTAATTTTTTGGTGGTTGTCATCATTCTTGTCATATATTTTTGCATCGCAATATGTAAGAGAAGACAGCAATCTATTGCTGTAGTTCCACTACAAGAACATACTTAAAGATCGTAATACCATACATTATAATGCATAATATAATATATATATATATATATATATATATATATATATATATATATATATTTACTTGTAGACATGGACTATACATAATAAACTTATTTATATGAAAATCAAATTTTCTCAATTTCACATAATTCAATTGTCGTGATTTATAAGTGACATACTTGTCTAAAAGTCAACATATTTGTTCATTGAATAAAACTTTTAGATATCACTAAAATGTAATTTGGCCAATAATCTTATGATCTCCAAGGTCTAAACTTGTCAAGTTTCCAAATTAATAAGTTAAGTAAATAAAATTATCACCTAGCCCCTATTATTAAAAAAACAAACTCAGATTATGATCTCCTACGTCTAAACTTGTCGAGTTTCCAAATTAATAAGCTAAATAAATAAAATTATCACTTAGCTGTTAGTAATTTTGGGTCATGCATATATATGATACACAGAGTCATAACATACTTTTTCTGTTCCTTTCCCTCTATTCCCATCAAGAGAGAAAACCAAAGGGAAATCAAGGTGCTCTACAGGAGGAAGATCACTGCGCATATATGAGTGCTCTAATATTATCGTTATGGCCAATTCAGGTACGCTTCCGTTTACTATTTACAACATGATTATCAGTATGGGTATGAGATATTGTTTATGAGTTTATGATTGATTATTAGAATCAATATTATGATTTATATTATGTTTATGTACATGAATGTGCGTTTATGTGCGTAAAAGTGTGATTATGTGCATGAAGATGTCAGAATTAATAGGATTATATTCTGCGTTTATGCTTACATTAGCCCCTATTATTAAAAAAACAAAAATCAGAATATGATCTCTTACATCTAAACTCGTTGGGTTTCCAAATTAATAAGTTAATAAATAAAATTATCACCTAGTCCCTATTATTAAAAAAAAAACAAAAACAAAATCACGTCGTTGAGTTTCCAAATTAATAAGCTAAGAGTCGTATGATATTGATCTATGTTATTAAAATTTTAATTATATTCCAAATAAACTCATAATAAAAAGTTATTATAGCTTATCAAATATAGGACTTCTAAGTTATTAAATAACAATTAATTTAGAAATTAAACTTAGTCATTATATTAAGTAAATTAAATATATTTAATTAATTAAAAATTATTATTGTGTGTAGTTAATAATAGAGACTAATCTTCATTGAATATCGATATTCGAAAATATCTTTCATTAGAAGCTAACATTCGAAAGCAATTTTAGGAATAAGATCTATTTTATTTTGTTTAAATGGTGAAAGAGTATTTTTAGAATTTGAAATTGTTAACTCACAATGATTTGAAATAGAAGGCACTATTGTTCTAGATATATCCTATTCCATAATGAAAAGGAGCAAAGTTTATAGGCTTAACTCTTACAACTGATAAACGAAAAAATAGGAACTGCAATAGCACTAAAACAGAAATCCGTAAATATACGTAAATGTGCATAAACGTGCATAACAAAAAACAATTATAATTTATTTTAAATAGTAAATAATAATTACCGAATTAGAAAGCCCAGTCAACATTTCCTTCCTTAAAAAAATATTTATGCCACGTGTCAGGTTTGTAGTGTGCCATGTGTCAATCTAATATGGTGACACGTGTCAAATTATTGTATGAATCTCAATTTGGTCCTCATTTTTATTACTTTGATTTGATTTCAGTCCCAAATTTTTTTAAAAAATTTTAAATTCATGTGCTCCAAATTTAGAACAAATTTAATTTTTTTATAATTACTTATTTTTTATTTTTTTAAAGTAGCTTTTGTTTTAAATTTATATATCTTATAATTTTTAATATATATTTTAAAAATAAAATAAAATCATAATTAATATATATATATATTCTTGTTTTTATATAATGTATTAAAAAATAAATAAAATTAAAATCATTTTATTGGTCTTGGCTTCATTGGTCTCGACTTCACCCCACTCCCAAGTTGCATCCTCTTAGAAATTTAACATCTTTACTCACATAAATCTTCTTATTAAGAGGATCATAAAGTTTGTAGGCCTTAGATTCCTCACTCACACCTAACAACACACATTTAACACTCTTGTCATCAAGCTTGTTTCTTTTTTGGTCAGGTACGTGAATAAATCCAATGCAGCCAAAGGTTCTGAAATAAGAAACAAATGGCTTCATTCCACTCCATACCTCCTCAGGTGTGATGTTTTTTACTACAAGGGTTGGGCTTCTATTCAAAAAATGGACTACCTAATTTACAGCTTCTGGCCAAGAAATTCTTGTAACTTCTTTTAGTCAAGACACTTCTAACCATTTTGATTATGGTTTGATTCTTCCTCTTAGCTACACCATTTTTGTTGTGATGTATATGAGGCAGTAAGTTGTCTTTGAATCCCCTGCTCATTACAAAATTCAACAAACTCCTTGGAGGTGTATTCTCCTCCTCTGTTAGTACACAAAATTTGGATAGAGACACTAGCTTGCTTTTCAACCAATGATTTAAAATTTTTTAAATACATCAAATGCTCCACTTTTCTCAACAAGAAAATACACAGAAACTTTTCTACTCAAATCATCAATGAAAGTGAGTATGTACCTTTTATTTCCATTAGATGTAGGATTGATAGGCCCACAAATATCAGAATGAATTAACTACAATAATTGAGATGCACGCCACCTACTTTGTCGTGGAAAAGAGTCTCTTTGATGCTTTCCTTTGAGACAGTGTTCACAAAGTTGAGTTGGGGACTTAAAGCCAGGCAACCCTTTCACCATATCAAGGTCCAATAATGTTTGTAAACCACTATAGCTCAAATGCCCATAGCGAGAGTACCAAACTTGAGTTGTAGACATTGAACTTGCTTCGAAACAATTATGGGAGACTCCGGATTTGAATGTTTAATCCTTTCTCCAAAATTTGACCCACACTGAATAAATTATTTTTCAAATCAGGAACAAAGAAGACATCAGTAACCACATGCATGACTTAATTAATTAGGAGTTTAACAGTACCTTTCCCAGCCACATTTAGGGTATAATTATTTCCCAATTCTACTTCATCAGAAAATGCGAAATCAATAGAAGAAAATCAATCCTTTCTATCTGTCATGTGGTTGTTGCAACTTAACTCAATGAACCACATTTCTTGTGCACTTGGCCTTCCGTCTGTCGAAAGTTATGCCGTTAGTAACACTGCTTCTTCACTGCCTTCAATATAATTTGCTCTGTTGTATTGTGGTTTCTTTGGGCATTCACTTTGGAAATGCCCATACTCATGACATTAATAACATTCTATTGTTGTTCTGTTTATAGGTTGTCTACCTCCTCTTCCTCTCCCTCTTCCTCGTGCAGCTTCACCTCGTAAAGCACTTCTTCCTCGACGACGCCCAACATTTTCTTCATTTTGTGCAACCTTCAAGACTTGTTCTTCGTGAGAATTGTGCCCATTCATTCGCTGCTCATGTACTAAAAGACTGCTTTGTAGCTCGTCTATAGTCATGGAACCCAAATCACGAGACTCCTTAATGGAGCACACTACATAGTCGTACCTCAAAGTCATTGAATGAAGGGTTTTTTCAATAACGTTGAGGTCAGACATCGTTTCACCATGCATTCACATCTTATTTGCAATTATTAGGGTTCGAGCAAAATAGTCATTGATTGATTCACCATTCTTCATTTGTAGAATCTCTCATTCTCGTCGTAGGGTTTGTAGTTGAGCGCATTTTACCATTGTCGTACCTTTGAACTTTTGTTTCAACAAGTCCCAAATATCCTTTGAGGTCTCCTTTTTCAAAATTGTTTCAAGCATAGTTCGATCAATAGCTTGAAATAAATAGTTTTTCACCTTTAAATCTTTCAACTTCAACTCCTCTAGATTCTTCTTCTCAGTATCATCATCAGTGGGTTGAGGAATCCCTGGATCTATGAGATTCCAATACTCTTTAGATCTTAGAAAGTTCTCCATGACCATTGCCTAGTGTCATAGTGATCATTCAATTTTGGAATGGTAAGCTGCACGAAGTTGCTATATGCATTTGCCATTGAAGTTTGATGCTTCTTTGTATTGATTTCAACCAACTTTGATACCACTTGTTAACTCACAGAAATGATTTGAAATAGAGGGCACTACTGCTCTGTATATATCTTATTCCATAATAAAAATGAGCCAAGTTTATAGGCTAAGCTCTTACAACTGATAAACGAAAAAATATGAACAGCAATAACACTAAAACAGAAATCCCTAAATGTACGTAAGTGTGCGTAAATGTGCATAACAGAAAACAATTACAATTAATTTAAAATAGTAAATAATAATTGCTTTATTAGAAAACCCAATCAATAGAAAAATGTTTAAAGATGCAGAAGAAATTTCAAAGGTATTGGACTATAATAATACTTTGCATCCACATGTTTTACTACACACCACCCACTTCTTTTATTCGTTTGTTGGGCTTGATTTTGTTTTTCTCGTTATGCATACATATTAAACTGCACACACCACACATTTTCTATTTGTTTGTTTTGCTTTAAGCTTGTTCGGAAATGATATTTGAACAAAATTTTTTGACAAGATTTTGACAAATTTGACGTGGCACCAGACGTTTAAAATTTTTATTGCAAAAAAGTTTTACTAAGTGAAGGGTTACACGTGCAACATTGGTTTGTTTGGAACTGAAAGGGAGAAGTGAATTGGAGAGAGAAAGGGAGAACGGGCGAAAGAGAGAACTGAAAGAGAGAGAGAGAGAGGCAAGTACGTTCCGGCACAGTGTCGCTAGAGTACCAGGAAACACAGAAAGAGCGAAAGACAGTAAACCCCTGGAGCATTGGGGGCAGAAAGTGAAAGAGTGCGAAACACCGAAATATAGAGAGAGTTTAAAGTAGTGGTGGAGACAGAGACGGAGAGAAAAGAAGTGCTACAAAGGAAGAAATATGCAATCTATAAAAATAAAGTTTCACGTAACTTCCCACATATATTTAAGTTACTCCCCACTTTGTTTTGAGTTGGGTTTTTTGGGTATTGTCAAGTTAGACAAAGCACTCGCTTTAGTGTATGTACATTGGATGATGGAGAATACTTTATAAGTCAGTGAATGAAAGATGAATGATGCAAATACGATATATAAATCAACTTTACTAAAATCTGCAATCTATAAAAATAAAGTTTCACGTAACTTCCCACATAAATTTAAGTTACTCCCCAATTTGTTTTGAGTTGGGTTTTTTGGGTATTGTCAAGTTAGACAAAGCACTCGCTTTAGTGCATGCACATTGGATGATGGAGAAGAGTTTGTTAGTCCGTGAATGAAAGATGAATGATCCAGATATGATATATAAATCACCTTTACTGATTTGTGCAATGTATACAAATAAAGTTACACGTAACTCCCCACATATGTATACCTTACTCCCCAGTTTGGTTTAAGTTGTGTTTTTTGGGTATTGTCAAGTTAGACAAAGCACCCGCTTCAGTGTATGCACATTGGATGATGAAGAATACTTTGTAAGTCAGTGAATGAAAGATGAATGATCCAAATACGATATATAAATCACCTTTACTGATTTCTGCAATGTATATAAATAAAGTTTCACGTAACTCCCCACATACGTATACCTTACTCCCCAGTTTGGTTTGAGTTGTGTTTTTTGGGTATTGTCAAGTTAGACAAAGCACCCGTTTCAGTGTATGCAGATTGGATGATGGAGAATACTTTGTAAGTCAATGAATGATCCAAATACGATATATAAATCAACTTTACTAAAATCTGCAATCTATAAAAATAAAGTTTCACGTAACTCCCCACATAAGTATACTTTACTCCCCACTTTGGTTTGAGTTGTGTTTTTTTTACTATTGTGCAGTTAGACAAACTACCATTTTTAGTTCATGGAGATTGGATGATGGAAATTAGTTTGTTAGTGAGTGAATGAATGATGTGATCGAAATAGGATATTTAAATACAATTTATTAAAATCTGCAACTTATTATCATAAAGTGTGATGTGGCAGAGTCCATTAATTTAGTCTAATTTCATGAAGTGGGATGTACAAATTTCCTTGTTTGAACATTTTTGTTAACATTGAAATTTGATATGCTGTTGTTACCTTTGCATAATTTTATTTATGCAAATGAATTTATATTTCGGGTTATCAATAAAAGTTTATTTCAATGTTGTCTAAGTACTTAGTCGAAACTGAATTTTATGCACTTTGTCATTTATGTCGGCACTATACGAAAATTAAGTGGGGAGTGTAGCAATATTTTGTGCTCATCAGGATAAGTTGTTGAATGATCTTTATTGACGGGTGTCATTGGCCATTAACTTGGATATAAGTTAAATATGTTGGTATTGCACTTCGACTATGAAATGAATTAATTACATGTACACATGACCCGCAAAAGACACCATTTTTTGTAAATGGGGACTACAACACGTTTTAATAGGGACTTGGGACTTATGATGAGTACTGTGTTTATAACATTTACTATTCGCTTTTGGTGGCAATGCACAGTATTTTTCACATGGGGAGTCTACCACGAATAATTGGGAACTTACGTCAAAACTTATTTTCAAACGTTGCAGTTTTCAATACAGTTAATTTAAATTTCATATTTGGATCATTCATCATTAGGTGGTAGTCTAACCTCACAATGGCCAAAATAAACAACTGTAAGAAAAGTGGGAAGTTACTCATAGGTATGTGGGGAGTTACGTCGGACTTTATGATTATTGGTTGTAGATTTTAATAAACTTTATTTAAATTTCCTATTTCGATCATTCATCATTCATTCACTTCCTCACAAAGTCATTTCCATCATTAAAAATACATGCACTGAAGTGGCTGGTTTGTCTAACTGCACGATAGGCTAAAAACGCAACTCAAACAAAAGTGGAGAGTAAGTCATACGTATGTGGGGAGTTATGTCAAAATTTATTTTCAAACGTTGCAGTTTTCAATATAGTTAATTTAAATTTCGTATTTCGATCATTCGTCATTCATTCACTCACAGACAAATTCCTTTCCATTATCCAATCTCCATTGAATGAATTGGGTGGTAGTCTAACCTCACAATAGTCAAAATAAACAATTGTAAGAAAAGTGGGGAGGTACTCATAGGTATGTGGGGAGTTAAGTTGGACTTTATGATTATTGGTTGCAGATTTTAATAAACTTTATTTAAATTTCATATTTGGATCATTCGTCATTCATTCACTCACAGACAAATTCCTTTCCATTATCCAACCTCTATTGAATGAATTGGGTGGTTGTCTAAGATCCCAATACCCAAAATAAATAGCTGTAAGAAAAGTGGGGAGTTACTCATAGGTATGTGGGAGTTATGTCGGACTTTATGATTACAATGCAACTCTGCTTTGGACAAAATCCTTGCCGTTGACGACGGAAGGTGGCCGCAGTCTCCGCAAACCCAATCCCAATTCTGAATGCAACAGTTTGGATGAATGATAGTGTATGGAAATAGTGTAAGTGACCTTCGGTGTTGACGGCGGAATGCTTGCCGGCGACAACTTCGGGTCGGTGGGTCTCTGAATCCGGTTACTCTGACGACTGACACTTACTTTCTCTCTCTCTTTCACTTATCTGTTTCTCCCTTTCTCCCTTTCTCTCTCTAATTAACTTTTCCCTTTCAGTTTCCAAAAAAACCACCCCGCAAGTGTATGCCTTACCTCATTAAACCATTGTGTAATAAAAAATTTAAAAGTTCGGTGCCACGTAAGATTTGTTAAAATCTTATCCAAAAATTTTGTTCAAATATCATCTCCTTCTTGCATATGCATGATTCATTGCACACACCTTTATATTTGTTAATTTTGGTTTTATCCTTCTTTTAATAAATAACATTTGTTTCTTAAAAATAACAAAAATTTCAAAATTTTAAAAATGAAAATGAATGCAAATAGTTTTGAAAATAAAGACTTTATCTTTTTACCTTGAATAAACATGACGTTGTTTTGAATTTGTCTAATTCTAAATAATGACAAAGGTGTAGTATAAAATATTTACACGTATCTCTGAATTTTGTTTATTCTTGATTCTTATATCGAAATAGAGTTTATGTGATCTCTGAATTTTGTTTATTATTGAATTGAATCATATATCGAAATAGAGTTTATGTACTTTTAGCAATTTTATTTTCATTTAGAAAATCAAAATCAAAATCAAATACATTTATTATTACTCGTTAATTTTTCATATGAATAGTTGCACCACTAAAAGAAAATACGAAGAGTAGTTGCTGGTTTAGGTAATTAGGGTTGATAAATGAACTTGGGTTTTGTTAAAATTTGCTTCCATCTTCATAGAAAATATTTAGATTGACTTAGTATAAATATAGCTATAAATAATACATATATAAAATTCGATTCTTTACATTAGTTATAGGACGAGATAAGTATGTGTTTATCTTTCTTGTTCTTATTTCCATTATTATCTTAATAAGTATCAATTTAAACTATTAAATAATTTTAATTTATTACATAATTAAAACATGTTCGAAAGTTTATTTGTACTTTTAAATTTCATAACTAACTTTTGATATGATTATTTTTATTTTTATTTTTATAATTATTTGTCCTTCATTTGATATTTTGTTCTTATTTCCATTATTATCTTAATAAAGTATCAATTTAAATTATTAAATAATTTTAATTTATTACATAATTAAAACATGTTCGAAAGTTTATTTGTACTTTTAAATTTCATAACTAACTTTTGATATGATTATTTTTATTTTATTTTTTTATAATTATTTGTCCTTCATTTGA
>Ga0214542_1000937_pt1 | contig 57331 bp, 24 predicted proteins | sample CNSS1metaG_FD_160096 | JGI IMG/M metagenome (GOLD analysis project Ga0214542, IMG submission 160096) | Root nodule microbial communities from cowpea collected in UCLA plant growth center, Los Angeles, California, USA - CNSS1 | ecosystem: Host-associated > Plants > Roots > Nodule | place: USA...
TTTTTTATAAAAAATATTTAATTGATATATGGAACAATAAAAAAATGGGTATGGGTATGGGTATAAGAAAATACCCGTTACCCGGTGGGGATGGGGATGGGTCAAAAGTTGTATACCCGTTGGGTTTTGGGATGGGGATGGGGATGAATTTTTATTATGGGGATGGGGATGGGATCATGATACCCGTACCCGCCCCGCCCCGTTGCCATCCCTAGTTGACACTGAAATGTCTAGATTATTTGAAGTTGACACTGAAACGTCATTTTATTTAAATATAGTATTACATATTTTATTTTAATAATTGTTTTACTACTCTATATTGAATTTATATTTATTTAATTTTTTAACAAAATTATTAAATTTTATTTTAACAAAAATGTATTCTCTCTTATATTGCATTTGTTCTCAGTGTTCTGAAAACCAAACCATGTCTCACCTCTTTCTCTTCCTTTCCTCTCAGTCTTCTTTCTCTCTCTCAAACTTTTATTCTTTTTTCTTTCGCCATCAATATCCGTCCTCTGTCTCTCATACTGATATTTTTTTCTCAAAATGGTAACGACTTTTCTTCATTTTTTTCGTCATTCTACCATATTTCTATGTTGGATGTATTTTGGCTCACAGCAATAACAAATCATTCTTCAACAACAATAATTCATTCTTCAACAATAATAACAAACGAGGGTAATTCACAAATTTAATTCAAAATTCAGACATGTAATAATTACATAAATTGGATCATTTGTAACGTGAAGCAAAATTATTGTCAAAATGCAAGGCTTAGAAGGAAGATGGTGCTACAAGAAAGGCTGCATGCAAAAAGTAATAAACATTAATGTATGTTTGTAACATCTCACTGTACAAATGTAGTTTGAAAACAACTTGAACAAAGAGGTATAATTTGGTAATACTTCGTTATAAAGTGCTCATTTGTATCAGTCATTTTTTTTTGTTATTGCAGATAAAAAAAAGAGACAACAGAAGAAAAAAATGAAATAGCACAACAATGTTTCTAAAAGTACCAACAATATGTTTTTTATTAGGTTCTTAATTGATTACATAACATGAATGATATTTTCTTTTATGGATTATACACTTGACAATTTTTTAAAGACATCATATTTTCATCATATATATTATTTGATAGCACTCATTGTTCATTGTCATTACCAAAAAAATTACATCTAAAAAACTTCGTGCGTTGCACGGGTAGAAAAACTAGTTTATCTATATTTGTATATAAAAATTTCCTTTTGTATATTTGTTTTCAATTTTAATCTTTAAATAAAAAAATTAAACTAAATTTTATCCTTAGTTATGTTTTTTTATAAAAAAATTAACCGTTTTTTAAATTTAATTATTTTTTTAATTATAAAATCACCTATAAAATAAATAAAAACTATTTACAAAAAACTGTAAAAATTAATTTTTTATTATCATAACAATCGAAAGTGAACACACATGAAGTAAATTTAATATCAAATAGTTATTTTTTTTATTTAAAAAGAGTGTGAGTTACATCCAAATACACGCAAAATAGAGTAATTAGGACATGACCATATAATTTTTCAAGAGGAGACAAATCAAAATTATGTGAAGTTGGACCTGATTCACAACATGAGTTGTTGTAAGAATAACTTCTCACAGAAGATACTTTGAACATAAGTAGATAACAATAATGATCTTGTAGTCTCAACAAGATGACGATGTTTTTTTTCAACAACACCATTTTGTGGAGTGTCAATGCAAGAAGACACATGTATAGTTTCATTAGAGGCAAGTAGAGTGATAAAATCATTAGAAGTGTATTCACCCTCCAAGTCACAACGAAAGGTTTTTGTAGTAGCAGAGTGTTGGATCTTTACAAGAACATTAAAAATTTTGAAAAGTGTGAGATAATCAGATTGATGTTTCGTACAATATATCCAAGTTAAACGAGTAAAATCATCAATGAAAGAGACATAATATCTAGAACATTTTTTGGTGGATACAAGAGAAGGTCCTCACACATCAAGATGCACAAGATCAAAGGAGCAAGAGAAGAAGAAATATTTTTATTAAAAGATAAAGTGGAAAATTTTGTTAGTTTACAACCACTGCAATCAGAAATATCATGATTGTCCAAAGTACTTAAAACTCCAGTAGACGCTGTGAATGAGATGCAAAAACATGACCCAAACGAGAATGCTACAAATAAAAAGGTGGAGAAGGAGAAGACAAACAAACAAAGATAAATCCACACTAGAGGCTGCAACTATTGACTCCTTGAACTGATTCCAAACATAGAGTTTATCCTGCCTATGACCTATCTCAATCACCTTCTAAGATATGTGGTGTTGTACAAAACATTCAGATGGAGAGAAATACAGATTATATCTAGAATCACATATTTTCCCAACATAAGCAAGGTTCATAACAAGACCAAGTATGTAGTAGACATTAGACAAAGACAAAGACAAAGATGGTGTGACAATGGTACCAATATTAGAAGGCAAATGATATGGCATATGATTAGTGCCAGCTGAGTCAATGATCTATTTGTCAGAAGATATATTTTGTGATGATGTACCTTGAGATTGCTAGGCTATGTTGGCATGCGGTTGAGAATAAAGTCTAATTTCCTCTGCTAATAATTCATTAACAACATCATCAACAAAAGGTAGATGGCTACGATGCAAAGTTAAACCATGCAAACTTTCAAAATCACTACGCAAGGCCATAAGAAATTGAATCAAAGCGTTGTGAATCCCTATGAGTAATATATGGTGCAAAAGCACTCAATTCTACAGGATCAATTAGGCAAGTTGATCCAATAGGTTTGTCATGATATAATACAAGTCTTGAATGCTCATGTTATTTTGCTTCAATGCACGAATATTTGTCTCAAGTTGATATTATTTGGCAAAATTAGACTGTGTATACAATCAAGATAAAGTGGCATAAAGAATATGTTGTAGAACCTCAAAAAATGCCTCAAAGCAGAAAACGAAATTGCGATAGGATGAAACGAAATCTGTAGAAAACTAACGAAACCTGGTGAAACGCTTAAAAAATTACAAAAGAGATTTAGGGTTTAGGGTTTAAGAAAGAGGAATTATTGCAATAATCTCTTCTCAATCATGAATCGTTTGAGACTCTTGATACCATATAGAAATCAAAGAAATATATGAAAAAAGAAATTGTGTATTATTGATTGTATAGAAATTGTTACAAGTAAATAGGCTTAAAACACGAACATATGCTAACAAGAATTAAATGTAGTAATGTTGTAATTTATCTTATCGATATTTGTCACACAAAAATAACATACTTAAATGGGTTTGAGGGATGCCTTTAAGCTTAAGTTTGTCATTGTCATACTAATGTCAATGTCGAATGTAACAAATAACTAACAAAGAAGAAGACATATGCTTTATTATGTTGGGAAAGAGATGACAAGTAGGAGTTACAAAAAATATTTACAATTCATTATTAGTAAAATGAGAAAGAGTGATTGTCCCATTGTTCAACGGTATACAACATATAATGATTGGTCATTCAAAGACATCACAAAAGATAGATGAAAAGACCATCAAACCGTTATATACATATCAATATTGGTGCATCACACATATTAAAAAATGTAGATACTTACAAGTTTTGAGTCAAATGTACAAAAAAAAATATGGAGATTCACTCAAATAACTTACTTGCTTACTTGATAAATATAAGTTGTAAGTTTTCTATGTTACATTTCATTACAGACAAACAACGAACCTTTGTCTATCATAAAATATAAATATAATTTCAAGATATAATAATATGCTAATTATAAATTTCATCAAATATGATGTCTAACCAATGAGTATTTCTAGCCAAGGATCCTCTTCATGCATATTATGTTGATTTTGATCGATAACATTTTACATCCCATTCATCCTCTTCCATGATAATGAACTATGCATAGCAGAAAAATAGAATATAATTGTTTGTAATTACTTTAAATGTTTAGCTTTTACATCCTGCACTACACATAATGTCTTCGTATACCACTTCAAATTTTCAAAATGATTATTTTACGTTCAGTAAAAATGATTTTTGAAATATATGTTCTGAAAACTTTTCGAAATAAGCTTTTCGGAATTTTTGAAATGAAATTTTCGAAACAAAATTTTTAGAATAAAGTTTTTATAACTGAATTTCCAAAATGCATATCGAAACAAGTTTTTTGGAATGAGATTTTTAGAACAAACCTTTTAAGATGCATATAATAATATCTTTAGAAATGGGTTTTTCAGTATGTTTGAATATTTTTCTATTATTATAGAGATGCATTCAGTAATTGTGGGGGTGAAGGAAGCAACAGCCTAAATCTTTTATGCGAAACCAACTTTCGTTATGGGTTTGCAGGTGTAAATAACGAAGGCCCGTAATCAACCAGCCTTGTTAGTTCATTACTAGTTAATTTTGCATGCGTGCGTCAGAGTTTAGTTCGAATATATTTTTAGTATAATTATTAATGATTGAATAATAACTTCAGCATAATTTTAAAAATAGGTAAAATGAAATTTAACAATTTCTAACGATTTAATAATTTAAGATAGATTGGTAACATAAATTGCATTTTAATATCGCTATATTTTATTTATATTATTTAAAAATTTTAGTTATTTTACTTTTATTTAATTGTTTAATCCTAAAAAAGAATTCATTATATTTACGAAAACTAGTTCTCGATTGATTATGGACGACTTTTTTTATTCATTTTTTAAATAAAGTACGTAGTTCTGTGATTCGTTTCTTTTTTTCAAATAAATTATTTTAAAATATTTATTATAAAATACTTATTTTTAATTTAGAAATGTCTAATATCCGATTGAAGATTAATGTAAGAAATAAATTAAGTTGACAAACAATTTTTCCCGGTGCTTCAAATAAAACTCCTTTTTTAAAGAAGGTTACTTGTCTTTTCTATTTTTTTTATTAATCTTTACTTTTACGTAATTATCGTCGCTTTACTTTGTATAAACTTAACAAAAAAATTGTGTAATGTTTGAATTTTCTTGTTTAACGTTTTGGAAATATTAAATAAATTTAATAAAATTTAATTAAAAAGTTAAATTTTTATAATTTAAAATTTAGGAATTAAATTAAAAAAATTTAAAAAAATTAATTTTAATTTTTACTAAAAGTTAAGGAGTTAAAAATATATTTAATATATATATATATATATAAAAAGAGGATTCTTGTTTTTGTGTCCATATTTCAAAATACTAATTTTATCTTTTAAAATATAATTATTTATAAAATTTTTGAAAATTTACCGTTACTTTTACAAACTTTTTTATAAAATTATTTATCTCTGTTATTCTTTTTTTTTTGTAATTATCAACAGTTATTCTTTTTTCTTTTCTGATATATTTCACTTTAATTTTAATAAATATAATTTTATTTTATATATTATAACTTAATAACATTACATTATCATTATTATTTTGATAAACAACTTTCTCTTTATCTGAACATCGCGCTGCGAAGTCATTTTACCCTAACATGTCGCATTTTGCAAAGTGAAAAAAATACAGACTTTTATTATTTCTATTAAAATATATTTGTCTATGTGGATTAGTGTCTTAATTTAAGAAATGAGTTTGTAGCATCGGAAAAGTAAATTACTAACTATAATATAAATCCATTAGAGTATGTATAATACCTAATATATAATATATAATACAACCTAAAAATATAACAAATATATTATAAATACAAATTATATAAACGGAAATTAAAATAAAAGCAAAATTTTATTCGCTTAACGTTTTTCCTGTCCGTACAATTATTACATTTTATAAAATAAAATAATATATAAAGATAAAAGATATTTAATAAATGAAAAATGTGAGTTGATATATTTCGAAAAACTCGTATTAAGTATGTCTTATCATATACTAATATCTTATACAATATAAGCCATGGATTTATAAGCAAACCCAATAATAATATATCATAGTAAGTTCATTACAATTCATGTCACACATTTACATATTTTGCATTCCTCCTCAACTTCTTACTATTTGATATCTTATTATATATGTTAGATTATATGTGTCAATACTTAATGTACAAAAGCAAAACAACAATTCTCATATCATCTCATATATGTGACCAAAAATTCATACAAGTTTCATCATTCACAATAATAATATTCACATAACATGATTCTTTAAACAAAATCACGAATAAGTTAAATATACAAAATACTATTCATTTTTCATTTATAATATAAATGCAAATTTAATCCATCAAATAGACAATGAAAACATCATTCGAACCAACCTTGGTCCCTTATAGGTCAACATATGCATATTTCTACACACCAAATTCATGATTTATTATAAGGAAGGTTATAAATTTACTCTACTTATATAATCCAAAACTTGATTTAAGGATATGAATAACATAGTCACTAAATTAACTCATCACTATCAAAATCCAATTTAGAACATTTTAGAAATTATTTTTTAAATTATTTTTACAATATCGGTCGGGCACTCCTAATTTCTTGATGTTTCACTCTTCAGGCCCACTTATCCAATGTTGGGGTTTCTAACTGTCCAAACTATTTGGATTACCTATAAAAGGTACTTTGATGCTTAAGTTAGTAGGTGTCCGAGCACATGGTGTATTGAATGTTATACCTAACTATCTAATTTGGACCCTATACTTATACTATTTGTTATGAATTTTTACTTATCACGAACCTAATTCTGATCCAATCATATCTTAAAACCTTTGTTTAGTTTACTTATGCTAAATCACTCTTAAGTTGGTTAATTGTGTTGAACCGCTATCCAATCGGTCATCTCCGATGTGGTCGATCATCCTAATTGATCAGTTATCTCTGGTGTGGTTGATCATTCTAATTGATCAGTCTTACGTTAATCAATTATCACTTATTCTTAATCAAGAAGTTTATACTATACACATACCAAATCCAACAACACTCAAGTTCTCGTGTGAATTTTCAATCGATCACAATTCATAAAAAAAAAAAAAAAAAAAAAAAAATCTAATGATTAAGTCACATTCGCATGGAGATAATTTATCATATAGTTATATTAAAATAATAAACAACTAAATGATAAGAAAAAAAAAGAGAGAGAGAAAAAAAAACCTTTAGAATTAATAAGAACTTAATTTGTTTAAAAATTTAATTAAATATAACTGTTCTTGATCTCTCAACTGCTATGAAGTGATTTTAAAAGAGATAAGATACGAAAAAGAAGAAAAAAAAAAGATAAAATAGGCGAGAAAGTGAAGAAAGGAGAAAACTGGGAGGAGATATTGGCTATATACAGTGGGATAATTGAATTGAGTAGTTGAAATAAAATATTTTTACTCGTTTAACTTTAAAATAAAGTAACTTAATGTTAAACTAGAAATCATAAATATGTTTTTCAACCCGGTGAATGTGATTTCAAGAAAGCATGTGTCATGAAATATCTTCTTGTAATGTTATGTATAAAATGAAATATTTGCTCATAATATTTATAAAACAATGTTAACAAAATTACCTATATTAAACTAATAATGTTTTATTACATAATTGAGTGAATTTGAAACTCTTTGAACTTGTTCATAATCAAATTATAATTTTAATTATAATTAAAATATTAAATAAAACTCAACTTAATTTAACTAAATTAGTCAAAGTATAATTGAATTATATTAGATTTAGTGGATTAATAGATTTGTTTAAATATATTTATCCTAATAGTAGTATTTAGCATATCTAACGCAAATACTTATATATTTTCAATGGATGAATAATTGATTCAAATAATATAAGTATTATTATATTTTATTATTAATACATAACTTTAATTTTATTAGTTTTGTTTCGAGTTTGTTAATAATAATAATAATAATAATAGTAATAATAATATAATTGAGCACAAATTTTTATCTTTAATAATTGTGTATTTTTATTTTATTTTCTAATAAAGACATGTAACGATTATTAAAGATTAAACAATTGTTTAATTACCTCAATCATTATTAAAGACTAGATAAACTTGAAATATTTTTTTACTATACTAAAATTTAGATATATGATGAATTGACATTTTTGAAATCTTGTATTTCTTTAGTTTATTTAAAGGGGATTCCTATTAAAACCCTTGTGAAAATTTTCGTTGTTCCTACATTCTTTTAATTTGTTTTTTTCTTATAAATTATATATTAGATTAGATGGTATGTCTGAATCAAACCTGGGTTTGACCTTTCAATCCACTTCAACGTCACGTTCCATAAAACCCAAACACCTATTGAACTTTTCAACGAGTTTAAAAAAATGAGCGAAGCATAATCTCCAATGGAGTTTCTCTGTTTTTCAATTCCCTGAAAATCCAAAACCAACTTTGTCTGACTTCGTATTTTTTTGTCTTCGATTCATCTGGGTCATAGTAGATTCTCCCATTGAAATTGACACAAGGGATGCAATTTATTAAGTTTCTACAACTGGATGAGTATTTAATGGTGAACTGGTTTGACTTAGGAGCATGAAAGTGCTAACAAAATTAAACAATGAAGAGAATATTTCAAGTGTTGGCCACAACTGAAACTCATCTAAGATCTCAAAATAGGTCGATTCAACGCAATAGACGAAGAAGAAAGATCCCTGCGGCCTAATTAACAATACTAGAATGGCACACGTCATTGTTGAGTTTTATTGAAGAAGTTTTAGTGATACAATTCGGCTATGAAATATGCTGAGGACGAAGAACAAGTGGGTTTGAGCACCGTACAATTTGCCGTTTTCTGCAGTTTAATTAAATTACTTGATTACATGTATATGGAATAGCCGAAGTTCAAGTACACAGACAAAAGCTTGCATCCACTTTGTGAATGATCTACTTTGCACAAGAGATATTCAAGAATTTATCAAGATTTGACTCATGCTTTCGAGGTCTGCTGAAACAAAATATTTGTGTCCATAGATATCTGTGGATAAAGTCTATAATGGATAGTTGATATCTATAGATATTTATTAGAAATGTTAAATTTGTTGTTAGTCTTTCAATTTTTAATGAAAATTGGAATTAGTTCATCTTAAAAACTTTAAACTAATTTAGTTTCTCATATTTAGAAATGCGTGGATTTAATTTTTTAAACCAAATTTTGTTAACTGTATTTGACATTTCAAACACATTTCTCAGTTACCATTGAAGTGAACATGTATCAAACGGTGTAAACAAACTAAAATACTATAATAAAATATGTTTGAAACGTCAAATAAATTTAATAAAATTGGTTCAAGGTTTCCAAGAGGAACTAATTCCAATTTTCACTAAAATTGAAGGATCAAAAACATATTTAATTATTTATTAAATAATATATTTTAAATAATGTGACATCTCATTTAAATAGAATAAATCTACTAAAATAAAACATCACATAATATATAATATAAATAGAGCACGCGACAAAGTATATTATTCTCAACCATTACAATTATCCATAATATTCCTGAAAGGAGAAGCCAAGGCTTAAATAGATGTCATAAAAGATGATTCGAAAAGGAACAATTGTCCCAACAGGTTTTCCATAAAGCAAGGAATTGACAAAATAACAGACATGAGCTGTATTCCCAACTCAAGGAAAAAAACATAATGGGACCAAGCCTAGACAGTTGCATCTCCATCACCTGAACGACCACCAGAAGATTCCACGTCTGCTCACACCAATTAATTTGTGATAATTGCAAAAGGAAAAGCCAAATAGAGAACAAACAACAACAACAACAAAAAGGGTAAGTTAGAGTAAAATATTTTTGATCATGTCATTGAACAATTAAATTATTAAATCAGGTTATAAATATATCAACAGTAGGCACCCAAACCATGCAATAACAACCAAATACAAGACCCTCTTACTCAATTATCCGAATTATACTCTTGATATAGAATTCTAAAGGAAGTATGCACCTGCCATGGTTTCTAAACTCTACAGAGTCTAGACACAATGGGTTATCACCCAACCACACACAAGGTTAATCCTCTAATGTCTTAGGCCCAATACGTCCCAACACTAGGACCTCCTGTCACTCTCACCACATAATTCATTCTGCTCTACGTGAGCATGAACTATCATTAGAGTTCATGATACCTTCCTTTATCTAGACATCTCCTATATCAAGGTATACACTAACCACACCATCACCAAGAGTTTCCCTTGAAACTCTTTTGCCAACAAATTCTACATGCCATCTCAAGCATTCAATTCTCATGCCAATCCAACACCAACCAAACAATTCATGTTTTCCATTTCATACTCAATATAATGAAATCTCATTCTCCTTTAATCTTATACAACATACATGGCATCATACTTCATGCGTTTACGATAAAACACTCTATCATGCAGGCAAACAACCACATCAGAGAAGAAAACAGAACTAGAACACGATCCTGCACCAGTCTCGCTCAGGTTGGAAGTCCTTGCTCAAGCAAGCCCTGTTCGCCTAGGCGAGAGCTCAAGTAGTGGAATAGTGGGTTTCTGTGATTTCTCGCTTGAGCGAGATTACTCATTACTCAAAACGAAGGCTCGTTGCCTGAGCGATAGTTCGAGCAGAAACCAGGGAAAGTTCCTGATATTGTCGCTTGGGTGAGACTCGCTCGCCTGGGCAAAAACACTAGGTTCCTCCACTGTTCACGCATGCAACAACCAGGCATTTGAAACCAAACAACATTTAACATTTTTCCAGGCAACCAGAACAATATACAAGCATCATAAACACGAAACAAAGCTAAAAATAGTCAGATATAAAGAAAATACAAAAACCCTAGCTTCCCTTACATGAAAAAAATGCTAGCCAATAGGGTAGTGACACTAGGGAGAGCACCACAATTCCACTGTAGCTTACGAAAACTGAGGGAGAACGCTCAACAAGCTTGGTGGAAGCACTCTTTGCGATGAAAATAGACAAAAGGGCTGAGGGTTTCAACTTTGGGAGACAAATGAAAGTGAGTGGGATTGAGTGGGGGTTTCTAAGGTCTCTAATGGGCTGGTCTTTGACCCTCGAAAAAGGTTAGGCCCAAACCTTTTTAGACAAAAAAAAAGGACTTACAAATAATATATTAACTTTATTTTTAATCAAATTTTTAACATTTTTTATTTATTTTGAAAAATAGATATAATATATAAAAATTAAATATTCGTGAGTTTATCCGTGAATGATACGATAAATTTATAAATTTCATTGAATAAACTTTAATATCATATTAGAAAATAAATTTAAGTGTAATTCATTCTTATAAAATAATTTATAATATATCTATAAATAAGTAACTCCAAATATTGTTTTTTATTATAAGTGAGTTTACCACATTAAATAGTCCATTTAAGGGATGATTTATGTAATAAAAAACATGTAATAAATTTCTATCGGATGTGAAAAGTAGTAGACCAAGAAAATCATAATATTATCAACATGATTAATCTATAGACTACGAAAAACCTAGACAAGACAAAAAAAAAAAAAAAAAACACATTGTGAATCCAAATAATGGTACTTCCTCCATTTCACTTTATTTGTTGTTTATAGCTTTTTTCACACTTTAAGAAAGGTAATAAATAAGTTAGTGAATATAAAGTTTTTATTAAAATAACCTTACACCCTTATTCGTTTCATCTTCATAATTGGTTCGCATTTAAACAAGCAACGATTACATTTTTCTGCAACCACGTCTAAGAATAGATGTTACAAGGGATGTTGTCGCACATAATTGGTTTTGCAGCTTGGAATGTTCCAATAATTGTTGAGAAATACTCCCACCTTCTTGGTGTGTAACTACCAATGTACCAATGCATTAAAGTGCTACATTTATATGTGTAAGTCCCCTATCCATTATGAATTAGCTATTAACAGTTTCACAAAACAACACATGGAAATAAAATATATAAGTATCAATATTTATTAATTGGAATAAAATTTTAACTATTGCATTAAAAGAAGTGAAGGACAATTATTTGAGAATTCATCAAGCTTAAACAATACAAAACATAAAGTGAGATTGAGAGAGTATTTGTTAGACTAGGATGTTCTAGTTTCCAACAATTTAAGTATTTAGAAAATAAGTTAAATGTTAACATTGAATATTATACTTTATAAAAGAAATAAAAATCTATCCAATTTAATTTCTATCAATAATATATATATATATATATATATATAATAAATAATAATAATAATGTATAATATATATGTATAATAAACTAATAATATATATATTTATATATATTTATATATATATATATATATAATAATTATTATGATTAATAATATATGTATATACTAAGTAATAATAAAATAATATGTATAACTATGTATAATAATAATAATTAAAATATTATTAAAATTTAATATTTTTAACTCATTCAAAATCATTTAATTTTATTTTTATCATCAAGGATATTTTAATAATTTTAAAATTTTATCTATTATAACTTTTTTCTTTTTAATTCACTACATCACTCAAATCACTCATTAATTTTCATATTTAAATTCACTCACTTTATTCTCTAAATTCATAAAAAAACACACATATCTCCACTCAAAACTATCCAAATCCATTTTCACACTCTTTTTCAAATTCATTTCTTCAAAAAAAAAAAAACACCTTAATGTTTGAATGATCTTTTAATGCAAAATACTAAAATCTATGTGATATTATAACATTTGCAAAACAGGATAAAAACACATCATTTAAGTAACTATAAATGCTCTTAGGGAAATATTATAATAACACAATCTATAACATTTTCTTAAATACATTTTTTTTATTATTTACTAAACTTTATTAGAAACCACAACTCTAAGTGGATCTCATAACTTATTTAATAATCCGATCCTTATTTTATAACTTTTAATATTTATTATCAATAAAGAAATGTTGGAATGAGTGTTTTGCTAGCACTCCAACTCCAATTCTTACTCTTTCAACTATAATAACTAACTATTATCTTTTCCTATATCTTTAGATGTTTAAAGTTAATACATATATAGGAAAATATTCAGTGGGTTGTACATTTCAACTAAACTTCCCTTCATATAATAATATCTCATTAGAACTAATAAATTATATTATGATTTTTTACTTATCTCAGCTATAGCAACTATTAATAAGGATATAATCAAAAGTAATAATTAAACCTTTAAATTCTAAATAACTGTTAGAAATAGAAAAAAGCCTGAAATATATAGATATATGAAGGGACACAATATTAAATACGAGTATATTTGAAAAATAAGATTTTAAATTCTAAAACATCAATAATTTTAAAATTTAAATTATTCTATCATGATAGCAATGCTCTTATCAGGTTGTTGGCAGTGATAAATATAGTAATTAATCTCTCCCTTTTTTTTTAAAGAGAATTAAATCGTATCCACCAATGAGTCAAACTTAGAGAAAATTAGTGGACAGTATGAAATGAACATGGTTTAAAATTAACACAAAAACAAAAATGGATAATATATGCACACATTTGATCCATAAAGCATATAACAACCACATATGGTGACATCCATGCATCATTTTCTACTCTCTTTTATTAGGCACATTAAAGTTTATATCATATATTAGGTAAGAAGTTACTTTATCCTAAAAACTTAATCTGTTAGATCTTATCAATAAATTAATGTTTGCTATGATAGATACGAAAACAGTGATCATGACAATAAAAAAATTGACATTAAAATAGTTTATGAACATTTTTTAACTTATTAATATGTGTTTTTCAACAATTAATTATTTTTTACCTTAATTAACTATTTCCAAGTTTATCAATAGATATTTATAAAATTAATATACATATTTATCCGATTAGAAATAATTTATGTAATCCATTTTTCGTTATTAACAATTTCATGATTTAAGCGTGTAATGTAAAACCTCATAAAATGTATTTTAGAAGTGATAGTCGTTTAAAAGTAGCGAGACTCAATTATTTTAATATTAAAAAGTTTTAGTATAAATAAAATTATTATAAATGAGTTTCATTATTTTAAAACACACAATTTTTTAAAAATCACTTTTCTTGAGTTCTCTGACTTCTCTCTAAGGGTTCTCCTCCTTTGTTCACCTTATTAAAAGTCTAAGACGGTAGGAGTGATCCTCATGGTGTCATGAGGAGCTCTTCAATTTGGACCAATCAGTTTCTTTGTTCGCGTAAGTTAAGTTTAAGTCTTTTTCTTTGTCTTCTTTTGTTTTTGTTGCATGTGAGGTTTTCAGCTTCTATATGAGTATCTGTTGATCAGTGATCATAACGACATGTTTTGATCGTTCTTGTGAAGTTTTTAGTGTAGATAAAGTATCTTGTGGAGTTAGGAGCATTTGGTGTTCTTAGAGTTGTTGGGGTTTGTGCAATCGCTTAGTTAGGTAAGGGAAGCTAATGTTTCGTTGAATTGATCATCTTGATGGTTAATTGTGATGTGGTTTTATTGAATTTATGAGTTGTATGTTGAATTCCTTGATGTGGTTTGTCGAATTGATGAGTTGTATGTTGAACTATTTGATTTTGATATGGAAAAAAAGTTTGGATTTGTGTCTTGAGTGATTGAGTATCAATTCTAAAAACCATTTGGAATCAAAAGTACTAAAAGGAAAGGTACCCAATTAGGCAACTACACAGGATCAATTTTTCCAAATTGTTGTTTCTAATACACTGTTGGATGTTGTTATAGTGCCGCCGAGCACTAGGCCCCTGACTTGGTGTTGTCGGGCACCACTTTTGGACTACCGGGTGCTAGAATTAAGTGGATTCCAGGGGATGGGCGTCGAGCGCCACTTTTCCAGAGTTAGACTCTACCTTGTTTTCTGGTCTACATCCTCTTGGTAAAATGAAGATTCTCAATTCGTTAATCGTTGGGTCGAGCTGAAATTTTGACAGCTGATCCTAGACACAAGAATCTTCACTTTGACTAGTGAGATCTTTGTTTTGAAGTATGTGGTTAGATAAATGATTTTCACCGTTTGAATGTACTTTGTGTATGTATATGTTTGAGATTGTAATTGATTGAGATTGAGTTATTGATATACGAATATGAAAAGGAGATTAAAATTGTATATGATAAGGTATGTTTATGATTGTGGATATGAGGGTCTTGTGAAGATTTTGTTAGGATAATTGTAACAATGTGAGGGTATTCATAGGGAGGAGATCCCATTAAATGCTTAAATCTTTAGGGTGTGCACTGATGTTAGAATTACTACATCTTGAGGAGTTAATCCTAAAACTCTATTAGTAATTCATACTCATGTAGAGAATGATAATTAGGTAGGGGAATAATGTTTCGAAAATGATGATAAAGAAAATGAAGTAAATGAGATTTTGGTTTTGCCAAGTTAAAATGAACAATTAATAAAAAATTAAGTGTGTTTTAAAGCAATCAAATTTATGGTGAACAATAAATCTCTTTACTGGGATCATGTTACTGATCTGCATCAAAACCATAAATAACAAATCCACACTCTAGGGAAAGAATAAACTGGCCATAGCATGCACGGAAGTAATTGAATTCATCTAAAACGTGTGCCTTTAGTTGTAACAAATGTTGATACTGTATCAAGTGTTCCATTCCATCCAATCATAACTACGAAACCTAAACGAACAAGACCTTTAAAAATTGAATAATATTGGGATTGGAAAGTGTTGGCAATGCCCGTTTTTCAGGGAAGAAGGATAATATGAAACAAACAAGAACCTAGAGAAGGTGTTTGTGATTATGAAATCATGCAATGAATCGAGGAAAATGAAGTTGTCTTTTTAATTTTTTTTATTTGATAGAATAAAGGTTTTCTGTTCTGACTTTGGTAAACGTTGTCGGATTTGTCACACAATGCTTCTCTCATCTTCGACGGTTGCCGTTCCAACTTCCATAGTCAAAGAGTGTAAAAGACGGCTTGCGCTGTATCCTTCTCATCCACAAAATACCAAGATTGTCTTTTTCTTAATCGTGCTCCACTCAAATTTAACCCATTCCACTTTTCAATCTCATTTTTATTGCAACGTAAAACTTCTAATTTTTCTTGGTATAATGTCACGTGTATCTTTTACAATTGGTGCAGGTAGCACTACAATGAACTACTCAATTAAAAACATTTAATAAAATTATGGAATTTCAATTCAAAACTATTAGACAGAAATAATCTTGTAGCAATTAATCATGGTATCCGAAACTCACTGGAATGAAATATAAAATATACTATATGAAATATAAAACCTTTCACATTTTTATTTAAAAATGGAAAGAATTGTAATTGTATATTTAATATTCCTTAGAGAATTCGGTGAAGTTTGAAATTTTTTATCTGGTTGACCAATTTCATTGTTATTTATTATTCATTACTTTTATTTTTACGGATATGGTTGATAAAAAAATGAGCATTGTTTAAAACTTTTAAAATGAAAAAAGTTAAAATTTTTTCAGGGCTGTAAAGGAAAAACAGGTCAGAGACTTAATTATGGGATTAACATGCAAAACAAGATTAGAAAATTATTGAGTGTTATTAAGCTGTCATTAAGGTAAGATAAAAAAAATTAAATCTGAATTTTTATTTTTGTGATCCAAACATTGGTGAAAAAAATATAGTATTAAAGAGTAGAGTAGACTAGAGGCGTGGGTCAAAGTGATAGAAACTATGCATAAAAATTGAGGTCCAGACACAAGGTCCCAACACACCCCCAATCTCCACACATGACACGGGGTATATATATTTCCACGTATAACTTTAATTTTGAATGCCAAAGCAGTGTTGAAAAAACACAAACCAAACCAAACCACCCTATCCCATTGCTTCTCTTCTCTCATTTTCAACTTTCAATTGCCCTTCGCTTCCCACCAACACTAGTAGACGTAGTGGATTTTGGTCCGTGTATGCAACGAAGGAGCCACGCTCGAACACGATGCCCCTAACCACCATCATCATCATCATACCATTACATAACACATAAACATAACATCACTTTTCCATTTCTCACTCTCTCTTCTCTAACGCTCTCTCAATGGCTTCGTCTCTTTCCCCTTCTCCCTCTTCCCTCGACCAAACCCTCCGCGACGTCGACGACTACGTTTTGGTCAGTTCCTCTTCCTCTCTCTCACACGCGCATTGCTTCTCCGCGATCACTTCTCCTCTTCGCTCTTTTCACTTTTAGGTCACGTTTTACGAATGTCCTTTCATCAATGTCTGCGTCCGTCTGTGCCTGTCTTTTCCTTTTAGTGTTCCTGATTTTAGGAATTCGATTGAACTCGAGTGGAGGATTGGTGATTTTTCTTTTTATTTTGCTCGCTTGTTTTTACTTCACTGTGTAGCTGTGCACAGCTTTTTTTCTTCCGACTTGTTTCTTTCGTTTGCCTCTTTCCTCTTTTCGTGTCCACTTGCTCCCAAGGACATGCCAAAAGACAAGTCCTCTTGTTTCCTCAATTTACTTTTTTCCCTTTAACTCTTAACTCTCAGGTGGTGAATCCGAGGACAGGAAAAGACACTCAAAATCTGTTTCCGTTTTTATTCTTTTAACACCGTTTATGTATCTCATTCGGTTTTATTAACGTACTTAATTTTCTGTTTTCAAAGACATCGGTTCCTTCCTTGCACTCTTGGTGTGTGGCAATCACAGTGTTTTGAATATAACTTTTTGATAATCAAATGAGATTTTTTGTCTTCTTTGTTTGATATTGGCCTGTTTTGATTGAGCACTTGTAGGAGTAGAAAATAAGAACTAAGAGGAAATCGACCTATAATTTCTGTTATTTTTTGAAGGAAGTTAAATTGGAGAATTCGGAGTCCATAAGTTGATTTTAACTCATAAGCGAAACTTAGTTCATTTTTATTGTTTTATCTCTTCTGTGAATTCTTTTGGAGAAATTCATCTAACTAGGGCCATAGGCTCATTTGAGCATTTGGTAGCTCCACTCTTTTAAGTTTGATTGTGAACTCTGAACTTTGGTTGGGTTGCAGGAAAATAAATCAGAAGATTTGTCATGGGACACACTACATTACGTGTACGAGCTTGTGCAGAATGGCAATGCTGCGTTTCGAGAGAACAGAATGGAAGAGGTTCGTTTGCTAATATATACACTTTTTTTAGGGTGAGTTGGGTGGGGGGTTTCATTGATATTCTCTCGACTGCACATATTACATGGTTTCAGTAAGCACTTTTCTGGAGTTTGATTCTCATGTATGCTGGTTTCTTAGATGGAAGTTAATTGAATTGGTGTTGGCAACAAGCCCTGCATAATATAATATAATTAGTCCATTATCATGACAATCAGTCAATTCACGGCTTTTTCTTCATGCTTTGCTTGAGAAACATTAAGTGTCATGCTTAAGTCTGTTCCTCTTTTTGCCGCTCTTTAAGTTTTCCCACTTTATAGATGCTTTATTTCTGAAAAAGTCTACTCAAATTTGGACAAAGATGCAATTCTCATGCATTACTAGCCTTATTGCAGAACATAATAAGGGATGTTGTGGAAGTATTCCACACTCAATGAAATTTGATGCTTATACAATGTCTTTACAATGTTGCCTTCGTCATTATTTCAGGCAATCAATTTTTACTCAAGAGCCAATAACATCAAATCAGGTGATCCAATCATCCTCAGCAATCGAAGTGCAGCTTATATTAGGTTAAGCACAGTGTAACAATTTTCTTTTGAATTGCTCATTTACAAACGTGATTGCTTGATCATCCAAATAATTTTGCTTCAGTTCCATATATAGTTCAGTGGTCTCATGGCAATCATGATATTTTTCAATCAGGATTAGCCAATATTTCATGCGCAGAACACCATCATCGTCAGAATGTAGGCCATTGAGTGGGCTTGAACCCACCACACTTGCTGAAGTATGTCTATTTTGCATAATGTTTATCGAGTGGATATATGATAGTATTTCTAAATTAATATGCTCATATGAAGTTGATTCGTGACAACCATTTCCAGTTGGCTTTGAAGGATGCTGAGAAGCTTGTTGAACTCCAAAGTAATGCAGCAAAATCATATCTTTTAAAGGCTAATGCTCTTCTCCTGGTAAGGCTCTCATGCTACGTTACCATTTAATGTCTCTTTTGAATTTGTTGGGGTAGCCCCTGATGTTTTAAATGAAGTATGTTATCCTGTAATTGTTATTTCCTTCCTATGCGTTGGTGTTTTAACTCATATTAGGGTTCAGGAGTGTTCTCCCACCTTTTGACTGTACTTACTTCATGGGGAACTCAAGTGAAGGGCAAGTGTAAAGATGGACATGCTAATGTTATGGTGAATAAAATGAACAAGGGACATTCCCAAATGTTTTTGGTTATAACTTATAGCCTGTGATTCTGGGAAATTCTTTGAAATAGAAGGAACCTTTACAGTATGCAGTTAGTTATTTCAGAAACCTACCAGAAAGAAAGTAATTCAAATTATTTGGGTTTTTCTTCAAATAAACCAAATAAACTGGGCTATTTTGATTCTAAAGATGCCTCTTTACGTTTTATACATTTATCAATGTACTTTTGTTAAGTTCTAGGTTTTTTATGGTTTATATGGACGACTTTAATTAGAGTCGTTATTATTATGCTTCATTGATCTGAGTTTAAACTTTGGAGGTGTGGAAATGGAACTGACATAGTTTGTATAAATCCAGATATCATAAGTGACTTCTAATGTGTATGTGCTTTAGGATTTTTAAGTTTCTATATAAAACACTAAGGTATGTCAATTTGTGTGTTTGCCCATGGTCAATTGCATATCGTTTTCTCAAGTTCTAACATATCTCTCTCTTCCCTACTTTTATGTTATGTTATGATGTTCATTTTGATGTAACATTATTTGATATTGTATTAAATTCACAGTTAGAGAAATACGAAAAGGCCCGGGATGTTATTCTTTCAGGCCTTCAAGTTGATCCTTTTAGGTATTATACATTTGCAAGTCTTGCCTTCTTTTATATATGTGTGTTTGTGTGTGTGTATTTCTATTGTGTAAACCTGTTTTCTAAATTTAGATGGAATATCTAAATATAGAGCTTTTGCAATAGTCATTTATCGTACTATATCATCAGTCACTAATTTTTTTATTTTGCATTTCTTTCAATATCATGTAGCAATTCTCTTCGGGATTCTCTTCAACATTTAGAAAGAGTTTCATCTAGTTCAACAGGGATGAGTACACATGGACAACCTGAGCGTAATGATGATTTTGATTGCACTCTCTGCTTGAAGTTACTGTACGAACCTGTCACAACCCCTTGTGGACATTCTTTCTGTCGTTCATGTCTATTTCAGTCAATGGATCGTGGTTAGTGATATCTTCTGTTGATTATATTTTCTACAGTGATCGATATATTCTATGCTGTGTTGATTCTTGTCCTGATGTGTTAGGAAACAGATGCCCATTGTGCAGGACAGTTCTGTTTATTAGTCCCAGAACATGTTCCATCAGGTGAGTTGTCTATAGTCTCTACAATGCCCTAATATTATATGGAAACTACATGAAAGCTTTGGGTTACTTTATTTTTCTTGTAGTTTATAGTGGGATTTTTAGTCACTGTTATAACTATAATAGGTTGAAAGCCAGCCAAACACATGGCAGTAGGAAGTTACTTAATGAAATTGAGACAATGTTTGCCCCCAACTTTATAGGACAAAAAAAAATGCGTGATTTGAACACCATTCTGGTTATTAGTGAAGGTCTTTGGTACCTATAACATGCATTCTTCTGGGCTTATTAGTATGTGTTAGTCAGTTTAATCTTCCGATATTTTGGTCAAATAAAAATTCTAACAGATTTCACTTACTCTTTTCCAATATATCTTGTCAATTGTTTCAGTGTGACACTGAAAAACATCATACAAAAGAACTTTCCTGAGGAATATGCTGAAAGGAAGCAAGAGCAGGATGGATTAATCAACGCTGGTGTTGATTTACTTCCCCTTTTTGTCATGGATGTTGTCATACCATGTCAAAGGTTTCCGCTCAATATATTTGAACCTCGATATAGACTCATGGTGAGTTGGTAACGGATGTTGATAGTTACTAGAAAATATTGAAATATAATATATCTTGAATGTGCTAGTTGGTGATTAGTTTTCCTGTGGTTTGTCATTAAGAAACAGTAGGGTCTTTTCAGGTGGATCTGCCTAATGTTCGTTAGTAGTTGGGACTTGGGAGGGAGGAAATACCAATTAAACTCTTTGCTTTATTATAAATATTCAAAAAGCATATACTAGTTATTTTTCTTGAGTATTGATCAACTCACTCTTTGGAATTCTCCTACCTGTGTCCACCTATCACGCATGGTTTTATCTACAAGTGTAAATATGGTAACTACTTTTCCTTAAAATGGTTACTCTGCTTTTGTATAAAATTATCGAAATGTGCTTGACTAATTATGGAACTAATTGTTAAATGTCTAAAAGTGGTTAATAGTGTCATGAGGTTACTGATTTATCTAATTGTAATTAACTGTCTTCCAAGTGGTTAAGAGTAGATTAATGTGGGAATACAGTTATCTCACTGTACTTGTGGAATAAGGTCTTGAGGTTTTTAAAATGTCTGGGGGTGGCTAACTTTGCCTCAGAAGTAGTTACAAGTAAATGAATGCAAGACAAAACCAATAAATAACTCATTTGCAAAACCATAGAAGGCCCCCTTTATTATCAAACAATTTCATTAAATCGAGTACAATTGTATGCATGATAGCATTTACTGTACTAGGAATGTCAATGAACCCTATCATTGGAATTGTTCACGATGCCCTTTTCACACTCTAGAATCTATTTTTTAGGTCAACTCTTATCTAACTAACAGAAATCAAAGAATTAGTAGATTTGTTTTACCCAAAATGGGTATGGGCTAGGGATATGAACTTATATAATCTAACATCTAATGATCAAGTTTAGTTCATTCATACCCAACCTGATTGTATGCAATTTACCAATTTGTATTTGGGGCAGTAGTAGTTAAATATGCCTCCCAAGTGTTTAGTAGTGTTATCAGTTTATTGAAATGTTTAATGGTGTTTAGCTATGCTAGGTGGATGCTGGTGGACATTTTCAATGGGACGTTCTTTTTTTCTTTTATTTTCTTTTATTGTTAGATATCAAATTTGAAAAACTGTTGCTCTTGACAAAATGTATGAAGAAAATTAACATTTTTCTTTGAAAATACTGAAAATATTCTTATTTGTATACAAGAAGTTTTCATGAACAGTTTCTTATAATGAATTACAAATATTGTTTTGTGGATTGACTACTGTGAAGCATTTAAAAAAGTTGGAACATAGTTACATAGGGCTTTCTGCACTAGTTAAAATAAGGGTAAATAACACTAATATTTAGTAATTTCACACTTTCTCTACTTCATATACCTTTTTTTTTAAATTGAAAATCAAATTCTCTTATCTTTGCTTTATTTACCTATTAGTTTAGGCCTGTTAACCATGGTTTTAATTGTGAATATAACAATTTTCACTTTAACCCAAATCTTTGAGGAGTTCAGTTGTGCAAATAGTATTGGAGGGTAAGTTGAACCTGTAAAACTATTAGGGGATAAAGTGTAATTTACACTTTAATAAGTGTACAGTAGTGGACAAATTGTGCTCTTAATATATTATCCTTCTACTCTTGTACGAACATCAGTGCAAGATTGCAACACTTGGAGGGCAGTGAATGGACTGATAACTGGTTATATGTTGTCTGTGAGCTATATTTATCATTTTCAAATTTTCACCGAAGCTGTTAGTGAATACTAATCTGGGCTTTATTTGGCATATTTAATCCATCAACTTAATTATAGATTGTGCTATACTACTAGTATCAGATAGTATGAAACTCTGAATGTCATCATATCTCTGATTTATTTATCATATATTTTTAAATAAAACAGGTAAGAAGAATAATGGAAGGCAATCATCGGATGGGAATGGTAAATTATTCACTAGTCCCTTTTTTTCTATACAGCACTGGCCATTTCTGTCTGTTACTGTGTGACTTTTCTTTTGATCTTGTAGGCTATACTTGATTCTTCATCAGGTTCTTTAGCTGAGTTTGCCTGTGAAGTGGAAATCACCGAGTAGGTGCTTGGCATTGTTTTTATGTGAAAATAAAAAAATCTCAAATGCATATCCCCTTCCTCTTATGAATTCCATTCTCATGTATGTCACTTGCTTGAAATAATATTTTTTATGATGCTGTAGGTGTGAACCACTTCCAGATGGTCGTTTTTATATAGAGGTGAAAATTTAACTGATTTCTAAATGTATTTTTTATACTTCAGCCTATATCTCACAAGCTGCCGTAATTATTGTAATCCCTTGCTTGCTGTAGTTGTGGACTCTTTTGGGGCAGTATTAATTGTAGCCTCAAGGGTAGTCATTTAGTCTCACATTGACTCAATACATGAAAGAAATAGAGCGTATAAGGCTTGGGTAGTCTAACTTACAAGTCTTTTGTCGGTTGAGTTAGATTTTGAGTCCAAATTCTAAGAGTTGGAATGATTTTGTTGATTGTAAAATTATTAACTATTGATTACAAAGCAAAAAATCTTGATTTTGTCGTGATACTTCTGACTGTCTACACTGTTCTCACCTTGTAAAATTTTGAAAGAATTTTGACAAAGACTGAAAGCAATTTAGTGAAATCTACAACTGTTCTTGTTTATACATGCTTGCCAGAAGGACTCGAGTATATTGTGGTTAATTGACTAGTTGTAATTCACTCTAACAGTCAGTAGTAGTCGTTTCTCATTTTATTTTGTCACTGCTGGACTGGTGTTAGTTGTCCTAGCATACTGGAGGCTCCTAAGAATTTTCTATCCCAACCTTGATTCTATTACAATAGTCTTTTTTTTTTTTTTTTTAATTTTATTTGTAAATATTCAAAAGTGAATAAAGTATTGCTACATGCAGATTGAAAGTCGTAGGAGATTTCGAATCATCCAATCATGGGATCAAGATGGGTGAGTTGTCTCTGGGTGTTATGATTCACAAATTCTCGCTGTTGATATGACTGTTTCTCTTTCATGGAAACATGGCCTTATTCCTTAATGTTTTATGCAGGTATCGGGTTGCAGAGGTCGAGTGGATACAGGATATTTTGCCACCAGAAGGAACTAGTGAGAGAGAGAATGTAAGTTCACTTAAATTTTGGTATAAATGTGTTTATAAGCTCACTGTTATGTTGATAGCATGCTAGATTATTGGACTATAAGCATATATGTGTAAAGCTTGAAGTGAACAGGCTTCATAGGTAGAGTGGTGGATAATACTCCTGTTAATATACTGGTAAATTTAACAGTTCAGTAAAGAATGGTGCCACAAGTTATTGTGGATGAAATGTAAAATTTCATTCTTGAGTTTATAAATTTAATTTAATTAATGAATTATTTGTAATTTGATTGACTTTGGCTTTGCTGCAACAAAGTAGTTTTCTTTCTGTTCTGATCAAATTGTGAAATAATTCGAATGATAGATCTATTTGTTTTTTGGGTATACAATGGAGGAAATGGTGTTTGAACTTAAGATCGTGCAAACTAGCCATATTGGTTTGAATTAAGAGATCTTTGATTTTCCCACAAAATTTATATTTCTTGATGCTTTATTTTTTAATGTTAAGGCTTAACCATAATTTTGATGACTCTATATTGAATGCATTGTAATGCAACAAATGGATCCACCATTCTAAGTAATAACTTCTTATGTGGTCCCAGTTACTGGAATTGACATGTAATGCAGCTGAAACTGCTCGATCATGGATAGCAAGAGCTAAAGAAGTAGCAAGACATGGTATTTCCTAAACTATATGATGTTTACACAGGACTTCTTTGTACTTTGGTTATATTAGTTAAAACCAAGATATACTGGTCATCATCCTTTCCTTTTGACAAAATTTGGGGTGGGGCCAGAAGCTGAGCCATTATTTCCTGCACCGTCACAGAATTTTTTTTTTTTTTTTTCTGGTGATGCTATAGTTTTTGTTATGCTAATTTTATTGAGTGGGAGTGACCTTATTTTTCCTTTTTGCACTTTTACAAATGACAATGAACTGTTGCAATACTAAACTACTGAAATATGATACAGATCAAAGAAAACTTGAGAGACTCTCCAGTTTTGAAGTAATGATGCCCTCATTAAAAGACCCTGAGCGCTTTAGTTTTTGGGTAACTGTTTTTTCTTTGTCGGTGAAAACATCACCTTTTCACTATTTTTATTGTTTTGTACACTAATGTAGGCTCTGATTGCAGCTTTGTACCCTCTCCAATAGGAGGCCTGCGGAGAGATTGGATCTCCTACGCATCAGAGATACCACGGAGGTATTATACTTTTTTAACATACAGGAATAAATCTGAGGGGGTGGTTGAATTTGATCTTATGATGGATTTTATTTATTCTGCAGCTTCATTCTATGTTTCTGAATGTAGTTATAAAAAATATTTCTTGATCCTTTTCTTTGTAGAGGATTAGACGGGGCCTGATATTTCTCCGACAAGAAGAACAAGGCTGCAGAATTCAGTAAGACAAGGTTTGAAGGGCTACCATTATTATTGCGATTGAATATTTGTTAATTGTAAATGAACATTTGTTCATTGCAAATTCATTTACAAGTCACTCAATATTCTTCGGCCTCGTAAATAACTGTTAATGAGGTCATTTTTGTGTAACATAGGGCTGAACCCAGTTTTTCTAGTATATATAGTTAATCAATCCTCTACAACGCATTCTTTTGTCGGTCATCTAGTTCTTGCTAATGGTTGGGTTATTATGCTGGCGGAATACTGACGTAACAAACTAAAGGGGGGTTTTACTGTCTTTTAAATTACCTTAGTTTACTAGTGGTATTTCGGTCTTGTATAGATTTACAAACCTATATAATTTAGGCTTAGCTAGTTTTTTCAAGGCATAGGTTAAGAAATAAATAATGAAATATTTTATGGAAAAATTCAAATTATATGCTCTTATATTCTATTTATTTATTTATTCTTCAGAACAATTGGAAGTTAAATACAAAAGTCTTTTTGTACCAAATATACTTCAGTTAAATACAAAAGTTTTATTGTGCAGTTGAAAAGAAATATCCGTCTACTGACGTTTTTGAGATTCTGCCTCGATGAGAATTTGTTATATTTGATGCAAATTTTTTAAATTCAATAACTAAATGTTATGGGTTATTTTGTTTAAGGTATGAATATCATAAATATCAATTTAAATTGGTTAAATTTCTTATATATATATATATATATTAACAAAATGCATTCTCATAACATAATCAATTTCTAAAACTAAATTAAATTATACAAGTTTAATTTTCTATAATTATAAAAACATAAACTTTATTCATAAGTAAAGAAGAAAACACCATATAATTGAGTCACAAAGTCGGTGTTTAAGATATTTTAATATAATTAAAATAGAATTTAAATGCTTTTCTAAATAAAATTTTTTAAGAAATTAAAAAAATGAAGAACTAAAACACTTAAAAAAAGCGAATAATTGGTAAGATATTTATGTTTTTTGGTTAATTTTCTAATTTGCTTCTTGGTTAATTTGTTTCTTGGTTTGTTGGTTGAGATTTTTTTTTTTTTTTTTTTTTTTTTTTTTATGTTCTTAAAGTGTAATTGATGTTGTTTGGTGAAACTGTTTCAATTACATATATAATGAATTGAATTTAGGATTATATGCCATTACTTTTCTTGAATTAAACTATTAACTGTAATTTGAATTGAAGACATTGGATAAATTCTTATTATCTATTCGAAATTTGAGTGTTTAGAAATTCATATAGACACTGTTCTCATGCTTCACATAGTCATAACATTTAATAATACACAATGCACTGAGGAGAAAATTAAATAATCCACTGTTGTTTTTCATAGATTTTAATCCTATACATTATAATAACATTTATCACACAATACCTAATTTCTTCGATTTTCAAAAATAAAAAAAAATATATAAATATTAATTACATCGTCAGAGTACTTAAAATATGATGGATAATATTTTTGTTTTATTCCTAGCCCATACATAAACATACTAGTCCCATATTGAACTATAATATCTTTTTAAAAGAGAATATCCGTAACAAGAAAAGAAAAAACATAAATACACTAAGTCCATTGAAATGAATGCCAAAATGACATAAACAAGAAGAAAGTTATCGACGTTTTAATTTGTAATGCCGAAAGATGTACCCTTACGTGTTAGGTAATCCCCACTTTATTTATTCAAAAAGTTATTCCATTATTTGTACCACAACATCAAATTCCGTTAGAATCTTCGAAAGTTAGGATTAAAATTTTGATTAAAAATTAGAAGAAAAAATGACGTTGAAGTTGTGTAATATATGTATATATACACAATAAATATTAAATATTGGCTACATCAATTATATGTAACCACTATGAAAACTCATTAAGTTATATTTAAAATAAGATTTGATTGAATTAATTTCAACCATATTATAATTAAGAAAATGAACCGACACTTATATATGTATGTATGTACACAATTTTTTTTTAATTTTTTTATAATTCTCCAATTATTTTTTTTTTGTCTTCTTACGTTTTCTCTCTTCTACGGCATGAAGAAGGGGAAAAAGAAAAAGAGAATTCTTGATAACTAAACCTTCCATAATGGTCATTGTCTTCGATCACCTAATTACAATTAAATTTTAGTTAGAATGTCACCAAATTTGTTGCCACCTATCCCCAAGGGAATAAGGTGGTAGAACACCAAAATAAAAATACTAATAAAACTTGTTTAATTACACAATTTTATTATTATTTATTATTATTATTGTACCCTACCAAATCAATTGAAACCATATTATGATAAGGTCTTATCCCAAATGGAAAACCCTCTAACTACCCAAGTCAAACTACATTACTACATAGTTCACCAACTGAATGATACTTGCACCAGAAATCAACAATTCATCACCATGCTTTTTCCTCATTGGTTACCCATAGAGTTCAACTTCTTCCATCAATCACATCACATCGGTCCATAATGTTGTTTCATGTAATTGACGGTCATGATTTTATGTGTTATTAGATTTTTTTTTTTTTATTTCTAATAATAATTGTTGATGGGAGTAGAAGTTACACCATTTTTGTTACCTTTTATTGCTTCTGTCGTATTTGCTATTTTCATATTTGTTATTATATCTTGCAATTCACGTTCACTTCTTATACCACGTGGAAGAAAAGTGCTCAAGAGGATTGCAATATTAGTGCTTTATAGTTTATAATATGAAAAGTCAAATAATATCTCATTGTTTAAGAGAATAGATGTAAAATAGTTTTATAATACCAAAATAAATTAATATTAAATATCACAGTCATTACATAAATATTTTATTTTAAAAAAATCAACCCAAATAAATTTATGATCAAATTATATTATACACGTAGCTAGAAAAATAATTATTATGAAAAAACAAATTTCACGAAAATTATTCCATACATAATTTTTTTTCTAACGTATTAAAAGATTTATCATTACTCAATCCTACTATATTTCGAAAAATAGTTTTATAATATAAATCAATTATAAATTATTATAAAAAGTAATTAACTTTTTATACAATTGTCTAAAAAGTTATATTAATAATGATTTTTATTAATTAATAGTGTAAAATGTCACTGCATAATAACTGTTGAATAATTTCTTTAATATTTGCACTTATTAAGTTTGCAAAACGCATATACTATTTGTCTTTATTTTTGCAATCAAGCCTTTTGAGTTGTACTAAAAAAATTTAAAAATCACACTTGAATTAGAAGATAAGGGGGGCAAAATTGAATGATTCAATTTGGTATATGATTTAAATATATTACTTAGAGTTGCAAAAAAGTATTCTAGGCATCAATAATAAGGTAGCGACTGAATTATGTGGAATTGAAGTAAGGAGACATTTCATAATCAAGACAAAGACTTAAAGGCTGTCATACCAAATCACTTATTGCTAAATGCTAATATATCAACTCACTGACGCCATGGATATGGTGCTCTGCTTTGCCCTCTAATCAAACTTTTGGTGGGGCTTTTGAACAGAGAAGACTCAAAAATATAAATCTTCTGCAGAAACCAATAACAAAGTCTCAGATTTCTGAACAACTCCACCTTGGTAGGAGTTAGTTTATCTTTTGTTGGCCTATCTGTTCCTTAAAAACACCAACCTTTTAAACTCTCCAACCAACCCTTCCAAAAATCAAGAGCAGAATCAAAAGAAAAAACTTGGAAGAAAAGAAACAAACACCATCCCTTTTGGTGAGAATTGAGTCACCTTCTCTCTCTTTCTCTCCTAGGAGCAAGGAAAAGATCAATCATTCCAATGGAGGTTTCATGCAAAATTCTGAGAAGATCAATTCACAGTTTTCTTCAAAACTACCATTTTTTCTCATCAACTGTGGCTTTTCTAGCACTTCCTTTCTCAGCATCAATACTCCTGTCACAGGCTTTTGTTCCAGCTTCTTCATCCCTTTTGCCTCAAATACACACTCACCTAAAGTCTCTCTTTGATGCTGCTGGTTTTCCTTCCTCATCAAAGTTGTTTGCCATTCTCAACCTTAAGGTTTCTCAAACAATCACTTCTTCAATCTTCACCCTTCCTTTCACTCTCACATTTCTCCTCATTGCAAAAGCATCAGTTATTCAAGCTCTGAATCAACACAAACCGAGTTTTCCACCTTCCTTCACTTCCACTCTATACCATTACAAGCCTCTCCTCCTCACCTATATCTACAATTCTTTCTTTATTCTCTCGGCAAATGCATCTTGCTTTTTCCTCCTGTTTCTGGCCTTCACCTTTGCTGAAGGATTTGGATACTCTTCACCAAGCAGCACAGGTTTGATGTCAGTTGCAGCTGCAGTTCTCTTTTCTGTGATCCTTGCCAATGCATTAGTGATCTGCAACATGGCACTCACTGTATCTGGCATGGAGAAACATAAGGGGTTCATGGCAATTCTGAAGGCCTGTGTTATGCTAAGGGGAAAGACATCAATGGCTTTGTTCCTGGCACTTCCTGCCAATGTAGGCCTTGCAGCCATTGAGGCCTTGTTCCAGTTCAGGATTGTAAGAACCTATCACAGTTATGGAATGTCATCATGGCCTTTTATGGTTCTAGAGGGCATTTTCATTGCTTACTTGTACTCACTTTTCATCATCATTGACACAATTGTGAGCTGCATGTTTTATAAATGCTGCAAGATGGGGTTGAGGGGTGATCATGAAGACAACATTTTTTTGAAGATTGATTTCCCGGCAGAGGAAGACAATTGTGGTTATGTGGTGTCCAAGAATTTTGAAGAACTACCTTGAGTAACATAAGGTAGCATATCGTTGTAATAAATTTGGCCAAGGCTTTTCTTCTTTTATGCTTCACAAAAGAGAAGGAACTACAAGTTATTTAAACCATCTTTCATGCTTTTTAGAAATTCATCATTCATGTTACTCGAACCAAGTCGAGCAACTTCTGAAGGCATAAAGGTTTTCAACAGAGAAACCTCAGCTCAGCTATGTGCAAAAGCTAGAAGCTGAAGATTGATTCACCATTTTATTTTTATGTCTTTCTTTATGCTGTTAAAATCTGTCTTCCTTTTATTCCATAACCTTGTATATGTATTGGTAATATATTACTTGTGAATAATACAAAGGCTGCTGTTTGTTTCCTTGCGTTTTGTAACGTGTTTGATTTGATAGATGAATATGAATACTCACATCTTAAAGGGTCACACATTTTCTTATTGCTGGTTTTTCCAGCATAATTACATTCAGAATCCCATGAAAGACAAATTATGGTGTAACTGTTTAGGATTTGCATGAGTTGTGGATCCCATGAAGAATATGTTCATTTTACATTAGCTCAAGCCTCTAAATTATTTCTCAAAATGTATGCATGACAGCATATCAGTGTAAACCAATGAATGATAGGGTGCTGGTATTAGTATATTGTTTTCCCAAGTACATGTGATCATTGAATGGAAGCAAGCCCCGACAAATCATGATATATGGACACCAAAACACGGAACCTACATTTAATTATAGAAAAAAAAAACTGAATTGCTTCTATAAAGTTCAACTGGAATTTAGTGTTTTTAAACCAAATTTTATAGATATTTACAATTTTTTGTCACCAGTTGGTCATGGCAACAATGTTGAGAAACAGAGGAAATGCTAGTGCTGGGGTAATTTTCTATACCATTGGAAAGCGAGAATTAAAAAGTTATAACTCATTCAATGAGTAATCTTTCTGAACAATAGAATGAGAAATTTGTTGCATTCCATTATAAAATATTCAAACAATGGCATGCCATTTTTATTCAATTCAATCCCATTCCATTGTATTTCGCTGAATTTGATTCCATGTCATTCTCCACCCCTAACTCACACAAAGTAAACTAGGATAACAAAGTTAATACTCACCTTTTCCACCTTTCCTATTTATGTGCACAAGTTGAAGTTAACTAGGATATCAGGGAAGTTAAAGCGTCGAAGTCACTACTAAGATTATAATCTGTGCAACATTTGAATTTGATAAGCATACTTTTAGTGACTCTAGCAGCACCTATTGTTCAATAACTTAATTTTTTTTTTTTTTTCTGGATGGATGACAACTATTAGTTGTTAAAATGTTAATTTTAGTTTGCAAGAAGGGGATGTAAAGCAACTAACTATCCAACAATCAAGTTCTTTTAGCAAATTTTATTCTGCTATATCTCAAGTAAAAGATTCTGAATGTCCACACCAAATAAAATCTCAATATGTATGACAAAATGGCGTTACAAATGTAAAATATCTCTCAGCAGATGCAAATTTGATTTCGGTGAGGTACCTTCCCAGGCAAGACCATTAAAGAGCTATCGTATCAGTGAATTTGAAGAGTGTTTTTCTACTGTCAAATGGGATAACTGAATGCAACAAAAGATTTTTTTTTTCACTAATATGTATTGCATTACAAAAGATAACGGAAACTAGGATTCCTATCTCAGGCTTGTCATACAATTACAGTACAGAGACCTTATTTCTAATTATTTTCTTTTCTTAACCTGACAGTTTACAACATGCTCTTGGGGTGTCCCACTAAAATCTCTATTAAAAGGAAAAAAGGGAAGCTACTTTCTATTTTACATGAGAAGAATTGAATCCCAGAGAAGAGGGTTCAAACTTTGTACAAGGTTTTCTCATGGTACCACATAGGCTTTGGTGATGGACAAATGTCAAATGAATGATAAAAACCAAAGCCAGTTCTACTCTAGTTGAAGCATGGCCTACATCAAAATTTCACATTACATGGCATTCACTGGATGCCCATGATTCTCAAGTGATCATGAGAAGCATTCATGCTGGGTCTAGATTGGCCTTTCCCGAGTATTCTTCTGTGAATGATCAACAAAAATTTGATTCAACAGGTCATCAATGAATCCACTCCCAGGACTTTTCTTTATGTTCATAGATGGACAGAATGTGCCATTTCACTTCATTAGATCACCTTGAAAGGCTAATTGTCACACCAAGATCTCACAGGTAGATCTCTGCTCTTTGGCTTGAGAATGAAGTTGGTGCAAATGAGCAGAAAACCCAGTTTTCAACTATCTTTGCCCTCTTTCTCCTCAAGTGAATACCCTTAGTCTTCTACGCTTCAACCACCTCAACTTTCTTCTTCTTCATCTTTTCCACTCTTCCTTATGAAGTTAATGCCTTTAGCCTTCTCCATTTCAGCCTCTTTATCAGCTTTCTTTTTCTCTAACACTGTTTGTTTGCAATTCTCTTCATGTGCCTTCAGAAACAACCTTGTGAAATTCAAGAGAGTTGTAGTAACAAAAAAAAAAAAAAAAAAAAAAAAACAATAACAAGTTAGCCTCAGCATTTTAAAATAAATGACAGAACATGTCACTTCTTTTTGCCAAACAAACATGCAAGAATGATGAAACTACAGTGTGTCCTCCTTTCCTTGTCTACTCTCCTTTCTCATCCTCTGCTTTTCTGTCCCACCATCAACAAGAATAAAGTATTAACGCTAAACCAACCTTGCTCGAAAGGACAACGGGCAGGATCCTCACCAAAATATAGGGCAAGTGCATCTGCATTTCTTCCCTGTCCAAAAATAAATTGCACAATCTGTATGTTGCCTTATACATATATATAATCAACCCAAATGATGGCTAAGCATATTACCACCACAGAATACAGGTTTGTTACAGATGCCACCTCGGACCCTGCAACAGCAATGAATTCCTTCGATGTCTGAATTAAAAAAAAAGTGAGTCAAATGAATTGAAAATACACATTAGATATTACGATTGAGAAAGAAGAGAGACATTTTAGAATTTATGTGAGCATAAATTTTGTAATTTCTGAAAGAGTAAACGAGTACAGGAAGTATATAAAGAAATCTAAATAACTGATCTGAAAGACACATAACAGAATGCAAGAGAAAACTTAACTTCCCGTTGTTAGCACACAGATGTATTATTCATGGTCAGACACAAGTCTACATCTGAAAATCTTGCTAAAGACACCCATGATTTTTGATAATAATAATAAATAATATTATGTTTTGGTTGTCTAACAAAGTTACTTGGTGTGTTGTAGATAACTCAAATTCATATAACTGTATGTTTAATCGTAGGTCTTAGACAAAATCTGAAAAAGAGTTAGTCTCATATAAAGATCAAAAGGAAATATCCCAAGACGATAGATCGATGTGATAAACCTAGTTTAAAGAAACATCAGACGCAAGGAAGATAGAAGCAAGTTATACTGAAGATCTGGACTCAACATTTGAAGATCAAACAAAGTCTCTGAAAAGTGTTGGAAGCAAATATTACAAGCCTAGATGTAGCTACAGAGAAAAAAGATTGTCCTTTACCATGTGCACAGAGGGCAAAAGTGGGAGTTTCTAGTGTAAAGTCAAATACACAAGGACAAGCCAAAGCACGCAAGCACACAAGGACACCTTTACGCACTTATTTTGGAAAGACTTTGTGTACTCGATGCTTAATCTGAGAAGGAGATTAGCAGATGGCCAAGAGGTGTTTTGTTTACTAGGGTAAAACGAAAGTGGTAGCGAACAATACCTGGAATCGGTTGGCTCATGACAAGATTCAAAAAGTTGAGATCCAAGTAGTGCAAATTTGATCCTTACCACTCTCTTTCTTGTGATAAAATATCTACTTCTCTAGGTTTATTTGCCAATTATGGAGTTGTTCTTGGAACCACAACTATCAGCCTTTAATCCAGTTGATAACATAAGAGTTATATTTTTAGATTAAACCTTACTTCTATGTCTCTAAAATTAAAATTGTGTTGGCCACTTTATATCAAATGTATAAAGCAAATATTGAGACCAAAACTGCACAAATAAATCCAATGAACAAACAATATTTATGAAAACAATTGCTGGAGCCTTAATCCACACATCTACAGTAGAATTCCTAGGGATTGACTGTAAAATTGAATAAACTGATGATTGAAATAATAGTAAAATTACACTGTCAACTACCTTCATAATGCAGGAAACCAGTATTATGATTCAAGTTTAAATGCATAACTTTCTCTGCATTGAATTGTGATCTTCAAATGATATAATGAAGAATCAAGAATACTAAGCACCTTACGAAAAACTTCAGTCACTGGGCCATCCTTTTCAGATGCAGCAAGCTCCTGTTTAACCTTTTCTAATCCCCTGATGATTGCTTGCATTTCTTCTGCTAATGACTTCAATTGTATCTGCAAGATCATGAATTTATGATCACCATTCATTGCAATCACGTTAACTAATAGTAACAGTTAGCGAGTACAAACATCATTTTATTTTCCTGAATAGCCCTAAGGTTTTCATTTTCAGCAACCAACCTACTTAAACTTTCAACACCTAGTTCTATTGATCAAGGGCATAGAACTAAAAATTAGTACCCATTCAATAGGGACTTTTGTTGATCTTGATTGATTCAACAAGTGTGGCCCTGTGCGAACTTTCTTGATTTTATGAATATGGGAAATTGCAATTTCATCTATGGTTTCTAAATTTGCACACTTTTGCTTGAGCGACTATTTTCTTCACGAAGTTTAAAAGGATTAATTTCCAAATTGAAATTACAGTGGATATTTATCAAAGGGCAAAGTTGAAGGATGCTAATTTAGGACTTTTACATTTTTAGGTCAGTATTTTCCCACCCCAATTTTTCAGTCCAATTGCGTTTCCCCCATAATTTCCAGTCTAAAGTAAAACACTTTGAATTCAACGTGGCATTTGCAAAGTCCAATGTGACTGTTTGGAAAATAAAAAAGGATGAACTGCTAAAAGTGGAGATTTTTGTCTCCTAGTCGTACAGTTGCTTTGACCATGATCGAAACTTTAAACAAGTTACGAAATGGATCGACTCATTTCCCACGTATTACTCACATGGCATGCACGTGCATTTTAAATTATGGAAGGGTGCATTGCGAAATGTAATTGAAAAGGAAGGATTTTTTTTTTTTTTTTTTTACAAATAAGGGGTAAAAAGTGAAATTGAACCAATAAATTAGGGTAACAAGGTAGGGAAAAACTTTGTTCTTCTGTATATAAATAACCAAAAGCTAATTGTTACCTTAGTGGCTGCTTCCAAGCTAACAAGGTCAAGGTGAAAATCAAGGAGTCCAGGAAACCTTTCAGCTAGGACCTGGAATTTAAATAGAAGAAACCAGAAAGTTAAACCACCAAATAACATCTTCATCTACATCAAGTGAGACTATTACCTTGCAAAGAAAATGCATGAGTGTCATTTTACTATTTGAAGCACGAGTGTCGGTTAGTTTTAAGAGACTATCTAACTTGAATCCAACAGCAGATCCTGTACAAAGTGGAAACATTTCACACTCAAGTTGTATATGAGAACAGATATAAAAAAAAAATTAAAAAAATTATTTACTGACTTATTATGGGCCAATTATTATCTAATTTTAAAAATACATAGAAGTACGCCATATATATTTCCCCTAACCAGAAGAGAATGATAATAAAAACATTTCTGTTACTAAAAAAAGACATACCCCTTGCTGTTCCTTGATTCAATGTATTACCCAAATAAAGAATTTTCTTCATGATCTCCTTTAGTTTGAATGAATTTCGGACCTCTTCACAAGCAGAGTTGACTGTTTGTAAACTCTTCTTAAACTCTGTAATCTGCAGAGTGAAAATAAGATACTCAAGAAACCAAATCCACAACATAATCAAAAAAAGATTGCAGACAACAGCAAACCTGAGTCCCAAACTGAATTTTGAAAGAGAATACTCTAAGTTTTGACTCCACTCTTGGCACTTTCATCAGCTCTAAAAAATACTGAAATATAACATAACCAATGTATATGAGAATATTACACATACACAGTTGAATTAACAAAGACCAAAAGAATTTGTTTATAATCCATGTCTCAACACCAGAGGAATGTGCCCACAATGTGGTGCCACAGACTAAAAAAAGAACAGTAAAATACTGCGTTTGCTATTTTATGAACAGTGTTCTTCAATTATTTAGTTTCATATATTCGCATTCCATCAATTCTTTCCTTAAAATAAACCTGCTTCTCTTGTTATGGTAGTGTGGCTACTCAATATCTTCACTTTTCACCTTACTTCTAAATTTTAATATAATCAACGACTTCCAAACAAATAACAAATAGCACCAGATAGTTTCATCTTTATCACTTCTAAATTTCCTCTAATCAAATCAGAGTTTGAGTAGTTTATCCTGTCATTACTACACTATAGGAAAGCTCTACTTTTAAGACAGCCCAATTGTGCTTCTTTTAGGAATCTCACATTTAGTAAGATGAGCTGCATGATGTGGTACTTAAGCCTTGAGGCTCTCCCACCTAATGGAGTAGTCTCTTAGGTTGGACTCTTCTCTTGTCTTGAGTCCTAACAATTGGTGTTTTCATTGAGAATTGATACATGTATAGGATATGACTACACCTATTGAGAATTGTCATTACTACACTATGAATCCAAATTAAAATCAAATGTGTTAAAGGTTGTAAAATATATATATATATATATATATATATATATATATATATATATATTATTGTCATCATAAAAATATTATTGTTAGATACTTCATTGATAAGTATTGGTAAACTATCTTAAAACATCGAATAAGGATATGTGTCGTACACAGATACATGATGTAAATTGAAGTATAGGTGCATCATAGTGGTTACCTATAGGCTGAATTAAGATGCAAATGGAATATTGATAAATGAAGTCATCTTAAGGGGAAAATAGCTACGTCAGCTGATAGATGAATGAAGTCATCTCAAAGAGAAAAGGGTATCACTAGGTCATTATCAATAGAGTGAAGTCGTCATGAACCTTGACCTTAAAAGGGATGGCAATGTTAGTATTCCAATATCAAGTAGGATGAGCTACTTGATCTGGTACTTAAGCCTTGAGGCTTTCCCACCTAATGGACTAGCCTTTTGGGTTTGGTTCTCCTTTTGTACTTAAGCCATAACTAACAACCACGTCTAAAACATCTGTCTCCTTTAAGTCGGTGATCAAGCATTGTTGGGTAAGATAGACCTTTCAACAGTTTTATTTGAATGGGATGCAGGGATATTGAATGGATTTTCAAGAGTTCTTCAAGGACCTTAAGATTTACCCCCATTTAGAATACATGATCACACCATTGTATTGAAAGAAGAGACTGAAATTCCAAACATTAGACCCTAAAGGTATCCCACTGCCAAATCAAAATATGGAGTAGTTAGTGATAATGTTGAGATTTGGTGTTATTAAGTTTGATTTCCTACTCAAGCCCAATTATTTTGGTTAAGAAAAAAGATGGAGGTTGGTGGTTTGGTTGAATAAAATAACTATACTGGATAAATGCCGTACATTGGTAATTGATAAGTTGTTGGATGACTTGGAGGTGCTGCTATATTTTTAGATGTGAAATTTGTGTACCACCAAAACAGGATGAAGGAAAATGACACTCCTAGAACTACTTTTAGGACTCATGAGGGACATTATGAGTTTATGGTAAGGACATTTGGTCTCACAGATGCACCTTCCACTTTCCAATCATTAATGAATGAGGTGTTAAGACCATATTTAAGGAAAATAGACTTAGTTCTTTGATGATATACTAGTTTATATTAAGATCACAGGAACATAAATTCCATTTATAAAATATTCTCCAAGCTCTGAAGAATCATCAATTGTTTGTCAATAAAAAGAAGTACACTTCCAGGCAAGAGCAAATAAAATATCTTGGGCATGCCATATCCTGCCAAGGAGTAGCAACAGACCCAAGACAGTTAAAAATATGATGAATTGGCCGGTGTTTAAGGACATTAAAGCTTTGAGAGGATTTTTAGGCTGCACGGGATATTATGGAGCCTATGTAAAAGATTATGGGAAAATTGCACAACCTCTCAGTTGCTGCAGAAGGACAATATTTCTTGGCAGCAACAAGATCAAGTTGCCTTTGATTCACTTAGGAAAAGAATGGAAGAGTTACCCATCTTACCAGTTCCAGAAATTTTAAGCATTTGTTGATGAAACAAAAACGCTACTAGTAAAGATTTAGGTGCAGTCCTGCTGAGAATCCAAGTATAAGTCTAAATTTCATATTGAGTAAAAATGAGAAAGTTAAGCACTATATAAGAAAGAAGACCTATAAACTTATTCTCTCAAGGTTTTGGGTTGAAAGTGGTGTTAAATCCTTATGTGGGTTGAACTTAGGTCACATTTATGTAAGAGAAAATTTATGGCCATTGTCATGGAAGTACAAAAGTGGAGATCTTATTTGATGAGAAGGCATTTCATCATTAATGCAGTCCAAATAAGCCTCAGATATTTTACTGATCAAAGGGGGACTTATTTGATCTCAGCTTGTTCTAAAGCTTTATAATAAAGCTCAATTTAGTTCTACATATCACCAAACTGAGGTTGTAAACAGGTGTGCCCCAGGACATATTTGTGATGTGTGACTGGGTCTAAGAGGAAACAAGGGCCTAAGTTATTGAGTTGTGCTGAATCCTTGATCAACAACAGTTACAATAGTTCTACTAGGAGTAGTCCTTTTAAAGCTTTATAATAAGTTAATAAAATTCCTGTGACGGAGACACTATCTTAGATGATTTGAAAGAAAATTTATCCATACCTCAAAACAAAACGAAGACCTACGCTGATTAGAAGAGAAGATACGTGAGCTATATGGCCAGTGAATGGATTTATCTCAAATTACAGCCTACAAGTTGAATCATTAGCTAAAAAGAAGAATGGAAAATTGAATCCAAGGTTGTACGATCCTTATCAGGTGGTGAAGATATTGGGGCCAGTGGCATACCAGTTAAAACTAACCCAGAATAGCAAATCCATTAAGTCTTTCATGTATCCCCTCTTGAAGAAAGCTTTAGTTCCTTCAGTTGCTCCAAAACCACTTACAAGTTCAACCAACATCAGTGGTGGCAGCCAGAAACAGTGCCTCTGGAACAGCAGAAGTATTGATTCATTGGCAAGATCTTCCAAACTTTGAAGCCACATGGGGATCAGCAGATGTAATTAAAGAGCAGTTTCCACATTTTCACCTTGAGAACAAGGTGAAACTGTTGGGGGGCAGCTTTGTTCGTTGTAGGCCTCCCATTAAGTGAACCTATACTAGGAGGAAGCTCAATAATACAATTGTGCTGGAGCCTGTAGCTAATAATCTGTAATTAATAAATAGAGAGATAGAAGGAGAGTGGGGACAATTGGATCAGTGGGGACATTGGTTGAGAGAGTCTGGGATCTCGAAATCCTATTGACATGGTACTCTTCGTTCTTTCTTTGTACTTTCTGACTCTTGTTCTTTCATCTCTATTTGGGAACGTTTCCCTGGAGAACATCATCAGTACTATTGGATATTTTTACTGCAACCTTTGCTTAAGATAAAACCAGACTATATGCTTTATGCAAACTTGAAGACACCAACACATTTATCGGTTATGTATGGATATGCCAAAATAGAAATCCCACATGATTTTCTGAACTCACATTATACTTTTATCAAGTACTACATAATATCATGGCTTAAATAAAGCATTCACAAACCTTTTCACACTTCCCCAAATTCTCCTTATCACCGGTGTATCCCTATATAGGTATAACCAAGATGAATGAAAATTAGAAAAGCAAGAAAATTATAATGAAAGGAAGCAACTCATTGCAAGAGAAATTTCTAGAAATGAAAACCATAATTGTTAATAAAGAGGCAAGAATCACGTATAAATTTGTTAAGCTTCACCTTTAAAAGCTCTATCTCCTCTTTGGTTGGACAAAATTTAATGAGATTTTCCACCTGATCAACATCTAACACTGAATCATCCATAGCCAGTACTGCAGCCTGGATATGAATTTCGTCATGCAAGACAGTAAGTTGAATAAGTTACAGTCAAGAGATTTAGTTTGATACTATTGCAGATATATGATAAGGCAAGAAACTGTTTCCAAGAACATCTATTATCAAAAGCTGTAGTCTTAATCAATAACTACACGCACATAAAAAAATATTTTAAGAAACATCTTAATTCAAATGCATCTTTTTTAATCATCAATAAAGCATTTATCAATTTCATGCACGAAGCTGCGACATGTCTTGCTATACTTGCATTCATAAAATTACATTTTATGTTTCATGGAAAAAGAATACCATTGTTCACTATGATATGCTTTAATGTGAAATCTCAGCTTGCATGATATAGTTTTAAAATTGCTCGCAATGAATTAAGAAATTTTGAACAATCAACTTACCATCATATCAGGAAGAGGCATCTTAACCTTTGTGAGCATAATTTCAGTATTATTGGCCCTCCTTAGGTCAATCTACAATCAATCAGAAAAAAACTTATTGGTATGATAGTAGGAAAATACTAAATGAAAATTATATCAACGATTTTGAATAAATGCTTTAATTTAACAGCCAAAGAAATGCACACTGCACTTGTGCAGTATTTGAATTGGAATTTCAAGAAAATGGAAGAGACAGTAATGACAACATCACAGTCATGATCCCAAGATAGTCATTCATTCTTGATACTTTATGCACTAAGATATGTTTGATATTTTTCCTGACATAACAAAACTATAGTAAAAGTATGTATTTGTTCCCTTCACAGTTAAGGAGCAATTACCTAATGACTCAAAAGTCAGACCAGAATGAAAACGATTTCTTTGTGAACAAATTACTGAGCATAAAAACAATGGAACTAAATTTCAATTGTAATATAATGACTCCATGAACATCAGCAATCCTTGTTGTGAAGTACAAAGGCAAGACTACCTTAGCCAACGTTTATCTCAAAAATCAAATTTCAAGAACATTCATATCGAAGAATACCAAGTGGATTTTGTCAGCTTTGGATCCAACAGATTTGCGCCGCCCACCAGATTTACCATCTGAATCAGCAGGTTTCGGAACATTTGCAGAAAAAAGCTTCTCTATCTCTGAAACGTCAAACTCTTGTGTTCTAAGATAGAATGTAAAACCAATCATTAAAACATGAAGGGTTGAAAGCAGGCATATACTTATAGAGAATTGAAATGAATCAATAAAATCTTTCAATAATAGGCAAGTTAAATTACATTTGAAGCTCTCCACGTCTTTGTAGTTCATCCCATAAACTTCCTTGCAATGCTCTTGTTACCTTACTCCAATGCAGAGGCTTTAAGGAGGATTTCCGAGTTCCCATGGCACCAGACCCTGTAGGACGTCCAAGTCCACGACCTTTCCCTCTTGTATCAGTTCCAATTGCTGAAGGAAAAGTAGCACCACCAAGAGGTACATGAGGAGAATGAGCAAGAGGAGCTCGTGTTCCAGTAGGAGGTTGTCCTCGACCACCTGGAGGTGGTGGAGGAGCTGTGCCTCCAGGCATTGTTGGTGGTGGTGGTCCACGATTTGGTGGAGGTGGAGGAGGTGGAGCTCTGGACAGTGAAGAAGATGATGGTGGAGGTGGTGCTCCACTTGATGGAGGAAGAGGTGGTGGGGGAGGTGAACCTCTGGATAAAGAAGGAGGAGGAGGTGGCGGTGGTGGAGCAGTACTTAAAGGAGGAGGAGGAAGTGGTGTAGATTTGCTTAAAGGAGGTGGAGGATAATGTGGTGGTCGGGGTGCAGGAGGTGGAGCTTTAAACGTTGTTGGAGATATTGAGGGAGAAGGGAGGGAGGGTTCATTTGTAGACTGCAAAGGAGGGGGAGGAGGAGGAGGGGGAGGAGGTGGTGGTGGTGGTAGTGAAACTTTTGGTGGAATTACACCATTTGCAATGGGAGGAGAATGAGGAGAAGTAGGTAAAGCTCCATTGTTTTGTCCAACAGATTTCCAATGGGTATTTTGCCCAAAACCTGGAGGTGGAGGAGGAGGTGGAGGTGGATGAAGTTGTAACATTTGACCATAGCTCTGTTGTGGTGCTTGATTAGCTAACTGAAGAGATGTCTCTTTGACTGACAGTAATGATAATAGTGGAGAGTTTGAGCCTATTTCAGGTACAATGTTTGAAGATTTTGAGTTATCACCATGACAGCTTTTCGGGTCATTTATCGTGTCCGTAAAAGCAATTGCTTCAGAGACATGAGAACTAGAAGTAGATTTTCCTTTGGCAATAATTTCCTCCTTTTCAGAGGTAACATATGACAATCTAAGTGGTGAACTATTGTTCCTTGATAGTGGATATGAGACATGCATGGAATCTTGAGAAGCACCCTTACTAGAAGGAACCGACCTAGTTGTTACATTGGGTTTTGCATAATGTGCCTGAAAACCATGTGGTTCTTGCATGGGCTTTGAGTTTGAAGGAAGATGTTTCTTTTGAGAAGAAATAAGTAATTTATCAGATTTTGGTCTGGAAATATCAAGCACCTGCAGCCCTGCTTCTGAATCTAACTCTTCTTCCGTTTTGTTGTTCTCTTCGCCATATTTGTTTTGCTTAACTGCCAACTTATCAAGAGCATTCACAGTGACTTCCTTTGTCATGAAAGTTACTCCATAATCCACTCCAATATCTTTGACAGCATGAGTATCTAAAACCACCCTCTTGTCAAGCTTGTACCTCGTATCATCAACCTGTTGGTGAATCCCATCATCTAACATGGAATCCAGAAAAGTATGAGGATCTGAATACTCTTTCCAGATCTCTGTATGACTTCCATCATCCACTCCACTGTCATGAACCATTGGAAAATCATAATCTCCCTTACCTTCCAGTACATCAATTACATTGCTGAAGATCTCTTCTGCTTCATAGAACTCCTCAGCCTCAGGTGAAGCACATTCTGTGTCACTAGCATCTTCACTCGCATCGACTGTGTTTAGATTAGGCATAACAGCATCAGCGTCCAAAAAAAGCACCTGATATACAGATACAACTATGTGTTCAACTCCTATTGCTTCAGAAAACAACTGACATAAGGAAAACAACAACTTACCTCAAATTTGAAGTCCTTGGGGAAGTGATCCTTTGCATCCCACTGAATATCAATTTCATCGCGGCTCAGCGTCAGTATATTTGACCGTACAAACGCAGTATGAAACATGACTCTGAACATCACCTCGTCACCAACAAAATCATCACTTAAATGTATGCACTCAAGAACCACATCCCCTTGAACATGACAACGGATGTCAATTTTCACGAGCATACATTCTGCCTGTGGTTGAAACTTCTTAATAAGACATTCTCTCTAATCAATTCACAATTAATCATGAATACCACTGATTAACAACTTTAAATTTAAGTCACCTGCATGTAGTGACGAACATGATTTTGGCCCATTGAAGTTGAGGAAAGAAGCTTAGAACTTCGGTTGGAAGGTTTTGAAGGGTCTGGACCATAGACACGCACAACCGGTCTGCATCCTTTTCCACCGTCAAGCAATGGAAGGACCCTCAGAATAATGCAATCCAAATATAAGGGTGTTTCTGAAGGAGGCCACTGAGAACCCAAATGCCTCCTTGAAATGTACTGAAGATATCTCAAATGAGAGGGTTGTGGATTCAAAGGGGATAGGAGATGGAGAAGTTCTCTAGGTGCTTGCTTGTACACCATTTCAAGAGTTTTGTGTTCCCCATTGTACTGTTTCCTGTACAACAGAAGACCAGCTAGCATAAACGCAAGCACAGGCCAACCACCCCTTTCACAGTGCATCAAAAGCACGTTTTGTTGGCCCTCCAAAGACAACCAGCTCTCACTTGACCGAAGGAAGTGGTGAATCATCTCCAGAGGCAAAAGGGGACAACCCTCATATTGCCGAGGGTACTCCATAACTGTCATCTCATACTGAGACATTATGTCTGAAATTCGACTGCGCCTATCCCCTTCTCTGAAATTGAACACCATGAAAGAAGCATCCGGATAGTGATCCTGTAGCTGACCCAAAACCCCCCCAATATAAACCTTGTACTCCTCTTCCTCCAACACATTCTTGGAGAAGCAACAATCAAAAACTGCATAAACAGTCAAGTATTACACATAAATTCATTCTGACACTAAACAGAAACAACTGTTACAGCAAGCCACAACTACAACTATAATCTCAGTAACAACAAGAAAGGTTCTAAAATAAGGTCTCCAAACACGATTGCAACTGAAGTGGTGACAACATTTGTCTGTAATTTTTCACACTATCAAGAATTCTGATAAAACTATGACTGCAACTACATTACAAAACCTTCAGTACGAGTACAAAAGTCTCACTCAAAACATATCTTGCACACAAAATCAACCTTCCTTTCTGGGGTTTCCAGCCAACAATCCTCAACTGACGAATCACTACAGAGACTACTATTTTATTCCAGTCACTCCAAATCGAACCCTCTCGTTCCACATTTTTGTTACACCTTGAATAACCCCTTTCCCAACCCGGAAAAACATGGACCAACTGGAATAGCCCAAACCCAATGGCACAGAAAACCCAGAAACAGAAACAAAGAAAGTCCACATTTTCACTGCATTACATAAACCCACTTGAAAAAAATTTCAGTAACCGAGGTCAAAATTCAGCCACCAGTCACAAGAGCTATGCTTCAATTCCCAAGAACAAAAATTTCAGAAAAGAATGTACAAAACTAAAGTAGACATAGTTAAAGAAAAGGTGTAAGTAAGTAGGTAAAGTAAGAAAAAAGGAAGTGAATGTGAGCGAGGAAGAGAGAGAGACCATAGAGTCTGTCGGAGATCTCGAGGAGGTGATCGGGTGGTTTCCGGTAAAAGAACCTTCGGAAGAGAGCCATGGGAATGGAATGTACTTCTGAGTATGAAAAAAGTGTTACTTTCGACTTGGTTGGGTTGGAACTGGGCCATGCATGCGGCTTTGCTTTTGGTTTCGGTAAGTTATAGTTAAATTAAAGGAAGGATTTTTTTTATAGTAAGTAAACTCATCCATCATCATCATCATCAACAACAACACCATTACAATATCATTCATCAACGTCAAATCACTTCTTTGAGTCTTTCTCACGAAAACCATCTTCATCCATTTCCCGCATATATGTATATATATATAGATATCCTACGATAATTCTACAGCATCATGCGTTCGTAGTTCCTCGCAAGGTCTTCTCTTTATGGGACAAGGTGATATAAAATCCGTACGTATGGCTAAAATGCTTTTTTTTTTTTAAATAATATTTACGTACTTTTTCTTTGCATGAAATATTTGGATAAACTTGCCCTTTTGTTTAGAAATAATTTGATACAGTGAAGACTTTTTTATTATCAAAGTAGTGTAATGTAATGTAATGTTTTCACAAAATATATGGAAGTAGAGAAATATTCTTTACAAAAACTATTTCGAGATATAAAAATTGTGTTTCGAAACTTTTACAGATTGTTTTAAAAAAATTATGCAGCTAAACAATTGTCGTAAATTACATCTTTAACCACATGGAAGAATTTCTTTTGTGTTTACTTATGAACAAAATTATGACAGTTTATAAGAAATTTGTGACAGTTTTTAGCTATTTTTTAAGAAAATGATAATATGCATTCGTGCTTTGAATTTTGGTTGTTAAATTTCTGAATTTTCTAAAAGCTATTCTAGATAACTTACCATGTTCGTAATTTATTTAAAGTTCATACATTTGTTAATAAAAATAAAATAAAATTGTACCACTTCAATAAAAGAGCCGTAAATGTAAGTACTCTCTTTCTCTCTCTCTCTTAAAAGTCATAACTTTAACAAACTACAAGTACTTTTCACGGGAAATAATAAAGTTTGAATTTAATGAAAATTAACAGTGGCGAAATTTCTTAAAATATTCAACGCAATTAAAACACAAGACTAATTCAATTAAAATAACTCATAACAAATTTTCATTGTACTATTATATGATAAAAAAGTCCTTTCCTTGCGTCTAGTGACTTAATTTTATTCATATCTCTCCAATAACGATACTTATATTTAGTAATTTAATTTAAACTTTTAAATTTTGATATATCATATATTGAGAGATAATTAGTACGAAGTGAATGACAAATATTGGTCTATTAAATGGCAGATGACTTTTTATTTTTTATTTTTCATGATGAGAGAATAAGTATAAGTATTAATGCTTTAATTCAGTGATCAATATACATTTTTAATTTTTTTTATATATTGTGTATATTAAAGACACGTATATTAAGGAGAATGGGTATCTGTTGTTAGAATTATTTATAATACGTGGGATAATTATCCATGATGTAAATTTATATACATAAATATATAGTTATAATAAATAAAAAGTAAATTGTATTTATAAATTTGGGTTAAATATGATTTTGGTCCCTTAACTTTCAACTTTCAGTAATTTTTGAAATTAGTTCATTTCGAAACTTTGAACCAGTTTAGTCCTTCATCTTTCGAAATATGTGGATTTAGTCATTTTAATCAAATTTTGTTAAGTTTATTTGACATTTCAAACACCTTTCATTATAGTATTTGACTTAACATTAAAGAAAAAATGTGTCAAACAGTATAAACAACTCAAATACAATCATGAAATACGTACGGAACATCAAATAAACCTAACAAAATTTGATTAAAATGACTAAATCCATGTATTTCGAAAGATGAAGGACTAAATTGGTTTAAAGTTTCGAAATGGACTAATTTCAAAATTCACTTAAAGTTAAGGGAACAAAAACATATTTACTCTATAAATTTATATACATAAATATCTTAATGTCATGTTCATATAGTGCCACGAATCATATTATTGTCACATGACCATGCTTCTTTTCAATTTACTCCCTTTTTTTATAATTTTGATTCAATTTGGTCCTCACTTTTTTTAAAATGAAGAAATTTGATCCTCTCCAATTTGTGACCAAATTTATTATCTTTTTTTATAATTTTGATTCAATTTAGTTCCACTTTTTTTTAAATGAAAAAAAAATTGATCTCTCTCCAATTTGAGACCAAATTAGTAATTAAACTTAATTACAACTTATATATTGCAGTGGACAAAGGATGGACTAACCTTTGGTTGGAGTTTGATTCGTCACTAGTGAATTTAGCTTTTGCTAAACCGGAAATGGCCCCTTGGGATATTAGAAATAGATGAAAAACTTGTATAGCATTAACATAAAACATGCAACTAACAATAACACACATCTACAGAGAAGGCAACAAATGTGCAGACAGGTTAGCTAATCTTGGATTACATGCAGAACATGATTTTTTGTGGTATTCCTTTTTACCCTTATCTTGTGGGGAAGATTTCTTAAGAAACCAATTGGATTTACCTGAATTTAGATTTAGCTAAAAAAAAAAAACTTATATAAACATGTTAAAATATTTAAAAAAAATTATATATCAAATTACTCCATCTAAATATTCAATTTTTTTTTTTTACATTTTTACATAAAAAACAATCCATATTTAAACTTATCATTTTTTTAAAATATTAAAAATGTAAATGTGAAGTAACATTTGTAATTTTTAAATGTTTAACGTGACAAATATTTTGAATGTGACAAGTGTCACTTTATATTTATATTTTTAATATTTCTAAAATATTATAAGTTTAAATAGGAATTTTTTTAATGTAAAAAATAATAATTTAAATATTTAGGTGGAGTAATTTAATATATAACGAAAATGATGAATTGAACACTTTTAAAAAATTGAAGAACTAAATTGAAAAGATATAAAATTAGGGTTTTTTTGAAAATTCAAATAAAATTATAAGATCAAATTAAGTACTAAGCCTATATTAAATTATATTTAATATAACTATAATATATATTTTTCTTTTAATAATTACGTGTCTCAATTTTTTATTAGATTATGATAAATTATTTTTTAATATTATTTACAAAAAAAGTATATTGATAAAGAATAAAAAAATAAATTCATTGTTTAAAAATAATGAAAAGGAAATTATTAATGAAAATGAGATAGATTCTACTTCTTCGTATATCTTGAAACATTATATTATTGACCAAAATGTTTTGTTAGAGAAACCATTTTTTTGAAGTATTATACTAATGATCGAATCTAATGATCTCAAAATTATATTATTGACCCCTCCGACACTTTTAGTCAAGATCCGCTAGTAAGTACAAATAAATTTGATATACATGAAGAACTACCTTTAGTATTTAATTTTTACTTTATAAAAAATATTTATCTTTGTTGATGATGTGTGATGATCACCAATTTATTAAAAATTATGATACATTTTGTAACGAAGTTATAAAGTGTGTGATAAATTGTGTTTCAAGTCATAATTTTACGTTTTTATGTCCTTTTTAAATTGTAAAAATTCTTTTTCAAATGAGAATATAATCCTCTATCATACTTGAATCGGAATATAATCTTAATTTTTTATGACTTAAACTGTATTTTCTTTTAAATTGAAAAATTTATTGTCATTTACAGAAAAATTATCTATTTCAAACGATATGTAAATGGTTAAAGCACTTATTTGTTTCAACAAACCTTATTCTTATTAAGAAATGCTACTTTTTTACAAATTAATCATCATATCACAACTTCATAATGAATATTTTTTTTTTTCATTGAATGCAATGACTATCATTATTTTGTGGCAAAAATAAAGAACTGAAAAGATGTTTTATTTTGTCTTTATATCACAGAGAAGTACATTATTCCCTTACTAATATCACCTTTATGATAAATTTCATCATTAATACTTTCGTGGCTGAATTATTGTGCAGAATGTTTTCATCATAAATGTTTTCTTAATGAATTACTTATTTATTAAAGTGTAGAAAAAAAAAATAGTGTAAAACTGTAGATATATTTTAGTGTTTGTATAAAAAATTGAAAAAACAAATGAAACGAACAAAATTGTAAAAACCTTTTCATATTATAATTTATTATATATACCACCATTTCAATAATTATTTATATTATAATATTTTTTTAATAATAAACATACAATCTGAGACAATAAATATATTTTAGTAAATAGTGACGAGACTCGTTACTCAAATTAATTACAAAGATTATGATTAAATTTATCCAGTGTAACTTAGTTGTTAAAGATATTTTGGTTATGATTTTAACTAAAATAAATTTAATAATTATTTAGCATTTTCTTAAAAAGTTATTAATTATTTTAAAAACTATATTCTATGTGTACGTATATGTAAGTATCAATCTTGAAAACACATAATTCATTTAAAAGATATTACATGATATAACATTTAATAAAAATTATACTAACATAAATTAATATATATAATAAATGTGTAACTTTGACTTGTAGTTGAAAAGAAATATAATTGTGTGAAAGTAGGAAATTAAATGAACTTGGCTAATCCCATAAATGGAGGGATGCGACTCTTTTATCCACAAATACAAATCAACTTCAACTTTCTATCATTTCCCCAATCCAACAATGTAAAACAAAACAAATTTCAAACCTTTTCTTTTCAAATTTCTTACAACTCATTATTTTTAGAAGATGAATGATAAGGTTGCAAAAGGACACATCCAATGTACCAAACCACAAACTCTTCATACTCTACAATATAACAATTAACTAAAACTAGATTAAATTTCATTCAATTCTCAACTAATTTATTTAAAAACTTTTTATAAATGGATTATTCAATTCTTTTATATTTTATTTTGAGCTTTTTACATATTTGGTTGTAGTTTCCTTTATTGGTTTTAAATCTCATCATTTAAATGTTAGTTCTTGTTGTCTCCTCACATTTTTGTACCTTGATGGCATTGTTATTGCTAAAATTGATTATGTTTCACTAATTCTCTTTTACCATTCAAAAATTTGTCTTAAGGTGAAGTTAATTCTACAAATCTAAGACCCTATAATAATTTTTTTAATTACTTTTGGTTGTGGTCCCTTCTATACTTTGATGATGATGGTCACATACCCCATCTTAGAATCCTCATCTACAAAGAAAACACAATCATTCATAATTTTTGCTACTACCCAATTGTCTTTGTACTCGACATCTCAACAATTTCATGCAAATCCCAAAACTGCATACTTGTCCAAAATCAATGTCCTCTTCCATTGACATTGCCTCGTTAACAACCCCATTTTTATTGGCAATCATAAACTTCAACTCATTGTAGGATCATCTGTTTGGATCACCATGTATCCAAGATAACCCTAAAACAAAGGCATGCTTTGTTAGGAACAACTAAATTTAAACAACACATGCACATGTAGCAGTAATAAAGATTCTACATTACTTGTATCTGTATGATGGTTTAGTGATAAAGTTAGAGGAGAGGGTGACAGAGATTGTAGATTCAAATTTTGATGGATTTTTCGAAAAAGGATCACTGGAGAGATTTAATACTAATGAGATATGAGTTTAACTCACACATAAGGGATAACCACCATTCTTACCCCAAAACCTTAAGACGATAGGTTTATGGAATACTCAACTCTCATTTTTATTCAATATGGACTTAGACTCACACTTGGATTTTCAACAATTTTTTCACTAACATTTAAGAGTTATAAAGATGATTTGATGAGTTTGAGAAGAATGGTAAAAAAGATTGTGAGTACACTATTAAAATACTAATAACTAACATTTACCAATAAAAAAAATTATACATTATACACATTTTAAGAATTTGATGAAAATTAAGATTTTGCTTCTTATAAATATGAACTTTAAACCTTCACATATTTCTTTGGGATGAAGTAAATATAATTTCTTTTTTAAGTTTACTAGTATGCTCTGAAAATTAATAAAGACCTTTTCTTCTCTGAACTGTGAACAATTCTCCTTTTTAAAATTGCCATGATCAAAATAATTGTACATGATCTAGTAGGTTAAGAAAAAGTCTTGGCGGGACAATAAATAATGAAAAGAACTTTATATTATTTATTTTTTTTACCTTTAAAAGGAGATCAAAGCAGCTTTTTTGAAGTATAAAAAATAGGTAAAATCTATTATCGATCCGATTTAAATATTGAATTAGGTTCAAAGCATGTGGCTTGCAGTGTAGTTTATCTTCAAAGCATGTGACTAGGGTTCAAAAACACTTTATAGCAATCACACATCAACTCAAATTATAATAAAAAGAAGTTGCTTTACATGGGTTAACAGGTCATATGAAGTTCAATTCAATCTCATTAAGCTTTTAAAAAAAAGTAAAAACTCAAATTAATTGACTGTAGTAATACATCTCTTAAAGAGTTAAATGGACTATAACTTGTCTAAACTTTTCTTTTTAATTTTTTAAGTATAAGTTTATATATATTAAATTATATTTTGCTCTACTAAACTTTATTTTAAACTTATACTTCTTCTAAAAGTATTTGAAATTTTTAGTTTCATAAAAATTTTCAATCAACTTTGGAAGCGTCAACAATGGGGCACAATTATCTTTCAGTGTAATGTGTTTTTGTTATTTATTTATTTGATTATTTATGGTTTAATCGGTTGTGGGTACAAGACTAGCTTATAGTGAAGTATCGGCAATTGATGAAAGATTTAAGTCCAATCAGAAGGCGACAAATGGGCCTTATCAACCCAATTGTTCCTAACTTTTCTCCTTGGATTCATAATGATTTTGGACATAATCAAATTGTGTTTTTCTAATAGTGACTTTGGATCCCTCTATCTATTATTTTCCTCACAAATGCTACGTCATACTAATACAATTCTGTGATATCTCATGGGAATAATACACTATATTAGGTTTTACATCAAGTGTATTTAGTTTTGACATAATACCTTTTTTTTTAATGAGTATTTGTATAAATTGTTTAATACTTTTTCTAATTTTTTTTATTCAAAGTGGTTTCCATATTCATTATAAGAGTTTATGTTTTTTCTCGTCATTAATTGTTATTATTTTTTTATTGAGGGAGTCGAACTCACAACCTCTTTCATCATTCTTTCCAAACTCATTAAGTCAACTTTATATATAACTCTTAATTGTTAGTGGGAAAGTTGAACCTACGACTTTCTCTTACCCTCCCTTCCAACTTTATCACTAAATCATCCTTATATCTACATGTGTCAATTTGGTCAATGGCCCATGGGTTAGCCCTAGCCCACTCCTTGCTAAGTCTCCTTTGAGGGGATCCCCCAAAATGAAGGGGCCAAAAAAAGCCGAAGCCCTCAAATCCTCCTCTAAAGTGGGTTAGGGCTAGGGTCAAGGTGGGTTTGGCCCACTAAAATACTTTAACTAATTTTTAAAAACAATATTTTGAGCTTGAGTCAAAGATGAAGTCAAGTCGTCTCAGGCCGACCCGAATTGAAGGTCGAGACTAGACGACCGAGCTAGGTTGGACCAAAGACCGAGACAGGTTGGCTCGGGCCAAAGACGAAAATGGGAAGTACCGGGCCAATGGTCGAGACGAGCAGGAACAATTTGGACAAACAGTCGAGAAATGTCAGGTTGAGGTGATGGCCGAGACGATCCAACCCTATTTTCTCTCACTTTGAAGTGAACATGTTTATCACCCTCAAGTCATGCCTCCCTAATTTCTCTGAATAATAAATTTTCACAAGTGAACAGAGTGTTAGTCTCACATCTACTTCAACATAAGTGCAATGAGAGTTATATAATAATTTATAAAATTTCTTGCCTCATGTAACAATTTGTTTTTAGGTCATTAAATAACTAATTTTCCTATTTTTTATTTAAAAAATCTTCCTTTGAAAAGAACCAAACCAAGTTTCTAGCACTTATAGAAAAAATATAATTCTTCTAATTGAATGTATTGTGAATTTCTTTATCAACATTCTCTCTCGTTTTTTGTTTATAGTTTTTGTATTTTCTTATTACATTTCTTCCTTTTATAATTATACGTTTTTTATTCCCTCAAATATAACCAATATTTGTTTATATAATGATTTATGTAAAACAGTAAATGCATTGATCAGACTATTTATGAAAACGTGAATGTGATAATTTGTTTAAACTTAGAAATGTGCACTATTTCTGAAATATCAATTTAATTGAGTTTTAAAAGCAAAATCATAAATAAAAAGAAAAAAAATTCTAACAATATTTAAGGAACGAAATAATGTATTTAAGAAAAATAAATATTTTTCGTTTTCATTGAATAGTTAGATATTATTTCTTTTTGAATAGTAAGATATCATTATAATGGATTTAGGTTTTTTTTAAATGATTTAAATACTGGTTTCGTAAATATATAATTTTAGTTCGTTTGATTTTTTAATTATAAATTTAGCCCTCTAATTTTTATATATATCATTTAGTTGTTAATAAGAAAAAGTTATTATATAAAAAATATGTAGTTAATTTTCAGATTTACTATTAATCGTCCCTATTATCATTGATAGACATATAACATTTTCTATTATATAATATTCTAATGGCTAATTAAAATTACTTAAATTTGAAACACTAGAGATGATCATATTTACGATTAAAAATTTATAAGATCAAAATTATGCACCATAAAACTATAGGGTTAAAAGTGAATGTAAGTCTAAATTTTTTTTTGCATATTAGTAGAAATCAAAACCCCTACCAAGAAGTTGTAATGTAGCTATTTGGCATAGTAACCTCATCTCATTATTAGGTAACAACACTCTTAGGCTAATGAGTAAATTAATTAATTTAATAATATATTAGTTTATTAATAATGTCTTTCACTATATGAAGAACATATCTTCTTAGAGTACCTAGAAAGAATATGCGATTTTAATTAGGTTAAAATTTCCTACATTTCATCAAATTTTACCTCTCATCTTATTAAAAGTTAATGAAAAATATTTTTGGTAAAAAAAAAAGGTGATTTATTTTCAAAATTATTTATTATATTCTTAAAAATAAATTCTAAAAGTGATAGGAGAAGCGATAGGGCATAGGAAAAAAATAATAACAAAATACATAAAGTAATTACTCTGGTTGTGGTGGTGGTGACATCACACTGTAGTTGTGATGGTTGTGGCATGGTCAGCGTTGCTACTCCAATTGTGGTGATTGTAGAAAAATAAACAATGAATTAGGGCATGAGTAAATTAAATCTAAAGAGGGAAACAAAATTGTACGCAGTAAAATCGAACTCGAAATCAAACGCAGTGAAATCAAAATCAAACGTAATGAAATCAAAAATTGAAATTGAAATCAAACACAGTAAAATCGAAATCGAAGGCAATGAAATCATACGTAGGATAATCGAAATCTTAACGCAGGAAAATGAAAACGAAATCGAAATTGAAAGTAAGAGATGAAATCGAAAGCGAAAAAGTGATAAGAAGTAAAGAGACGAGATTGGAAGCAAAGAGAACGATCTTGATTACAGTAAACTTCAAACATTGAGGCATTGCAGGAGAACGGTGGAGGCATTGAATGAGAACAACGGAGAAGGTGTTCTTCTTCCTACGTTGAAATTACCACACGACAAACATGAGAGACTCTCTTTAACTGAAAATTTTAAAAATTATAAAAAAAAAGAAATGATATACAGTACTCATAAAAAATATGAGATGTAAATTCGCTTGCATTATCAAGATGAATTTTCTTAATTGGATAATCTGGAAAGTGAACTTTTAATTGTGCTAATAATTTTGCACACGTTTGATTACGAGTTGATAAACAAATATGTGACCATCTAATTGATTCATCAATTAAAATCATGAAATATCTAAATAATTCACACGATGGGTGTATTGGATCACAAATATCACCTTGTAGTCGTTTTAAAAATGAGATTGACTCATTTCTAATTTTTCTAGTAATAGTCTTATTATCAACTTTCCTTTTTGAACATACAGTACATGGAAAATCATTGAATTGAAGAAGTTTTTGACTCTTAAGTGAGTGTTCACATGAGTTTTTTAACTATTTTTTGCATCATAATAGATCTAGGATGACCCAACTGATCATGTCAATTAAGGAATTCATTTTGATTCATAAGCTTCTCGCTTACAATGACATGTGTTTCAATTGCACTAACATATGTGTAGTACAAGCCATAAGAGAAGCTTGATAATTTTTCCAATACACATTTTTTAATTCAATCAATTCTAGTGATATAAAGATATTTCATATCTCATTCATTGTTTGTCTCAATATGATATCCATTTAGACAACTATCCTTAGAATAAGTTTCTATTAAATTTCGTGGTAAAAGTATAGTAGCTCTTCTAAAGCCTTCAAATATATTTAAAGTAGAAATAATGTTAATATTGACTTCTGGCGTAATCAAACAAGAGAAAAACAAATATTACTCTTGAAAATTATATGAATTGTTGCACTATCAACATGACACAATATATTTATTAATTAATACAACATTACTCCATACTAAACGATCATACATATAATAACATTTTGATAAACTTAATAACCTTAACTCATTGAAGGTACCACCCAAAAATTATCAATTCTGCAAATCAAATAATATCAAATAAAATTAAGTATAAAACATCATCTCCAAAATAAAAATTGAACCTTTATATATGTATATGTATAGTATAACAAAATAAAAACCAGAAATCTATATCAAAACCCCAATTTTAGATTCTTACACATAATACGTACATTTTAATATATCATTGACTTAAAAGATAACCATTTGTAATATATGTATAATGTATAATATTGATAATTATCTGTAATATATAATTGCAAAATTAGATTGTCTTAAAATTAAGAACATAATATGTGAAAATCTATTTCTTAACACTCACATCAATAAGGTGATCAATGCTTTCATATGGTTTAGCAAAGAAAATAACAAATCAAAATGAATGACATCCATATGGTCATAATCAAAATCACCATCTTCATAAGCAAAGTGTGTTTCTAGATTCTTCTCCTTATTTTTTAAGATGCTTTAGTGTACAATAAGTACAACTCAAATAGTCTTTATCACTGCAATAATTATTTATATTTTCATCTTATTTGCCATTATTTTCACCTTTTTTACAACTATGACCATGAAAATATGAATTAAAGATATTGTTGCATTCACTTATGGGAATGGAACAAAATCAGTTGGGCATATTTCATGATTTTTCATTAAAAACTTCATAGTTTTGTTTAACCACAAAAGTCATGAAATAAATTCAAAATATTTGTGAAATCACTTTTCACGATATTGTTCTTCCGAGAGCAAATTAGTTGCCCAGATGTTTTATTCTCTCTTTAATGGCATCACCAAGACTCATTGCATCCAAATGTATTCCAACATTCAATATCCAATATAAGTAATTCTTTATTGTAATATAAGAATCACAAATTCAAATTTTGTAAGATTTGACATATTTAGAACTAGCACATAAAATAATAATAATAATAATAATAATAATAATAATCAAAACAATAATAATAATCATCATAATAACAATAATAAGACAAAGATGAAAATTGATAAAGTCAAACAATTCTTATCACAAAAAAAAAATACAAGATAAAATTGTAATTGAAGAAAATGATTAGAAAGGACATGAATTGAGACACACAAAGTATTGTCTTTAAAGAGAAGAAGCTCTCACTAGCCCTAAGGTGATTGAAGCATGGTGTTGATAAGATAACATGTTATAAAATAAAGCTAATCATAAAGAAAAAGAAAAGAAAGAAGAAGAGAGAATAAAGAACAATTTTTCTAAGTCTTATTATTGACAGAAAGAGTCTATACAAAATGTAACTCATAAATAATACAAATCAAATAGTTGATACAAATATTTAAATTTCATAACGAACAATTAATCATATAAATAATTGTATCAAATTAATCAATCATTAATTCATAATTAATATATATATATATATATATATATATATATATATATATATATATATATATATATATATATATATATATATATATATATATATATATATATATATATATATATAAAAAAAGAGTAT